>Ga0315912_10005211_pt1 | contig 12015 bp, 2 predicted proteins | sample VfabasoilMG_FD_204469 | JGI IMG/M metagenome (GOLD analysis project Ga0315912, IMG submission 204469) | Garden soil microbial communities collected in Santa Monica, California, United States - V. faba soil | ecosystem: Environmental > Terrestrial > Soil > Garden | place: USA: California... | reverse complement strand
CTACGAGATCATGCAGGTCTACGGCCTCACGCTCAAGGCACTGATCCAGGAGAAGTGCGGCGACGGCATCATGAGTGCCATCGATTTCACCATGGACATTCAGAAGATCGAAGACCCCAAGGGCGATCGCGTCCAGCTGACCATGAACGGCAAGTTTTTGCCGTACAAGAAGTGGTGAACGGGCCTCGACGAGGCTGCCGGGTGCCGAGGTCCCTTCAGCAGCCAAGGATCCGCGCTGGCGCGGATCGGTGACGCTGGATTGCAGCGCACAGCCTGGTCGCGGATGGCTTTGCCGGCAGGCTTTGCCAGTAAGGACCCTTACAAGGGATTTGTAGGATTTGCCTCTAGCAGGGTTACCGTGCTGCCCGGCCGCGCCGCGCGCCAGCGCGAGCTCAGAGCGCTACGGCGAACGCCAGCTGTAGATCGCGATGCGAACCGCCGTCGTAGGTCAGCGGCTTGCCGAAGTGACCCACCAGCTCCAACGTGCCCGGCAACAACTCTCCGAGATCGAGCCCTAGCACGGCGGCCGCGCCGAGCATCACCGCTGGCTCGTCCAAGGTCAAAGTGTCGTCGGTCGCGTCGAGCATTGCCACGCCCAGACTGGGCCCCACGCCGAGGCGCAGCGGTAGGCTCGCGACGCGCGCGTCCACCAGCACGTCAGCAAAGCCACCGATCAGCGAACCACCCTCGAGCGGCAGCACGGCTACGAACGACAGCCGCTCCTCCAGCCCCCAGCGCAGCGCAGAGGTGGAAGCCAGCGCTTGCGCGAGCGACACGCCCAGCGACACCGCCGGACCCTCGATGTCCAGGCTGCGCTCCTCCGATGTCGGCGGCCCGAACCCGTTCCCCGCATCATCCTGGACCAGGATCACCCAGCTCACCGCCCCCTCCGGAAGACGAAACGCCCCCGCGCCGACCCCCAATCGGACCGCTACCGTGCTCCCCGTCCCCGTCCCGCCGGGCTCCTCCGTACCCGCACCGACATCGGCAGCCGGCCCCCGCCGTTGGCACACCAGCTTGGCACACCCGGGCCGCGCGGTCCTTGCCACGCCGCCAGGAGCCTGCTCCGCCGGGGCCTCGGCAGCGCTCAGCGTGGCCGAGAACGACAGGCAAGTCGCCGGGTAGGGCAAGTGGCGCAGCCAGGCGTGAGTCTCGAGCATGAGGCGGATCCTTTCGCGGTGTGCTGGCTGAAGCAAGTCTTGGGCCGGTGGCGGGGTGGGCAGACTGGGGCGCCCCTCTCCACCTTCTGGTGCGCTTGCCGAACTCAGGAGCGGAAAGCGGAGAAGTCTATTGTCGCGGTACCTCGATCACCATTCCAGTGGGATCGACGCGGAGGGACAGCACCTTGTCGATCGGCTTTGCCCGCTCCGTCTCGAAGAGGCGCGTAAGCGCCGTTCCGAGACCCGACCTGAAGTCGGGCTCCAAGAGCTTGTCCCTGAGCTGAGACTCGAAGCCGTCCTTGATCCGTTGTTTGAACTTCAGCTGCTCCTCCAAAAAATTGATGGGCGAGACATCGATCTTCGTGTCGAGGGTGACCGTCGCGTCGTCGATGGTGATCTTCCCGTTGGAGTCGACGCCGGGTACAAGCCGCAACCGCAGGGAAGGATCGATGAATTGCGCGTCGGGGCAGGTCTCATCCCGCCAACCCACATCAATCGGAATCCCGAACGGCAGGAAACTCAGCGTATGCGCTTCACACTTGATGCTTGGAATATCGCTAGAGAGCTGGATCGTGAGCACAAAGGCGCCATCCTCCAGCGTCGCCTGGAGCGTGCCGACGCCGAGCGTGCTGTTCAGGTTGTTGACCTTCAGGCGGATCGGCAGGATCACTGACACGCTGCCCATCATAGGGGCTCGTGATACAGGCGTCCGTGCCAAGCGCGAAGACGATGAGGGCTGCGACCGATTGATTCGACTGGTTGTTGCGCATACTTTACTCCTAAGTTGTGTCGCAGTCGTTGGAGCAACATGCATGCCGCGGCTTCCCGCTGGAGTTAGAGAGCGACGCTTGTCGAGGAAGGACCTTCACGCCTGGGACGGTTGGAAATGAGCACACTCGTGTGCCGCGCGTTCACGCCCGCTCCTCACGAACAGGCATAGCTGCAGACTAGTACGATGTCCTCGATCGCGTTCGGGTCGACGCGCGAATTGTCATCGCTTCCGTCCCGCCACACGCTCAGCGTCCAAGCGCCGAGCCCGCCTTCAACCGGCTTCGGATTGCGCAGCATGCCGTTCCACGACACGAGGTCCGCGGCAGGCAGGTCCGCGGCAGGCAGGTCCGTGGCATCAGCGTCTGTGGACGTAGCATCTGTCGGCGGAACGTCCGTGGACGCAGGCGACCCTGGCTCTAGCGTGAGTTTGAGAGTCGACTCGTCATAGGTCTTGGTGAACGCCGGCTTGACCTTCACGAAGACGTGCATGTCGCCGACCTTGAGCCCCTTGTCCTGAAAGACAAATGGAAACCGATCGGGCGTCAGCTCCAGCGTCAGCGCTTGCTTCGCCGTACTGGTCCCGGGCGGGTTGAGGAAATGGTGCCAGAGGCTCGGAAACTCGTGACGCAGACTGAACGGCTGCGCCAAGCCCTTCTCGCCTTCCAAGCGCAGCACCTCATCCAACCGGGCTCGCAACTCCGTGCTGGCTTGCTGCCTCAGCACCTCGCCGCCATCGCGTGCGGTGTAGCGTAGGTGCAGCACGACGTCCGAGATCGTGTCGTAGTCAAAGGCCCGGAAGTCCCGCGGCAGCTCCAGCCGCCACTCGCTGACTGCACCTGCCCCCTCGAAGGGCAGATAGCGCTCGTCCCGCAGATTGGTCTCGAACAGGCCACTGTCGTTCTGAGCGCTGCTGGTCGCAATGGATTGAATCGCGCTGCTGCTGTCGCTGAAACGCGGGTCGCCACTGTCGAGGTCACGCGCGTACTTCCCGCCGAACAGGGTGTTGGAGTGGCGCACCGAGCTCTTGAGCAAGGTCAGCGTGCAGCTCACACTCGTATACGGGCCTGTGACGCACGGGATGCTGACGCTCACCGTCTTCATCCGGCGCATCCAATGTCCGGGATAGTCCAGCTCGTAAGAAACCTCCGGGATCGAGAGGAAACACCGGCCTGTTTGCTTGAGTTGTAAGAGCGCGACCGGGTCGAGTTCGCCGAGTGAGATGTGCTTGGTCAGCTCGTATTCGCGCTTGTTCTGCTCCAGGTACGCGACCTCCATGCGCTTCAGGTCGTGATACAGCTTCTCCCCGGAAAGCAGCCCCTTCTTGAGGCTATCCCAGTACCCGAACTGAATGAAGCTCGAGTCCTGGAGCCCGAGCTCGTAGCGGTACGCGCGCTCGGCGCGTTTGGAAACGTCGAAAGCAAGCTGGTAGCTCTGGAAGTACACGGCCGCCAGCTGCCCGGTCATCCACGAGTAGAGCTCGAGGTTGGTATATTTGCTGCGCATGAAGGTCTCGACTTCGCGCGCGTTTTCAATCTGCTGGCGGTGGTTCTCCAGCTCCTTCTCGGCGATGGCTTTGCGAATCTCGGCGGCGGCAATTTGCTTGTCGATCTGCATGAGCTCGCGCGCGGCAAGGTTGCTCTGCAGACCCCAATCGTGGGCCCGCATCACGTATTGCCCCAACTTTGAGGCCAGCGTCGCTGCGAACCCGAATTCCGCAGACACCGCTCGATAGAAGCCGGCAAATGCGGAGATCGCGTTGCCAATGTTGGAACCTCCGAAGGTAGTCCCCAGTCCCCACGGCTCTATGTTGAAGTTTGGAATCGAGTGAGCAATGCTGGCCGCCATGTCGGCGCCCGACGCCTGCGTCTGAAACACGTGAGACGCGGTGAGCCCCACCAGTTCGGCCACCTCGTGCGGGGTCATCTTGGCCCCGGCCACGTCCACGATGCCTGCAAATTGGGACGACGTCTCGTCGGGGATGAGCTGCCCCTCCGCGGGCACTTGAGGGCTCTGCACACCCAGAAGACCCTGGTAGTGCAGGTACTTCGCCGCCGCCACCTGGCGAGAGGCCCTCAAGGCAACCTGGTTCTGCTGCGCCTCCTCGTACTGGCGCTGCTTGATCTGCTCGATCAGCTCCAGCATGCTGATCTCGTGCCTGGAGCGAAGCAGAGACAACTCTTCGGCATCGCGCTTCTCGAGGGCCGCTAGAAACGCCGACCCCAACGTCTTCAGCTCTGCGCAGAGCTCTGTCGCCTTCTGCGATAGGACGTTGAAGCGGTAGTGAGGCTGCGCAGCGCTGATATCGTTCAAGACACTGCTGAGGTCGATTCCAGCAGCAGCCGCCTTCACGAGCAGGGCAGGATCGATGGGCGGCTCGAAGAGAGGCAGCTGCCTCACCACGCCTTCGATGTTCATACAGTGGCGAATCTTGAACAGGCGATCGGCCACTGTATCCCAGTAGCCCAGCAGCTTGTCGTTCTTGGGAATGCAGAAGTAGAGCATCGCGGGCAAGCTCAGCGGTGCCTCGCCTTCGGCGGTCATGATTTCCCCTGACGGCGCAGGGGAAGCAGACGGAGCGATAAAGCTCTCGATCTGAACGAGCGCGTTGGAGACCTCATCGAGCGTCGGTTCGAGCGAGTTATAGGTCTGCGCTCTGGGTGTCGCGCGAGGCGGGATGTCCTCGGGTTGTCGGCCCAGGATCTCAGAGGCCAGAATATAGAGCTGGGTGGCTTCGTTGATGGACTCGATCGTGTCGCGGCGGAAGAGCTGGTCTCCCCACGCAATGAGGTTGTCGATGTATTTCATCACGGTCGTCTTCTGGTAGGCGACCGTGCGCAAGCGCGCGATGAGATGTGGCTTGAACGGGTTCTTGCGCCACTCGCGGACGGAAGCCTCGAGTCCCTCGAGCTCCTTCAGTTCCGCGGGATCGAGCGCTGCTCGCCTGACCGCGTCGCCACCTTCCCCGATCAAGCGGAGGATGTGCTGAATGCGTTGCTCCTGATACTGCGCGGACGTGGTCTCGTAGAACTTCTTGGTGCGCCAGTAGCGCTGAGGAATGGGATCACTCGAAGTGTCTGTCGGATCGAAGATGTATTGGAACCACTTCAGAGCATCCTCGAAGCGTTGATTTTTGCTGAGGCGGTCAGCGACCATCAACGGAACGTGGAAGAAGAGCTCCCAGTTGTAGACCGAGTATGCGCCACCGTAATCGAAGTCGACTATCTCCTCCGGGTGGGGCTTGGAGATGAGCGGCTGCGGTGAGTACGTCGCAAAAAAGTTGAGTCTCTGAGGCGCAGGCCCCGAAGGGGGCGGAGGGAGGAAAAGCCAAGGCTCGGTCTGGACCTTGCGTTGCAGCAGGCCGTCCACGCCATCTCGGTTGAGCTGGCGCACGAACGCGCAGACGTACGGATGGTAGTGCGTTTGAAAGATGTAGCGATTCCGAGGTCGGAAGACGAAGGACGTCGCTTCGCGAAAGGGGAGGGCCGATCCGCTGAGGATGCGGCTCAGGATCGTGTCGGGTGCTCCTACGACGGCCGTGCGAGCCGCTGCGGGCTCATCAATGATTCCGGAGCTTGCACGACCTGCCAGCTCGGTGCGCGGTATGTTGGTAACCGTAAGAAGATCGCGAGGCGCTCGTAGGGCGACCCCGTTCGATAGCGACGGCGCTGGCCTTACCGGAAACGACGGGGCGAACAGGAGCGGATCGCCCGGATTGGAGATTGCACCCAGAGGTTCGAAGCTTGGCTGGGTCCGGTGGTAGGCAGAGGAGACTTCGCGGAGGTTGCTCGGATCGATTGCGGCGGGGCGTCGCCATTGGGTGAGCAGCCCCGTATCCACCGGAGTCGGGATGACGAAGAAGGTTCTTGAGTCGTCCAAGTAGAAGAAGGGGTATTCGCTTAGGCGGCTCCCGTCGGCGTGGGGCAGTAATTCGAAGGTGCCTGGAGTCAGATTCAGCGCTAGGGAGTCGCCGGGTGCGGGCAAATACAGCTCGGAATTCACTGTCTCGCGCAGAGCCATTCGCCTGTGGCCGACCCCACCCAGGCGGGTCACCCAAGGCGAGGCGTCAAACGGCCAAATGATTGGCACCACGGGTTCCGAGCGACAGCCGTCAAAGCGGAATAGGCGACCGAGCCAATATCCTGAAGAGGGAACTATGACCGCGATACTCAGTCCGTTCTGCTCGTCAATCGACGATCTGAAGAACACGTCATCGCTGTTGACGCTAGTGTCGATGTGGGACGCAGAGCTTTTCTTAGTGGTCCACTTTCCTTGCTTGCGTTCACTCCAGGCAAGTTTGATTTCCCAGTACTTCTTCGGTTGAGCGTTGCTCAAGGTGCCGTTCTCAAAGGTTGGCGCGAGCGGCGCCGCCCTTTCCATGAACGTTGGCCAGAAGAGATGTAGTCGCCGATTCCACACGATGGGAATCAGGTGATCTCCCTCGATGTCCAGGTCCACGCGCTCCCAAGGCGTCCAACGCGCCTGGTCCACCCACTGTCGGTAGTAGTAACTGTGCGGCGTGCCGTAAGTGCGCCCGAAGACGTGAAGGATGTCGACAGCGGCATTGCCGCTGAGATCGTGCTCCAGCTGCCGGTGGATGCCGACGATCTCCAGGCGAGCGACTTGATCGAGCTTTTCGAGATAGTGAGCGAAGGCCGTCTCGGCAGTGTCGAGAGTGAGATCGCTCTGTAAGAGCTCCCCCTCGAGGTCCTTGAAGAACGGGGTCTTGTCGTCGCGCAGCTCGGGCTCGATCCAGTTCTCTGGGTAGAGGAAGACCTTGCGGTTGGCTTCCCACACCCGATAGTTCTTCATCCACTGCCACTGGCGCCAGTTTTCGTCCACCTCGGCCCCCGCCAGCACTTCAGGCTCCAGGTGCATCAGGCAGCGCTGGACGAAGAGCTGCGTGGAGCTGATGGCTTGCTTGATCCGGGACGTGAGCATGCACGGATCCATCTCCACATCGATCAAGAAGTATGCGTAGAGGTCGTTGGAGTCCTTCAGGTTGCGGCCCGGCAACTTCAAATGGGCGAGCAGGTATGCGACCAGGGACGCACGCTGTTTCTCTCGAAGAATGTCACGCAAGGGCTTGGCCAGGGTCAGCCATTGAGCCTCGTCGTATCGTGCACGGACGGCTTGCTTCACTCGCCGTGCGGTCGTCTCTGCCAGGTCGTCGTTGGGTGGGCTGGCATACTGAGGGTCGAACGTGTCCGCGTCGGCCAGTGCGCTGCACAGTTCTGCCGACATGCCGAGCCGCCGGAGCAGCGTAAAGAATTGGTGAAGCCGCGACAGAAGCGCCTCTCCGACGTAATCGGACGGGAAGACGCTACCGAGCAGTCCAAGGTCAGTCTGGTTGTCACGCTTGCCGACCAGTGCCTCGAGGTCCGACGCAGGCCACTGGGTCCAGTGCAGCACGGCTTCGAACCAGCGCTGCTTTGCCTTGTTTTTTTCCTGCAAGGACGACGCGGTGGTGACGCTTCTGGAGCGAGTGAACAGATCTTCTAGAGCGCTCTCGCCCCGGGGCAAAGCGTCCCGAAGGCGAGCGACGTCGACCAGCCGCAGCCACCCCTGAAACGACGCGGCCGCGCCGTGCGGAACGGTGGGCAGGCTGTTTAGGTCGAGCCAACCGGCACTCAGGCTGCTGTCGAACAGCCAGGCCAATTGTACCCGCGTCAGCTCGAGCTTGCTAACCAGCCGGGAGGCCTTGTGCAGCAATGTATACGTCTGGAACGGCGCCGGAAACGTCTGCGGCGTCAGCTTCACACGCGAGTCACTCTCCGCGAAGCTGGAACCTGCGTATGCCGCTGGGAGAAACTCCGTTATCGCCCTGCGTTGCGAGTCGATCGGCGACGCGATCCAGCGAGTCAACAAGGCTTCCGCAACCCCAGCTTCGAGCCCGAGCGCGTCCGCCAGCCTGTCGATGACCAGGCGCTGGCTGAGCGTGAGCTGCAGGTGGGGAAGGAGCTTCCTCAATACGTGCAGGAGACGCACCTCGGGAGTCGTGGGGTCGTCGAAGAGGTGGGATGCGTCGTTGCCGGAGCCGCGGGCACTCAAGAAGGCGTCCGCTGGAGTTGGCACCTGCACATCAGCGGCGGCGAAGAGCGCGAGGACCGCCGCCTTGAAGCCGGTGTGGTGCGGATCTGCCGGGTTCGCCGCTAGGCCGAGCAGGGTGTCGCGCTCGAGCTCGGTCATGGCGCCGTCGAAGCAGAGTTGCTTCGGTTCCACCGCCGTGTCGAAGCGAAGCTTGGCCTTCAACTTCGGTGGAAATCTGAGGCCCATCGGCAAACCACCCAAGTCTTGCCGGAAAACGGGAACCGAGAAGCTCGCCATGTGGCGTTGAACCAGAACCCGTGGCGCATCATAGAGCGCTTGCACCGCCCGTAGGTAGCGCTGCACGTTGGATACTTGGTCGAGGCGCGCCTTTCGAACGTTCGTCATCGGGCCCGTGAAGCGCAGCCTGCCCACGAAGTTCCCGTTGATCGTCACGTTTTCGTATACGATCGAGCCACTGAGCTCGTCCTGCAGCGTGAAGAGCGCGTGCAGAGCAGTCGCGAGGTCATTGGCAGTGGCTGGCACGGCGGCGAGGAGTAACGCTCGCTCGGCATTTGATAGAAACCGTGACGCTTGGACGACCTGATTCTGCGCGTCATATTTCAGCGCGGTAGCGAGTTCGCTAGGCAGCCGGAAGTCGGCGGGCAAAGCAGCCAGGGGCACTTGATAGCTCCCGGGGTCATTGGGCAAATCGAGGGCGGCCAGCGGAGGGTCCAGGAACGCTTCGAAGATTGCCGTTCCCGTGAACATGCCCACCAGTTGCTCGATGAGCGCTCTGTCCCAATTGAGGAGCCCGAGCTTGGCGCGTGTGAGGTCGCCCTGTGGGTCCGTCGTCACACCCACGGGATCGGTGGGGTCCTCAATGAAGGCGTTTTCGGCGATGAGCTTCTGGACACCGGTGCGGACCTCGCTCAGGACGAGCGCCACGGCTTCGTCACGGGGTGCGAACGGCGACTGAGGGGGAGCCTCGTGGCGTAGCAGGTAGTCCAGCTCGGCGATGCTGAACCCCGAGTCGCGTACGCGATCTACCGCTTCCACAAACTGTAGCGTGTTGCTCGGGCTATCGAACGGAGGAGTGGGGATCAGGTCCAGCGCCTTCAGGTAGTCCGGAATCGCGAGCCGGAGCGCCTTCGCAAACGAGGAGTGGCGATACAGCTGCGCCAAGTTGTCCAGACTGAGGACGTCATGCCCCACGACATCCCCGCGCCCCAGCAACAACGCGAAGTCGCTCGCGCCGATGCCCAGAGCAGCCATGACGGTGGAGCTATGGTTGGACAGCGTGCCGCCCAAGCCCGAGGGGGCCTCGGTGAACGCCGGGTCGAGTGGATTGACGACGCTGCGGTCGCGGAAGAGCTTGGCGTAGAGGGGTGGCAGTGCGGGTTGCCCCTCGGCCTGGTGATCCGTATACGTGGTGGTCCACCATTCGTGGCGATGCTGCTCCTGAGCCAACCTGCTGACCCACCAGGCCAGCACGCCGGCGACCGGCTTGTTGAGACCCTCTGCCACACGTTTGACGTGGGACAGGCGGACGAGCAGAGCGTCGTCGAGCTCGGCTGGATGAATGTGCGCCTGGCCCGGTGTGGAGGAGCCGAACGCCAGCAATGCCAGGTCGAGTTCTCGCGCGCGCCAGCCCAAGCGACGCCAGAGGCGAACGAATCGCAGCAGCTGATGTGCGGTCGGTTCGTCGAGGCCGTCAAGACGCAACAGTGCGGTCTCACAGGTGTCTGCGTTCTCGGGGTCCGTCGAGACGATCGTGATGCGTCGCGCAGCACCGGTCATCGGATTGACGGAGTAGCAACCCAACAGGTCGAGCAGCTCCCGATACTTCAGCCCGGATTGTTGCAAGAACACATCGACCCGGTCCCGGAGCACCTGGTGCCAAGTACCGGCGCCGATGCGCTGCGTGCCATTGGATGGGTCGGGAATTGAATTCTGCGCGCTGAGCACCTCGGTCTCGAACCCCCACAGGTTCCACAGGCCAGGGTTGACGGCATCAAATTGGCTGATGGTGGCCCCGACGATCAGGCGCGCCTCTTCGACGTCGAGGTTCAGGTGTTCCCGCGCGAGCGAAACGTTGCCCAGAACACTCGGGCGATCGCCGGGGAGGAATGCCTCCATGATGTGTTGGCGCGAGACCCCAAGGTGCCCGAGGTAGGCTCGAGCTTCCTCACTGGCCAGGTCGAACGGCAAAACCCAGGGGAACACCTGCCGGCGCAGCTGGCGATACGCCGCGGCGTTCACGTATTGCGGATTGGCGGCCCGCTCCACCGACGACCCTTTGGTCTGGAGGCTGCGCGAGACCACTCTCAGCTGACCCGCGGTCTCCTTGCGAATGGTGTACGTGAATGCTGGTTCGTCGATGGTCCACGTGGGCGACTCGGAAGCGGGGACCGCCCCGGGGCGCCCCACCGTGATCAGTGCCTGCTCCGACAGCGGCGGATTGAACGCCGCTCGGAGCGCGGCGGACAAGGTGCGGCTGTTCAGATCTGCCTCGAGATTCGCCGCAAGGACGGTCGACCCGATACCGACGGGCGCCACGGCGTTCTCGAGCGCCTCGTTCACCAGGTCGACATAGGGCAGCAGTGTGTTCGTGTTTTCACAACTCAGCTCGATCTCACCCAGGTCAGGTCGTCGAGCAAATAGGACGTCCTTGGCCGTCAGGTCCTGATTGGTGCCTGGCTTCTTCTCGAAGGTGGCGCTGACAATCCGTCCGAACACGTTGCGCGTGATCGTATCGACGATGCGACGCTCGCTGAGAAAGTGCAGCACGTCGACCAGGTATGCCGGCGGGCTATAGACGGAGCGGCAGTGCTCGCAACCGCAAAGCTCGAGTGAGCCAAACAGGCTCGACCACTCGGGCACGCCGCCCACCTCGACGACGGCTTGGTCCGGCACCGCGTGGGTCGATGCGCGGCCAGCGACGGGGCTATACGCGAGCAACAGGCTCGTCGCGGTCGCGCTCACCTCTTGCGCCCTTTCATGAGCGGCTCTGGCCTGAGCTTCGCCGCCCAACGCCTCGCCATACTTGGCGAGGAACGTGTTGCGGCTCATGCGCGCCAGACGTTGAGCGGAATCCATGCCGTCCTTCATCAAGGCACTCACCTGCACATAGCGCGGCGCGAGCTTGTAGAGCCGCTGCATGGCTTCCACGCGCCGAGTAGTAGGTCCGCGCTCCGGCTCCGCGATGTCCTGCAACGCTCCGGGATTCTCGGCAAGGTAGCCGTGCAGTCGAGTACCTTTGATGTCGAAGGCGGCATTCGCCTTCAGGAACCGCAGCACCCCGTCTCCGCCGGGCAGATCATCTCCTGCCAAGCGGTGAGTAGCAAAGGCGGTAGGAAAGGCGTCCTCCACCATGTGTGTGATGGCCCGGGAGTAGTTCCGGCTCTTCTCCTGGTCGTCACCGCCTGGCACGCCAGCTGGAAAACCGATGCGGCCTCCCTCTCTTTCTCGGTTGGTCAACTCTAGCCAGTCCGCCTCGCTGAATTTGGCGAGTCCCGATAGTTCCGTGAGCTCTCCGATGTCTTTCATGCGGCGCAACTCACGCACCAACGGCAAATGGCTTCTCGTCAGAGCGCCGAGCTGGAGCACGAGTTGCAGGTTTTCGACGTGATCTCGCAGGTCCGGTCGATTCCGGAGTCCGGTCCAGAACTCCTCGATCGGCCCAGCGTGATTCACATAGCTCGAAAGGAAAGTGGCCTGTTGCTCGCGCTCGGGCAGAACGGTCGCGATGAGCTCAGGCAGGGAGGCGCCTTCCGTTCCTGTAGGCTCGTCCAGGACCTGACCAGCAATCAGTTGCTTCAGTCGGTCGAGCACCGCCTCGATCTCGTCCGAAGACTTGAACGGGATGATGTTGTCCGCCACCGCCTTGGTCAGCGCCCGGCGCTGAGCGCTTGGGCTCTCCGCCAAGAGGGACGAGAGGTTGGCGGGCAAATTCTCGCGGAAGAAGCCATAGAAGAACTCGGCGGCTAGCTCAGCTTTCCTCGCCAGGCGGTGAGCCCGGATGAGGAAGGCAATGTGGCCAGCATCTTCGCCCGTCTCG
>Ga0315912_10005210_pt1 | contig 12017 bp, 9 predicted proteins | sample VfabasoilMG_FD_204469 | JGI IMG/M metagenome (GOLD analysis project Ga0315912, IMG submission 204469) | Garden soil microbial communities collected in Santa Monica, California, United States - V. faba soil | ecosystem: Environmental > Terrestrial > Soil > Garden | place: USA: California... | reverse complement strand
CCTGTCCCAGTCTCCCCGTGTACGAGTACCGTGGACTCCGTAGCTCCGACTTGTTCGACTTGGCGCAGCAGCTCGAGCAGCGCCGGCGCGTTGCCCACGATTTCGCCGAAATTGTGCTCGCTTCGGATTTCTTCTCGCAGATACGAGTTCTGCGCTTCCAGACGCAGTTGCTCTTGCTCCATCAATACGCGCTTGCTGATGTCTACGAACATCGTACGCGTGTAGCTACCGTCGGGGCTCGGTCTGGACCACCACTCGATCCAAACCGGGGCTCCGTCGCCTTTTCGTCGCAGCTCCAGCACGATGCCGCTGGTATCGATGCCTTGGCCAATGGAGGCGAGAGCTTCGCGGACGCGTGCTTGTGCTTCGGGCGTATCGGGGATGAAGTCTTTGCCGTAAGTATGCGGCACCTCTTCCTCGGTGATGCCCAGGATCTTTCTAGCCGTGCGATTCGCACGAATGAACCTGGAATCGAGCCCTTCGTTGACGTAAGCGATCGGCGCTTCATCGAACAAGTCGCGGAAGCGCTCTTCGCTTTCGTCGATCTTGGCGCGAAGCTGCAGGTCCGCGAGCTTCCACTCGGTCACGTCGCGCGATGAAGCCAGCAGCTTTTCGACTTTGCCGCTTTCGCCGACGATTGGGCTCACCACCACGTGAAACCACATCGGCGTCTGCGTGCGCGTGGTCGGAAAATAGCCCACGAAACGACCTACCTGGCCGCGACCTGCGGCTTCGACCGCGGCGCGTGCGGCTTGCCGATCGTCTCCCTGCCAGAAGTCGACCCAAGAGCTGCCGACGTAGGGGCTGAGGTCGCAAATCTCGAGGGCTGCCATGCCGCCCGCGTTCATCGAAAGCAGTCGGCCATCGAGTTCCAGTACTTTGATACAATCTGGACTGCCCTCGATGAGGCGTCTCAGGAATGACTCATCCGCTCCCTCGGCTGCCATCGTCTAGTGGCGCCTCCCGTAACACTAGCGGCGACAGCGAGCAATCGCAGCGACGAAACCGCCACTACTTGCGCTCACGCGACGAGCAAGCCGGATTCGGCCATGCGCGCGAGTAGGGCGTCGAGCTGCGCGAGCGTGAGCTCGGGTAGGGCGCGCGTGGCGTCCGAGGAACTCGCCGTTACTCGCCCGCGCAGTAGCTCCAACAGTTGCGTGCGGGTGCGGCTGCCGTCGAGCAGGGTGAGCAACAGGCGGGACGGTTCGTCCTCCAGCCGAATCCCCAATTGCCGGAGGCTCGTGATCAGTGATTGATGCGATCAGGACGCGATCGGCGCGAGTAAACGCGAGCCTCTCTCCGCCCCAATTCAGCTGAGCAAATAGTGTCTGGAGGCTAGCTCAGCGCTGCCCGATACGGAATTGCAAACTACGGACGTCCGCGATCGCGAGGCGCGGCCCACACCTTCCAAAAGGAACAAAACTGCAACGACGAGCGCTCCCGCACTGGACGCCGTAGTTATTTTTTCAGGGCGCGCTCGTCGTGAGCCGCATGGCCAGCACCTTCGTCGATTGCGCGGGCGCAAAGCTGCTCGGGAGCGTCGCTTGATCGACCATCACGGACTTGAGCACGGTGCCGAAGCTCGGGTTTACCGCAGTGGCCAAGTCCGAGTAGGAGACGTACGGGGAAACCAGATTCATGCCGATCAGGTAGTAAGTGCCGGCTTGCAGCTGCACGTTGAGCGCGCCCGAGTCGATGTACCCCTGCGGCTGGCTCGCTACTTCCGGCGCAGTGCTGGAGAGCAAGTAGAAGTTCGTGCCGTCACTCGACGAGTACACGATCGTGGATTTGATCGTCAGGTCGTAAAAGTCGCTCCGCAGCGCGATGCGCGTCAGTTTGCGTGATTTTTGGACCCTGATGATTTGACCCACCGTATTGTAGAAGTTGATCGCGCCGCTACCCGGCCCAATCGTGTCGACGACGCTGCTGGCGCAGACCCCCGAGCCACACACTTGGCCGCTGTCGGCGCAATTCGTGCCCACGCTGGCTGGGCCAGAACCATCGGGCTTGCACGTGGCCATGGTTTCGCCGGAGCAATAAGCGGCACCGTTCGGGCAAACGTCGGGCAAGCATTGCCCAGCGCTGCAGTACGTTTCCGAAAAGCAATGCGCCGAGACGGTGGACGCCGTGCCCAGCGAGTTGCACACGTTGACGTCGCCATTCGAGCAAAAGGTCGTGTTGGCTGTGCACTTGATGGGCGTGCACGCGCCATTGCTGCAAATGTTGCCGCTGGTGCAAGGCGTTCCGGCGTTCGCCGGGCCAGAGCCGTCGGCGGCACACGTCGAGAGGGCGTTGCCATTGCATACCGGTGCGCCTGCAACGCAAGCGTCTCCTTGGCAATAGCCGGCGTTGCAAAAGCTGGTTGCGGGGCAGACGGCGGCGAGAGTCAGGGCGGTACCGGTTTGGTTGCACTGCATCGCGTTGCCGTCCTTGCAAGAGAGGGCGTTGGGCGTGCACACGAGCGGCAGACAACGGCCCTGGAGGCAGGTTTGATCGGCCGCGCAATCTTGCGTCGTGGGGTTCGTGCCGGTGGCGTCGCATTTCACGACCTGCTTCCCGTTGCAGGTGGAAGTGTTGGGCGTACACACCTGTGAGATGCAGCCGCCCGTCGCCGGGTCGCACGCGCTGCACGTGTTGTACAGCGTCGACGTCGAACCGTCGCTGGAGCAAAGGTAAACGTTCGAGCCGCTGCAGAAGCGTTGATAGGGGGCACACACCTTGGCGACGCACCGGCCCGCGCTGCAGAAGCCACCCGAAAGCACGCAATCCGTACCGCCTGGTTCGGGGCCCGAGCTATCCAACTTGCACACGGTTGCGCGAGTGCCGTCGCACATTGGCGTGCCTGCCACGCAGGGAGTGCCGCCACAGCTCGCGGTCGAACCGCTCACGATGCAGTATTTCCCTGCTGCGCAGGGGCTCCCCGTAGCCGCGCCGGTGCCATTCGCGTTGCACTTGGAGGGCACCGCACCCTCCGCACAGAAGGCTTCGTTTGGCGCGCACACGAGCGGGACACATTGCCCGCTCTGGCACACTTCGCTGGCGGCGCATGCGCTGCGTTCGTAACCCGAACCATCGGCTTTGCAGGTTGCGCTGATCAAGCCCTGATCTAGGCAAGTCTTCGCGCCCGCTTGGCAGACCCGCGTAAGACAAGTGCCGGTGTCTGGATCGCAAAAGGTGTCCGAGCCGCATGCATTCTGGAACGACGAGCTAGCGCCGTTTTCGGAGCATAGGTACGAGCCGTTGTCCTGGCAGAAGTAGTGATTGGGAACGCACTGTCGAGTGACGCAAGCTCCGTCTACGCAGGTCTTGCCGTCGTCACATTTCGTCTCGTCGAAGGACAGGCCGTCGGCTGCGCACAGCTGCACCGCCGTTCCGGAGGGGGCGCAGCTCGATTTGCCCGGGCTACACTGCCAAACCTGGCAGGCCGCGCCTTTCGAGTCCGCCACGCAAGAAGTGCTGGCGCGACACGGCGTGATCTCGAAACTCGAGCCGTTGCCCGAGCAGGTGCGGACTCCTCCGGTCTTGGGGTCGCATTCCACGCTACTCTTGCTGCAGACGTCGGCTTGGCACACGCCGGCCGTGCAGTGCGCGTCGTTCGCGCAGTCGGTGTCTGCGGCGCACTCCACGCAATGCTTGTCGACGCCGCAGTGCTTGCCAGCGGCGCAATCTGCGTCGCCGCTGCACCGGGTCAAGCACATGCCCGCGCTGCAATCCCGTCCGGGGGCGCAATCCAACGTGACGTTGCACTCGACACACTTGCTCGTGCCGAAGTCGCACTGTGCGCTGCCGCAATCAGCGCTGTTCGAGCACTGCTGACCCACTGGGCACGAATGATCATCGGAGCAGGATTTGACGCGCGCAGGGCCGCCGTCGGAGGCGGTACAGCCGCTCGCCAGGGCGGCGATGGCGAGCGCTAGCAATGCGCCGGAGAGTGCGCGGGCGAGCTGCGTGACGGAGCAGGGAGACGCTTGGGCAATCATGGCAGGTTGGTGAGCAGGGTGATCGCCGGGTAGTTGTTGTTGGGCGAAAACGAGAAAGACGAGGGAGGAGTGCTCTGCACGACCGCCGTGTACACACCGAGCGCGTGGCCGAAGCTCGCGTAGCGCTGGGCGGTGGTGGTTTCGTAGCCGATGCTCGTACTCCCGGAGAGCACCGCGCCGAAGTAGTAGAACTTACCGGCGCTGAGCGGCACGCTGATCGGCCCACTGCTCTGCAGCGCGCTACTTTCGCCGTTGGAGGTGGGGGGTATGGGCTTGTCGAAGACAGGCGTGTACGGCCCACTTTGGCTGGAACTCGCGTACACGACCCAGCGCACGGTCGGCGTGTAGATGCCGGCGAAGTTCACCTGGATGCCGGTCAGCGTGCGTGCCGTCGTCGCGTAGACCACGCTGCCGTATATTTGGTAGCCCCCCGCGCCAGCGATGAAGGCGGTGCTGACGCTGGCTCCGAGCGTGTCCTGCGCCGTCGCAGCACACCCGGAGATCGTGCACAGCTGACCGGATGCTTTGCAATCCGTACCGCCGGCAAGCTGGCCGTTACCCTCGGCGTTGCAGGTGCCGAGCACCTCAGCCACGCAACCCTGAGCTGCGGCGGGGCACACGTCCGGCGTACACATACCGGTGGTTGCACTGCAATACTGCGTGCTCGCGCAGGTTTGGTAGGAGTTGTACGCGGTTCCATACGAATTGCAGACCACTGACGAACCGCTGCTGCAGGAGTAGGTGTTCGGAACGCAGATTTTGCTTTGACATGCGCCACCGACGCAAATCTTGTCGCTTCCGCAGTCCGTGCTCGACACATAGCCGGAGCCCTCGGCGTTGCAGGTAAGCGCCGTGTTTCCGTTGCACTGAGCCATATTTGCGGTGCAAACGTCCGGCGCGCACAGGGCGACGGGGCCGTTTTGAGCGCAGTAATAGTAGTAATCGTTGCAGTCGCTGCTCAACGTCGCGCCGGTACCGAACGCATTGCATTGGTACACATCCCCGTTCTGGCACAGCAGCGCATTGGGGGTGCACGTAATGGGTTGGCAAGCGCCCGCTAGGCAAACTTGGTTGGTCGCCGCGCAATCCACGGCAGCCGCGTCCGAGTAGCCCGAGCCCAGCGCATTGCACGTAGCGAGTACGTTGCCGTTGCAGCCAACTGCGTTGGGCGTGCAGATTTGCGGCTTGCACCCGGGTGCGCTCGAATCACAGAACTGGCTCGAGGTGCAGGTTTGGAAAAGTTGCCTGAGCGTGCCATTGCGCACGCACAAGGCCAGATTGCCCTGCTCGCATGAGAGCATGCCGCTATCACAGAGCTTGGCCTCGCAAGCTCCGCGGTAACAGACCTGCCCGGCTGCGGCGCAATCACTCACCGACTCGAACGCCGTGCCTGCAGCGTTGCATTGGACGACCGTATCGCCCTGGCATTGCGTTTGCCCCACGATGCAGTTGTCTGGGATGCAGCTCGGCACGGCTCCGTTGAGGGCACAATGCTCGTCCGGGTTGCAGGTCTTGCTGACGGTCAGCGTCGTTCCGCTGCTATTGCAGGACTTGATCAGATTGCCGTCGCATACGGACGTGTTTGGTTCGCAGACGATGGGGCGGCAGGCGCCCTCCTGACATACCTGCTTCGCGCCGCATTCCTTCAGATCCTCGAGGCCGCTGCCGTCGCCCTTGCAATGCGCGATTTGATTGCCTTGGCACACGTCCGTGCCGGCCTTGCACACGTCGGGCACGCAATTGGCGATGCTCTCGTCACAGTGACTGCCGGTGGCGCAGGTGTTGTAGAGCACGCTGCCCGTACCGTTGACCGTACATTGGTACACGTTGCCTGCGCGACAAAACCTTAGATTCGGAGTGCAAGCGTCGGGCTTGCAGCCGCCGTCGAGGCACTTTTGGCCGGGCGCGCACTCGGTATCCACGGAACTGGTCGTGCCGTCCGCGGAACAGCGCTCGAGCCGTCGCTGATCGGCGCTGCAGGTGACGCCATTCGGCACGCAGCTCCAGTTCGAACAGCCTGCTTTGCCGTTCGCGACGACGCAGCTCTGGGTATCGCCGCAAAACAAGGTCAGCCAGCGATCCCCTGAAGGCGCGCAAACCTCGACGCGACCCGCCTCGGTAGCGCAGCGCGTTTCTCCGGCGCTGCACACATCGCGTTCGCAGCGGTTCGCGGTGCAATGGAACGAACTCGGGCAATCAGCCGTCACGATGCATTGCTGGCAAGTGCCGCTCGCGTTGTCGCACACTTGGCCGTGGCGCGCGCAAGTGACGTCCGCGCTGCAGGATTCGAGACAGCGGTGGCTCGAACACACGCTGCCCGCGCGGCAATCGGCCGAATTGTTGCATTCCACGCACTCGTGCGCGCTCGCGTCGCAAGCGCTGCCGCGTGGACAGTCAGCCGCGTTCGAGCAGGAGGTAACCGCCACACAAGCATGCGCCCGACAGCGCTGCCCGACCGAGCAGTTCGCGTCCGCGGTGCACTCGAAGCACTCGTGGAGCTGCAGGTCGCAAATCGCGTTGACGGCTCCCGGACAGGTCGCCGTATCCAGACACGAAACCCGAGACACGCAGCTGCCCGTCGCGCAACGTTGCCCGGCCGAGCACTGCGTATCGAATCGGCATTGGCTACAGCCGAGCTGCGGGTCGCAATGCAAACCCGGCGCGCAATCCCCGTCCGCGGCGCAGGGCCCCGCTTGGCTAGGACTGCTCGAAGTGCAACCCAGCGCGAGTGCGACCGCGCACCATCCCGCCACAAGTATCCCCGCAAGCGTTCGCATTCGATTCGTTCTTCTCAGCAAGTGTTGGAGCGCGCCATACAGAACAGAATTCCTCGTTCGCGACAAGCTGAACTTGGAGGCCGCACATCACTCTCGAGTATTACACACCGCGTCAAGAAGCTAAGCGGGGAAGCCTCGGCCGCTGCCGCCAGAACTTGGGAGCCAATACAAATCGCCGAGGCGCGCGGGAGCGTGGGGCGAGCGAAAGATCTTGCAGAAAAAATGCGGCTCGCTATACGGTGGGCAGCTTAGGCAAGGCGATGAACGCGCGACGAAATCGATTCGGGGTAGCCGGGGTGTGCGTACTTTCAGCAGCGTGGTTCGTCGGCTGTTCGAGCGACGGCGGCGGCGCCGGGACCACGCCGGTAGACGTGAGCCAATTGCCCGATCCGAATCGCGTATTTAGAGGCGAACTCACGGTGCTCGGCGCGAGCGCCAGCGTCGAGACCAACAGCCGAACCTTCACCGGTCCGCCCAGCGCGAAAGCTGGGGAGGATCAAGTGGACTGTACGTTCGCGCCGTACGGCAGATACGCGACGTCCGGCGTGCTCATGCCGCCCAATCTGAATTTGGTGGCTGGAATTTCGGGGCGCGCGCAACCGCAAGCATCCGTCACGCTGTTCAATGTGCGCAGCCCGGCGTCGTTCGAGAAGCAGCTGAGCTATGACGACCAAGCGCAGATCCAGGGGGTGTACGTCCTGTCGCGCCTCAGCCACGACAGCGATTCATCGTTCTACGAATACAGCTATTCGGTCGATGGCAGCGTCACGCCCAAGCAGTACAGCCAATGTGTGGTCGAGGTTTCGACGTTTACGGCGGAGCACGCGATCGGCCAGGTTTCATGTCGCAATCTGCTGCCCAGCTCGAGTTCGCGCGACGCTGCGAGTTCGCCGCTGGCCAAAGCGAGCATCACCATCGCTTTCGACTGCCCAATTCGCGTGGTCGATACCCTGGGCCGTGTGATCGACGACGGCGCGGGCAGCGGCGGCTCGGGCGGAAGCTCCGGCGGAAGTTCCGGCGGAAGTTCGGGCAAGCCCGGGAATGCTGGTGCATCCGGCATGAGCGTCGGAGGCTCGGCAGGCGGAAGTTCGCCCATCGTGGCCACGGGCTTGGGTGCTCCCTGCGGTAGCGCAACAGACTGCACCGCGCCTCTATCCTGTCGCTATGACTCGGCGGACTACATTGCGCACATGCAGTGCACCGCAGCCTGTGACGAGGAGAGTGACTGCGCGCCGTTCGGCGCCGGCAGCTTCTGCATCGGCGCGCACATTTGCGTGCACCGCTGCCAGAGCGATCTCGATTGCGCGGCCAAGACCCACTGCAACGACTCTGGTTGGTGCGAGCGTGGCGGCCCCGGCTCGGGCGTGCCCTATTGCAGTGGGATTGCGACCTCGTGTTCGCTGCTCTCTGATCTGCAGTGCATCGGCGCCAGCGGGTGTCGCGATGATTCCGCGTGCACCGGCTTGGCCAGCGGCTGCTACAGCCAATTCGACAGTTACTCCTGCACGAGCCAAGAGGGGTGCTACTGGAGCACTTCGAGCAAGAGCTGTAGCGGCTTGGCTCGGTCGTGCACCTCGTTCTTGGGCCAACTGAGCTGCGGACTGCAGGAAGGGTGTCGTTGGACGGGCGGCTGCACGGGCATACCCCGCGCTTGCGAGGACCAGTACGTCTCTCTGTGCTCGAACCAGCCCGGTTGCATTCAGCGCACGGATTGAGGCGCGGCGCAGCGCGTCCGTCGGCGCCGGCAAGGTGAGTAACCAGCGCCTCGGGTCACCGCGCGCACGTCAGCGCGGGCGGATCTGAATGTAGTCGATGCAGTTTTCGGCGGCAGTCGGCCCGTTCGTGACCGTCAGGCGCCCATCGTGGACCGCAACGACCTGAGTTCCGCCCACGTACGTGTCGTAGTCCCAACCCGCAACGCCATTCACGACCAGCACGCCTTCGGCAGCGATCTGCTGCAACTGCCCTTGGCAGCGATAGCCCGCCGCCAAGATAGTCACCTCGTAGTTGCCGTTCGTGACTGCGATCTCCCAGCGCGTGGGCTGCCCCGGCAGCATGCGAATCAGCGACCACGCGGCGCCCCAGGTTTTTTCCCAGCCCGGTAGAGCGCTGTACCCGAATGTTCGACTCGTATGGCTGACGTTCCAGCCATAGCTGTAGCCATTGCCCCGCGCGCCGAAAGTCTGGCCAAAGTCGCCCTTGTAGCCCGTTTGCAACGGAAAGCTCGCAGGCTGAAAGCTGATGTTGACCGCCGCGGTTTGCGCGTTGGCTTCCGTGCTTTGCGAGAGCAACGAGAAGCAAGCGGCGAGCAGCAAGATGCCGCTGCTCGACCTGCGGCGACCACTCGTCAGAAACCGGCTGTCTTTTCGCTGATTTGCCATGAGCATCCCTTTCTCCGTGGATCCTGCGCAGACCCGTTCCCTGCGCATTGGATGAAGCAGCGCGCGTTTGGTTCCCCGAAAAGCGCCCTCGACGTATCTTTTCGGAAGCCTCGCGCGTCGTCCGCCCATGCAGGCAAAAATCGATGCGAAAACGGGTCTACTCTGGGGCAAGACTGCCGTCGTTCACGGTGCTGGCGGTGCTATCGGTGGCGCCACGGCGCTCGCCTTTGCGCAAGCAGGGGCGCGGGTGTTTCTAGCCGGTCGGACTTTGGGCCGACTCGAGGCCGTGGCGGAACGAATTCGGGCAGCGGGCGGCGCGGCGGAAGTCGACGTGGTTGACGCGCTCGATTCGGCGGCTGTCGAGGCACACGCTGAGCGCGTGGCAGCGGACGGCGCCGGCATCGACGTCGTGTTGAACGCGATCGGACTCGAGCACGTGCAAGGCAAGTCCTTCGCCGAGCAGACGCTCGACGAATTCGAGGCACCGATTATCGGCTATGTGCGCGCTCACTTCATCATCGCCAAGGCGGCGTCGCGCTTCATGGTCCAAAAAGGCAGCGGCGTGATTCTCGCCCTGTCCACCCCGGGTTCACGGCTGCCGGGGCCCGGCTTCATGGGCTATGGCGTCGCTTGTGCGGCGCTCGAGGCCATGACTCGGCACTTGGCGGGTGAGCTCGGCGCTCATGGGGTGCGCGCGGTTTGTCTGCGCGCCGATGCCATCCCCGAGGCGCTTACGCGTTCGCACAGTCGCCAAATCTTCGCCGAGGTCGCGGCCAAGCACGGGTTGACAGCGGAGGGCATGCTGGCGGCGCACGCCGAGCGGAGCACGCTGCTGCGTCGCCTGCCGACGTTGGATCAGGTGGCGCAAGCTGCGACTTTTTTCGCCTCGGAGAGCGCTGCCGCGACCACGGGTGCGATCGTGAACCTCACTTGTGGTTCGCTGGTAGACTGAGCTTTCGCATGGACGATCTCGCTGCCCTCACGCGCTCCGCCCATCGCCGCTTCTGCCAAAGCTTCGAACCGCTGCGCCCCGAGCTGTACCGCTATTGCCGGCACCTCAGCCGCAGCCCCTGGGACGCCGAAGATTTGGTGCAAGACACGCTGGCGCGCGCGCTGGTTACGCTCAGCACCCAACTCAAGCCCGAGATCGAGAACCCCCGCGCTTGGTTGTTCCGGGTCGCGACCAACCTGTACATCGACCGCACTCGCCGCGTGCGCGAGGAACTGGACGAGTCGGCGGAGGCCGCGGCAGAGGTCGATGACTCGCGCGCCAAACGTGAAGCCGCCGGGACGCTGATCGCCCGGTTGGCACCACAAGAGCGCGCGGCGGTCGTGCTCAAGGATGCCTTCGAGCTCGAGCTCGGCGAGATCGCCATGGTGCTCGGCACCAGCGTCGGAGCCGTGAAGACTGCGCTTCATCGTGGGCGCGGCAAGCTTTCGGAGCCCCCGGCGGCTGACGCGAAGAGCCCCGCACCTGCCGCGCTCGACGCCTTCTGTCGCGCGTTCGATGCGGGCGACCTAGCCGCGCTCACGACCCTGCTGCTCGACACGGTTGCCGTCGAAATGCCTGGTTGCGCGCTCGATCTCGGTCTGGCCGCGACCACTGACCCGCGCTCGGGCATCGTCTATCACACGTTGCTGTCGCCGCTGTACGCCGGCGTCGCTGCGCGTTACCTCGAAGGTTACGACGGCGCACGCGCGCGCAGTCAGCTCGTGTACCACGGCGGCGAGCACATCGTTCTGCTGTGGTACGGACACACGCTGGGCGAGGCCGTGCGCTGCATCATCCGCAGTGAGCTACAAGATGCGGCCATCTCGCGCCTGCGCATGTACTACTTTTCGCCCGAACTTCTGAGCGAGGTAACGGGCGAGCTCGGCGCGGCCGTGCGAACGAACGGTTACGGCGTGGACTAGTTGCTCACGTTATTTGCCGCACACTCCAAACGGGCGACAGGTCAAACCCGCGCCGCAGGCGATGCGCGCGATCTCATAGCCGTACTGACAGACGACGACTGCGTCTCCGTCGCAGGCGTCGGAAGCACCGCTCGACCGGCACAAAGGGCTCGGCTCGGGCGTGCTGGCGCACATCGCGTTCAGCGGCTGTGTATCGCCAACTTGGGCGTGCTCGAGTGGGACGCAAACCTTGGCTTCCGGAGTCGACGCCGCGCAATCCTTGGTCGCGACGACGTAACCCGCGCGGCAGCTGGTCAAACTGGTTCCAGCGCAGAAACCCCAGCGTTGCTCGTCACAGCGCGCTTCGGGAACCGCGTCGCGCGCGCAGAATGCGCCGTTCGTCGCGCTGTCGAGTTTGCATCTGCCGGCCCCGCAGGACGTGGAATACCAGATGTTGTAGTCGTTGTTGCGGCCCGCGATATTCGCGCAATTCATCGCCACATCACCGTCGCAGCGAAACTCCCCGCCCACGCATTCGTCAGCGCGTTCGCAGGCGCTGAGCAGACTGACGAGCATCGCGGCGAGCAGCGCGCGTACCTGCAAGACGGGCACGCGTGTCATAGCGCGGTCGGAATTCACCGCGAGCATCGCGTAAGATCTCCGTGCAAAAAGCGAAAGCAGCAGGTTTCCCGGCATACTTTCGCTTTGCGTTGCACGAGTCATGCCGCGTGGAAGTTCCACTGCGAGCAAAAGAGGCGAGCGCTCGCTCGCCTGCGCTATCAGCGCAGCACTGCGCCGCTGCGATCGAATTGCGGTGCGGCACGGCTGATGCGGTAGTTCGCTGAGCGGTCCCAGTTGCGGAAGATGCGTCCGTCCGGGGAATTCTCGAACTGCATGTATGGCTTGAACAGCTTGTCGTAAGAACCGCCGCCGACCGTGCAATTGGCGACGCCCACGAACAGGTGCAAAGCCGCTGGCTCGCCTGA
>Ga0315912_10005209_pt1 | contig 12017 bp, 9 predicted proteins | sample VfabasoilMG_FD_204469 | JGI IMG/M metagenome (GOLD analysis project Ga0315912, IMG submission 204469) | Garden soil microbial communities collected in Santa Monica, California, United States - V. faba soil | ecosystem: Environmental > Terrestrial > Soil > Garden | place: USA: California... | reverse complement strand
TACGCCGACCGCTACCGCATCCTGACCGCGACCTCGGGGCGCGAAGCGCTCGACACCGTGGCGCAGCTCGGCAAGCGCGCCGGCACCATCGCCCTGTTCCTCGTGGACCAGCGCATGCCGGGGATGACCGGCATCGATTTCCTGCGCGAAGCACGCCCGTTGTTCCCGCAGGCGATGCGCGTGCTGCTGACGGCCTACGCCGACACGCAGGCCGCGATCTCCGCGATCAATGAAGTGGGCCTGCACCACTACCTGATGAAGCCGTGGGACCCGCCGGAGGAACGGCTCTACCCGGTGCTCGATGACCTGCTCTCGACGTGGAGCGCGCAATGGCGGCCGCCGTTCGAGGGCATTCGCGTCGTCGGCTCGCGCTGGTCGCCCCAGAGTTACGCGGCACGCGACTTCCTCGTGCGTAACCAGGTGCCCTACCAGTGGGTGGACATCGACGAGGACGCTCCGACCCGGGCACTCGTCACGTCGCTCGTCGGCGAATCCCCGAAGCTGCCCGTGGTGTTGTTCTCGGACGGCAGTCACCTGGTCGCGCCGGGCACCGCGGAGCTGGCCGAGAAGGCGGGGCTGCACACACTCGCGACCCGTCCCTTCTATGATGTGGTGATCATCGGGGGCGGGCCGGCCGGACTGGCGAACGCGGTCTACGCCGCCTCCGAGGGGCTCAAGGCGCTCCTCGTCGAGCAGCACGCACCCGGCGGCCAGGCGGGCGGCAGCTCGATGATCGAGAACTACCTGGGGTTCCCCGGGGGACTCACGGGTGCCGACCTGTCGCAGCGGGCCGCGGCACAGGCGCGTCGCTTCGGGGCCGAGATGCTCATCGGCCAGACCGTGGTGGGCCTCCGGCGGGAGGATCCCTACCGGATCGTGACGCTCTCGGACGGGCGCGAAGTGTCCGGCCACACGCTCGTGCTCGCCACCGGCATGGCGGTGCGTGAACTGGAAGTACCCGGTGTGCCGCCGCTGGTCGGCACCGGTGTGTACTACGGAGCCGCTCCGTCGGAAGCCGCACTCTACAGGGGCCAGGACGTGGCGATCGTGGGCGGGGCCAACTCCGCCGGCCAGGGCGCGCTCTACTTCTCGCGTTATGCGAAGAGCGTGACCGTTCTCGTGCGTGCACCGTCGTTGAGCCCGCGGATGTCGCGCTACCTCGTGGACCGGATCGAGGCCACGCCCAATATCCGCGTGCTCACCCGTGTGGAGCTCACGGAGGTGAAGGGCGATGGCCGGCTGGACCAGATCTGCCTGCGCAATGCCGACAACGGTGCGACGCAATCGCTCGACGTGCGCGCATTGTTCGTGTTCATCGGCGTCTCGCCGCGCACGGAGGACTTCCAGGGGTTCGTGGCGCTGGACTCCAAGGGCTTCGTGCTCACCGGCCCGGATCTGCCTCAGCCGATCCGCGATTGGCCGCTGGAGCGTGGCCCGCTCATGTTCGAGACCAGCGTGCCGGGCGTGTTCGCCGCGGGCGATGTGCGATCGGGAGCCAACCGGCGCATCGCCGCCGCGGTGGGTGAGGGTTCGGCGGCGATCTACTCGGTCCACCGCTACCTGCAGACGGTGTGAGGCGCGGGATGACGGTTCCGGGTTCGACCGGGGGCCGCGCCAGGTGGGTGCTAGATTGACGCCCGCCACGGACCGACCGCAGCCCGACCGGGAGGGAGCATGAGCATCGAGAAGGACTATGTCCTCGGCACACACGACGCCGAGATCCAGCGACTGGGCCTCCAGCATCGCGTCTGGCGCCCGCACGCCAGCCGGCTGTGGAAGCGGGCGGGCTTCACGCCGGGACAATGTCTCGCGGACGTGGGCTGCGGGCCGGGATATGCGTCGATGGATCTCGCCGAGATCGTCGGGCCCACCGGGCGCGTGATCAGCATCGATCGCTCACGGCGATTCCTGGATGCGCTCGAGGCGACCGCGCGTGCGAAGAACCTGACCCAGATCGAGACCCACGAGCTGGACCTCGACCAGGCCGCGCTTCCCGACGTGCGTCTCGATGGCGCGTGGGTGCGATGGGTGTTCTCGTTCGTGACCCAGCCCGAATCCCTCCTGCGCCGCATCGCGGAGCGGCTGCGCCCGGGAGGGGTGATCGCGCTGCACGAGTACGTGGACTATCGCGCCTGGCGTTTCTCGCCGCGAAGTGCGCCGTTCGAGGCGTTCGTCCTCGAAGTGATGGCGTCGTGGCGCGCGAACGGGGGAGAACCCGACATCGGACTCGAGCTGCCGCGCTGGCTCGACTCGCTCGGCTTCGAGTTCCTGGTCCTGCGCCCGATCACCGAGGTCGCGCACCCGGGGGACTTCCTCTGGCAATGGCCCAGGGCGTTCATCGGAACCGGCATCCAGCGTCTGGTGGATCTGGGCCGCATGGACCCGGCGCACGCTCGCGCCGTGCAGCAGGACTTCGACGCGCTCGAGCACACGCCGGGCGCATTCCAGTTGACGCCGACCGTGCTGGAACTCGTGGCCCGCAAGCGCTGAGCGGCTCGCGACGGACGCTGTGACCGACCGCGGATTGACGCCCCCGCGGTCGGCTCCTAGTCTCGCCGCCCGAATCCGTTCCGCGCCATGGCCGATCGCGGCCGAATTGTCGCGCGACTCCCCACTCACCCCACGAAACGGAGTTCTCATGAGATCGCATCGCAACTTCCTGGTCGCGTTCACGCTGTTTGCGTCGGCGTTCGCGTGCGCCGCACCGGTCCATGCCCAGGTGGACTCGTCCCACGTGGCCACCCCGCCCGCCGACGGGGCCGCAGCGGTCCCGATGGGCATCCAGCATCTGGCCGGCGGCTATGTCGTCGGCTCGTTCCCGCAGGGAGACTGGGGCCAGATCGCCGGATTCGGTCTCGCCCTCGACGGCTCGGACGTGGTCCGCAAACCCGGCAAGGCGATCGGTGTTCGCTCGAGCATGGGGCTGCTCTACAACTTCTCACGCACGGTGGATGTGCCGGCGTCGAGCCTCGGCGCCAATGACAAGCTGTCGATCGAGACCAAGAACTGGAGCTTGTTCTTCGGGATCGGACCGGAGCTGGCACTCTCGAACAAGGATGTCACGCCGTTCATCTTCGGCACGGTCGGCTTCGACACCTACTGGACGAGCAGCACACTGGCCGGCACGGCAGGCGGCTCCGCCTACTCGGCGGAACATGGCGACTCGCGGATGTCGTTCGCATGGGCCGCGGGCGTCGGCATCCGCCGGCAGCTCGCACCCGGCTACCAGATGGAGCTGAGCGCCGAGTACCGCTCGGGCTCGGATCACCAGTACCTGCGCCCCGAGGACGTGTCGGCCGCCGGCGGTGTGGTGACCGCCGATCGCACGGGCCACAAGTCAGACCAGATCCTCATCCGTCTCGGCACGGTCCTCGCGGACTGGAACTAACCCGCGGCGAGCGTTCCTCGAGACGAAAGGAGACCGGCATGGAGTTGGGCAATTTCTCGGTGAGCCTGGCGGTCAAGGACATCCAGGCCTCGAAGGCGTTCTACGAGAAGTTCGGCTTCAAGGTCTTCGGGGGGAACGCCGCGCACCACTGGCTGATCCTCAAGAACGGCGATCACGTCATCGGGCTGTTCCAGGGGATGTTCGACAAGAACATCCTCACGTTCAATCCCGGCTGGGACAGCAATGCGCAGGCGCTCCCGAAGTTCACCGACGTGCGAGAACTGCAGCGCCAGCTGAAGGCGCAGGGCGTGCAGATGCAGACCGAAGCGGACGAGACCACGACGGGCCCCGCGAGCTTCATGGCGGTGGACCCCGACGGGAACCCGATCCTCGTCGACCAGCACGTATGAAGCATCCCGGCTCGGCACGCGCTCGCCGCAACTCGGGCGAGCGCTGCCGCTCGGGCGTGGTGGGGTTCGCGAGACGCCTCGGTTCAAGTGTCGCGGTGCTGGCCGCGATGACGCTCGCCGCCGGACTCGCCTCCGCGCAACCGCCTGCGGAAGAGGTCACCCGGACCGTGACCGTCGAGCCCGACTCCGGGCGATGGTCGTCGTTCCTGCCGCTGCTCGGCGAAGAGGCCACCAAGCGCGGGATCGAGCTGCCGCTGCCGTTCGGTGCCGGGCTGGTCTACTACTACCTGGCCCGGGACATCGAGGTCAGCGAAGTCCGGCTGGGGCGCAATGGCGCCCCGCCCACATCGGTGAGCGACTTCGCGCAGCTCTCCTCGAACTCGCACGTGAGCAACGTCAATCTCAAGCTGGATGCCTGGCTGTTGCCGTTCGTGAACCTCTACCTCATCGGCGGCTACATCTGGAACACGTCGGACACGAGGATCGAGGTCTCGCTTCCGCCGCTCCTGCCGGGCGGTGCCGAGCGGCGGCGAACGATCACGGTCGAGACCAGCCTCGAGGGTTCGGTCGGAGGAGTCGGCATGACATTGGCCGGCGGCTACGGTCCGTACTTCATGACGTATGACGTCAACCTCGCACAGGCGGACCTTGGATTCGACGATCGGTTCAAGGCGGTCGTCACCTCGGTCCGCGGCGGATGGAACGGGAAGCTCGGCACGAAGGCGTTCCGCGCCTGGGCGAGCGTGACGGACTGGAACACGTTCGCCACCGCCACCGGCACGGTCGGGGATCCCGACGGCGGCACGCTGTCGTTCGAGGTGGACCAGGGACCGGCCTATCGCTACACGTATGGTGCGGGTGCTCACTACTCGGCGAAACGCTGGCTCGAGCTAGCGGCGGACGCGGGCACGGACGGGCACGGTGGTTGGTACCTGGCGCTGATCCCAGTGTTCCGATTCTGATTGCTCGCCGTTCGACGGGAAGCTCGCGCCACCGGTGCTGCAATCGCGTGTGATACAGTCGCGCGTCGCTTCGTGACCTCGTCCACCGGTTTGGCGCGCCACACACAGGCGCGGGTCCCCGTTCGAGTCAGGCCGCCATGCCCCTGAGCCCCGGCACCACGCTGGGCCCCTATCGCATCCTCTCGCCGCTCGGGGCGGGAGGGATGGGCGAGGTCTACCGCGCCCACGACTCGCGACTGGGACGCGACGTCGCCGTGAAGGTGCTGCCACAGCATCTCGCCGCGACCCCCGAGGTCCGGGCTCGGTTCGAGCGCGAGGCACGCACGATCTCGCAGCTCAACCACTCGAACATCTGCACGCTCTTCGACGTGGGCCACCAGGACGGTACCGACTACCTGGTGATGGAGCTGATCGAAGGTGAGACGCTCGCGAAACGACTCGAACGCGGCACACTGCCCACGCCCGAGCTGCTCACACTCGGCCGGCAGGTCGCCGATGCACTCGACCGCGCGCACCGGGCGGGAGTGGTGCATCGAGACTTGAAGCCCGGGAACATCATGCTCACGAAGAGCGGTGCGAAGCTCATGGACTTCGGGCTCGCGCGTGCGACCGGCCTCACTGGAGCAGGCCCCGGCAGCTCGCCGTCGGCGATGACGTTTTCCCCGACCGTGGCGGCCCCGCTCACGGCCGAGGGAACGCTCGTCGGCACGTTCCAGTACATGTCCCCGGAACAGCTCGAGGGCAGGGAAGCGGACGTGAGGAGCGACCTGTGGGCGCTCGGCTGCGTGCTCTATGAATGTGCGACCGGGGTGCGGGCGTTCGCGGGCGAGAGCCAGGCCAGTCTGATCGCCGCGATCATGACCGGCGAGCCACGCCCCATCTCGCAGTTGCGGCCGATGTTGCCGAGTGGCCTGGACCGGGTCGTGCGGCAGTGCCTGCGCAAGGACCCAGACGCTCGCCTGCAGTCGGCGCGCGACCTCGCGTTCGCACTGGACTGGATCGCCGCCGAGGATCCTGGCGCGGCCTCGCCGGGCAGCACGGTGAATGCGCCACGCTTCGCGGCGCCGTGGTTCCCGGTCGCGGCCGCCCTGGTGATCGCGGCCGGGGCGTTCGTCGGCGGACGAATGACGGCCCCGCGCTCCACGCTGGGTTCGATCCGCGTCTCCACACTGTCCCAGGGCACCCGCGACACCGAGCCCGCGGTGTCCCGCGATGGGCGGCTCGTCGCGTTCAGTGCCGTGCGGCAGAACGGTCAGGGCATCTGGCTCATGGACATGGTGACGCGCAGCGAGGTGAAACTCACGAACGACGCGGATCACGCGCCACGCTTCACGGCGGACGGCGGCTCCATCGTGTTCACGCGGACAGACCAGGGCCGACAGTCGCTGTGGCGGGTCCCCGTGATCGGAGGCGCGCCCCGGCTGCTGCTCGAGAATGCCTCGGACGCAGACCCCTCGCCGGGCGACGGTCAGATCGCGTTCGTCGGCGCGATCACGGACAGCGCCGGCGTACGCGCGGCACTCATGCTCGTCAGATCGGACGGCACCGAAGTGCGTGAACTCTGGTCGCAGAGTTCCGCCGCGATCAGCGGTCCGCGCTGGTCGCCCGACGGCAAGAAGCTCGCGCTGATCATCAGCGCGAGCCAGAACACACCCAACAGTGTCGTGGTGGTGGATGCGGCCACGGGTGCCGCGCGGGCGTTCGTTGCGCCGTCAGGCGCGGTGCTCTCCAATCCGGTTTGGGATGGCAGCGGGAGCGCGTTGCTCGTGGCGGAGGGCGCCGGCGTCACCGCGGTCCAGCGCGGCGCCGCGGGCAGGCTGCTGCGGCTGGACGCGCGTTCCGGCTCGTTCCAGCAGCTCGGTTGGATCGAGAACTTCCCGGCGGTTATGGATCTGCTTCCGGATGGCCGGCTCGTGCTCTCGAGCCTCATCGCCCGCCAGAACCTGCGGGAGGTCGCCGTCGGCGCGCACAACCTCGTGGACGGCCGTGTGCTCACGAGCGGGCTGGCGATCGACCGCCAGCCCGTCTACTCGCCCGACGGCCGCTCCGTGATGTTCTCCTCGAATCGCGGCGGGACGCTCGACCTGTGGGAGGTCTCGGTCGAGACCGGCGAGATGCATCGCGTCACGGACGACCCCGCGGACGATTGGGACCCCGAGTACGCGAGTGATGACCGGTCCATCTTCTGGTGTTCGAGCCGCAGTGGCGCATTCGAGATCTGGACGGCCCGCCGAGACGGAAGCGCCCCGCGGCAGTTGTCGCGCGACAGCGTGGACGCCGAGAACCCCTCGCTCTCGCCTGACGGGCAGTGGGTCTACTACAGCTCCGCACATCCTAGAAAACCCGGGCTGTGGCGCATCTCCGCCGCGGGAGGGAATGATCAGCACCTGTTGCGTTCGTCGTCGCTCATCCCGGACCTGTCGCCCGATGGCCGGCAACTGTCGATCATCACGGATGTGGGAACGCTCGAACCCGAACTGGGCGTGTTCGACCTCGCCGAGAATCGGCTGCTCGCGCACCCGATCCCGCTTCAGGTGCTTCCCGGGACCGTGCAGTTCGGACGCTCTCGCATCACGCGAGACGGGCGCGCCGTGGTCTACCTGTACTCGACGCAGGACGGGAAGCCGATCCTCCTGAGGCGCCCGCTCTCGGCCTGGCAGACCGGAGTCGGTCGACAGGACACACTGTTCGCCGGTTCGAGTGACGCGATCGAGTCCTTCGATTTCTCGCCCGACGGCCAGCGTGCCGTGGTCTCGGTCGTGGACTGGCTGTCCGGGCTGAGCATCGCCGAGGGTGTGCCGGGAATCGTCCCGCCGAAGCGGAACTAAGGCTGCGGCGCGCTGTGCCTTGGACGCCTGCAGACGGAAAGCGCTGCTCTTGAGGACTCACTCGAGCCCGCCGGCCTAACGCCAAGCGCGGGAATGCCCGAGGATGGGCAGCCCGCTTGGCGGAACTCGTGGTCGTGCTACCATGCCGCCCAGTGAGTCGTCGCACCTGAAGTTGTCGAGGACGGGATGCGACGACCCGTTCCCGTCCCCGATCACCGAACCCCACACAGGCCGGACTGACGAGGAGCCCTGCAGTGGACGTCGTGAACCCCACGCCCTCGATCACCGTCCGCTACCCGGGCACGCTGCGCGAATATGTCCGCGGTGTCTCCAAACTGCAGGTTGCGGCCACCGACGTGAGAAGCGCACTCGACCTGCTCGAGCGGGACCATCCGGAGCTGTATCGCAACATCTGCGATGAGACGGGGAAGGTGCGCCAGCACCTGAATGTGTTCGTCAACTCGGAACACGTGCGAGAGCTCTCCGGCCTCGACACGAAACTCGCACCCGGGGATGTCCTCACGATCCTCCCCGCGGTCTCAGGAGGTTGATCATGGCGGAGCGCGTGATTCTCTCGATCGGCACGAAGAAGGGCATGTTCGTTGCGGAGGCCGCGAAGACCCGGCGCAAGTTCGAGCTGCGCGGACCATTCGGCCAGGGCGTGCCGGTGTACTCGGCGCTCACGGACACGCGCAACTCGCCGAACATCTTCTTCTCGAGCTGCAATCCGTTCTTCGGCATGAAGGTGATGCGCTCGACCGACCTGGGCAAGACGTTCAAGGAGACCAAGTCCGCGCCGGCATTCCCAAAGGAAGACGGCCGCGCACTCGCGAACATCTGGTCCATCGAGACCGGTGCCGCGAAGAAGGAGCTGCTGGCGGGAGTCGAGCCGGCGTCGCTCTTCCGCAGCCGTGACAATGGCGACACGTGGGAGATGGTGGAGGGCATCAGCAATCACGAGCATGCTCGCAAGTGGCAGCCTGGCAACGGCGGCCTGTGCATGCACACCATCATCCGCGACGGGAGCCGTGTGCACCTGGGCATCTCGACCGGCGGCCACTACATGAGCGAGGACGGCGGGGAGACGTTCCACGCCTCGAACTCCGGCGTCGGCGCCGGGTTCAACCCCGACCCGTACCCCGAGTTCGGCCAGTGCGTGCACAAGATCGCGCGGCACGACGACGCGCCAGGCCGGCTCTACATGCAGAACCACGGCGGCTGGGGAGAGTGGGACGGACCCGGCGGCCGGCGCCCCGACATCGGCGTGCTGCGCAGCGACGATCACGGCAAGACGTGGCACTCGATCGCCAAGGGCCTGCCGTCGGACTTCGGCTTCCCCATCGTGGTGCATCCGCATGACCCCGACGTGGTGTATGTGATGCCGCTGGAGGGCATGACGCGCACCTGCCCGGGCGGCGCGCCGGCCGTATGGCGCAGCGAGACGGCTGGCGGCACCTGGCACAAGCTCAACAAGGGGCTGCCGCGCAAGTCCAGCTACTTCACGGTGCAGCGTGACGGCATGGACGTGGACACGCTCAAGTCGCCGGCGCTCTACTTCGGCACCACGACCGGCCAGCTGTGGATGGGCCGCGAGGGGGGCGAGGAGTGGGAGTGTGTCTTCGACTCACTTCCGCCCATCCACTGCGTGAAGGCGACCGTCGTCTGACGGGGAGCGCATGGCCTCCGTTCAGTGCATTCGATCGATCCCCTGACCTCGAACACCCCAGCGGAGGCCGCGCGCATGAAGCTCTATCTCACCGAGTTCATCGGGACATTCTTCCTGGTCCTCACGGTGTGTCTCACCGCGCCCTCGGGGAGCCCGCTGGCCCCGCTCGCGATCGGCGCGTCGCTGATGGTCATGGTCTACATGGGTGGCCATGTCTCTGGCGGGCACTACAACCCGGCCGTCACGCTGGCCGCCGTACTCCGCGGCGCGCTGCCCACGGCCCAGCTCGTGCCGTACTGGGCCGCCCAGGTGCTGGGTGCCGTGGCGGCGGCGTTCGTGGCGAAGGCCACGTCGAACGCGGGATTCGCCTGCGTGCCAGGGGAAGGCGTCAGCGCAGGTTCGGCGCTCACCATCGAGTTCCTGTTCACGTTCGCGCTTTGCCTGGTGGTGCTCAACGTGGCGACGGCCAAGAAGACCGAAGGCAACTCGTTCTATGGTCTGGCAATCGGCTTCACGATCGTGGTGGCGGCGTTCGCAGGGGGTGGCCTCTCGGGCGGCGCGTTCAATCCAGCCGTGGGCTTGGGCCCCATCCTCGTGAACGCGCTCACGTCGGGCGGAAGTCTCGCGAACCTGTGGCTCTACCTGGTCGGCCCGCTGCTGGGCGGTATCGCCGCCGCGTTCGTGTTCAAGCTGCAGGAGTCGGCCGGCTGACGCGTAGCGCTCACCCGCGTCCGTTCCAGCGCAGCGCGAGCTCGCCCAGCACACGTTCGGTCCGTCCCGGCAGGCCGTCTCGCCATTCGAACGTGCCCCACAAGCGAAGCCGGAGCCAGTCCGACCAGCCGAGCGTCACCCACGGCAGGTGACCGCGCGTGGCGGTGCGCGCCCACCAATCGTCCGAGGCGAAGGCGCCCGGCAGGGCCTCGCGTTCGGCGCGCAGGTACGCCCAGCCCACCTCGGCTCCGAACCGCCCGCCGAAGCGGCCCGCGACGAGCCGAGTGCGCACGGCGTCGCCGTCCGCGTTCGCCTCGATGTTGCGCAGGAGGTCCACGCCTCCGCTCACGCGCAACGACGCGACGGCGAGGCGACCCTCGAGCTGTGCATCCACCAGCCGGAACCGCTCGGCATAGCGGCGCGCATCACCGGTGCCCAGGATCCGGTTCTGCCGGCCGAGCTCCTGACGCGCCAGGAGCTCGGTGTCGTCGAACCAGAGCCACGAGACGAACGCGTCTCCTGATCGCTCGGCGCCTTCTCGGAACGACCATCCCGCCTGCGCAACGCCCACGATGCCGTCGTCCGTGGGCTTGCGGCGCCGCCACACGCCCGCGCCCGCCCGCACGACATCGAGCGCGCCGACTTGCTGGCGATGTGAGGCCACCACGCCCCACGGTCGCAGGTCCGCGTCCCAGATCAGGTCCGTCAGCCGAAGCGGGAACACCATGCGCCCGGCGCGCAGCGTGCCGCCTGGCCAGGCCGAGACCCACACGTTCGCGCGGTCCAGCTCGAGCGTGTCGGGCGCGTCGTTGTCGATGCGCGGGAACTCGACGTCGCGCTCGCTGCCCACCGCGGCTCGCAGCGAGAGCTCGGCGCCGATCCGGGCGCTCGGGGCCCAGCCGAGGCCGCCTCGCAGCGTCGCGCGCGAGCGCTCCACGTCAGCGGTGCGACCCGGGATGTCCTGCGTGCGCTCGCGACGGATGCGCAGGTCGCCGAACGGTGAGAGGTGCCAGCGCGTGAGCGGGGAGTCACTGAAGTACACCGTGGAGTCGGCGAACGGATCCCTCGCCGGCTGCGCAAGGGCCACAGCGGGAAGCGCTCCCGCCGCGAGCAGCAGCGTGAGCGCGAGCCGGATGAGTCTCCGAGTGCACGCAGGCGGTCTCATGCCCTTGTCACGGCGTCGAGCGCGGCACACAACGCTCGCCCGTCCGGGTAGCGAGCCGCGGGATCGCGAGCCAGGCAGTGGCTCACCAGCGACTCCAGCGCGGGACCCGCGGCGTCCGGTCGCGCGGCAGGGCCCGCGGCCAGAGGCTCGGTCGTCGCACCGGGCGAGAGCGTACGGGTGAAGAGCGGCGCCGGCGGATCGTTCAGGATCCGGTGCACCAGCTCGCGGGGATCGGAACCCGACCACGGCCGGCGTCCCGTGAGCAGTTCCTGCAGCAACACGCCGAATGCGAACACATCCGACGCCGCACTGCCTTCCGCACCCCGCATCACCTCGGGGGAGGCGTAGCCGAGCGTGCCGGCGAATCCGAACGCCTCGTCGCCGAGACGCGAGATCCGAGCGAGACCGAAGTCCATCAACTTGGCATTGCCTCCGGGCTCGAACACCACGTTCTCGGGCTTCAAGTCGTAGTGCACGACCCCCGCGTCGTGCGCGGCGGCCAGACCCGAGGCCACCTGCCGGGCGATCCGCAGTGAGACGGCGAGCGGCGGGATCCCCACCGCGAGCAACTCGCGCAATGTGACGCCCTGCACGTACTCCATCGAGATGAACGGCAGGTCGTCGAGCTGGCCGAAGTCGTGCACGCGCACCACGTGGCGGTGGGTGATGCGCCGGGCGAGGCGCAGCTCGCCCTTGAGCTTCTCGAGACTCGCTTCGTCCGTGCCCCGGCCGAGCAGCGTCTTGAGCGCGACGATGTCCTTGAGCTCCCGGTCGCGGGCGCGATAGACCACGCCCATGCCACCCGCGCCCAGGACCGAGAGCAACTCGAACCGGCCGCCCACGATCGTGCCCGGCGAGAGCGTTCCCGGAGGCAGCGCGGGCTTCGG
>Ga0315912_10005208_pt1 | contig 12020 bp, 12 predicted proteins | sample VfabasoilMG_FD_204469 | JGI IMG/M metagenome (GOLD analysis project Ga0315912, IMG submission 204469) | Garden soil microbial communities collected in Santa Monica, California, United States - V. faba soil | ecosystem: Environmental > Terrestrial > Soil > Garden | place: USA: California... | reverse complement strand
GCGCCCGCTGGTCGAGCGCAGGCGTTGCGACAGCATCAGCACCAGCTGCATCAGGATCTTGGCGCCCAGCATGGGCTGCTCGACGATGATGCGCGCGAGATTTTCGCGGTCGAGCACCGCGACTACGCTCGCGTCAGCCGCGACGCAGGTCGCGAAGCGCGCTTCGCCGTCGATCATCGACATCTCCCCCAGCGTCTTGCCGGCATCGACCTGCGCGATCATCTGTGGAATGTTCCAGCGGTCGCGCTTGAGCACCTCGACCCTGCCCTCGATCAGCATCAGCATGAAATCGCCGCTCTCGCCCTCGCGGATGATCGCGGTGCCCGCGGGCGCCTGGTAGACGTCCATGAAATGCGCCAGCAGCCGCACCTCGGCCGGGGAGAAATTCTCCAGCAGGTCGCAATGCGGAATCAGCGCATGGATCTGCGGAGAGAAGCGCGTCGCGTCCCCGAGGTGCTCGAGGTGGGCGAGGTGGGGTGGGCGTTCGGCCATGGGTTCCGGATCGGGGCTGCGCAGGCGATTCTAGCCGATGAGCCAGAGCAAGGTCGCCAGCCAGCCGGCGACCGCGCCGGCGAGCAGCGGGTCGCGCAGCAATTCCTCGCTCGGGTCGCCGCCGCCGCCGCGCCAGCGCAGGCGATACAGATATCGCAGCGTGCCCAGCAGCACCCAGGGCAGCGTCATGACGAGCTTGCCGGTGCCGTGGAGCGCGGCGGTGTCTTCCGCCAGCGTGTACCAGGCGTAGGCCGCCACCATGGCCGCGGCGCACACGACGATCGCCTTGTCCAGGAATCCCGCGCTGTAGTCCCCCAGAACGGCGCGGTGCCGGCCGGGATTGGCCGCCAGGCGCGCAATTTCCGCGCGCCGCTTCGCAAGCCCGAGAAACAGCGTCAGCAGAACGCCGCAGGCAATCAGCCAGCTCGAGGGCTCTATGCCGATGCCCAGCGTGCCCGCCAGCAGGCGCAGCATGAAGCCCACGGCAATCACGCCGACCTCGAACACCGGCACCCGCTTGAGCCCGAGCGTGTAGGCGGCGCTCACCGCCAGGTAGAGGGCGACGATCGCCGCCACTTTCCAGCCGGCCCAGGCGGCGGCCGCCAGCCCGGCGGTGGCCGCCAGCGCCGACAGGCCGACCGCCTGCGCCGGCGCCAGCGCGCCGCGTGCGACCGGCCGCAGACGCTTGTCGGGATGCTCGCGGTCGCGGCCGGCATCGCGCGCATCGTTGAATGCGTATGCCGCACCTGAGGCGAGGCAGAAGGCAAGCGCCGCCCAGAGCGCGGCGCCGGCCAAAGCCGGATCGCGCCAGGCGTGACCGAACACCAGCCCGACCAGCACAAAGGCGTTCTTGATCCACTGCTGAGGCCGCAGCAGCTCGACGTACGCAGCGAGGCGCCCGATCCCTTGCGTCATGGCGCGAAATAGCGCTCGAAAAAGTAGCAGCGGCCCGGCGGCAGCAGCGGCGGAATGCGGTAGAAACGATCGCGCACCTCCGCCAGCACGCCCGTGCGATAGGCGGCGTAGTCGAATCCGCGTCCGACTACCGCGTGAAAGTCGCGCCCGCCCAGCGCGATCCGCTTGATCTGGAATTCGCGAAAGTACGGCGCATAGTCCTGGGGCAGCGGTGCCTCGCGCCGCAAGATCAGCAGATCGCGGCCGGCGAACCGGCGCCAGTCGGTATCGATATCGTCCTGGCGCGCATGCGAGGATCCCCTGCCGAATACCGCCACGGGCTCGCGCCAGTGGTACTCGAGCAGCGCCGCCGAGGCGTAGCTGTCGGTCGCGAGCGCCATGCCATTGCGCTCCGGCGCGATCGCCGCCGCGAGCTCGTCGATCCGACCGGGGAAAACCAGCCGGCTGTAGAAACGCGACGATTGCCAGGTGTCGGCGGGCAGCGCCGCGACGATCGCCAGCGCAACCGCGTGCAGCACTGCCAGCGCCGCGAAATAGCGCACGCTCCAGCGCAGCGCACCGCGCTCAAGCGCCAGCGCGGTGCTCAGCACCAGCGCCGGAAGGAACGACAGCATCCAGTGCAGTCCGATGCGTTTGACCGGGCTGAGGGCGGCCAGGACCGCGAACGGCACCAGCCAGGCGAGCAGCAGCGCGCGCTCGGCCGGACGCTGCCATGCCTGGCGAAGGCGCGCGCGCCCGCGCCAGGCGAACCAGAGCAGCGGCGCGGCCAGGTAGGCCAGCGACCCCGCATACAGCGCCGGCGTCGCCAGCGACCAGCCGCTTTTGTCCCCGCCATGGCGGTTGACGGCGTTGAACATCACGTTGCACCAGCAGGCCTCGTAGTTCCAGTACAGGTTCAGCAGGCCGGCCGGCAGGGCGCCCAGCGTCACGGCCAGCAGAGGCATGAATTTTCTCGTCGAAACGGCCCAGGCCAGGTAGGCCAGGCCGAGCAGCACGGCCAGATACTTCGACAGGAAGGCGAGGCCGAGCAGGAATCCGGCAGCCAGGAACAGGCGGCCGGAGTCCTGCTGCGCGGCGCGGGCGAACACTAGAAGCGACGCAAGCGAGAACAGCGCGAGTGGCGCATCGGTGGTGATCAGCACGTTCCAGACGCTGGCCGGCATCAGCAGCACCGCGAGCGCCGCCAGATCGGCCGTGCCGGCGTTGCCCGCACCGCTGCCCGCGTACCAGCGCAGCAGCGCGGCGCGCACCATCAGCGCCGCGAGCGGCGGTACGAGCAGCGCCGGCAGGCGCTGCAGCCAGGCGGCCTCGGACAGTGCCGCCAGCGGCGCAAGCAGCCAGCCCACCATCGGCGGATGGTCGTAATAGCCGATCGCCGGCGCGCGGCCCCAGAGGATGAAGTAGGCCTCGTCCGCGGTGACCGGCGCGGCCGCCGCCAGCCAGATCCGGAACAGCAGCGTCGCTGCGAGCGCGAGCCACAACCACTGCCCTGGCGCGAGCGTTTTCAAAGCGAGCGTACGAGGAGCGTCAGCCCGGCGATCACCAGCAAAGCGTACACCGCCTTCACGACCACGGCCGCGGGCACGGCGGCGTTCAGTCGGCCGCCGCACCAGAAGCCGAGCGCGAGCGCCGGCGCGAGCGCGAGCGCGGTCGCCGGCAAACCTTCCTGCCCGAGGAGGCCAACCGCGCTGAACAGCACGAGCCGCAGCAGCGACGAAAGCAGGATCATGGCCGCGTTGTTCGCGCGCAATTCAGTCGCATCGCGCAACCTCCCGGCGTTGTAGATGGCGAACAGCACGCCGCCGGTGCCGAACAGCGCCGAAAAGGCGCCGCCCGCGAGCCCGATCGGCACGCACCAGCCGCGGGCAAGGCGCGGCGGGCCGCCGCGGCGCGCGAGACCCCAGACCGCGTAGCACAGCACGAACGCGCCCAGCACCAGCAGCAGCAGGCGCTCCGGCGCCTGGATCAGCAGCGTGAGCCCGGCCGCCATGCCCGCGAGCATGAACGGCACCAGCCAGCCGATTTCGTCCAGGCGCAGGCCGCGCCGCAGGCGCGCGCCGAACAGCAGCAGCACCACCAGGTCGAGCAGCATCAGCAGCGACACCGCGAACTTCAGCGGGAAAAACAGCGCCAGCAGCGGCAATGCGACGACCGTCGAACCGAAGCCCGTGAGGCCGAACACGAAATAGGCGCCGGCGACGATCAGCGCCGCCAGCGCCAGCGTTTCTGCAGAAACGCTCAGCGCTTGCCTTTCTTCCTGCGCGCCTTCACCGCGGCCGAGAGCGTGTCGAGCAGGGTTGCCGAGTCGTCCCAGCCGACGCAGGGATCGGTGATGCTCTGGCCGAACGTCAGCGGCTTGCCGGCAACGAGGTCCTGCCGGCCCTCGACGAGGTGGGATTCGACCATCGCACCGACGATGCAGCGCGAACCCCCGGCAATCTGCGCACCGACGTCGCGCGCCACATCCAGCTGGCGCTTGTACTGCTTGGAGGAATTGGCGTGCGAGAAATCGATCATCAGGCGGCAGTCCAGTTTCGATTTCTCCAGCTCCTCGCAGGCCGCCTGCACGCTGGCCGCGTCGTAGTTCGGCGCCTTGCCGCCGCGCAGGATGACATGGCAGTCGTCGTTGCCGCGTGTTTCCACGATCGACACCTGGCCGCTCTTGTGCACCGACAGGAAGTGGTGCTTCTGGCGCGCCGCGAGGATCGCGTCCACCGCGATGCGCACGTTGCCGTCGGTGCCGTTCTTGAAGCCGACGGGTGCGGACAGCCCCGAGGCCAGTTCGCGGTGCACCTGCGACTCGGTGGTGCGCGCCCCGATCGCGCCCCAGGACACCAGGTCGCCGATGTACTGCGGAGAGATGACGTCGAGGAATTCGCAGCCCGCCGGCACGCCGGCGCGGTTGATGCGCACCAGCAGGTCGCGTGCGATGCGCAGTCCCTCGTTGATGCGGAAGCTGCCGTTCAGGTACGGGTCGTTGATCAGGCCCTTCCAGCCCACCGTGGTGCGCGGCTTCTCGAAGTACACGCGCATGACCACTTCCAGTTCTTTTTCATGTTTCGTTCTTTCATGCAAAAGTCTTTCCGCGTACGCGACCGCAGCGACTGGATCATGGATCGAGCAGGGCCCGATGATCACCAGCAGCCGGTCGGATTTGCCACGCACGATCTCGCGCACCCGCTTGCGCGTGTCCGCGACCAGCTTCTCCACGGGCGTGCCCTGGATCGGGAAGAAACGGATCAGGTTCTCCGGGGGCGGCAGCGGCACGATGTTCTCGATCCGTTCGTCGTCGGTGAGCGAGGTCTTGTCGTCGATCGGTGCGGTCATGGCATTTCCTGGTCGATGTTGCGGTCCCTGAAAACAAAAACCGCCAGGCATCTCTGCTCTGGCGGTTTGTCGGTGGTCGCGGGTTGCGCGGCTAGCCGTTCCCCTCCGCCAGAGGGCGTGGGAAGTGGAAAAAATAGCCGTAAAACCAGCGCTTCACGGCTTCATTCAAGCACGAACGCCCGCGCCCTGTCTACCTGGGCCAAAGAACCACCTGGGTGCAGCGGAACAGCGCGATCCTCTTTTCGGTGCCTTCGATCGTCACCACGGCATCCCATACCTGGGTGGTGCGGCCCAGGTGCGCGGGCGTCGCGCGGCAGAAAATCGCTCCTTCGAGGGCCGTGCCGAAGAAGTTGGTCTTCAGTTCGAGCGTGGTGAACCCGCTCGCCCCCTGCGGCAGATTGGCGACGCAGGCATAGCCGCAGGACGTATCCGCGAGCGCGATCACGCTCGCGGCATGCAGGAAGCCATTGGGCGCAAGGAGTTCCTTGCGTACTTCCAGCCGGCTCTCCAGACCTTCCGGGGTCAGCGACAGCACGCGCAGGCCGACCAGGCCCGGCAGGTGGCCTGCACCGCGGGCATTGAGAATTTCCGGCGTCAACTCGGATCTAAAGCTGGACGTTCTTGCGCTCATGGTTCACGCAATCTACAGGATGTTTGGCACTCCCATCGGCACACTGCCAGGCCTGCGATTTGCTACTCGATTGGCGACATGCTATTTTTTTCTCGGAAATCCGGCCGATAACAAGAACGTTAGGAGGTAGCGATGTCCTCAAACGTCTCCCTGCCCGTCCCCTCGCCGACGATCCCGGTCGCCGGCTTCAAGGATGTCTACGACACCTCGGCGGTGGAAAAAGCCCTGCAGGACCTGCCGCCATCTTCCAGCGAGGCGCTGCGCGCGCTCTACGAGAAGATGCTGCGCCTGGGCGGCCAGCGCTTCGCGGTCAAGCCCTCGGGCCTGCCCGAGATGCAGGCGCTCTACGACGAGTTGCCCAACTTCGGCGAGGTGCTGGAGCACATTCGCCGCCAGCTCGCGCTGTGCGTGGATTCGGCGGACGACATCGAATTGCCGCCGATCCTGCTGCTCGGCGGGCCGGGCATCGGCAAGACGCATTTCGCGCGCCGCGTGTCGCAGCTGCTCGGCACCGGCTTCGGCTTCGTGCCGATGAGTTCGCTCACCGCAGGCTGGGTTCTGTCGGGCGCCTCCTCGCAGTGGAAGAACGCCAAGCCCGGCAAGGTGTTCGAGACGTTCCTGAACGGCGAATACGCCAACCCGGTGATGGTCGTGGATGAAATAGACAAGGCGAGCGCCGACGGCCAGTACGACCCGCTGGGCGCGCTCTATGAACTGCTCGAAAGCCAGACCGCGATGCGCTTCATCGACGAATTTGCCGAAGTTCCGATTGATGCCTCGGGCGCGGTCTGGTTCGCCACCGCCAACGACGCCGCGCGCATTCCGGAACCGCTCCTGAACCGCATGCACGTCTACGAGATCGAGTCGCCGGACGCGGAAGGCTCGGCGCGCATCGCGCTATCGCTGTACCGCGAGATCCGCGAGTCGCACAACTGGGGCAGGCGCTTTCCAGAAGCGCCCTCGGGCAGCGTGATCGAGAAGCTGGCCCTGCTCACGCCGCGCGAAATGCGCCGCGCCGTCCAGGCCGCCTTCGGCAACGCCAAGGTCTCCGGCCGGGACGAGCTGCAACCCGAGGACATTGATCTGCAGCGCGGCAACCGCAAATCCAGAATCGGGTTCTAGCTACGTGCGGGCGCGTTCCTATACATAGGCAAGTAACCGCCCGCAGGCGATTACCGATATCCACAGCAGCAGTGACAGCGCCGCCGCCGCGCGCGCAGCCGCGGGCGGCATCACATCCACGTCCCACTGCGCGGCGCCTCTGAATATGCCGGCGTGGAACACTGCCGCATTGATCCCCGCGGCCATGATGAGGCACATCTTCAGCGCGAACACGGGGCTCGCGATCAGGTCGCCCGCGTGCGCGACGAACATGGCCAGGCCACTCGGCAGGATCAGCACGAAGCTCCCGAGCGTCCAGGGAAGTGCGTGCGCCGCAAGCTTCCTCGCGGAGAGATTCCTGGAAAACCCGAGCAGGCGCAGATCGAGCACGGCGATGGAGCCAACCAGCAGTGCGATGCCGCAGAGGTGGACAATCTCGACCGCGGGGTAGAGCCACAGCCACTGGCGCATGGCCTCACCGAGCGCGCTGCCCTCGATCGCGCCCATGGCGGTCATCGGCATCGCGCTCGTGCCATCGGGATCGCGCTCGCGCTCTGGCCTAGCGCAGTTCGACGGTCTTGCCGCCGACCGTAATGCGCTCGGCGCGCATCTCGTCGGGCTTGCCCCGGTTGGCGTAGCCCTCGACCGTCGCGGTCACGCCCGGCTTGAGCTGGTCCTTGGCCAGGCCGCGGTTCTCCATGCGCGAGGGTGGCGCAAGAATGCAGAGCCAGACCTTGCCGGGCGTCTCCAGGCGGATGAAGCCGTGCGGATGCTCGTAGCCGGTCTCGAGGATTTTGCCGGACAGCGCCAGCAGCTTGCTCGAGTCGTACTCGCTCCAGCCGTGGTGCGCAAGCGCGGCAGCGGGAACGATGGCCAGCGTGGCAAGCAGGCGGCGTCGACGCGAGATCACAGCCGCTCCTCTACCCATGGCCTCACCGTCTCCAATGCGGCGCCCAGCCTGGACGGCTCGGTGCCGCCGGCCTGCGCCATGTCAGGCCGGCCGCCGCCCTTGCCGCCCACCTGCTGCGCGACGAAATTGACGAGTTCGCCGGCCCTGACCTTGCCGACCAGATCGGCCGTGACGCCCGCGATCAGCGCGACTTTGCCGTCGCTCACCGCACCCAGGACGATGGCCGCGCTCTTGAGCCGGTCCTTCAGCTTATCCAGGGTCTCGCGCAGCGTCTTCGCGTCGGCGCCGTCGATCGCCGCCGCGAGCACCTTGGCGCCCTTCACGTCCACGGCCTGCGAGGCGATGTCCTGGCCCTGGCCCATCGCCAGCTTCGATTTGAGTCTGGCAGCTTCCTTATCCAGCATCTTGTTCGTCTCGATCAGCGATGCAGCCCGCTTCTTCAACTGGGAAAGATCGGCTTTCTGAAAACCAAACTCAAAAGCCAGTTCGCCCACCTCGTCCTCCATCTGCTGCGCCCAGCGCAGCGCGCCTTCGCCGGTGGTCGCCTCGATGCGGCGGATGCCGGCGGCCACGCCGCCCTGCTCCAGCACCTTGAAAAAGCCGATGTCGCCGGTGCGCGCGACGTGCGTGCCGCCGCAGAATTCGCGCGAGCTGCCGATGTCCAGCACGCGCACCTCGTCGCCGTACTTTTCGCCGAACAGCATCACCGCGCCCGATTTCTTCGCGTCCTCGATCGGCATGATCTGCGCGCGCGTCGGCGTGTTCTTCAGGATCTCCGCATTCACCAGCCACTCGACCTTGCGGATTTCCTCGCCGCTCACCGGCTTGTCGTGGGCGAAGTCGAAGCGCGTCTTGTCCGGATCGACCAGCGAGCCTTTCTGCTGCACATGCGTCCCCAGCACTTCGCGCAGGGCCTTGTGCATCAGGTGCGTCACCGAATGGTTGCGCATCGTGCTCTCGCGCCGCGCGACGTCCACGCGCGCTTCCACCCTGTCGCCGACCTTGAGCGCGCCGGTTTTCAGCGTGCCGTGGTGCCCGAACACCTCGGACTGGATCTTCTGCGTGTCGTCGACCGTGAAGGTGCCCGCCGAGCCGAGCAGCTCGCCGCGATCGCCCACCTGGCCGCCGGACTCTGCGTAGAACGGCGTCTGGTCGAGCACCACGGTGCCCGTTTCACCGCTCTTCAGCGCTTCGACCTGCACGCCTTCGCGGTAAACCGCGACGACCCTGCCCTGCGTGCTGAGCGTTTCGTAGCCGCGGAATTCAGTCTTGCCGCCTGTGTAGTCCAGTCCCGCAGCCGAGGAAAACTTGCTCGCGGCGCGCGCGCGCTCGCGCTGCTGCCCCATCGCCGCCTCGAAGCCCGCGAGGTCCAGGTTGACGCCGCGCTCGCGGCAGATGTCCGCGGTCAGGTCCACCGGGAATCCGAAGGTGTCGTAGAGCTTGAACACCGTCTCGCCATCGAGCAGTTTTTCGCCCGACGCAAGCGCCCCCTCGAGCACGCCCATGCCGTGCTCCAGCGTCTCGGCGAAGCGCTCCTCCTCCTGCTTCAGCACGTCGGCGACGCGCTTGGCGGCGCTGCGCAGCTCCGGGTAGGCATCGCCCATCGCCTTGTCCAGGTCCGGGACCAGCCTGTAGAAGAAAGGCTTCTTCTGGCCGAGCTTGTAGCCGTGGCGGATGGCGCGGCGCACGATCCTGCGCAGCACGTAGCCGCGGCCCTCGTTGCCCGGGATCACGCCGTCGACCACGAGGAAGCTGCAGGCGCGGATGTGGTCGGCGATCACATTCAGTGAAGGGTTCTTTAAAACTGATTGATTCGTTTCCCGGGCAGCAGCTTTGATCAAATCTTGGAACAGATCGATTTCATAGTTGGAGTGAACGTGTTGCAGCACTGCGGCAACGCGCTCCAGGCCCATGCCGGTGTCGACACAGGGCTTGGGCAGCGGCGTCATGGCGCCCTTCGCGTCCCGGTCGTACTGCATGAAGACGAGGTTCCAGATCTCGATGTAGCGGTCGCCATCGGCGTCGGCCGATCCAGGCGGGCCGCCGGCGACGCCCGCGCCGTGGTCGTAGAAAATCTCCGAACACGGGCCGCAGGGACCGGTATCGGCCATCTGCCAGAAGTTGTCCGACTGGTACTTGGCGCCGCCGGGCTTGTCGCCGATGCGCACCACGCGCTCCTTCGGCACGCCGATCATCCTGGTCCAGAGATCGTAGGCCTCGTCGTCGGTCTCGTAGACCGTGGTCCAGAGGCGCTCGGGCGGCAGCTTGTAGACTTTCGTGAGCAGGTCCCAGGCGAACTGGATCGCGTCCTTCTTGAAGTAGTCGCCGAAGCTGAAGTTGCCCAGCATCTCGAAGAAGGTGTGGTGGCGCGCGGTGTAGCCGACGTTTTCCAGGTCGTTGTGCTTGCCGCCGGCGCGCACGCTGCGCTGCGAGGTGGTGGCGCGGGTGTAGGCGCGCTTTTCCTTGCCGGTGAAGACGTCCTTGAACTGCACCATGCCCGAGTTCACGAACAGCAGCGTCGGGTCGTTCGCCGGCACGAGCGGGCTGGAGGCCACGATCGCGTGGCCATGCGACTTGAAGTACTCGAGAAAGCTGGTACGAATCTCGGCGGATGTCATGATTCCGCCATTCTAAAGGATAGCGCTGCGCCGCCCGGGCGGCGCAGCGCCCCAAAAACTACGCCGCCAGCCTGCCGTATTTCACCAGGCGCGCACGCACGCCGGTCTGCGTGCGCTGGTGCGCGGCCGCGAGATCCGGCAGGCCGCGCCCGGCGTCAAAGCCGGACAACAGCCGGCGGTCCTCGTCTTCGCTCCAGGGCTCGCCCGTCTTGGCCGGCAAATCGCGCTTGCGCCGCTCGAAACGCTCGGCCTTCTCCAGCGCTTCGGCTGCCGCGTACAGCGCGCGCACCGTCTGCGCGCGCTGGTAGACGCTGTCGGCGGCAAACACTTCGCCCGTTTCGGGATCGACGCCGTTCGCGAGCGAGCGCACCACGCTCAATGCTTGGGATTGATCCATCTCGTTCACCTCCCCTCCACAGTGAATCCTGTAGAGGATGAACGCTCAATCCGTATCGCGCGCCGACAGCAACCTGGAAATAATGTCGGAGGAAAAACCGCGCGACTGGAGAAAGCGCATGCGCTTCGCGCGCTCCTCGCGCGTCGCCGCGGGCTGGCGATACTTGCGCTCCAGGATGGCGCGGGCTCGCTCCAGATCGCCCGCGGAGGAAACGTGCTCGACCAGTTCTTCGCCAACGCCCTTCGACTTCAGGTCCTGGCGAATGCGCGCGGCGCCGTACTTGCGCGACAGCTGGCGCGCGCGCTCTTGAGCGAAACGCACCTCGGAGAGCTGGTTTTTTGTCTTTAGCTCTGAAATCAAAACGTCCAAAGCTTCAGAAGACTCCGCGTGAGGCGCAAGCTTGCGCTCGAGTTCCCTGCGGCTGTGCTCCCGGCGCGCGAGCAGCCGTAACGCCCGCGCCCGGAGCGCTACCGGAGAATCAGCCTCGTCCTTCACCGCGCTTACGCGTCGGCAGCTGCTCGACCTTGTTGTCCTCGACCGCGGCCTCGGCCTCGGCGACCGGCTTGAGCACGCCCGCCTTTTCGCGGATCTTGGCCTCGATCTCCAGCGCCATGGCGGGATTTTCCCTGAGGAACTCGCGGCAGTTGTCCTTGCCCTGGCCGAGCCGGTCGCCGTTGTAGATGTACCAGGCGCCGGACTTCTCCACCACGCCGTGGACCACGCCCAGTTCCAGCACCTCGCCTTCCCAGGAAATCCCCTCGCCGTACAGGATGTCGAACTCGGCGTTGCGGAACGGCGGCGCAACCTTGTTCTTCACCACCTTGACGCGGGTTTCCGAGCCGATCACTTCCTCGCCCTTCTTGATCGAGCCGATGCGGCGGATGTCCATGCGCACCGAGGCGTAGAACTTGAGCGCGTTGCCGCCGGTGGTGGTCTCGGGGTTGCCGAACATGACGCCGATCTTCATGCGGATCTGGTTGATGAAGATCACCAGCGTATTGGTGCGCTTGATGTTGCCGGTGAGCTTGCGCAGCGCCTGGCTCATCAGGCGCGCCTGCAATCCCATCTGCGGCTCGCCCATCTCGCCCTCGATCTCGGCCTTGGGCGTGAGCGCCGCCACCGAATCGATGACGATCACGTCCACCGCGCCGGAGCGCACCAGCATGTCCGCGATCTCGAGCGCCTGCTCGCCCGTATCCGGCTGGGATATGAGCAGATCCTCGGTCTTCACGCCAAGCTTGGCGGCGTAGGAAATGTCGAGCGCGTTTTCCGCATCGATGAAGGCGGCGGTGCCGCCGGCTTTCTGCATCTCGGCGATGACCTGCAGGGTCAAGGTCGTCTTGCCGGAGGACTCCGGCCCGTAGATCTCGACCACCCGCCCGCGCGGCAGGCCGCCCACGCCAAGCGCGATGTCCAGGCCGAGCGAACCGGTGGACACCACGTCGATGTCCTTGATGGCGGCATCGTCCATCTTCATGATGGAGCCCTTGCCGTACTGCTTTTCGATCTGCGCCAGTGCCGCCGCGAGCGCTTTCTGTCTGTTGTCGTCCATTACACGTACCTCTTTTTGTAGGCTGTCGGCATCTACGGCAGGCTCACGCCCCTGCGGGGACCGAGCATCTGGGCCAA
>Ga0315912_10005207_pt1 | contig 12021 bp, 11 predicted proteins | sample VfabasoilMG_FD_204469 | JGI IMG/M metagenome (GOLD analysis project Ga0315912, IMG submission 204469) | Garden soil microbial communities collected in Santa Monica, California, United States - V. faba soil | ecosystem: Environmental > Terrestrial > Soil > Garden | place: USA: California... | reverse complement strand
ACGATTATTAGATCGATGTCGTTGCTGGCACTGGCGGTTAGCCTCAGTTTCGACGTTCAGTGCCAGCAGCCGGAATCTGACACGCGCACCGAGCTCTGGTCGGAGGTTCAAGTTTATGTGCCGCTGGATGAGAAGTGGCGGCTCTTCTTTCTCGCTACGTTCAATCGCGCGGAGGAGACCAGGGATAAGTTGGAAACAACCTTCGGAGCGCACGTTGACTACGCCGTCAACAAACGACTCACCCTACGCGGAGGCTATCGCTATAGTTTTGCGCCAGGCGAGGCGGACCCGTTCGAGGAGCATCGCATCATCAGCGAGCAAACATTCCGCCAGGATTTACCCTGGACGATGCTTCTCACGGATCGCAATCGTCAGGACTTCCGCTTCGTAAACGGCAACTTCTCATTTCGTTATCGCAATCGAGTAATGCTCGAACGGGAGTTTCGCATCAGCGGGCGCTCGATCACGCCGTATGGATCGGTGGAGGCTTATTACGACAGCCGTTTCAACGTCTGGAACCGCAACCGTCTCACGGCCGGTGCGCAGTTTCAGTTGAAACGAGGATTTCCGTTCTTGCGAGAGCTAACACCACGCAAGCAAGTAATCTTGGATCTCTACTATACCAAGCAGAACGACAGCCGCTCGCAACCTCATCATGTTCATGCCATCGGCGCCTCAGTGGCCCTGCACTTCTGACTACCACAAAACACTGATCTGCCTACGTGAAAGATGCAATACATCTGCCCTGAAACCCGCAAAAAATACCAAATCAAGGTGATTTACGGTCGCCAAAGCCGGTCTGTATCTTCTATTTCTGGACAAACATCTTGTTGGCGTTAGCGAACGCGGGCACGCCGTCTTCTTAGGAGGTACCTCATGAGTGGGTACGAGCAGTTGTTGCACCCGGCCGTGCAGGATTCAGAGCGGCACCGAATAAATACGGGGCAGGTGATCTACTTATTGCTGGGTCCGTTTCGATTGGTTTCGAAGATCTGGTCTTGTTGGCACCGCCACATGTCCCGGCCTTTCACCCGCGACGGCGAGACGTATCGCGTTTGTCTCCGCTGTGGCGTCCACCGGCATTTTGATCTGGAAGCGTGGAAGACGAAGGGCGCCTATTATCGTGAGAAAAAAGTGATGACGCCTGCGAGCACACAAAGCACCGCCGTTCCCGCGCGCGCCAAACTGCGGCTGATTGCCTGACCCGATTTGCACCCGACATACAAGCTCTACTCCATCACGACGAAACTGGAGAGATAAGCCAGGATGAACTGGGAAAACTTAGGGCAAAACCTTCTGATCTGGGCGGCACAGTTTGGCGTCAAGATTATCGGCGCGATTCCGTTGGCAGCGGCTTCCATGGCTGCACGTTGATACGGATCAATTTTTCAGGAGCAGATATGAAAAAGGGAATCAGATCTTTGCTGGTGATGTCGTTGACGCTTTCGCTCGTCACGCTGGCAATGGCGCAAACGAAGAAGCCGCGCATCAAGTATTACCGCGTCAATGTTAATCAGACTTTTCATGTGCGAATGAACGACTCGCTCAAATCGGATGAAGCGCGCGTGGGTGATACGTTCAGCACGACAGTGATCGATCCTGTTTACTCTGCAAACGGAGTCGAGTTGGTTCCGTCCGGAAGCATCATCACCGGTCGGGTTTCCGCTGTGCAAAAAGCGCAGAAGGACGGCAATCCGGGCTCGCTCACTGTCAATTTCTACAATCTACGTTTACCTAACGGACGTTCTGCCGCGATTAGCGGTTCGCTCACGGATCTCGATGAGGGAAAGACTTCAAGCGATAACGAAGGAACAGCATCCGCGAAGAAGACCTCCAAACGTAACCTGAAATTTATCGGAGGCGGCGCGGGTGGTGGCGCGTTGATTGGCGCGCTCGCTGGAGGAGGAAAGGGGGCAGCGATCGGTGCTGGTGTCGGCGCAGGTGTCGGTTTTATCGCGAAGAAGTTTAGGAAGGGGAGTGAAGCGGAGGTGAAATCAGGAACCGAGTTCGGCGTGATTCTCAACCGGGCCATTTCGCTGCCCGCTTATCGTCCGACTCGGTAACAATCAGGAGGTGCTGAAGTGAGGTTGTTGGCAACTATTGCAATCTGTCTTTTGAGTCTTGCGGCTGTGCAAGCGCAGAAACAACCCGATGCAAACGTAAATCAGCTCGCCGCGCTGCTGCAAAAGCACGACGACGCGTTAAATCAACACGATTTGGACGGCATCATGGGCGTGTTTGCCCCGTCAGACAAGACCGTGGTCATGGGCACTGGTCCAGGCGAACGCTGGCAGGGGAAAGACGAGATTCGATCCGCGTACGCCGAGATTATCAAAGACTTCGATAAAGGCACTTCGACGCGCGAGTGTGGTTGGAAAACGGGAGAGGTTGCGGGCGACACTGCGTGGCTAGCCTCGATGTGCAAGTTCGCGGATTCGAAAGGCGGGCAGAAACGCGAGTACGAACTAAACGTTTCCGGTGTGCTGCGCAAGATCAACGGCAAGTGGTACTTCCAGTCACTCCACTACTCAAACCTCACCGGTGGCGGTAGTTCCGGAAACTAAACTGGCTCGAACAAGGAGAACATCATGGAAAACGATGCAAACGAGCCAGATGTCGAACAGGCCGAGGCGCAACAGGAAGATCCTGAAGTTTCTGATCGGCGTGAGTTTTTGAGAAGTCTGGGCAAATGGTCCACCGCGGCGATTGCGGCGATCCTGCTCAGCGAAACGTTGCCGGCGAACAATGCCGCGGCCTGGGTTAACCGTCGTGGTTCCTGGGTCAACGGCGCGGGCGGCGGTGCAAATTGGATCAACCGCGGTGGTACGTGGGTAAACGGAGGCGGCGGTTGGATCAATCGCGGAGGTGGAGGATGGCTCAACGGCCGCGGGGGCGGCGGCAGTTGGGTTAACAGGCGTGGTTGAATAACAACACGCTTGTAATAAGAGGCGAAACTTGGTGTTTTGTGCCTGTTTGCTAGGGCCGGCCGGCACTGAGTTTCGCCTCTATAACTCTTCGAAATGACACAACAGCATTTATGCACTTACAACGTACCCCTGGCACTCATCGATTCATATCCGAATCGGCGTTTGATTATTCGGGCTGCCGATCCGGTGGAGGTGGTCCAAACACTAACGCCGCAACACCTGGACAACCTCGTGGCGCTCCAGCTTCTCGATATTAAAGCCGAACTGGAAGAACTGGATGGCTGGAACCCGGGTCTTCCGACCGAGATGGTGTTGCAAAATCCGGCAGGTGACACAATGAAGCTCTACCGGCTTTGTAGATTGCAACGATCGCATCCGGTTCGGGTTCTGCTTCCGATCGTCGCCGGTTTCAGCAACGCAGCGCGCGTCGCATCGTTTCTTCACCTTCCCGTCAAACTCGAAGGCGCGTCACCCGATCCGGAGTTGATGGAAGAGTTTTCCGCGACGCTCGATTTCTTTCTGCACAACAAGGCAGTGTGCCAGCCGATCGACTATTTCGGTGGTCTATTGACGTCACTTCTTCACAATCAGCCGGTTACGTTGTGGGAGCTCCAGGAAGAGGATCCGGCGATCGTTCGTTACGTCACCGACGACGGCATGGAGACGATCGCACGTCCTCCCTTCACCCCTCAGGGCGAGGACCTCGGTACGTTCAGGTTCGAGTTGACCAAACGTGTTTTGGAGCCGGACGCTGAATGCGCGTCGTGCGATTTTTTTCTGAATTGCGGCGGTTATTTCAAGTGGCCCGATCCGGCATTTTCGTGCGCCGGTGTGAAACAGGTCTTTCAGCGGGTGCGCGAAGCCGCGCATGAGCTCCAGGACGATCTCTCCCTCTACCCTACTGTTCCCACGGAGTCGGCAACATGATCAGCGATCAACTTTCACTAATCCTGTTGCCGACTAACAAGTGCAACGTTGCATGTGAGTATTGTTTTGAAGACAAGACTGCCGACTTCATGACGCACGAACAGCTTTCTCTCACGATCGAGAAGCTGTTGGACCACATGGAGCAGCAACAGATCGGCGAGCTGATCATCTACTGGCAGGGCGGGGAAGTGATGATCATGCAGCCCGAGTGGTTTGAGATGGCGCACGAGTTGATCTCTGACGCGGCGAGTCGCAGAGGCAAGAAGATCGTACACAGCTTGCAGTCGAACATGATCGGCTACAGTCCGAAGTGGAACAACATCATCGCCGAGATGTTTGGCAACAGTGTCGGCACGTCGATGGATTTTCCGAACCTCTATCGGAAAGCGAGCGGCCATACGGCGGAGGAGTACACGCGGCTTTGGACGCGCAACATCAAGACGGCGCGCGAGGCCGGGATTCATGTCGGTGTCATCTCGATTCCCAACAAAGAGACGTTACGGGCCGGTGGCGAGGCGTTTTATTCGTATTTCGTCGACGAATTGGGTGTCACCGATTTTCAAGTGAACACCTCGTTTTCCGGCGGCGAACTCAACGACGCCAAGTCCGAAAGCATTCTCGATATGAAGGCTTTGGGCCGGTTTTTTGTCGAGCTGGCTGACGTTTGGTTTGAGCGCGGTTATTCCGCCGGCGTTAAGGTTGGTCCAATCGACGAACTGCTCAATCACTTTATGGGCCGGATGGCGAGTTTGCCGTGTATCTGGCAACAGAACTGCACTGACAATTTTGTCAGTATCGATGCGCGCGGTCATGTGGCTCAATGCGACTGTTGGGTTACGAGTTATCCGGAGTATCGCTTTGGAAATGTCTTTGGGGCGAAGAGTTTTTCGCAGTTGATGAAGGACAGTAAAGCGCGACGCAGTTTTGTCAGCCGGCCGGAAGCGATGATCGAACATGAGACGTGCGCTGCTTGTGATTATTTGTCGATCTGTCATGGCGGGTGTCCGGTCCGGGCCTACTCGATAACGGGCGAGTTCTTCGTCAAAGATCCGTATTGTGAAGTTTATAAAGCGTTGTTCTCGCGGATGGAAAAACTGGCCATTCAACTATCACGGGCGCGTTTTGTTCGCAGCCTCCCCGTTTTGCAAACGCGCGGCGGCTCGGTTAACCGGGAAATCAGCTTATGAAACCTACAAAAGCAATGGACAACAACCCAGATGTCGACGTTAGAACCGAGAAACCGATGGATGAGATTCCGCCGGAGGCCTTTTCCTCACTGGTGGTTATTGACTCGTTTGCGATGTCGGATAAGGGACATGTGCGTACGCAGAACGAGGATCATTTTCTTGTGATTCGTGGTGGACGTGCGGTCGAGACTGTGATGAGCAATCTCGGTGAGGCGCAGCCGGGAGATCTATTCGAGGAATCAGCGTTCGGAATGGTGGTGGCAGATGGAGTAGGTGGCGAGGCTGCCGGCGAGATTGCGAGCCGCCAGGCGATCTACACGCTCTTGGGTTTGGCCCTGCACACGCCTGATTGGAACTTCCGCTGGGGGCCGAAGGAACGAAATACAGTGATGTGGCGAATGAAAGATCGGTTTCGGCGCATCAACGCATCGTTGCTGCGCGACTCGGCGGCGGAAGCAGGTCTCAATGGCATGTGTACCACGATGACGGCGGCGCTCTCGCATGGCAGCGATCTCATTGTGGGCCACGTTGGTGATTCGCGTGCTTATCTGCTGCACCAGGGCAAGCTTGTGCGTCTGACGCGCGATCACACGCTTGGGGCGCGGTTAGTAGAGGACGGGACGCATTCGCCGAACGATCGACTCGTGCGGGAGTTGCGAAACGTGCTGATGCAGGCGCTCGGATCTAGAGAGACTGAGTGTATTCCTGATGTTCACGATTTCCTGCTGGAAGACGGAGACCAGGTACTGCTCTGTACAGATGGATTGAGCGACATGGTTGAAGATGCGCTGATCGAAGCGGTCTTGAACGAAGCGGCTTCAGCTCGGGCGGCGTGCCAGAGTCTGGTTGATCTGGCGTTGAGCAACGGTGGTCGCGACAACATCACCGTGATCGTCGCACGCTATTCGATCCCGACTCGCGATCAATAGGGTTTCTGTTGGCGCGGTGTGACTCGGCGCCAGGCGCGTAAGGGGCAGCGTCTGGCGTTGAGTTATTTGTTGCGCATTCTAGGCGGTTTTTCTGGTTGATCGTGGCTTTGACCGGACAATCGAGTACTTCTCGATTTTTCGTATTGCCTCCGGCTCGTAGACTTCTTCGCCGCAGTCGGGACACTCGTAGAATTCAATGTCAGGCGCGGAGTAAGGCCGTCCCTGCCGAATTCCACTAACCGTCTTTCGGACCTTCTTAATTCCTTTTCCGCCGCAAGTTGGGCAGACAGTAATGTTGAGTTTGCTCAATGTCTGAATTCCTTGTCTACAGAGCCCGCTTTGAGGATACCAGAAAGTAATGGGCCTCTGTTCCCCATTTTTGTACCAGTTTTCCTTTCGTATAAATTACCAGGCCCTGTAAGTTCGTACTCTGAATAACGTAAAGATACTCTCTTCGAATTGAACGCAAAGGATTGCGTGAGCGCAGTCGTTTGTAAATGGCGACCGCATTGAGCAATGATTCAGCAACGTCTAGTTCGGTTAACTGATCGATTCCATTTCAAGACGAGCCTTTTTGCTGAAGTCATAGCGTCCAGTTAAAACAGCTCGCTTAATCCTTCTTAGAACATCCACGCAGATCTCTCCCCGACCGTGATTGATATTCAGTTTCCAGGTGGGTTTGAGACGAGGGGACGGATTACGCGCGACAAATATGAGTTTTTACAAAAACTTCGACCTCGCTCTCGTTATCCTCTTCGTAATCGCTTACTTGAAGACGCCAACAGAAACAGCGTTGTAATGAGGTCAACTTGTCGGGGGTTGAGAGGAGGTATAGACTCAAAGTGCTCCCCCGCTAGTACCGATGCCGGAAAACGTTTCTCACTATTCGCCGAGAGAGTTGGCGCGGTGGAGGATCCTGTCGATCGCCTTCGCCCTCGTGACGTTCTGCATCGGCGCTTCATCCTTATTCGGTTGGATTCTCGACAACGAGTTTCTCAAACGCATCCATCCCTCATTAGTCACGATCAAGGCAAACACCGCGGTTTGCCTCATGCTCGTCTCGATCTCTGTTCTGATACTCCAGGATCGCTCAGCATCAAAAACAAGACGCCGGGTCGCCCAAATCTGCGCCATCATCGTCGGCGTGGTCGGCCTGATCACGTTTAGCGAGCATATTGTCGGCTGGAATACAGGCCTCGATCAGTTGCTCTTTCACGAATCGCCGGACGCGGCCGGCCTGTCTTTCCCCGGTCGTATGGGCGTCGCCGCCTCACTCGACTTCTTCCTGCTCGGAATCGCGCTTTCAACCATCGACGCCCGTTCAAAAATCTGGTTTCGCATCTCAAACATCTCGATCTTGCTGGTGATCGCGATCACGCTGCTCGTCTTTCTTTACTACTTTTACGGCATTGGAAGATCTGAGCCGGTCGCGGTCTATTTCACAATCGCGATCCACACAGTCGTGGCGTTTCTCAGCATCTGCACGGCGATTCTGCTGGCCCGACCCGAGCGCGGCATCGTGGCGTCGCTTCTCGGAAACAGCCCGGGCGCGGTGGTCGCGCGCCGTATGTGGCCGGCACTGCTGATCGTGATCTTACTCGGTTGGATCAGAACCAATGGCGGTTGGTTCGGTCCGGGTTTTGCGACCGCTGTCTTCGTGCTCGCAGTTCTTTTACTGCTGGTCGCACTGATCTGGCGGACCGCCGTCTCGCTCAATCGCAGCGACCGCGAACGGCATCGCGTCGATATCGCATTGCGACACAGCGAGTCGCGCCTCACCGCGTTGCTCGAACAACTTCCGGTCGGCATCGGACTCACCGATCGCGAAGGCCACTTTCTGATCAGAAACTCATTATTGAACAACTTTGTCGGCGACCGTCTGTCTGCTCTCGATCCTGTTTTGAGCACGCGTTGGCGCGCCTGGGACGAAGACGGACGTCTGCTCGATCCATCGGAGTGGCCCAGCGCGAGGGCCTTGCGCGGTGAGTCGGTAACACCCGGCACCGAAATGCTTTACACCGCAGACAACGGCAAACAGATTTGGACGCGCGTGCTCTGCGTCCCGTTTCGCGGACAGTCCGACGAGGTTGACGGGGTGATCGTCGTGGTAGAAAACATCGACGAACAGCGACGGGCCGAAAACCGTCTCGACGTCCTCGTCCGCGTCAGCGAGTTGATTCGCACGCTTCACGAGCCATACGAATTGTCTTATGCAGTGGCGGAAACAGTCGGCACGCACCTCAACGTGCGGCGCTGTTTATTCAACGAGACCGATCTCGATCGCGATCTCGAGATCATTCACCGCGATTATTGCAACGGCGCCGAGTCAGTTGCCGGCGCACATCGTATTTCGGAATACAGCAGCATCACGACCGGCGAGATGGCGCGCGGAAATACCGTCGTCAACTACGATTCGAAGCTCGATCCACGCACCGCCGCCGTCTACGAAAAGAGTTATGCTCCGACTGGCGAGCGCGCATACGTCGCAGTGCCGCTGATGCGCGACGGCCGTTGGGTCGCCTCGTTCTGGGCCAGCGACGACCAGCCGCGACAATGGAGCAAAGAAGAAGTGTCGTTGCTGCAAACAGTCGCCGAACGCACCTGGACCGCGATCGAAAAACTTCGCGCCGAAACGGAGCGCGAGCAGTTGCTACACCGCGAACAGGAAGCACGCGACGCGGCGGAAAAAGCAAACCAACTCAAAGACGAATTTCTCGCCACTCTGTCGCACGAGTTGCGCAATCCGCTGAATGTCATCCTCGGCTACTCGGAACTCCTGTTAAGAATGCAGGAGGTCGAACATTCGCCCCGCCTCGCGCAAATGGCCGAAGCGCTGAGACGAAACGCTCAATCGCAGTCGCAATTGATCAACGACCTGCTCGATCTGTCGCGACTGCAACGAGGCAAGATCGCCTTGAACCAGGAGACAGTTTCACTCGCAGCGATCATCGACAGCGCCGTCGAAACAGTTCGCGCCGATGCGTCTGCAAAAGGAATCGACATCCGTTTGCAGGCGGGAGATCATCTGCTGCTCGTGGACGGGGATCGGTTGCGCCTGCAGCAGATCGCCTGGAACCTGCTGAACAACGCGGTGAAGTTCACACCGCACGGTGGAAGCATCGAGATCGGTTTGAGCAGCGATCGCGATCAGGCTGTTTTCGTCGTCAGCGATACCGGGCAGGGAATCGAACCCGCTTTTCTGCCACACGTATTCGAAATGTTTCGCCAGGCTGACGGCAGTAACAGTCGCAAACATGGCGGACTGGGCATCGGTCTGGCGCTGGTGCGGCAACTGGTCCAACTTCACGGCGGCACCGTTGCGGCTCACTCCGAAGGACCAAACAGAGGTTCGCAGTTCATCATTCGTCTGCCGTTATTGCGCGAAACCGGACCGCTTTCTTCCTCGGTGCTTAATGCATCAGCGGCGGCAAGACTCAATATTCCGCCGCAGACGAACTTCCTGATCGTCGACGATTCGGAGGACACGATTCGTATGCTCGAACAGTTGCTCCGCCTGGCCGGCGCGAATGTCACGACGGCAACGAACGGCGCGGACGCGTTGCGGCTGGCCACCGACAACGAATTCGACGTGATCCTTTCCGATATCTCGATGCCTGAAATGGATGGATTCGAGTTTTTGCAGCGACTGCGACAGATAAAAGGCCGCCAGCATGTGCCGGTTATCGCGATAACGGGCTTCGGTCGCAGTGGCGACGTCGAACGCGCCCGCGCCGCCGGTTTCTATTCACACCTCACCAAACCGCTCAACATCCAGGCCCTCGCCGAAGTGTTGGACCAACTCGCACGCCATCGCCGTGGACGCGGCACAAACGGCCGCGACCACACACCCGACACCGACTTCGACGCCACCGCCGGCCCGGTTTGTTGACGGCAACAAAATGGAACCTCAAGTTAACGTCAGACATGCCGAAGCAGCGGAGATCGAGCGTTTAGCAAGTCTCTGGTACGAAGGATGGAAGGATGCTCACTTGCACATCGTGCCGGAGGAGTTGGCGCGAGCGCGGACACCGGAGCGTTTTAAGGAACGATTGCAACAACTTCTTCCGACGACACGCGTTGTTGGTCCATCCGGCGCGCCGGTTGGTTTGTGCATCGTGAAAGACGACGAGCTTTATCAATTGTACGTCGCACCGGAAGCACGCGGATCGCGTGTCGCGAAGTTGTTGATCTCCGATGCGGAAATTCAGATTGCCGCTAACGGTTTTGAAACTGCGTGGCTCGCCTGTGCAATCGGTAACGATCGCGCCGCGAAATTTTATGAGAAATGCGGCTGGCAGCGGGTGGGAAACATGATGAACCGTTTGGAATTGCCCAGCGGTGAGTATCTGCTCGAGACGTGGCGTTACGAGAAATCCGTGGCAAACTCTCCTCACACAAATGACTAGCGCCATCGAAGTCGCCGACGTTCACAAAACTTACCACGCCAAAAACGGCGAACTCGTCCGTGCGTTGAACGGCATCTCGTTTCAGGTTCCGCAGGGACGAATCTACGGATTACTTGGTCCAAACGGCGCCGGCAAGTCTACGCTCGTAAAGATCCTCAGCACGATCACTCCGTTAACGTCCGGAAGCGCTTCGGTACTGGGTTTCGACGTGACGCGCCAGCCACTGGCGGTGCGCGAGCAGTTGGCCGTCGTGCTCCAGCAAACCGCGACCGAAAACCTCCTGACCGTTCGCGACAACCTGCTGATCTATGCCTATCTTCACGGCGTGAAGTCTGCTGTCGCGCAACAGCGTCTTCGCGCCGTCGTCGAAGAGTTTGAACTCGGCGACCGCCTGCGCGATACGGTCCAGGAGTTGAGTCTCGGAACGAAACGCCGCATCCAGGTGGCGAAGATCTTCATGCTGGAAGCGCCGGTGATCATTCTCGACGAGGCCACGACGGGAATGGATCCGCTGATGAAGCGCCGCGTGATGGATCGCCTGCGCGCGGAAGTGCGAAACGGCCGCACGATCCTCTTGACGACGCAGGTCCTCAGCGAAGCGGAAGAGCTGTGCGAGAGCATCATGATCCTGGACCACGGGCGCGAAATGGCGTCAGGCACGTTGCGCGAACTGCGCGCGCTTTCAACCCATATCTTTCGCGTGAATCTGATGTTTGCCGGCACTGACGGCGACTTGATGGGCCGTCTGAAAGCGCTCAACCCGGTGGAGTTGCAGGTGGACGGAAACACCGCCGAGATGGTTTTTCACGGAGAAGAAGCCTCGCTGCTCGGTAAACTCGCCGAGATTTCTCGCGAGACTCCGATTCTTCAATTTGAAGTGCGTGGTCCAACACTTGAAGAAGTCTTTATCGCGTTAATGAAGGAAAAGAGATGAGCGGCATCGGTGCTGTCTTTTATCGCGACTACCGGCAACGAATGACGAACATCGGGTTCGTGTTCTGGGACCTCTTCGTGCCGCTCGCCTATCTGGTCCTATTCGGACTCGGCTTCGAACGCATGCTCGGCGGATCGATTCCTGTCGGCGGCGAAGGTTTTGATTACACGGAGTTTCTGTTGCCCGGCGTGCTGGGAATGGTGACGTTCTCAGTGGCGATGAACACGTCGTGGGGCTTCTTCATGGATAAAGACTCCGGAATCTTTTACGAGCTGCTCACGTATCCGATCACGCGGCTGCAACTCCTCATCGGCAAGATCAGTTTCAATCTACTCCTGGCGGTCATCGGATCGATACTCGCGGTTGTCGCCGGCGTTCTCATGATGAAGACTTCGATCCGTTGGGACCTGTTACCGTTGACCACGGCGATCGTAATCGTGGCAACCGCGGAGTGGTTCTTTCTCTTCAGTGTCTTCGCGATCAAGCTGGCGCGCATGGACACCTTCAACACGTTGCTGAGCGCGATGTACATCATGCTGATGTTTCTCAGTTCGATGTTCTATCCGCTGGCTGACTTGCCGGCGTGGTTCCGCATCCCTGCCTATTTCAATCCGATGACGTGGCAAGTGGATCTATTACGCTTCAGTCTGCTCGGAATCGGTTCACCAACCACGTTGCTTTGGGAAGCCGCGGCCGTCGTGGCGTTTGGCG
>Ga0315912_10005206_pt1 | contig 12025 bp, 16 predicted proteins | sample VfabasoilMG_FD_204469 | JGI IMG/M metagenome (GOLD analysis project Ga0315912, IMG submission 204469) | Garden soil microbial communities collected in Santa Monica, California, United States - V. faba soil | ecosystem: Environmental > Terrestrial > Soil > Garden | place: USA: California... | reverse complement strand
CCTTCTGTCGGCGGCGCGGTCACCAGCAGGTGTGTCGCCGTCCGCAGCGCGCTGCCTTCCACCGCTTGCACCCCGTCCGGGCGGGCCGCCGCCGGGTTGCGCAAAATGGCGCCGACCCGCCAGCCGCGCGCCACCGCCAGCTCCGCTACCGCGCCACCGCAATAGCCCAGGCCGAAAATCACAAGGTAGCGCTGCATCCAGGCTGTTTGCCGCCCCCCCGTCCGAAAAGCTAGACTGGCGCCATGAGCATGCGTGTCGTCGCGATCGCAGGGTTGTCGGTGGTGGCCCTGGCCGTCGGCGTGGAGGTCTGGTGGGAACTCGGCGCCGATCGCGCGCCGGAGGTTTCGTCGGCCACCGTGCCGGTCCCCGCCACAACGGCTCCCACCACCTCGATGCCCGCGACACCGGCGACACCCACCGTGTCGGCAACCACGCCGGACGTTCCCGCCACGCCAACCCCGCCCGCAACCGAATCCGTGCCACCGGCCCCGACGCCGATTCCTTCTGCTGCCAAGCCCACGCCCTTGCCCGGCTTGCCGCTGCCGCCAATGCCGCCGCGCATCGCCTCCGGCGCGGACTATGAGCGCTGCCTTGCCTTGGTCGCCAGCGATCCCAACGGCGCCAACGCGTTTGCCGACGCCTGGGAAGCCACCGGCGGCGGCGATGGGGCCCGGCACTGTCACGCCGCGGCGCAGATCTCCCTCGGCAAGATGGCCGCCGGCGCTGAGATGCTGGAAAAACTCGCCCGCTCGAGCGCCGCCCCTCCCCTGGTCCGCGCCTTCATCTACGGCCAGGCCACCCAGGCATGGCTCCTCGCCGGCGATGCCCAGCGGGCCTACGCCTCCGCCACTCTGGCGGTGATCCTGGCGCCCGAAGACGTTGACCTGCTGGTGGACCGCTCCATCGCCGCGGCCACCATGGAACGCTACCTGGACGCCATTGACGACCTGAACGCCGCCCTGGATCGCGACCCCAAGCGCGCCGACGCCCTGGTATTCCGCGCCGCCGCCTGGCGACACGACGGTCAGTTGGGCCTGGCACAGGACGACATCGAACGTGCCCTGGTCCTGGAGCCGGAAAACCCGGAGGCATTGCTGGAACGCGGGATCCTGCGCCAGCGCAAGGGCGACCTGGCAGGCGCCCGCGCGGACTGGGAGGCGGTGCTGTCCGTCGCCCCGGACGGCGCGACGGCGGATCTGGCACAGCAGAACCTCTCCCTGCTCGACGTCGGGCCTGGACGGCGGCAGTAGCAGGCTGTCGCGACGGCGGTCCAACCCACCGCCCGCGCCAATCCGAAGCGCCTATCCCTTGAACGCCGGGCGCGCCATGCACCGCTTCAGCCAGTCCGCCACGCGCGGATAACCGGCCAGGTTCAGCTTTCCGGTCTTCGCCCACACCATGACGGAGGCGACGTTCAAATCCGCCGCGGTGAAACGGTCACCCAGCAGCCAGTCCTGGTCCTTCAAGTGCGTTTCCAGCACCATCAGCGGGCGCTGTAGATCCTTATGGTGCTGTGCCAGGGTTGCCTCATCCAGTGGGCGCATGCCCGCAACGTGCAGCATGTTGGCGAGCAGGGGCCGCTCCACCTCCGTCATCACCCAGAAGCTCCACTGCGTTGCGAGACCCTCCTCCTCCACGGTCTTCAGGGCGAAGTCCTTCCCGGCGCCGTATTTCTTCGCCAGGTACAGGTTGATCGCCATCGACTCGTAAAGCCGGAACCCGTTGTCATCGATTGCCGGGATGCGCGCATTCGGGTTCACCTCCATCAGTTCCGGCGATTCCCGGGTCTTGGTGAAATGCACCTGCACGTTCTCATGCGGAATGCCGAGTTCGCGCGCCATCCACAGGCAGCGCAGCGCGCGGGACTGGGGAATGCCGAAGATCTTCACGGGTGAGGGCATAACGGGGTTCCTTGGTGCCAAGTGGCCTGACCGGTCGCTCCGGTAGGAGAGCCGTATGGGATGCTAACCGAACCTGCATCCAGGGAGAAAATCAGCATGGACATTTCCGCCACAGGACATTCCCGATGTCACGTCGGTTTGAGGTGCGCCGCCCGTCGCGATGCCCATCTATTCGTGACGCGATCCATGATCATCAATGAAGGGAAAAGTTCCATGACTGTGGCTACTTATCTCAGTTTCGACGGAAGTTGCGCGGATGCGCTACACTTCTACGAAAAGGCACTCGGCGCCAAGGTCGAAGCGATGATGCCCTACGCCGACATGCCCACGGACATGAAGCAGAAGATGCCGAAGGGGATCGATCAGAAGATCATGCATGGTCGTTTCAAGCTGGGTGACCAGGTGCTGATGGCTTCCGATGCGCCTCCGGGACATTATCACACGCCGGCCGGCTTCAATGTCTGTTACTCGGTCGATACGCCTGCCGCGGCGGAGAAGGCATTCAAGGCGCTTTCCGATGGCGGCAAGGTGACCATGCCTATCGAGACTACCTTTTGGGCGCAGCGTTTCGGCATGGTGACCGACAAGTTCGGCACACCGTGGATGATCATGTGCGAACGCGCCAGGGCCTAGGCTTGCCGTCGGGCCATCAGCAAGAACGCGCCGATGGCCCGGTCCTGAAGATGGCCCGGTCCTGAAGATGGCCCGGTCCTGATTGGGTCCGAACTCGATTATTGAACCGGCGAACGCGGCGTGGCGACGATACGCTGGATCACCATCTGTGAGCGGTCCAGCAGTTCCGGCGTCTTTGGGGCAATATTGGTCTTCCACCAGTCGCTTTCATACACCGCCTTGTAAAGCGCCTCGCGCTGCGCCTCGCTCTCAAAGCGACGGATCCAAACATAGCAGCTGTCATCGGTTTCGCCGCGATAGCTGCCGCAGATAACCATGCCCTTGGAGACCTGGAAGGGAATGATCTGCTCCTCCATGACTTTCAGCCATTCGTCCATCTTGCCGGGCCGGACTTTGTACTGGCGGAGTTCGAAGAAGGCCATTTGCTCGTTTCCTCTGTTGCGGAAGGGCGGATGATGACAGCGGGTCCGCTGGGTGGACAAGGGGAGGGGATCAGGACAGGTCTGGCCAGCGCTGCCGCCCATGCAGGACACGGAGCAGTTCAACGCTGTCGCCCCGTAGGCGATACGCCACGATACAGGCTGTCCGGGGAACGATCAGTTCCCGTGTGCCGGGGCGCCGGCCTGAGCGACCGGCTTCCGGGAACCGGATCAGGTTGTTCGCCGCGGCGATCACTGCCTGCGCCTGCCTGCGCGCCGCGCAGGGATTATCCTCCCGGAAGAACGCCTCAAGCGCGCGCAGGTCCGCGATTGCCGCCTCGGTCCAGGCCAGGCGCACGGGTCAGCGCGTCTCCCGACGGGCTTTGGGCATCGGGTTCTCCTCAGCCGCACCCCATGAGTTCACCCACGCCATTACCTCCTCGTGCGGCACCATCCGCCCGGCATCGGCCTGGCGGATACCCTCGTCGATCGCGGCAAGCTGCCATTCCTGCACGGCCACGAGCTCCCGCACCGCCTCCGCGATCACCCAGGATTTCGGCCGGTCCAGGGTCGTGGCAATGTAGTCGAGTTGCGCGTTCGGGGCAGGATCGAGCCTGACGCTGACAGGGGCGGTCTTGGGCATGGGGCCTCCCCACCCGCAACCAAACTTGACTCTCCCCGCCCGCATCCCCATAAGCCCGCGATCCGGGATCGCAGAACCCCGGTCCCCGCCCTATATCGCGGGGGCTACGCCGCTCCGCGAGGGTTCGCGCAGCGGCGCGTAACTGTTTGGAGCGCCACCAGTGTTCGAAGCACTGTCGGAAAAGCTGTCAGGGGTATTCGACCGGCTGCGCCGCCGCGGCGCGCTGAGCGAGTCCGATGTCACGGAGGCGATGCGCGAGGTCCGCCTGGCGCTGCTGGATGCCGACGTCGCCCTGGAAGTGGTGCGCGACTTCATAGCCAAGGTGCGCGAACGCGCCATCGGCGCGGAAGTGCTGAAATCCGTCTCCCCCGGCCAGCAGGTTGTCAAGATCGTCCACGACGTGCTGGTGGAAAGCCTGGGCGGCGAAGGCGCGGTCGGCATCGACCTGAACGCGCCCTCGCCCATCCCCATCCTGATGGTCGGCTTGCAGGGCTCCGGCAAGACCACCACTTCCGGCAAGATCGCGCTGCGCCTGAAGGACAAGGCGCGCAAGAAGGTCCTGCTGGCCAGCCTGGACACGCAGCGCCCCGCCGCCCAGCAGCAGTTGCAGCAACTCTCTGAGCGCGCCGACGTCTCCTTCCTCCCGATCGTCTTCGGCCAGACCCCGGCCGAGATCGCCCGCCGGGCCATGGACACGGCGCGCAAGGAGGTTTTCGACGTCGTCATCCTGGACACCGCCGGCCGCCTGGCGATCAACCAGGAACTGATGGATGAGGTGAAGATCATCCGCGACATCGCACACCCGGTGGAAACACTGCTGGTGGTGGACGCGATGACCGGTCAGGACGCCGTCAACACCGCCCGCGCCTTCAACGAACAGATCGGCGTCACCGGCATCGTCCTCACCCGCATGGACGGCGACGCCCGTGGCGGCGCCGCGCTCTCCATGCGCGCCGTTACCGGTGCTCCCATCAAGCTGGTCGGCGCCGGCGAAAAGCTGGACGCGCTGGAGGACTTCCATCCGGAACGCGTCGCCGGCCGCATCCTCGGCATGGGCGACATCGTCTCCCTGGTGGAGCGCGCCGCCGAGACGATCGACCAACAGGAAGCGGAAAAGCTCGCGGCCAAGATGGCCAAGGGCACCTTCAACCTGGAAGACTACGCCAATCAACTGAAGCAGATTTCCAAGATGGGCTCGCTGTCCGGCCTGCTGGGCATGCTGCCGGGCGTGGCCAAGGTGAAGGCGCAGCTGGCAGAGCAGAATTTGGACGTCACCATCCTGAAGCGCCAGGCGGCGATCATCTCATCGATGACGCAGAGGGAAAAGCGCCAGCCGGACATCATCAAGGCGAGCCGCAAGAAGCGCATCGCCGCCGGTTCCGGCACGACCGTTCAGGACGTCAACAAGCTGCTGAAGCAGTTCGACGACATGTCCACGATGATGAAGCGCATGCAGAAGCTCGGCCAGAAGGGCCTGATGCGCCAAGGGCTCGGCGCCCTGATGCCGAAAGGAATGAACCCCGGGATGTTCCCGGGGCGGCGATAGTTTTTGACCAGATCGACCAAAGGAGTCTGACTTAGATGGGTTTGAAAATCCGACTTGCCCGCGCCGGCGCGAAGAAGCGGCCCTACTACCACATCGTGGTGGCGGACAGCCGTTCCCCGCGCGATGGCCGCTTCATCGAGAAGCTGGGCAGCTACAACCCAATGCTGCCGGCCGAGCACGATGACCGTCTGCGGCTGCAGGGCGAGCGCATCCTGCACTGGCTGGGCCAGGGCGCCCTGGCGACGGAGCGTGTGGCGAAGTTCCTCGGCAAGGCCGGCCTGACGCCGATGCCCGTGTACCGAGAACAGCCGGTGAAGTCCGCGCCGAAGAAGAAGGCGCAGGAACGCGCCAAGGAAGCCGCCGCGGCGGCTGGCTGATAGGGGTTAGATGAACCAACGCCGCATCCTGTTAGGCGTGATCGGCCGGCCGCACGGCGTGCGGGGGCTTGTCCACGTCCATAGCCACACGGCCGATCCGGCCGACCTGACCGCGTACGGGGATCTCTCCGACGCGAAGGGCCGGCAATTCGTGCTGCGCTGGCGCGGCGAAGGCGTCGCCGAGATCGCGGAGATCGTCGATGGCAAGCCGGTAACGGTGAAGGACCGCGACGCGGCGGCGAAGCTGACGCGCACGGAACTGTTCATCGACCGTGACCGCCTGCCCCCGGCCGAGGAGGAAGAGTTCTACCTCTCCGACCTGGTCGGCCTGGCGGCGTTCGACGGCGCGGGAAAGCCGTTGGGCAAGGTGACGCTGGTGCACGACTACGGTGCCGGCGCCAGCCTGGAGATCGAGGGTAACGGAAAGCCGATCATCGTGCCGTTCACCCGCGCCTGTGTGCCGGTGGTGAATATCGCCGCCGGCCGTGTCGAAATCGTCCCGCCAGACGAAATCGACGTTCCCAACGCCGATGCGGAGCATGCCGCATGAGTTGGCGCGCCACCGTGTTGACCCTGTTTCCGGAGATGTTCCCGGGCCCGCTCGGCGCCTCGCTCGCCGGCAAGGCCCTGGCACGCGGCATCTGGAACCTGGACGCGCGCGACATCCGCGCCCACGCGACGGACAGGCACCGCACCGTGGACGACACGCCCTTCGGCGGCGGCGCCGGCATGGTGCTGCGGCCGGATGTGGTGGATGCAGCGATCGCGGACTCGGACGACGGAAGGCCGTTGGTGTACCTGACACCGCGCGGCACCCCACTCACCCAGGCCCGCGTGCTCGACATCGCCGCCGGCCCCGGCGTGGTGTTGCTGTGCGGCCGCTACGAAGGGGTGGACCAGCGCGTTATCGAAGCACGCGGCATGGAGGAAATCTCCATCGGCGACTACGTGCTCTCGGGTGGCGAACTGGCGGCGATGGTGTTGCTGGATGCCGCGGTGCGGCTGCTGCCCGGCGTGATGGGCGCGGCCGAAAGCGCGGCGGAGGAAAGCTTCTCCGCCCCCCTGCTGGAATACCCGCACTACACGCGCCCCGCCGAATGGCAGGGCCGCAAGGTGCCGGACGTGCTGCTCTCCGGCCACCACGAAGCGGTGGCCGCCTGGCGGCGCGAACAATCGGAACGAATCACGCGTGAGCGCCGGCCGGATTTGCTGGCCGCGCACGCGCCATAGGCATAAGGACGAAAGGACCAACCATGAACATCATCCAGCAATTCGAGGCGGAACAGATCGCCAAGCTGACCGGCGAGCGCGCCGTGCCGGAATTCGGCCCGGGCGACACGTTGCGCGTTTCGGTGAAGGTCATCGAAGGCGACCGCTCCCGCGTCCAGGCGTTTGAGGGCGTGTGCATCGCGCGCTCCAACAAGGGCCTGAACAGTAACTTCACCGTACGCAAGATCAGCTACGGTGAAGGCGTGGAACGCGTGTTCCCGCTGTATTCCCCCACCATCGCGGAAATCTCCGTGGTGCGCCGGGGCGATGTGCGTCGCGCCAAGCTGTACTACCTGCGCGGCCGCTCCGGTAAATCCGCCCGCATCGCGGAGAAGGCCCGCGTTGTGGTCCCGGCCACCGGCACCGCCGAGAAAGCCGAATAATCACGACACCCCGAAGAGGAAGCAGGATCATGAGCGCATCCAAGCCACGTACGTTGTTCGACAAGGTGTGGGACGCCCACGTCGTCGAGCGGCTTGAGGACGGCACCTGCATCCTCTTCATCGACCGTCACCTTGTGCACGAAGTGACCAGTCCGCAGGCCTTCGAAGGCCTGCGCATGGCCGGCCGCAAGCTGCGCCGGCCGGATCTGACCATCGCGGTGGCGGACCACAACATCCCCACCTTGGGCCGCGCGCAGGGCATCAAGGAAGAAGACAGCCGCATCCAGGTGGAGACGCTGGAAAAGAACGTCGTCGAGTTCGACGTTCCCTACATCCCCATCCTGGATGACCGACAGGGCATCGTGCATATCATCGGCCCGGAACTCGGCATCTCCCTGCCGGGGCAAACGCTGGTGTGCGGCGACTCCCATACCTCCACGCACGGTGCCCTCGGCGCGCTTGCCTTCGGCATCGGCACGTCGGAGGTGGAGCACGTGATGGCGACGCAGACCCTGCTGCAGAGTCCGATGAAGAACATGCGCGTGGACGTCTCCGGCGGCCTGCCCTTCGGCACCTCGGCGAAGGACGTGGTGCTGGCCATCATCGGCAAGATCGGCACCGCCGGCGGCAACGGCCATGTCATCGAATTCACCGGCGACACCATCCGCGGCCTGGACATGGCAGGGCGCATGACCGTCTCCAACATGACGATCGAGGCCGGTGCCCGCGCCGGCATGATCGCGCCGGACCAGACCACGTTCGACTACGTGCAGGGCCGCGACTACGCGCCGAAGGGCGCGGCGTGGGACCAAGCGCTCGCCTACTGGAAGTCCCTGCCGACCGATGCCGGCGCCGTCTACGACAAGTCCGTGTTCCTGACCGCGGCGGACATCGCGCCGATGGTCACCTGGGGCACCAACCCGGAAGCCGTCGTCCCGGTCACCGGCGTCGTCCCCGGCCTGGATGGGGTGACGGACGAAGGCGCCCGCACCCAGCGTGCCCGCATGCTGGAATACATGGGCCTCACCCCCGGCCAGAAGATGACGGACCTGAAGGTGGACGTGGTCTTCATCGGTTCCTGCACCAATGGCCGCATCGAGGACCTCCGCGCCGCCGCCGCCGTCGCCAAGGGCCGCAAGGTCGCCAGCGGCGTGCGCGCCCTGGTCGTCCCCGGTTCCGGCCTGGTGAAGAAGCAGGCGGAGCAGGAAGGCATCGCTCAGATCCTCATCGACTCCGGGTTTGAGTGGCGGGAGCCCTGCTGCTCCATGTGCCTCGGCATGAACCCCGACAAGATTTCCGCTGGCCAGCGCTGCGCGAGTACCTCTAACCGGAATTTCGAGGGTCGCCAGGGCATCGGCGGGCGTACGCATCTTGTGTCCCCATCCATGGCCGCCGCGGCTGCCGTGACCGGACACTTCGCTGACGTGCGCGAACTGGGCTGAAGGGAGGAGCACCGACATGGAAAAATTCACCGTTCTGACCGGCGCCGCTGCGCCGCTGCCGCTGGCGAATGTCGATACCGACAAGATCATCCCGGCCCGCTTCCTGAAAACCATCAAGCGCTCCGGCCTCGGCGTGCACCTGTTCGATGCGCTGCGCTACGACAAAGACGGCAAGGAACGCCCGGACTTCGTGCTGAACCAGGAACCCTACCGCAAGGCGGAAATCCTGATCGCGCACGAGAATTTCGGCTGCGGTTCGTCCCGCGAACACGCGCCCTGGGCGCTGCTGGATTTCGGCATCAAGTGCGTGATTGCGCCGGACTTCGCCGACATCTTCCATAACAACTGCTTCAAGAACGGCATCCTGCCCGTGCGCCTGCCGCGCGCGGTGTGCGACCAGCTGATCGACGACAGCAAGCTCGGCGGCAATGCGCGTGTCACCGTCGATCTGGAACGCCAGGTGGTGATCCGCCCGAACGGTGAGGAAATCCGCTTCGAGATCGACCCCTTCCGCAAGCACCTGCTGTTGAACGGCCTGGATGACATCGGCCAGACCATGCAACACGCTGGCGCGCTGGACGGCTACGAAGCCAAGCGTCAGGCGGAACAGCCCTGGCAGCCCACTCTCAGCGTTTAACCGGGAAGATTCAGCATGGCCTCCAACAAGAAGCTCCTCATCCTCCCCGGTGACGGCATCGGCCCGGAAGTGATGCGCGAGGTCCGCCGCGTGATCGACTGGATGGCGCGCAAGCGCGCCATCAACTTCGACATCGCGGAGGACATCGTCGGCGGCGCCTCCATCGACGCACGCAAGACGCCCATTACCGACAACGTGATGGCCAAGGCGAAGGAAGCGGACGCGATCCTGTTCGGCTCCGTCGGCGGCCCGCAATGGGACAAGCTGGGCTTCGACATGCGCCCGGAAATCGCCATCCTGCGCCTGCGCAAGGAACTGGACCTGTTCGCCAATTTGCGCCCCGCCACGGTGCTCGATCCGCTGGTGGATGCCTCCACCCTGAAGCCGGATGTGGTGAAGGGCCTGGACCTGATGATTGTCCGCGAATCCACCGGCGGCATCTATTTTGGTGAACCGCGCGGCGTGGAAGACCTTGGCAACGGCCAGAAGCGCGGCTTCGACACCGAGACCTACACCACGAACGAGATCGAGCGCGTCGGCCGCGTCGGCTTCGAACTGGCCCGCAAGCGCGGCAATCGCCTGTGCAGCGTGGAAAAGGCCAACGTCATGCAGTCCGGCCTGTTCTGGCGCCAGGTGATGACGGCGCTGGGCCAGCGCGAATACCCGGATGTGGAACTGACCCACATGTACGCGGATAACTGCGCCATGCAGCTGGTGCGCAACCCGCGCCAGTTCGACGTCATTGTCACCTCCAACATCTTCGGTGACCTGCTGTCGGATCTCGCGTCGATGCTCACCGGCAGCCTGGGCATGCTGCCATCGGCCACGCTCGGTTCCGTGGACGCCGTCACCGGCAAGCGCCACGCGCTGTATGAGCCGATCCACGGTAGCGCGCCGGACATCGCCGGCAAGGGCATCGCCAATCCGCTCGCGCAGCTGCTCAGTTTCGCCATGCTGTTGCGCTACTCCTTCGGCATGGATGACGACGCGGTGCTGCTGGAAAAGGCGGCCTCCAACGTCCTGAAATCCGGCCTGCGCACTGCGGATATCATGGCCCCCGGCACCGCCAAGGTCGGCACCACCGTTATGGGTGAGGCGATCCTGCGGGAACTCGACAAACTGACTGCCTGATCCGAGCCTTTCACTCTTGCCGGGGGCTGTGGCATCCGCTACATCCCCGGCCGCCGGCAAACGCTTCGTCGGCAGGCGCCCGTAGCTCAATTGGATAGAGCACCAGACTACGAATCTGGGGGTTGGAGGTTCGAGTCCTTCCGGGCGCGCCATTCTTTCAATGGCTTACAGACGATCAACAATCGCAGCACCGAGCGTGGATACGCACTGGATACTGCGCACCCGAAAATTTGCGAGCTTGGCCTTGGTTTTCTTTAAGGCTGACCGTCTGTGAGCGCCGTTGGCAACTCACCTGGACCAAAGCAACCATGTCCAGCCCTCTTGAGCAGTGGGGCGCCATAGGTGGCGCACACCTTCGCTGTTCCACTCCATTGGTCATGCACGATGTAGAGGCTCAATCCAGGCACTCCGCCTTGGATCGAAACTATCCGATATCGCCCATGCCACATGATCGCTCCGCCTATCATGGCACCGGCCAGCACGATCGAAACCGCTATGAGACGCATGCGCGCCACCTCCATGGAGATGGTGTGACGCTACCTCATACCCCCATCGGGTCCCAATCCGCCGGCTGCCTCGGTGGCGGCCGGCGTGGCTCCCACGATAGCCCCTCCGCTCCTGGCCGATGCTTCTCGTTCGGCGATATCTGGGACGGCTCGGCCGGAGGTAATGCGGGGACAAGCCGCGGGGCGTCCGCCCCGAATGGCGTTCGCACACCCCGCCACGGGTCAGGCTCCCGGTCAGCTACGCCGTCGATGACAGGGCCTTGGGGCAACCGCTCCTCACGCTCCGCCGCCGCCTTCAACTCCCGCGCCTCACGGGCCAGCTTCTCCTCCTCGGATTCCTTCCACCGGAATTCTCGGATCACCACCTGCAGCGATTGATCCACCGGATCGGCCTCCGGCTTGTCGCCGAACACGCGCGGCAGGATCTTCGAGACGAACCACCGCTTGGCATCAAAGCGCAGCCGGGCGCCTTGCCAGTCGTTCCCGCAGTTCTCCACCTCCTTAACCGCGTCCTCGGCGAGGCAGTGCGCCTGGCTCTCCCGCGCGTCCGCAAACGCCTTGCGGAAATCCTCGTTCTCCGTCCGCCAGCGGTACACCGTGGCCCGGCTGGGCATGCTGGGGTCGTCGCATATATCCACCAGCAGCCGGCCATGGCGCATGCCGTCCAGCACCCGTTCGGCCAGGTCGGGAAAGAACGTGGCGGGCATGCCCTACTCTCGCGTGAGGGTGATGACGGCGCCCGCCAACTCGTTGGTGACGACAGCCGGTGTGACGGTCAGCGACCCAGCCGCCGCCGTGGTGACGCGCCAGCGCCGGGAGTTGGTGGCGGAACCGCGCACTCCGATCAGATCGCCAGCGCGCACCCAGCCCAGGCCATTGCCGCTATCGGCGATCGTGGCCGGCGCCGTGAAGCTGATGGTGTTCCCCGTGGTGTTCCCGGCCCCGCCGTCCCCGCTGAATGTGGTCTGGCTCCGGCGCGACATGTCCCCCGCGGCGGACAGCGCCAGGTTGCTCCTGATCCTCGATCCCTGCGGCATCGCCGCCTCCTGCGCTCAATGTGGTATCCCAATACCACATTGGGGATCGCGCGCGTAGGTGTTTCTGTGGACGCTCTCAGATTGCCGGCTAAGGTGATGAA
>Ga0315912_10005205_pt1 | contig 12031 bp, 11 predicted proteins | sample VfabasoilMG_FD_204469 | JGI IMG/M metagenome (GOLD analysis project Ga0315912, IMG submission 204469) | Garden soil microbial communities collected in Santa Monica, California, United States - V. faba soil | ecosystem: Environmental > Terrestrial > Soil > Garden | place: USA: California... | reverse complement strand
CTCAAATATCAAAGCTGAAAATTCTTGACCCTGCTTGCGGTTCGGGGTCTTTCCTCCTTGCCACGTATCAATATCTGTTGAACTACCATTTGGAATGGTACAAAAATCATTCCAGCAAAAAGGCATCTGATGAACAGCCCACGCTATTTGAAGAAACTGGTGATTGGAAGCTTTCTATTCAAGAAAAAGCCCGAATACTCAAGAACAATATCTATGGCGTAGACATAGATCCGCAGGCCGTTGAGATAGCAATGATGAGCCTGTATATCAGACTGCTGGAAGGCGAAAAAGGGTTGCCCCAAAAGAGCAAGCTTTTACCCACTCTCGCTTCCAATATAAAAAATGGTAATTCGCTCATTGCGCCTGAAATCAAACAGCAAAGACTTTTCGACAACGAAGACGCCATTGATGACGTAAAGCCATTCGATTGGTATAGTAAACGCGAAGGATTTGGCGAAGTCATGGGGAATGGCGGCTTTGATGTTGTGATTGGCAATCCACCATACGTTAGGCCACATAACATACCGCCAGACACGAAGAAAATGCTTTGGGCAACCTTTACAACTTTTGTTGCAAAGTCCGATATGTATTCATGCTTTATGGAGCGCGGGCTTTCGATAACAAAGAACGGTGGCGCGTTCAGTTTTATAGTGCCTCAGACTTGGACTTCTCTTGAGAGTTTCACCAAGATAAGAGAGTTCATCCTGAAACATGCTAAAGTACGCAAACTTGTGCAACTCCCCCAAAAGGTCTTCGCTGATGCCACTGTCGAAACCTGTATCTTCGTATTTGAAAAAACCAAGAGCAAGTTGGATGGTGTCAAACACGAAGTGCAGATTGAGAAACTCGAACCGACCGGGCAAATCGAGAGCATTAGGTCTTTCGCTCAAAAGCAAATGGAAGAAGCCCACCTGTTCAATTTTCAGCTTCATAGGCGCGAACAAGGTCAATTTGTCATAGCCAAAATCCAAAGCACCGGCATACATTTGGAAGAATTTGTTGAATTTGTCTATGGGTTCAAGACTGCCGACGATGAAAAGTTCATTCATTCGACCAGAAAACACAAGGAAAGCAAGCCGTTTATCAGAAGTGCAGGCGTTCAAAGATATTGGTATGACGAACCTTCCGAGTACGTGTGGTATGTACCAAATTTGATGACGAGAAACAGAAGAACTGCGCGACCCGGCGAAGCAAGACGCTTTGAGTCAGAGAAAATTATCGTTTCCCGAATGGGTAAAGAGCTAATTGCAACCTACGACCCCGGCGGCTTATACGTTAAGGATGCAATGCTCTTATTGAGTAAATCCGAAATGTCATTAAAGTATCTTTTGGGCCTTCTAAACTCAAGGCTATTGAACTACTATTATCAAGAGTTCTTTGTGACAATTGATGTGCTGAAAAATGCTTTGCTGAGTCTACCGATACGGCCCATAAATTTCGGCGATGCAAATGACAAAGCCAAACACGACGATATGGTAAGGCTCGTTGATGAAATGCTATCTTTGCAGACCAAGCGCAAGCAAGCCACAAGCCACAGCGAAATCTCGCAGATAGAGAAGAAAATCAATCTACTTGATGAAAAACTAGACGAGTTGGTTTACCTGCTATACGGCCTAAAGCAGAAAGAGAAGGACGTTGTTGACGCGCATTTCAAGTAGTAGTTGTTTTCCGCCCGCCTAAACCCGTGCGTGCAAGCGACGGCGCTTCCGCTTCGCTTCAGCGCCGCGCCTGACGTCCACAGTTGGGCGGCACCAAACCTTTTCCTACCGTTGCCTCGCGATAAAATCCATGATCGCCAACACACCTCCGATTCTCATCCGCAGAGCCTCTCCGGATGAGGCTGATACCGTCGCCGCCCTGACGGATGCCGCCTATGCCAAGTACATCTCGCGCTTAGGGCGCAAACCACAACCCATGACCAGCGACTATCGCCTGTTGGCCACCGAACACCACATCTGGTTGCTTTGCTTGGATGACCAACCCGTCGGGGTGTTAGTTCTGATGTTTGAGCCAGAGGCGGTGCTCATCTACAGTGTGGCCGTCAGTCTCGCCTATCAAAAGCAAGGGTGGGGGCGACACTTACTGGCCTGGGCTGAACACCAAGCTCAGCAGGCTGGCGCGCCACGCCTGCGCTTGTACACGAACGAACTGATGGCCGAGAATATTGCCCTGTACAAGAGGCTGGGGTATGAAGAAACACGTCGAGAGCCTTACTTGGGTTCAATTCTGGTTCACATGGCTAAGCCGCTCGGCGGATAGAGCCGCCCAACAGCGCACGCGACGCTACTGGCGCTGCGCGCCGAGCCAAGGCCGCATCGTCGTAAGTGGGCGATGCAGCCTTGGGCGGCTTGCCTAATACCAAGTGTAGTCACAGTGATCGGTTTGCCCATTAGAGATAGGAGCAGTCAATGGAAGATATCCCCACTCACTTTACGCCCCAGGTCAATAACTATATCCAATATCGCCCCCACTATCCTCAGACGCTCCTTGAGCTTCTCCAAAGGGAATGCCACCTCACCCAGGCCCAGGTCATTGCGGACATTGGCTCGGGGACCGGGATATTGACCGAGTTGTTTCTGAAGAACGACAATCAGGTTTTTGGGATTGAACCCAATCCTGACATGCGAGCCGGCGGAGAATATTACCTGCGGGCCTACCCGCATTTCATCAGTCTGGCGGCCACGGCCGAAGCGACCACCCTCGCTGAGCAGAGCGTAGATTTCGTGACCGTCGGACAAGCGTTTCATTGGTTCTAGCCGGCGCTAGTGAAGAAAGAATTTGTGCGTATTCTCGCTTCGCAGGGCTGGGTAGTGCTTGTCTGGAATCTCCAGCGAAGTAGTGCCACACCGTTTCAGGTTGCCTTAGAGCAGTTTTGGGAAAAACATTTGACGCGGCAGGGGGCGTGGCAACGGCATTTTCAGCGCACACGCCAAGAACTGATTGAGCCCTTTTATCAACCAGGACCTTCCGCGAACAGCTATTTGATAACTCCCTAGAGTGTGATTGGGAGGGCTTAAAAGGGCGTGTATTTTCAACTTACTCGAAGCACCTAGAACTGGAAGCAGGGGACACTCGCTATCCCTACATGCGCGATGAACTCAATGGGATTTTTGATACGCATCAAGTGAACGGCAAGGTGCTGATTGAACAGGATACACACGTGATTTATGGACAACTCATTTTGGAAAGGTGACTCGCAGGCTTTGTAGCGTTCGCGCCAGCGGGCGATGCGGGCGTTGAAAGAGTTATAACCTAAGAAAGGCTGAGTAAAGTTTAATAATATTTGATTTGATATTGCTAAAATAAAATGCTGAACAAGCCAATTGATAGAAACCGCGTAATTTATTTTATACTGATATTAATTGTAATTGCCGTCGGGTTAAGTTCAAGAAAATATCAGATCTATTTACCTGAGCTTATTGGAAAATACACGGGAGATACAGTATATGCATTAATGGCTTACTTCGGATGCGGGTTCTTAAAACCAAAATATTCAATATGGAAAATTAGTTTATTGGCATTAACCTATTCATATCTAATCGAAATAAGCCAGTTATATCATTCAGAATGGATTGAGAGGATTAGGCAGATAAGATTAGGGGGATTAATACTGGGATACGCATTTTTATGGTCTGATATGCTTTGTTATACCGTGGGTGTTTTAATAGGCGTATCAATTGAATTTGTTATTTACCAATTTATTAAAGTAAAAGAAACCCAGAACGAAGAACGACAAATTTGTTGAATTCTTTCCAGCCGGGTAATGCGGGCGTTGAGGGGTCAAATCATCCGAAAATTTGGTCGTTTCGAGTGAGTTTGTGGCCATACAGGTCTGGAAGTTAACCAAGGATGTAACGCTATGACACTTGTAACCCGCGGTCAAAAAATATACTTTGCCGCTGTTGGCCTGTTGGCGCTGTGGGTGGGCGTCTGGGGCTACTTTATCCCAACCGCTGTGGATCAAGCGCTCCCTTGGATGGTGCCACCCCTGCATGCGCGTTTTTTGGGGGCGATGTACTTTTCCGGTACGGCGTTCATGGTGGGCTGTCTGCTCGCCCGCCGTTGGGCCGAGGTGCGGGTGGTCTTGCCCATGATTGCCATCTGGACCGGGATGTTGTTCGTGACCTCGCTCTTTTACTTGAATGAGTTTGACTTCACCCGCCCCCAAGTGTGGATATGGTTTGGCGCTTACTCCTTATACCCCCTCATCGCCCTCTGGCTGGCGTGGCGACAACGCGCCGCCGACATAACACCGGCCGGTACGGCCCGGCCGGGGTGGGTGGGCGTTTATCTACTGGTGCAGGGAAGTCTCATCACGATTCTGGCGCTGGCCTTGCTGTTCCTGCCTAGTTTCATGGTGACGGTATGGCCGTGGGAGATCACCCCCCTGCTCGCGCAGTTGTACTCGGCCCCGTTCCTCTCATATGGTGTGGGCAGTTTGCTGCTCGCCCGCCGCGAGACCTGGCCCGAAATCCGGATCGCCATAACCGCGACGCTGGTCTTCGCTGTGGGCGTGTTGCTGGCCTCGATCATTCATCGCCAGTTGTTCTCTGCCTTTGAGGTAGCCGACTGGTTATGGTTTGGTGGCTTCACGCTGGCTGTTTTGATGCTAGGTCTGCTTACGATCCGCGCTTTTGCGTCTACCCGGCTCTGAGCAGTTGCGAGTCGCCTATTAGAAATGATATATTGCCGTTCATGAGGAGGCACGATATGGCTCATACAGGTCAGAGTTTGAATAACCCCTGCACCGGGGAGCGGATCGTTTTCCAACAGACTGAGCAAAGCACGGGCGGGGCAGTGGTGGAGTTCGATCACTACATGCCCCCCAGCGCGGCCCCTACGTTCCCTGAACACGTTCAACTCAACCAAGAAGAACGGTTCGAGGTCGTGTTGGGCACGGCACGGTATCGTCTCAATGGAGCCGAGCATCAGGCGCACGCGGGCGAGACCGTGGTAGTGCCGCCCGGTACGTTTCACATCAATTGCTGGAACGCAGGCCCAGATGAACTGCACCTGCGCCACAGCTTTCGCCCGGCGCTGGGCGCGGACTTCTTCTTCGAGACGCTGTTCACGCTCGCTCAGACTGGCCAGACCAACGCCAAAGGTGAAGTGAACCCGTTGCAACTGGCCATCATTGGGAGCGAGATCGAAAGCCAGACATACGGCGCGGGGTTGCCTATTCCTCTGCAACGCCTAGGGTTGCCCCTCCTCGCCACACTGGGCCGGTGGCTAGGTAGCGCGTCCGGCATTCGTAAACGGCACGCGTGAACTTGTACGGCAGATTATCGCAACCCTTTTCTTAACGCGCCGCTGTTGTGGAGTAGTTGGTTACGCTAAAGCGAAGCGACTTGGTTCTGTGGAGTTCGGTGCGGCGGCTTATGCCTGTTGTTGATATTTTAACAACCCGCGATTAAATACCCTCGTCTAGGAACATCTTAAGGTGTCATTGAGTTATGTCAGACAAAACCAATACCAACAAAAATGATAGACCAGTCAAAGATTACATTGCTTCACTTGATGATGAGCAAACCGTAAAAGATAGCCAAGCGCTGATTGAAATGATGCAGCGAATAAGTGGGCATCAGCCCAAATTGTGGAATGCGGGCACCATCGGGTTCGATACCTACCACTACAAATACGACAGTGGGCGCGAAGGCAACGGTCATGTTATTGGCTTTTATCCAAGAAAAGGTAAGATTACCGTGTACTTGATGGACGGCACGGCCCGCTACTCTGAATTGCTGGCTAAATTAGGTAAACATACTGCTACGGGGTACTGTATTTATATTAGGCGGCTTAGCGATGTAGCGTTGCCAATCCTTGAGCAAATCGTGCAAAAGTCATATGCGTATATAAAGTCTCAAGATGGGCAGATCCACCAAATATTATGGCGAACTGCAAAAAAATAGGCTTAGGTTCGTGAGTTGGTTTTCGTGGCAACCCAGCCCTAAAACTAGCCGTTGGGTGGTTTCTTCTCAAGCTAGTTTTTTGGTTTAATGGGGGTGTGATATATCCATCCCTGTCTAAATTAGCAATATCGCGCAAGTGTAATGAAGGGCGGATAATATAACAGTGCTATAGTTTTCTAATTCATAGGGTGCAGGGATTGCCGCCCAAAGTTCAGGCGAAAATTCACCCCCCAAAGTGCCCCCTAGAGGACTCGAACCTCTAACCGCTCGGATGTAAGCCGAGTGCTCTGCCAATTGAGCTAAGGGGACGTAACACCAAATAGCCGATAGCGGTGTAGCGACTATTATTATAACCGGATTTCAGCAGATCATCTTAGAAACTGGTTAAGCTACAGCGTATTGCAATCAGTTTCGATCTATCTGCCCCTGCTCAGGCACGAATAATAAAAATGGGCGGAGCGTTTTTTACTCGCTCCGCCCATTTCATAGGTGCATGTTATTCCCGCACTGCCTGATCGGTGATCTCCAACGCCTTATTAATGATCTCAAACACCTCGCGCAACTCGGCTTCAGTGACGGAGAGTGGCGGGTTGGCGTGGAGCATGTTGCGCCACGCAAACGCATATACGCCATTGTCACGGAGATATGCGCCTAACTTCGTCATCTCTGCGCCACCGCCCGTATAGGGCGCCATAGGCTCTTTGGTCTGGCGGTTCTTCACCAATTCAAGACAGCCAAATAAACCGATATTGCGCACATCGCCCACCGAAGGATGTTCCGCTTTCAAGTCATCCATCAGGCCGGCCATCACTTTGCCCAGACGTTTGGAGTTGCCCACGAGGTCATCGTCTTTCAGCACCTTCAAGTTGGCGACAGCGGCGGCGAGGCTGAGCGGGTGCGCGCTATAGGTTAATCCGCCGTAAAATACCTTGTCCCGGAAATAATCATAAACCTTGTTGTTGAGCGCCACCGCACCGAGTGGCATATACGCCGAAGTCAGGCCTTTCGCCATGGTGATCATATCCGGCACCACTTTCCAATGATCCGAAGCAAACCATTCACCGGTGCGCCCCAAGCCCGCCATCACCTCATCACAAATCAACAAGATGCCGTACCGATCACAGATCTCGCGCAAACCTTGCAAATACCCATCGGGCGGGATGATGATGCCATTCGTCCCGGTCACAGTTTCAATGAATACCGCGGCGACCGTGTGAGGCCCTTCGTACATCAGCACTTCTTCGATTTGGTCGAGGCATTTGCGCGCAAAGGTCGCATCGCTGTCGCCTTCTTGATACAGTTGACTGCGATACTTGTAGGGATCGAAGACGCGGATGATGCCGGGGATGCCCGGCTCGTTGGCCCAACGTCTGTGATCACCCGTGAGCGTGACCGCGCCAGCGGTTGCGCCGTGATACGAGCGATAGCGCGTCAGGATCTTCTGCCGCCCCGTGACCCCGCGCGCCATCTTGATCGCGCTCTCATTGGCTTCCGCGCCGCCGAGGGTGCAGAAGAAATGTTTGAGATCACCGGGCGTCACTTCGGCCAAGGCCTGCCCAAATTTGGCGCGCACCTCGCTGGCCATGCTCGGCCCAGAATAAACGAGTTCATCGGCCTGAGCCTTAATGGCGTCAATCACCCGTTGATCGCCGTGCCCAATGTTGACGCACATCAATTGCGAGTTCAGATCGAAATAGCGTTTGCCATGGGCATCCCAAAAATAAACACCCTTGCCTTTCGCCATCGGGATCGGGTTGACGCTATCTTGGGCGGACCAAGAGAAAAAGGCATGCTGTTTGGTGAGGGAGACAATGTCTTCGGGGGTCATGGAGGCTCCTAAAAAATGGGGTTACAACAGGTTTTTTAAACGGGCTAAATCTATATTGCCGCCGCTGAGTACGACTATTATTTCGTCAGAGGGCATGAGAGGAATTTTACCGCAAAGCACAGCGGCCAACGCGGCGGCTCCGGCTGGTTCAACCAGCAACTTGCACCGCGCGAGTAAGATTTGCAAGGCGTCTAAAATTTGCGCGTCAGTGACCAGCACTACCTCGTCCACATATTTTTGCGACAGCGCCAGAGTTAATGCGCTGGCGTAGGGCGCACCCAACCCATCGGCTTCGGTGACCACTGAGGCTAAGCGCACCGGTTGGTTTTGAGCGCGACTGCGGGTCATCGCCGCCGCACCTTCAGGTTCAACGCCATAGACTTGTGCCTGAGGTAAGAGCTGTTTGAGGGCCAGCGCCACTCCACCAATCAGCCCGCCGCCCCCCACACCAACGATCACTTTCGTCGCTGTGGGGCATTGTTCGGCGAGCTCGATCCCCAACGTTCCCTGTCCGGCGACGATCTCCGGGTCATCAAAAGGATGGATCAGCGTTAAATGATGTGCGGCGCGCAACGCTTCCATTTGCTCAAAGGCCTGCGGCGTCGCTTCACCGTGCAACACCACCTGCGCGCCGTAGCCTTGCGCGATACTCAACTTGCTGGGTGAAACGCGCGTGGGCATGACTACTGTGCACGAAACGCCGATCTGATGTGCGCCCCATGCTAACGCTAGCGCATGATTCCCCGCCGAAGCCGTGATGAGGCCGTGTTGTTTTTCCTCGGCGGTTAAAAAGCGCAAGCGGTTTAGCACGCCACGCGCCTTGAACGAGCCGGTCTTTTGCAAACATTCGGCCTTGAGCGCCAAACGCGCGCCTACCATTTGGCTCAGGGTGGCCGAAAACATCAGCGGCGTACGGTGCACCTTTGGCGCGATGGCCTGATGCGCGGCGCGCACCGCGGCGAAAGTGGGGAGCGGTTGTTCAGACATGTGAGGCGAAGCGCTTGCTGGGCCGCATTGCTCAGATGACCGGCGCGTGCGTCGCGCGCGGGTACCACTTGCCCGACCCCGCCTTGCCCAACCACTGCTCGCCTTCCACAAGCAACTCGCCGCGCCGATAAACTTTCTCGGGCAGGCCGGTGAGTTCCCAACCTTCATACAAGTTATAGTCGGTGCGTTGATGCGAGTTCGCCGCGCTCATCGTCTTCTTCTTGTTGGGGTCCCAGATCACCACATCAGCATCTGCGCCCACCACGAGTGTGCCTTTGGTGGGATATAGGCCAAAAATTTTAGCCGGGTTGGTGCAACAGAGTTCCACTAAGCGGTTCAACGAAAAGTGTCCCTGCCCCACGCCATAGGTCCACAAGATCGGCATCCGATCTTCAATACAGGGTAGGCCATTGGGGATTTTGGCGAAACTCTCTTTGCCAAGTTCCTTGCCCGCGATTTTAACCGGCTTGCCTTCGTACATGATCTCCTTTGTGCCATCATAAAAGAACGGGCAGTGATCGGTGGAAACGGCTTGTAAGGCATTGGTGCGCACGGCCTCCCAAAGTGCGGCGTTGTCCTCTTTCGTGCGGATGGGCGGCGAACAGACCCACTTTGCGCCATCGGGTTTGCGGAGGTCATCAAGGGTGAAGTGGAAATACTGAACGCACGTCTCGCCCATCGCCTTCACCCCTTTGGCGCGTCCGGCGGCAATAGCGTTGATGGCTTTAGCACAGGTGACATGCACTACATAGAGCGGCGCGCCTGCAACGGCGGCCAACGCGACCGCGCGGTGGGTGGCTTCCCCTTCGACCCAATCGGGGCGGGTCAGGGCATGCCATTCAGGCGAGGTGTGGCCTTCGTCCAGTGCCTTCTTCACTAAAATATCAATCGCGTCGCCGTTTTCGGCATGCACCATGATCAGCATCCCATGTTCGGCGGCCTTCATCATCGTCTTAAATAAAGTCGTGTCGTCAATTTGCAGGACGCCCTTATAGGCCATAAATAACTTCAGCGAAGGGATGCCTTCCGCGCCCATCTGCGGGATCTCGGTCAGCACGTCATCGCGCAGATCGGTGATGCCGAGGTGATAACCGTAGTCAATGATCGCCTTGTCACTCGCCTTGGCGTTCCACCGCGCGACGGTGTCGTGGAGGCGCTCGCCTTTGGCTTGCATCGCAAAGTCAATATGAAAGGTCGTGCCGCCAAAGGCCGCGGCTTTGTGCCCGCTGTAGAAATCATCCGATGAGACCGTGCCGCCAAAGGGCAACTCGAGGTGGGTGTGCACATCTATCGCGCCGGGCAACACATATTTGCCCGTCGCATCTACTACCTGTGCGCCTTCGCCCGGTAAGTCCGTGCCGATGAGGACGATCTTGCCGTCTTCCATAAGCAAATCCGCGCGATAGGTCTCGGCGGCGGTGACGAGGGTGCCGTTTTTGAGGAGGGTTTTCATAGAGGTGTCCTTTCGTGAGTCAGTTGTAGTTTACGGCGAGAGGCGCGAAAACAAAAACCCCGCTAACGCATCCGCACCTGAGGTGTGCCCCACGGCTAACAGATCGCGCAAGGTTGGTGTGAAATCTGCGTTACTAATCAATGCTTCAAACAACGCGTGCCAATGAATGAGACATTCACCACGCGCGGCGGCTTGTAAGTAAGCGCCCGAAAGGAGCGTGGTGCGCGGGAGCGCGGCGGTGGCGAGGGGCGCGCAAAACGCTTCGGCTTCGGCCTCTGCGCCGTACAGCCCCGCCCAAATCGCCAGCATCACGCCCACAATAAAATCATCGCCCGCCGGGGTGAGGCCACTGCCCAAGCCTGCGATGAGTTGGATGCCTTGTAGGCTTTTTTCCATTGAGCGTTCATGCAACCCTTCTATTAAATAGCGCGTACCTTGTGCCGCACGGGTGCTAAGCGGGGAAGCCGGGGTATGAAAAATTTCCAGCCAACTGTGGGCAGGGGGGCGCGCCGCTTGCCAGAGCGCGGGCAAGGTTTCGGGGTGTGCCGCAAAATACGCACGCACTTCCGACCAAGCAGGCATGGGCGACCAAACTTGTGCGGCGGTGAAATCTACGTCTAAGGCGCCAAGGGTTAGGTGATGCTCATTTACCCGCACCTCAGGCATACGAATGTCGTCAAACAAACCCGCTTCTTCAGAAATAACCACCGCCGCAAATGGATTCAAGCCGCGTTTTGAAGAAACGAGCGCGAGGAGTTCGTTATCCTGATTAACAAGGTTGCACGCTTGTTCAAAGACGCTTAACACGCGCGCGTGTTGCGTCGTGACCAGCCAACGGTGTGCGGCAGGCGTGCAGAGAGTGACAGTGGCTTTAGCCATTCGCTTGACGAGCCCAATTCAGCAAAGACTGCGGGGCACGCCCCAAGAGCCAGCCCAGCACTTTTGGATTACCCACCAAACCATGCCGCGCGTAATATTGAAACATCTGGCTCAAAGTCTCACGCTGATAACTGCCCAGCGTAGCGTTTTGCGTCAGCCAGTCTGCGAGGGATTGCTCGACAGCCCGCACCGGGCAGCTTAATGCTTGGGTAAGTGTGGCGGCGATTTCGATCTGCGACAAGGGAAGAGTGCCAACGAGTTCATACGTCGCGCCGTGATGGCCCGGCTCAGTGAGGACCCGCGCGGCGACTTCGGCGACATCGTGCAAATCTACCAGGCTGAGGCGTGTCGCCACGGGATAGGGCACACGATATATGCCTTGCCCCATCAGCATCGCCCAACTCCCCAAGATGTTTTGCATATAGGCGGTGGGTTGCAAAATCGTGAACGGCAGGCCGGAGGCAAAAAGCATCTCTTCTACGCGCAACTTGGCCCAATGATGCGGCATGGCTTCGGCTTGCGGATGCAACACAGAGTGAAAAACAAAATGCGCCCCACCCGCCTCACGCGCGGCGTGGATGAGGCGTTCGCCAATGAGTTGTTCGTCGGGGCTGACGTTGGGACAAATATGATAAACCGCACGGACACCTTGCACCGCGCGGTGCAGGAGCGCCGCCTCACGCAGGTCGCCGAGCAATACTTCCACTTCGCGCGGTAAAGCGTCGGTCGCGTGGCGCGTGACAGCGCGCACCATTTCACCGCGAGCATGTAAAGCCTGTACGATGGCTTGTCCCGTTTTGCCACCCGCGCCAGTGACGAGGATCATTTTGATTGAACCACCGAGGCGGATAATACAACAGACCTCGGAAGCGCGCACCTCCGAGGTCTGTTGCAGTTATTGATGGTTGCATCAACCACGTTCGCCATGAGCGCGCGGCGCGTCCTGAGCTTGTCGAAGGGTCGCCGCGCAGTCGA
>Ga0315912_10005204_pt1 | contig 12031 bp, 9 predicted proteins | sample VfabasoilMG_FD_204469 | JGI IMG/M metagenome (GOLD analysis project Ga0315912, IMG submission 204469) | Garden soil microbial communities collected in Santa Monica, California, United States - V. faba soil | ecosystem: Environmental > Terrestrial > Soil > Garden | place: USA: California... | reverse complement strand
GGCCGCGGCCTCTTCCGCGGGATGCTTGATGCCGACCTTCAGCTTGAAGAATGTGAATCCATCCTCGATCTTCTTCTGCGCCTCCGCGATGTCTTCCGCCACCCTGGGATTGCCAAGGAGATACATCGGCCGCAGCGTCTCGCGCAGCGGGCCGCCGAACATGTCGGCGAGGGAAACGCCCAACTGGCGCCCGACGAGATCGTTCAACGCCATGTCCACCGCGCACTTTGGGCCGCCGTTGCCGTGCAGGGCATGCCCAATGCGCTGTGCGATCTCGGCCCGCTGCAACGCATCCTTGCCCGCCACGAGCGGCGCAAGATGGTCATTCACCGCCACCACCATGCCCGGGAGCACGTCGCCCGTCATGGTGGGAGCGGAGGCCGCTTCGCCCCAGCCGACGAGGCCGTTCGCCGCCTCCACTCGCACCAGCAGATTGTATGCACACTCGATCCGTTCTCCCGCCATCACCACGGGCTTCAGCAGCGGCAGCGCGACCGGTATGGCCTCGACATGCCTGATCGCGAGCGGCTCGGCCGCCCCCTCCGCGCGCAACGCCGTCACGCGCGCCGTGCCTGACTTGGTCATCGTGCCTCCTGAACCGGAATGGGGGTTATAAACCGGGGCCGGCCATAGATCAACTGCCGGTCAATTCCCGGGCACCGGCACGGCGTTCAGTGCGCAGGCCCCCGTGCGGCCAAGCAGAGCAGAGGCGTTCGATGACAGCTGCGGCGCTTGCACCATGGAACCCGTCAATCGAGCACGATGCCGGCCTGCCTGCCAACGCGAGCGATGCGCTCGCGTTCGGCCTTGATGAACACCGCGAATTCCGCCGGCGATTCGGGATGCGGTGTTGCCCCATTCCGGTTCATCGCCTCGCGCACCTCGCCGACGTTGAGCGCGGACACGATCTCGCGGTGCACGCGCTTGACGATGGCCGGGGACGTCCGCGCCGGCACGGCGATGCCCCACCACTGAACGATTTCGTAGCCTGGTATCGTTTCCGCCACTGGCGCCAATTCGGGCAACAACGGATCGCGCCGCGCCGCCGTGGTAGCGATGACTTTCACGCGCCCGGCACGGCTGTGCGGCATGGCGACGAGCGGCGAAGTGATGAGAATCTGGATATGCCCGGCGATCAAGTCCGTCATCGCGAGCGCCGCGCCCTTGTACGGCACGTGTTGCGTCCTGACACCGGCCAGTACGTCCAGCATCGCGCCGGCGAGGTGCGCCGGCGAGCCGTTGCCGGCCGAGCCGTAATTGAGTTGCCCGGGGCGCTCCCTCGCGAGTCGCACGAGGTCGGCGGCGCCGTTCACGCCGAGCTTTGGGGTGACCGCCACCACATTCGCCACCCACGCGATGCGCGACAGCGCAACGAAGTCCATTCCTGCATCGTACGGCAGTGACCTCGCGAGCGCCGGCAACGATGCGAAATTGGTGGAAGTCGCCAGCAGCAGCGTGTGTCCATCGGGCGCCGAGCGCTTGGCGATCTCGACGCCGATGATGCCGCTCGCGCCGGAGCGGTTGTCCACGACCACCTGCTGCTTCATCTGGTCGGAGAGCCGGGCGGCGACGATGCGCGCGAGGATGTCGGGCGAGCCGCCGGGCGGAGAGGCGACGAGGAAACGGATAGGTTTATCGGGGTACGACTGCGCGGTGGCTGCGCTGCTCGACATCGGAATCGCCGGGGCGGCGATGCCCAGGAAAAGGGCCACGATGCCACTCGCGCCAAATCGGCGTTCACCGGCGGTCATCGGCGGTTCAATAATAAGAGGCCTTCACGCCGGGTGGCGGCGAGTAGCGGAAGGTGCCGCGCTTCAGGATCGCGTCCGCGCCACCGTGTTTGGCGATCATGGCGCGCTGATCGGCGCGGGCGAGACGATCGACCGCTTCGGGGTCGACCACGGCGCGCAGTGCCGCTTCGCATTCGCGGATCACTGCTTCGTGGCTCGCGTCGCGCCCGAGATCCCGTCTTTCGTACGGATCGGCGTCGAGATCGAACAGCATCGGCGGCAACCCGACGTAGTGCACGTATTTCCACTTGCCGTGGCGAATCATGAACGAGCCGCAGATCGCGGCGGCGGCATGGTACTCGGAGACGATGGTGCGGTGAGGCACGTAACCCTGGGCGATGTCGAGCAGGGAATGACCGGGAAGGTCCTGGTCGCGCGGGTCGGGCTTTGCCCCGAGCGCGTGGATGAACGTGGGAAAGCCATCGGCGAGCGTCACTGGCGTCGGGCACCAGTTGCCGCGCGGCACGTCCGGCCCGGCCATGATCATCGGAACGCCGGCGGACTCCTCGTACAGGGTCGATTTGCCCCACATGCCGCGGGTGCCGAGATTGTCGCCGTGATCGCTCGAATAGATGACGCGCGTACTCGCCGCGAGCCCGCTTTCCTCCAGCGCGCGCAGAACCTTGCCGATGTTGTCGTCGAGGAATGAGACCAGCCCCATGTAGGCGGCGATCGCGCGCCGCACCATCGGCGGATCGAATGCCTCGTCGAAGCACATGCACTTGCGCATGGCGTCGAGGAAGGGATGCCGCGGCCGCTGGTCGTGCTCGTACATGTCGGGCCACGGCACCCTGTCCTCGGGGTAGCGATCGTAGAACTCGCGCGGCGCGATCAGCGGAAAATGCGGTGAGACGAAACCGGCGTAGAGCGCCCACGGCTTTTCGCGATGCTTCGGCGCTTCGTTCTTCAGCCACTTCACGGTTTCGTCGGCGATCGAGCGGTCGTAGCGCGTGTACTCCGACTCGCCCGGCCCGGCTTCCGGCCCGAGCCTGGCGGAACCGGCGCGCCGCGGCAGCTCGTCGCGGATCAGCCCCAGCAGGTCGCCCACGCCGTTGACGATATGCAGCGGCAGGATCTCCTCGTCGAAACCGTTGCGCCGTGGATCGGAATCGAGATAGTGCAGCTTGCCGATGGAAGTCACGCGATGCCCCTGCTCCATCAGGCGGTGACCCCAGCTGGGAACGCTGCCGTCGTAGGCGATGGCGTTGTCCCAGAAGCGAATCTGATGCACGTAGCGCCCGGTCGCGAAACTCGCGCGCGCCGGCACGCAGATCGGGCAGTTGGTGTAGGCGCTTGCAAAGCGCGTGCCGCGCACCGCGAGCCGGTCCAAATTGGGCGTCCTGATGTGCGGATGACCGTAACAGCCGAGCACGCGCTTGTTGTGCTCGTCGGACATGATGAACAGGAGATTCGCGGGCTGCATCGGTTTTTTCTCCATGAATGCGTATGGTGACACGCGAATCGCCCAAGTTCAAATCGCGGCGCGTGGCAGCCCGCGCTTCTGCTAAACTTTGTCGTGCTCCTGCCCACTCATCCCGCCTAACGATGGATCACGACACCGCCGAGTCAGGGCCCGCGCTCGACGCTGCCGCCCTCGAATCGGCGTTGCGTTCCCGGATCGAAGGCGGCGTGCGCTTCGACGTCGGGATCCGCGCGGCGTACTCGGCCGACGCTTCGAATTACCGTCAGTTGCCGATCGGCGTCGTGTTTCCGAAATCGCTCGACGATATCGTCGCAACGGTGGCGACATGCCGCGCCTTCGGCGCGCCGCTCCTGCCGCGCGGCGGCGGGACTTCCCAGTGCGGGCAATGCGTGAACGTCGCAGTGGTGATCGATACCTCCAAGCACCTCCATCGCGTGCTGGACATCGACACCGCGGCGATGACCGCACGCGTCGAGCCCGGCATCGTGTGCGACGCGCTGCGCGATGAGGCCGAAGCGCACGGGTTGACCTTTGGCCCCGATCCTGCAACCCACAGCCGGTGCACGCTTGGCGGCATGATCGGCAACAATTCCTGCGGCGCGCACTCGGTGATGGCCGGCAAGACGGTCGAAAACGTCGAAGCACTGGAGATCCTCACTTACGACGGCGCGCGCATGTGGGTGGGACCGACTTCCGAGGCGGAACTCGGCCAGATCATCGGCGAAGGCGGCCGGCGCGGCGAAATCTACGCCGCGCTCAAGCATCTGCGCGACCGGTATGCGGATCTGATCCGGGCCCGCTTTCCCAAGATCAAGCGTCGCGTATCGGGCTACAACCTCGACCAACTGCTGCCCGAGAACGGCTTCAACGTGGCGCGCGCACTGGTCGGTACCGAGGGCACCTGCGCCATCACGCTGCAGGCCGTGACGCGGCTGGTGCAGAGCCCGCCGCACCGCGTCATTCTGGTGCTGGGATACCGCGACATCTACGCCGCAGGCGACGCCGTTCCCGACATCATGCCGTTCCGGCCGCTCGCGATCGAGGGGCTCGACGAGCGCATCATCGGCGGCCTGCGCGAGCGGCGGCTGCGTCTTGACGACATCGCGCAACTGCCGCCGGGCGGGGCCTGGGTCATGATCGAGTTCGGGGGCGACTCTCCGGAGGATGCGACATTTCAGGCGCAGGCGTTGATCGACTTCTACGCCTCGCGAAACGAGGCGCCGTCGTCGTGGCTCATCACCGACCGCACCACGCAGGAGCGCATCTGGTCGATCCGCGAAACCGGCGCATCCGCCACCACGCTCTCTCTCGATCCGCGCGAACCCGATCCCGCCGTAGGCTGGGAAGACGCCGCCGTCGATCCCGCCCGGCTCGGAGACTACCTGCGCGAATTCCAGGCGCTGGTCGACCGCCATCATTACTCGACTTCGCTCTTCGGCCATTTCGGCGACGGCTGCATCCATGCGCGCATCACGTTCAACCTTCGCACCGAAGACGGTGTTGCGACCTGGAAAGCGTTCCTGCGCGACGCGGCCGACCTCGTCGTGAAGTACGGCGGTTCGCTCTCGGGTGAACACGGCGACGGCCAGGCGAAGGCGGAGTTTCTGCCGGTCATGTTCGGCGCGGAACTGATGGATGCGTTCCGTGAGTTCAAGCGCATCTGGGACCCGTTCGGGAAGATGAACCCGGGCAAGGTCATCGATCCTTACCGCGCCGACGAAAACCTCCGGCTGGGACCGGATTACCAGCCGCGCCGCCCGGCGACACACTTCGATTTTCGCACGCCCGAAGGCAGTGGCTTTACGCGCGCGATCGAGCATTGCGTGGGCATGGGCAAGTGCCGCTCGCAGCACGGCGGAGTGATGTGCCCGAGCTTCCGCGCGACCGGCGAGGAACTGCACTCCACACGCGGGCGCGCGCGGCTCCTGTCGGAAATGCTGCGCGGCGAGACGATCGTGGACGGCTGGCAGAGCACAGCGGTGCGCGAGTCGCTCGACCTGTGCCTCGCCTGCAAGGGTTGCCGCAGCGATTGCCCCACGCATACCGACATGGCGAGCTACAAGGCGGAGTTCCTCTCGCACCATTACCTCGGGCGCGTGCGCCCGCGGCAGGCCTACAGCATGGGCCTCATCCAGCGCTGGGCGCGCGTGGCGGGACTCGTGCCACGGCTGACGAATGTACTGACGCGCACGCCGGGACTGTCGGTGATCGCCAAGTTTGCGGCCGGCATGGCGCTCGAGCGCGACGTGCCCCGCTTCGCGAGACGCAACTTCCGGCGCTGGTTCCGGCGGCGCGAGCCCGGCAGGAGCGATGGCCAACGCGTCATCCTGTGGGCCGACACCTTCAATACCTACTTTCACCCGGAGTCCGCCGCGGCTGCCGTCGAAGTGCTGGAAGCGGCGGGCTACCAGGTCAGCGTTCCGCGCCAGCACTTGTGCTGCGGCCGCCCGCTCTACGACTTCGGCATGCTCGATATCGCACGCCGTCAGCTGCGCCGCATTCTCGACGCGCTCGAGCGCGACATCCGCGCGGGCACCCCGATCATAGGACTGGAGCCCGCCTGCCTTTCGGTGTTCCGCGACGAGCTGTTGAAGTTCTTTCCCGATGACGCGCTGGCGCAGCGGTTGAGCCGGCAGACGCATCTATTCTCCGACTTTCTGGTGAATCACGCCGGCTGGCAGCCGCCGCAACTCGGCGGCAATGCGATCGTCCACGGCCACTGCCACCAGAAAGCCATCTTCGGCATGGCGGACGACATGACGCTATTGCGCCGGCTGGGGGTGGACGCGCAACTGCTCGATTCCGGCTGTTGCGGCATGGCGGGATCGTTCGGCTTCAACCCGAAGCACTACGAGCTGTCGCTCAAGGTGGGCGAACTGGGACTGCTGCCCGCCGTGCGCCGCGCCGAGCCCGAGACGATGGTGATCGCCTGCGGTTACAGTTGCCGCGAGCAGATCGCGCAGTGCACCGAACGCGTGGGCCTGCACGTCGCCGACATCGCGCGGCTCGCACTGAGCCCGACGCACACCCGGCTCCCGCGCTGAGCACCCGCCATGCCGGGATTCGAGTCGCTGTCGTTCGGCGTCCTGTTGTGGGTGTTTCTCGTCATCGCGCTCGCGGGCGGGGTGCAGGGCGCGCTGGGACTGGGATTTCCCATGGTCGCGACGCCGCTCATCGCGGCCGTGACCGATATGCGCACCGCGGTGATCTTGGTCCTGCTGCCGTGCCTCGCCTGCGTCGCAACGAACATCGCGCGGACCGGCGCGCTGCGACCGGTGCTCGCGCAATTCTGGGCGATGCCCCTCTACATGGTCGCGGGCGCGGCGGCGGGAACGCGGATCTTCATTGCATACCCGCAGTTTCCGTACACTTTGCTGCTCGCGGGCATGATCCTCTTCTACCTCAATCTGGAACGGATCGGCAAGACCGAATGGCCCATGCTCAAGGCGCATCCCGGCCTGTTCGGGATGCTCTTCGGGGTGCTTGCGGGCACGGTCGAGGGCACGGCCAACATCGCCGCTCCGCCGCTGGTGATTTACTACCTCGCGCTGGGCGTGACGCCGCTGACCCTGGTGCAGGGGCTCAACATCTGTTTTCTTACCGGAAAGGCGACCCAGTTCGCCACCTTTGCCAGCGCGGGCGGAGTCGAGACCATCCAGTGGCTGGTGACGCTGCCGCTCGCCATCGTCGCCTGCATCACGACGGTCGTCGGCGTGAACATCCGCAACCGTATCGACGCCGCTACTTATCGCTCGTGGCTCAAACGCGCGCTGTTCGTGATCGCGCTGGCGTTGCTCGCACAGTATGCATATCTAAGCGCAACGTCATGAGCAAGAACAAACCCGCGCCAAGCGGGTCTACCTGACTACCGTACCGGCTTGACGACTTCACGCGGCCGCTTTGCTCAGCAGCTTCTTCAGTTCTCCGCTCTGGTGCATTTCGGTCATGATGTCGGAGCCGCCGACGAATTCGCCGTCGATGTAGAGCTGCGGTATGGTCGGCCAATTGGCGTATTCCTTGATGCCCTGGCGGATGTCGGGTTCTTCCAGCACGTTGACGGTGAAGATCTCACTGGCGCCACATGCGCGCAGTATGCCGACCGCATTGGCCGAGAAACCGCACTGCGGAAAGTCGGGGGTGCCCTTCATGTACAGCACGACCCGATTCTTAGTCACTTGATCCTTGATAACATCCTGAATAGACATAAGTTCCTCAATATACTTGAGTAATGTTGTCGGGTATTAGTCTAGCGTCACCGCCCACCCGTTGTCAAGCGACGCGGCCGCCGCTTATGCGCTCGATGCCGGCGATGTCGGCACGTGAAAACACCTCGGCAAACCCGACATGCGATAACAGCTCCCGGCAACGCGCCGCCTGGTCGTGGCCATGTTCAAACAGCAACCATCCGCCGGAATCGAGGTGCGCCGGCGCGGCTTCGGCGATCGCGCGCAGGGAAGCGAGACCGTCCTCCCCCGCTGCCAACGCCGCGGCCGGCTCGTGGCGCAGGTCCCCCTGCGCGAGATGCGGGTCGCCCACCGCGACGTACGGCGGATTGGCGGCGATCACAGCAAAACCGGCGCCGTCCAGGCGGGAAAACCAGTTGCTGAGGTGAAATTCGATGTTGACGACACCGTGGGCGGCGGCATTCTCCTGGGCGAGCGCCAGCGCGGCGCGCGACATGTCGACCGCGACCACATGCGCGCGCGGACGATGCCTGGCCACGGTGACCGCCACACAGCCGCTGCCAGTGCCCAGATCGAGCACCCTTCCCTCCCTCCCCGCGGGCAGCCGCTCGAGCGCGAGATCGACCAGCAATTCGGTTTCAGGCCGCGGGATGAGCACCGCCGGCGTGACGCGAAACTCGAGGCCGTAGAACTCGCGCCGGCCGGTGAGATAGGCGACGGGCTCGCCTGCGGCGCGCCGCGCAACCAGGGCGTCAAAAACTTGCCGGTGGCCGGCGTCGAGCACATCATCGCCGTGCGCGATGAGCCACGCGGCGTCGTGCGCCAACGCATGCCCCAGCAGCGCACGCGCCTCGACGACGCCGATGCTGGGTACCGCCCCCGCCAGCGCCTGGCTGACGGTGACGCTCATGCCGCGACCTCCTCGGCGAGCTGAGCGAGCTGCTCGGCCTGGTGTTCGGCCGCAAGCGCGGCCGCGAGCTCGCCCAAATCGCCGTCCATGATCTGCGCGATCTTGTAGAGCGTGAGATTGATGCGGTGATCGGTGACGCGGCCCTGCGGAAAATTGTAGGTGCGGATGCGCTCCGACCGGTCGCCGCTTCCGATCAGCGACTTGCGGGTCGCGGCCGTCTTCGCCTGCTGTTCCCGGATCTGCCTGTCCTTCAGCCGCGCGGCGAGCACCGCCAGCGCGCGCGCCTTGTTCTTGTGCTGCGAACGGTCGTCCTGGCACTCGACCACCATGCCGCTGGGCAGGTGCGTGACCCGGATCGCCGAATCGGTCTTGTTGACGTGCTGGCCGCCGGCGCCGGAGGAACGGAAGGTGTCGATGCGCAATTCGCCGGGGTTCAACACCACGTCGCCGATCTCGTCGGCCTCCGGCATCACCGCCACGGTGCAGGCGGAGGTGTGTATGCGCCCCTGGGTTTCGGTGACCGGCACGCGCTGCACGCGATGTCCACCGGACTCGAACTTGAGCGTCGAGTACGCGCCGCGGCCGACGATCTTGACGATGATCTCCTTGTAGCCACCGAGGTCCGATGGGCTCTCCGAGATGAGTTCCACCTGCCAGCCGCTGCGCTCGGCGAAGCGCGAGTACATGCGGAAGAGATCGCCGGCGAACAGCGCGGACTCCGCGCCGCCCGTGCCCGCGCGGATCTCGAGAAAGATGTTGCGCTCGTCGTTGGGGTCCCGGGGCAGCAACTGCTTCTGCAATTCGCCTTCCAGCCGATCGAGCCGCTCGCGAGTTTCGTGGATCTCGCTTTCGGCGAACTCACGCATCGCGGGATCGTTCGCCATCTCGCGCGCCGCATCGAGGTCGGCCTCGCCGCTGCGGTACGCCCGGTACAGCGCCACCACCGGCGCAATTTCGGCGTGCTCGCGGGTGAGCCTGCGGTAGCTCTCCAGGTCGGCCGTCGCGGTCTCCAACGAAAGCTGCCGGTCGAGTTCCTCCAGCCGGCGCGTCAATTGACCGAGCTTGCCGGCGATGCTCGCCTTCATCGCCATTACTGCGGCCGCTGGATCTGGTAGAGGCGGGCAAGCGTCGCCGCCAGGGACTCGCGCTCATCGGCCCCGGCGTGATTGAGGGCGTGCGTCGGCGCGTGCAGCAACTTGTTGGTCAGCACCCGCGAAAGATATTCCATCACCGCCCTCGGCTCCTCGCCCTTCTGCAGCCGGCGCAGCGCGCGCTCGAGCTCGTGCCGTCGCGAACGCTCGGCGGCATCGCGCAGCCCGCGTATCATCGGCACCAGCTCCCGGTTCGCCAGCCAATGCATAAAGTCGCTCACCTGGTTCTCGACGATGACTTCGGCCTGGGTGACCGCGTTCTGGCGCGCGCTCATGCCCTCTCGCGAGATCTTTCCGAGATCGTCCACGGTATAAAGAAACACGTCGTCGAGCGCCGCGACCTCACTCTCGATGTCGCGCGGCACCGCGAGATCGAACATCAGCATCGGACGATGCTTGCGCGCGCGCAGCGCGCTCTCCACCAGCCCCTTGCCGATGATCGGCAGCGGGCTCGCGGTGCAAGAAATCACGATGTCGTAAACCGCGAGTTGCGACGCCAGATCGTTCAAGCTGATCGCGCGGCCCAGGAAGCGGTCGGCGAGCTGCTGCGCGCGCTCGGGCGTGCGGTTGGCAAAGGTGATGCGGCGCGGATGGTGCGCGGCAAAATGGCCAGCGGCGAGTTCCACCATTTCTCCCGCGCCAACGAACAGGATGCTCTGCTCGCCGATCGACTGGTAGATGCGCTCCGCGAGCAGCACGGCGGCGGATGCCATCGAAACCACGCTCGCGCCGATCTCGGTCTCGCTGCGCACCGCCTTGGCCACCGAGAACGTGCGCTGAAAGAGCTTGTTGAGAAGCCAGCCGAGCGTGCCCGCCGATTGCGCGGTGCGCACCGCGTCCTTGAACTGGCCCAGGATCTGCGGTTCGCCGAGCACCATTGAATCGAGTCCGCTCGCCACCCGGAAGGCGTGCTTGACCGCGCGCTCCTGCGGCAATTGATACAGGTAGGGTTCGAGCTGCTGACGCCGGAAGCGGTGGTAGCCGGCGAGCCACTCGATCGCCTCGCGCGGCTCGGTGGTCGCGCAATACACCTCGGTGCGGTTGCAGGTCGAGATGATCGCCGCCTCCTGCACCGGCCGGTGGTCCACGAGGTCGCGCAGCGCCTGCGCCAGGCTCTCGACATGAAACACCACCTGCTCCCGCAGCGACAGCGGGGCAGTCTGGTGATTGATCCCGAAAGCGAACAGTGTCATGTAACCCGAAAGCGCCAAAAAAGCGCTATATATTATATGGATACGGCACCGGTCACAACGTCGTCACTGCGCCGCGACGGGGGGTGTCATCGGGAGGAAGCGCGGCTGGCCGTGGATACGTTGCGCGTAACGAGATTACTCGCAATGACACCGCAGGCGCGTTCCTGCGCCGTCCCGGTCACCGGGATGTCCCGACATTCAAGGATGATACTTGCGGGACGGCATGCTATCGCTTACCCGTGCCGAGCGCCGCTCGCACCTTGCCGAGCAGCTCCTGGGTCGCCATCTGGAACAGGAACTCCGGCGTCTGCAGGAACAGCATGTTGATGCCGTGCTCGTGCATGCGTTTGACGCGCCCCGCGATCTCGTCCCACGTGCGATACGAGAAGCCGGTGCCGGCCGTGAGGTGGATGCCGTATTCGCGCGCCTTCGCCGCCACGCGGTCGACGAAGGCCCACACTTCGGGATGCTCGTAGTCCATGGGATGCCCGAGCATGATCGCGGTGTCGGTCATGGCGATGCCGAATGCGCGCAGCCCCGGAATCTCCAGTATGTCATCGACCTGCGCGAACCCGAGCGTGCTTTCCACCGACGGAATGATGAGCGTGCCGGCGGCTTTCTCCGCGCTGAACTGCTCGAACTGGGCGCTCGTCGTTCCATCGCCCGAGACGAACTTGGCGATGTATGGTCGCCGATGCCAGCCCGCGCCGGCGTCCACCGCCCAGCGCGCTTCATTCTTCGAATAGACGTTGACCTTGACGCCGTCCACGCCGACCGCGACCGCGCGGCTCACGCGCGAGGCGATCCCGGGATCGTCACCGCTGTACCACGGGTCGTTCTCGATGCGCGCAAACACCGCCATGTCCGAACCCTGCGCCGCGCGCACCATGTCGGCAAGCTCTTTCCAGCCGATGGTCGTGAACATCTGGTCGACGTAGAGAAAATCGAAGCCGACGTAAGCGAGGATTTCCACCATCTCCACGCTGTACGACATGGTGAGCGTGCCGATGACCGGTTCCCCGGCGTTCATCTTGTCGAGCAGCCGTTGCAGCTTTGACGCACTCATCGCCTCTTCCTGACGTCGGCCATGGCCATCCAGGCACTTCAGCGCAGCTTGAAGCGCGGAATGGTGACCTCCGGCGTCACCGCGTCGAACACCGCCTCGACCTTGTCGCCGACCTTCACCGCGTCGTTGTCCACGCCGACGACATTGCTGTACATGCGCGGCCCCTCCTCGAGCTGCACCAGCGCGACGTTGTACGGGATGTCCTTTTCGAACGCCTTGTTGTAGAGCTGGTGGAACACGACGTAGGAAAAGACCTCGCCGCACCCCGAGAGGTCGGCCCAGGCAAAGTCGAGGGACAGACACTTCGGACAGCA
>Ga0315912_10005203_pt1 | contig 12031 bp, 12 predicted proteins | sample VfabasoilMG_FD_204469 | JGI IMG/M metagenome (GOLD analysis project Ga0315912, IMG submission 204469) | Garden soil microbial communities collected in Santa Monica, California, United States - V. faba soil | ecosystem: Environmental > Terrestrial > Soil > Garden | place: USA: California... | reverse complement strand
CGATAGACGTCGCCGAGCGCTGGATGGCAGGGCGAGACGGACAGCGCTTCTTCTTGTTCGTGCAGGTGCCTGGGCGCGATGCAGACGCGGCCGTCATGAGACTGACCGGTGCGCTGAAGCAGCATGGACTGTACGACGACGCGACGATCCTGATCGTGGGTGATCGAGGCGATGTCGGCTCGGGCCTGACGCTGGACGATCGCGCGCTGCGCGTCCCGTTCATCGTCAAGCAGCCAGACGGTCAGGGAAGCCGCCGCAGAATTCTGTCCCCGGTACAAAGCGTCGATGTCCTTCCGACGATTCTCGATCTGGTTCGTGCACCCGTGCCGGCCGGCCTTCCTGGCCGATCGCTGCGCGCTGTTCTCGACGATGCCGATGTGGTGATGCCGACCTCACCGATTTATGCGGAGTCGCTTGCCGCGTATTTCAGATTCGGCGGAGAGCCTGTTTACGCGCTGACCGGTGAACACTTCCGCTTCATTCGCGGTGCTGGAGAGGATCTCGTTCCAATCGAGTCTGGAGAAGACGCCGTAGGCGAGGCGAACGAGGCGGCTCGCCTCCGAACCGATCTCGAGGGTCTCGTCGGCACGGCGATGATTCCGGCGCCGGCTCCGCTCGAGGTGCGCGAGGAAGATCGCTACGCGTTGCTCGGGTACCTGGGGATCAGCGGTCCTGCCACTGTGGACGTCGCACTCGACCCGTCCATTCAACGCGGCCTCGTCGAGCAACATCGCGCCGCCGCCGTCCTGATTGGCCAGAAGAAATACACGGCGGGCATCCGCGCACTGCAGGCCATCGCACGCGCGCACCCGACACTCGTACCGATTCATTTCCAGATCGGCATGCTGCTCGCGCGCACCGGACGACTTGAAGAGGCGGTCCTCGAGTTCGGAAGAGTTCGAGAGCTGCGGCCGGACGCCTCGTCGGCGGCACGCGCATTGGCCGATGCGCTCCTCAAGGCAGGAAAGACCGACGCCGCAAAGGAGCAGGCAACTGTCGCCGTCATGCTGGCCGAAGCCGAGAGCCCGGCGGCTGTCTTCGCGGCTCACGAAATGGCAGCTCGTGTCGCGCTCGCCAGCGGCGACGAGACCGCCGCGACGGAGCACGCCGCGGCCGCACACGAAGCCGATCCGTCAATTCCCGTGCAGCAGTTCGTCCAGGGACGCTTGCTCTACGAAGCGGGGAAATACGAAGAGGCCGCGACGACGTTTGCTCAAGCTGCGACGACGCTGACGGAAGCGAATCGCTCGCTCTCCGACCTGCACTTGTTTCTCGGAGAGTCGCTCGCGCGTCTCGATCGCTACGACGAAGCCGAGTCGCAGTTCCGCGAAGAGCTCAAAGACTTCCCGCGCAGCATGCAGGCGTACACCAGCCTGGCGATGCTGTATCGCGCGTCGAACCGCGACGCTGCAGTAGAGGATGTTCTGAACGAGCTCGTGGCCTCGACGCCGACTCCCGAGGGTTATGGAGTCGCCGCACGTCTCTGGACGATCCTTGGAGATCCGTCCAGAGCCGAGGCACTCAGATCAGACGCACGAACGCGCTTCCGAGGTGACCCCTCGCTGGCGCTGCTCGGTCGCGGCGGCCGTTAACTCGGCCGCCGTTCTTCGATCTGTTTGAAGGTCTCTTCGATGAGCCGCTCGTTGTCTTCCTTCGACACATTACGAGCCAGCAGCTTGGAGGCAATCGCCACGGAGATATCGACGGCTTCGGTGCGAATCTGCTGAAGCGCGCGAGCGGTCTCGAGCTCGATCTGCTTCTCGGCGTTCTTCACGATGCCGGCAGCTTCCGCCTGTGCCTTCTGCTTCAACTCCTCGCGAAAGCGATTCGCGTCTGAGCGCGTATTCGACAGGATCTGCTCGGCCTCGGTTCTCGCCGTTGCCAGGATACGCTGCGACTCGACGTGCAGCTTCTCCAACTCCTGTTTGGCCTTCTGCGCGTCGTCGAGCGACTTGCGAATCTGGTCCTGCCGCCGCTCGAGGGCCTCGAGCAGCGGCCGCCAGGCAAACTTCGCCAGCGCCGCCACGAGGACCAGGAACGTGACGATGGTCCAGATATAAAGCCCGGGATCGGGCTGGACCAGTGTGTTCATCTCGAACGTCCTTTCGGAGTCCTGCCTACTTCATCAGCACGATCAGCAACGCGAACACTTCGGCAAGAATCGCGACGCCTTCGAGCAGGAAGAGCGGAAGGTTCACGGCACCGGTGATCTGCGCGGTTGCGCTAGGCTGCCGTCCGATTGCTTCTGCGGCCCCGGCGGCAAGCCGACCGATGCCAAGACCTGCGCCGATCACAGCGAGGCCCAGGCCGATGCCCGCGCCCATGTACGCAAATCCGATCCCTTCCATTCGTCTCTCCTTCGAAAGGCGAGTCCACCTGGACGCGCCGACAACACTCAGTGGTGAGCGTGAATAGCCATGCCGATGAACACGGCCGTCAACAGTGTGAACACGTAAGCCTGGACAGCAACCACGATGATCTCGAGTGCCGACAACAGCACCGCGAGCACCACCGACCCAAAGCCGACGACGACGCCGACCAGCGCGTGTCCCGACAACTCCGTGAAAATGAACACGAACGACAGAATCGCGAGGATCGCGATGTGGCCTCCGGTCATGTTGGCCGCAAGTCGCATGGTGAGAGCGAAAGGCCGGACGAACATGCCCATGATCTCGATGGGAATCAGCATGAGCGTCACCGGCAGCGGCAGACCGTGCGGCACCAGGTTCTTCCAGTGCTGAACGAAGCCGTGCGCACGTGCGCCGGCGATGATGATGGTGAAGAAGCTGATCGTCGCGAGCGCCGCCGTCACGTTGTAGTTGCCCGTGGCCGTGGTGCCACCGTGAAGCACCCGCGCCATGAACGACTCCTCAGGCAGGTGCAAGACCGAGTGATTGATCAACGAGAGCACGTCGAAGATCGGAATGAGGCCGATCGCGTTCGAGGCCAGGATGAACACGGCGAACGTCAGAAGCAGCGGCGTCCAGGAGTTCACCCATTTGCGACCGACGTTGGGCTCGACAATCCCGTCGCGGACGAACTCCACCACAGCCTCGAGCGCGTTCATGAACCCCGAGGGAATGAGGCGATCCTGACGCAAGTAGCGCCGCACGGTTGCCGTCACGACCAGGAACACGATGGCCGATACAACCCAGAGCATGAAGACATGCTTGGTGACGGAGAAATCGATGCCGAACAGCGTTGGGAGATCGATAAGTGGGCGATCGATCGGGCTGTTCGAGACGTGCTCGATGATCACCACGCCGGCATCGAACTTCCCGGCGGCACCGGCAGCGGATTCAACGTGTTCGGGTTGAAGCATCACGTGGACCGTAATCTTAAGCGCGTTCGCTCGTCGGCGAGCGCAGATCGTTCATCAACAGTCGTCGCAGGAACGCCGCTTCCATCGTGTGCAGCGCGATGAAGTACGCCGCAAAGCTCACGATGAAAGGCACCGGACGCAGATCCAGTCCCCGCAGCATCACCCCGACGTAGACGCCGAAGAACACCATCTTCAGCGCCAGCGCCGTGATCATCACATTCGTCAGTCGTCCGGGCGGCGATCGGTGCGCCCGCTCGTAGGCCACCCAGCTCACCACCGCGGACGCCAGCGGGCCTGCCATCCCTATGAGCACCTCAGGATCGCCGCGCCCGTCCGTGATCAGGGTCGTCACAAGCCATGACAGGAGGCTTGCTCCGACCATCCACACTACTGCCGTCATCGATGCCAGACGACCTTTGCCAACTCGTAAAACCCGACGATCAATCCCAGCATGAGACCGGCAAACAAACCCCAGGGAGCGGTCCCCCGCCACTGGTCAATGCCATACCCAATCCCGCCGAGCAGGATGATGGCGCCGATCAGCGTGTAACTCGCACCGGCGGCTGGTCCCGCCCGTCGTACGTTCTCCTGGAGCGACTCTGCCGAGCGCTGGAACGAAAAGCTCGACTGCTTTTTTCCCATGGTACCGCTCGTTTCAAAACCCTTGCCCGCGCGGTCTGACCCACGGTCAGCCTCGTCGCTAGGCTGTACCGCCCATCAGTATATCCTCACTTTGTGAAAAACTTCACCAGCCGCCATATCTCGCGGTAGCGCGCCCTCCGCCAGCCACCACGAGTCGCGATCAAGTCCAATAGTTTCAATAAGTTCAGGTCAGCCATTGTTCTTGACGCTCGTCGGGGCCGGGCCTATACTGCCCCTACAGAGCCTGCCTTCTGACGCACATGCGCTTCACACTGATCCGATTGCTCGTTGCAGCCGCGGCCGTGTTTGCCGCGATGACAGTTCTCTCGTCCACGCCGCGCGCGGCCCAGGCCGGCCGCGAGACTCGCGAAGGCGTGATGTTCGTCAGCGCAGTCGATCGCGAAGGCGAGCCAGTGCTCAATCTCGGCCCCGAGGCCTTTCAGATCAGGGAGGACGGGGTCAAACGCGAGGTGCTGCGCGTCTCGCGCGCCACCGAGCCGATCGACGTCGCGATCCTGATCGACAACAGCGCCGCGGCGCGAGACGACATCACGTTCCTCCGAACGGGGCTGTCTAACTTCGTCGCAAGAATGGCAACCGGTAATCGACTCGCAGTGATTGCCCTGGCCGATCGTCCAACGATCCTCGTTGACTACACGGAAGACACCAAGCGCCTGACTGGCGCTGTCGGCAGCCTGTTTGCGATGTCGAATAGCGGCCAGACGCTGCTCGATGGCATCTACGAGACGACCCGCGGGCTCGCGCGCCGCGAGACGCCTCGGGCTGTGATCGTTGGTGTCTTCACCGACGGGGTCGAGTTCACCAATCGCTACTCCAACGACATCGTCAAGGCGCTGCAAGAGCAGGACGTGGCTCTGCACATGGTGTCGATTGGCCAGTTCTATCATTCCGAGGAACATTCCACGCGCGAACGCTCCTTCCTGCTTGATGCGGGCCCCAAAGGTTCAGGGGGACAACGCATCTCGCTGCTCAGCCCGCATGGGCTTGATGACGCGCTGCAACGGCTGGCGCGTGAGTTGTCTTCGCAGTACAAGGTTGTGTACGGACGCCCGCAGTCGCTCATTACTCCCGAGCGCGCCGAGGTGTCTTCGGCGCGCGCTGGCGTGACGATGCGTGGTGCACGAGCCCGGGGAGAGTCTGGAGCCTGACGTGAAGCGGTTGACGTTGGTCGTCGTCCTCCTGTCGGTCTGCCTGATCATTGGTCTGTCTGCTCAACAGCCGTCGTTCCGTGCGGGAGTCGATATCGTCTCCCTCAATGTCACGGTGACCGATGCGGCGACCCACTACATCACGGACCTGGAAGAAGGGGACTTCCTCGTATTCGAGGACGGGATCAAACAGAACGTCACGTTCTTTTCGCGGCGCCAGTCGCCGATTGCCCTGTCGCTCCTGCTCGACAGCAGCGCGAGCATGGAAGAACACCTGCCCGTCCTCCAGACGGCGGCCTCGAACTTCGTTCATAAGCTCAAGTCCAACGACATCGCCCAGGTGATCGACTTCGACAGCCGCGTCGAAATCCGCCAGGGTTTCACCGGTAACCAGGGCGAGCTCGACACCGCGATCTCGCAGCTGGCCGCTGGTGGATCAACATCGCTCCACAACGCCATTTACATCGCGCTGAAAGAACTTCGGAAGGTCCGGGCCGTCAACGAGGAGGACGTGCGTCGTCAGGCGCTGATCGTCTTCTCCGACGGCGAGGACACGTCGAGCCTCGTGTCATTCGACGAGGTCCTGGATCTGGCCAAGCGGTCGGAAACCTCGATCTACACGATCGCCCTCCGCGGCGCGGACGTGCAGGCGAAAGGGTTCAGGGAAGCGGAGTTCGTGATGCGGACGCTGGCGCAGGAAACCGGCGGCCGCGCATTCTTCCCTGCGAAGATCGACGACCTCAACGGCGTGTACACGCAGATCGCTGACGAACTCGCGAGCCAGTACACGCTCGGTTACACATCGGCGAATCCCCGTCGCGACGGGGCATGGCGACGGATCGTGGTCCAGGTATCGCGACCGAACGTCACCCCGCGGACGAAGAAGGGGTACTACGCCCCGACGGTCCGTTGAACCTTCTTCCTCTAGTCCTGTACGCCGCCGCGGTTGTCGTATACGCGATTCACTTCGCGAAGCGCCAGCCGTCTGTCGGCCGAACAGCCACCACACTGCTCCTGCTGGGCGTCCTCGCACATACGTTCGTCATCGGAATGCAGACGATGGAAGTCCGGCACGTGCCGTTCTCCAATACGTCCACGGCTGTGTCGTCCTTCGTGTGGATGCTCGCCTTGTCGTACCTCTATCTCGAGGTCACCACCGACGAGCGCGCCATGGGCGTCTTCATCGTCCCAATCCTTGTGGGCTTGCAGACAATCCCCGCGTTCAACCCGGGAGTGGACTATCGCGATCCCGTGCTCGACAGCCCCTGGTTCTGGGTCCACGTCACATCACTTCTCTTCGCATACGCGACCTTTGCCCTGGCGGCGATGCTCGGGCTGACCTACGTACTGCAGTTCAAGGAGATCAAGAAAAAGCATCTCGGCTACTTCTACACACGACTGCCCTCGCTGCACGTGCTCGACGCGATGAACTCCCGGGCGGTCGTCGTCGGATGGCTGTTTTTGACCATCGGCGTTGTCGTCGGCGTCGTGTGGGCGGCGCAGGCGCTGGCGCTGACCCCGAATAACTCCAATCTGCGGGCGATGTCGCTGCAGGATCCGAAGATCTTCATCGCGATTCTGACGTGGGCCGTGTATTCCTTCGCGATGTTTGCTCGCAAGACGCTTGGGTGGACAGGCCGGCGTGCCGCATGGCTGTCGGCAGTGGGCTTCGTGATCGTGTTGCTCAATTTCCTTCCCGTGAGCTACTTCGTCACGACGAGCCACACCTTCCAATGACCCTCATCCTTCTCGGCGTAAGCCACCGGACTGCGCCGGTCGAGTTGCGAGAGCGGCTCGATTTCTCGAGCCGTGATCTGGGTGGCGCGGTCCAGGCACTGGCGCTGCGACCGTCGGCTGCCGAGACGGTGGTGCTGTCCACGTGCAACCGTTCCGAGATCTACGTGGTCAGCAGCGACGCTGCGCGCGCACGCGAAGAAGTCACGGGGTTCCTGAGCGAGTATCACTCCTTGCCGGAGTCGGTCTTCACTCCTCACTTGTTTTCTCACGACAACGAAGCGGCTGTCCGGCATCTGTTCAGAGTGGCGGCCGGCCTTGACTCAATCGTGGTGGGTGAGCCGCAGATCCTCGGACAGGTGAAAGACGCCTTTCAGGCCGCTGCGGAACAACATCGCACCGGCCCGATGTTGAGCAAGCTGTTTCACTGGTCCTTCCTCGTCGGCAAACGCGTGCGCACGGAGACCGGACTCGGCGAGGGTGCAGTGTCGGTGAGCTTCGCCGCCGTCGCGCTCGCGCGAAAGATCTTCGGGCAGCTGAATGGCAGGCGCGTGCTCGTCGTGGGCGCGGGCGAGATCAGCACGCTGACGGCCCAGCACCTCAGAGCCAACGGTGTTGGCGAGATTCTCGTAACCAGCCGCACGCCGGCGCATGCAGAAGCGCTGGCGAGCTCAGTTGAGGGACGAAGTGTCCCTTGGGATGATCTGGCGCAAGGCGTTGCCGTGGCGGACATCGTCGTTACGGCAACCGGATCGCAGCGGCCGATCATCACCCGCGCGCAGATCGAGGCGGTCACGGGCCGGCATCGGCGAGACCCGCTGTTTATCATCGATATCGCCGTACCCCGTGACGTCGAAGCGTCCGTCGGCGATATCGAACAGGTATTCCTCTACAACGTCGACGATCTGCAGACAATCGTGCAGGAGAACCTGTCGCGACGCAGCTCGGAGGTTGAGCGCGCCGAGGCCATTGTCGCCGAGGAAGTTGCGAAGTTCGGGGTGTGGCATCGTTCGCGCGGAGCGGTTCCGACGATTGTGGCGCTGCGTGAGCGTTTCGATCGCATCCGGCGATCCGAGCTGAATCGACTCGATGGAAAGCTCACTGGCCTGACACCAGAGGCCAAGGCCCGCGTGGACGAGGTGACGCGGCTCATCGTGGAAAAGCTTCTGCTCGAGCCAACCGAGCAGCTCAAGGGGCTTCCCGACGAGGAAACGCAAGTCGCCTACACTGAAGCCATCAACCGTCTGTTCCGGCTTCGCGAAAGCGATTCGCTGTCTCCGGTAGACGATGGAGCGGCGGAGGTCACACCGGCCGACCGGCGGCGCAAGTAGTCTCTCTCTCTTCGACATCAGACACGTGAGCTCGAAACTCAGGATAGGCACCCGCGGCAGTCCACTTGCGCTCTATCAGGCCAACGCCGTCGCCGCGCTGCTCCGCGATCGCGCCGGAACGCAGAGCGAGATCGTGGTGATCAAGACGTCAGGCGATCGACTGAGCGAAGCGCCGCTCTCGGAAGTGGGTGGCAAGCGGCTGTTCGTGAAAGAGATCGAGGATGCACTGCTGGCGAACGAGGTGGATATCGCCGTTCACAGCAGCAAGGACATGCCCGCGCTTCTTCCGGACGGGCTCGAAATCGCCGGCGTGCTGCCGCGCGAGGACCCACGGGACGCACTCGTGCTCCCGGCCGGGCATGGTGCGGACCTGCAGATCGACCGAATCCGTGAGGTGCTTGGAAGCTCGCCGCGAATTGGTACGAGTAGCATCCGCCGGATCGCCCAGCTCGTGAGCTTCGCATCGGCCGCGACATTTCTGCCGGTTCGCGGCAACCTGGATACCCGGCTCCGAAAACTGGACTCCGGCGACTATGATGCACTCGTGCTGGCCGCGGCCGGACTTCGACGCCTGGAGCGCGGCGCTCGCATCTCGGCGCTCCTGCCCGTTGAGGTCTGTGTGCCAGCGCCGGGTCAGGGCATCATTGCGATTGAAGTTCGACAGGGCGATGCACGGGCGACCGAACTGATCAAGGCGTTCGACGATGCGGATGCCTCGGTGGCGCTGCGAGCCGAACGGGCGGTCGTGGATCGACTGGGCGGCGGATGTCAGATGCCGATCGGTGCCTTCGCGCACCGAACGACGGGAGACGAGCTGTCGATCACAGGTATTGTGGTTTCAACAGACGGATCACGATCGGTCCGCGCCACGATTCAGGGATCAGTACACGCGCCGGAGCAACTCGGCATGAAGGCGGCCGACACACTTCTGGCAGATGGCGCTGAGAGCATCCTCGCGGAGGCCAGGCGCGCAATGTCGGCGACGGAAAGTCATCACCAATGAAGAACCCTGCTGTCTATTTGATCGGAACCGGGCCCGGAGACCCTGGTCTCATTGCCGTTCACGGTCTTGAATGCCTGAGACGTGCGGATGTCGTGATTCACGATCACGAGGTTCCGACGCGGATACTCAAACAGGCGAGATCCGGCGCCGAGTTGATTGACGTCGGCAGCTCGGGACGTCAGCCGATGGAGCAGGACGCGATCACATTCCTTCTCGCTGACAAGGCGCGTGAAGGCAAGCTCGTGGCGCGGCTGAAACGAGGCGACCCGTTCGTCTTCGATCGTGGAGGCGAGGAAGCGCTCTTCCTGCACGCCCAGGGAATTCCGTACGAGGTTGTACCCGGGATTCCGCTCGGCATTGGTGTGCCGGCGTATGCCGGAGTGCCGGTGACATACCCAGGCGGCGGCGACACGATCACGCTCGTGCGCGGATACGAGGACGACAATCGGGTCCTTCCCGACATTGACTGGTCGAGCCTCGCAAAACTCGACGGCACGGTTGTCTGCTACGTGGGATCGCAGCAGCTCTCTCGTCTCTTCGACGGTCTCATCGCCGGCGGCTGGCCGACCGATGGACAAGCGGTGATCGTGTACAACGGCACGCTGACAAGCCAGGCGACAGTGACCGGCACGATCGAGGAACTCGCGGCGCAGGCGCACGAGCACCCGCGTCGCGATCCCGCCATCGTCGTCGTCGGTCGTGTCGTCGCCTTCCGAAATCATTTGCGATGGTTCGACGCGCGCCCGCTGTTCGGCAAGCGCGTGCTCGTCACCCGGCCGAGAGATCAGGCGGCGGAGATGGTCGATCGACTGTCGATCATGGGTGCTGAGGCCATCGAAGCGCCGATGATCCGGATTGCGCCACCTGAAGATCCCGATCCGCTGATCCGGGCCGCCGATGACGCGAACGACTTCCAGTGGATCGTCTTCACCAGCGCCAACTCAGTCGAGTCGTTCATGTCCGCACTGCTCGACGGCACTCGCGACGTTCGCTGGTTGAAGAAGCCGCGCTTGTGCTGTGTTGGAACCGGCACGGCGGAACGGCTCGCCCGCTACGGCGTGAAGGCCGATCTGATTCCTGACGAGTTCCGCGGTGAGGCACTGGTCGCGGCAATGACCGACAGCGGTTCACTCGAAGGCCAGCGGGTGCTCGTCCCCCGAGCAGACATCGGCCGCGACATCATCGCCGAAGGGCTCCGCGATGGCGGTGCGCTCGTCACCGACGTCGTTGCGTACCGCACGGTCCTCGAAGACGCGCAACAGGATGATGGTCCTGACGTGTATCGGATGCTTCTGGACGATGCGATCGATGTCGTGACGTTTACGAGCCCGTCGGCAGTGCGAAACTTCGCGGCGATTTACGGCAAGGAACAGACGATCGATCTGCTCTCCAGAACCGTCGTCGCTGCGATCGGTCCGGTCACGGCAGAAGCGGCACACCAGTTGGGTATTCACGTCACCGTGCAGCCGACTGTGTCCACGATTGCCGCTCTCGTCGATGCCATCGCGATGCATGTCTCCATCGCGGCGACAAGCAAGTCGATGTCGTGACACAATCGCCTTATGGCAACGACCACAGCCGCAAAACTGTCGTTGACCCGGCGGCCGCGCCGGTTGCGGCGCACCGAGTCGATCCGCTCGCTGGTTCGTGAAACTCGCCTCACGCCAGACTGCTTCATCTACCCACTGTTTCTCGTCGAAGGCACCGGTGTGCGGCGCGAAGTGCCATCGATGCCGGGCGTGTTCCAGTTGTCAGTCGATCAGGCCGTTCAGGAAGCTGCCGCTGCGAAAGCGGAGGGCGTTCCCGCCGTGCTGCTCTTCGGTCTTCCCGCAGAGAAGGACGCGTATGGAACCGCGGCATCCGATCCAGACGCGCCGGTGCAGAGCGCGATTCGAGCGCTGAAGCGCGAGGTCAAGGGTCTCGTCGTCATCACCGACGTCTGCTTGTGTGAGTACACGTCACATGGGCACTGCGGCATCGTCGAGGGCGACGACATCGTCAACGACGCCACGGTGATGCACCTTGCGCAGGCCGCGTTGTCGCATGCGGTTGCTGGCGCTGACATCGTCGCGCCGTCGGACATGATGGACGGAACCGTTGGTGCGATTCGCCGCACCCTGGACGAGCGTGGTTTTGAGCAGACCGCGATCATGTCGTATGCGGCGAAGTACTGCTCCGGGTTCTATGGTCCGTTTCGCGACGCGGCAGACTCGACGCCACAGTTCGGCGACCGCCGCAGCCATCAGCTCGATCCGGCCAACGTGGACGAAGCGTTGCGCGAAGTGGAGATCGACATCGCCGAAGGCGCGGACATCATCCTGGTAAAGCCGGCGCTCCCCTATCTCGACGTTCTCAGCAAGGTGAAGGACCGGTTCGGCCAGCCGACCGCCGCGTACCAAGTGAGCGGCGAATACTCCATGCTGAAGGCAGCTGCGCACAATGGCTGGCTGGACGAACAGCGTGTGATGTTCGAAACGCTCACCAGCATTCGCCGCGCCGGCGCCGACATGATCATCACGTATTACGCCAGGGAAGCCTCTCGGCTTCTGTAATACAAAATGCAAATTGCAAAATGCAAGCGTTTGCATATTGCATTTTGACTTTTGCATTACAGAGATTCAGATGAAGAGACCGGTAAAGTCCCAGAAGCTGTTCACCAGGGCCAGTCAGATCCTTCCCGGCGGCGTTGACAGCCCGGTCCGCGCGTTTCAGGCAGTCGGCGGATCGCCGCTCTTCATCCGCCGTGGCGCTGGCGCGATCATCGAGGACGTCGACGGCAATCGCTTGATCGACTACGTGATGTCGTGGGGACCGCTCATACATGGGCACG
>Ga0315912_10005202_pt1 | contig 12032 bp, 8 predicted proteins | sample VfabasoilMG_FD_204469 | JGI IMG/M metagenome (GOLD analysis project Ga0315912, IMG submission 204469) | Garden soil microbial communities collected in Santa Monica, California, United States - V. faba soil | ecosystem: Environmental > Terrestrial > Soil > Garden | place: USA: California... | reverse complement strand
GGCAAGTCGCCTGGCCATTCCGACCCGAGTTCGTACCAGGAAAGCCTCGATTTCTACGACGCGATCGAATGGGTCGCGAAGTTGCCCTGGTGCAGCGGCAACATCGGCACGCTCGGCATCTCCTACCATGCGAGCTCGCAATGGCGCGTGGCGAACCAGCAGCCGCCGTCGCTCAAGTGCATCATCCCCTGGGAAGGCCGCGCCGACCAGTACCGCGACCAGTGCTACCACGGCGGCATTTTCTCGCTCGGCTTCGTCGGCAACTGGTGGCTCACGCACACGGCGCACCACCTGCTGGGCCGCCCGCGCAGCTACAACCCGGACGCGTTCCACAACGACATGCTGTGGAACCTGATGAGGAACGATCTCGATTCCGAGTTCTGGCGCCAGTCCAGCGCGCGCTGGGAGAACATCACGGTGCCGGTCTTCACCGCCGGCAACTGGGGCGGCTACTCGCTCCATCTGCGTGGCAACACCGAGGGCTACATGAACGCCGTGTCGAAGCACAAGAAACTGCGCGTCCATACCGGGACGCACTTCCACCCCTTCCACTCCGAGGAGGGGCGCCTCGACCAGTTGCGCTGGATGGACTACTGGCTGAAGGGCATCGACACCGGGATCCTGGACGAGCCGCCGGTCAAGCTCGAGATCCGCACCGGCGGATCCGAAAAGCCGTACCCGTTCCGCTTCGAGAACGAATGGCCGCTCGCGCGCACGCAGTGGACCAAGCATTACCTGCGCTTCGACAAGAAGGAGCAGGGCCACGAAGAGGCGTCGATCGAGGGCACGCTGACGACGGAGGCGCCGAAGGCGGAGGCGAAACTCTCCTACCCGGCGAGCGGAATGACCAAGGCTGGCGTGGCCTCGGGCTCCTCGCTCTCCACCACGCACGGCGGCGCGGCGCGCCTCGGCGTGTCGTTCCAGACCGAGGCTATGGCCGCGGACACCGAGATCACCGGGCCGATCGTGATGAACCTGTGGGTGTCGAGCACGACCGAGGACATGGACGTCTTCGTCACGCTGCGCAACTTCGGGCCCGACGGCAAGGAGGTGTTTGAGGTCGGCCAGCACGGCCAGCCGGTGCCGCTCACCAAGGGCTGGCTGCGCGCCTCGCACCGCAAGACCGACCCGAAGAAATCGCTGCCGTACCGGCCGTTCCACTCTCACAACGAGCGCTGGTGGTTGAAGCCGGGCGAGCCGGTCGAGATGCAGATCGAAGTCTGGCCGACCTGTATCGTGCTGAAGAAGGGGCACAAGCTGCGCGTGGACATCCAGCCGCGCGACGGCGTCGGCAGCGCGCCGTACACCCACTACCACGCGGATTACAATGCCGGGGCAACCAACACCCTCTACTCGGGCGGGGACAAGCCGTCGTACATCACATTACCGGTGATTCCGGCGAAGAAGTGACGCTGCCGCGTTACTTCTGGATGGAAATGCCCGTCGCCTTCACCAGCTCGGTGAGCCGCTTGCGCTCGGCCTTGCGGAAATCGTCGAGCACCTTGCGCCCGCCGCCGATGATCTCGATGCCGAGGACCTTCAGGCGCTCGCCGAACGCGGGCGCCTTCGCGGCCTTGACGATCTCCGCGCTCGCCTTCGCCAGTACTGCCTCGGGAGTGCCCTTGGGCGCGATGATGCTGTACCAGCCGAAGTTCTCGAAACCGGGCAAGGTGTCCGCGATGGTCGGAACGTCGGGCAGCCCCGGCGCGCGCTTCGCGGTGCTGACCGCGAGCGCCCGCAGCCGACCGGAGGTGACGTGGGGATGCGCGGCGGGATAGACGGCGAACTGCATCTGGATCTCGTTGGCGATCGCGTCGATCAACGCGGGCGCGACGCCCTTGTAGGGCACGTGCAGCATGTTGACGCCGGCCCTGTGCGTGAACATGACGGTCGCGAAATGCTCGCCGCTGCCCGGGCCGCCGGAACCAAAGCGCAGCTTGCCCGGCGATTTCTTCGCCAGCGCGATCAGCTCGGGAATGGACTTCGCCGGCAGCCCCGGATTGACCGTCACCACCCACGGCACCAGGCCGATCATGGATATCGAGACGAAATCCGTGTCGAGGTTGAACGACAGGTTGGGATAGACCGAAGTCGCGATGAAGAGCTGCGAGGTCAGCATGAGCCAGGTGTAGCCGTCGCGCTCCGAACGCAGCGCCTGCTCCGCGCTGAGGATGCCCGCCACTCCCGGGCGGGTGTCCACGACCACCCGCTGGCCCCACACGCCGTAGAGGTGATCGGCCGTGAGCCGGGCGATGATATCCGGGCCCGAGCCCGGCGCGCTGCCGATGATGAGCCGTATCGGTTTGTCCGGAAAGGCCGGCTGCGCGGCTTGCGCCGCGGGCAACAGGCATAACGACACGGCAATTGCGACCAGCATTCTTCGAACACCCATGGCGTCCTCCTCCTCAGAGTCCCTAACGCAATGAAACGCACGATGCGCTGTCACGATTTTGGCTCAGGGCGCGAAGCGAGCCGCAGCCCATATAGACCATATTGGCAAGGCGAGCGACAAAGCCATGGGCCAAAATTCGTGCCAGCCCCAAAAAAATCACCGCACATCCAGTTCTTTGTACCGGGGTTGCGGCCAGAATCGACGCTGACTTTGTCGGCCAGCTTGGCCGTATACCGGATACTGTCCTGCGCTGTCCTTCGCGTCATCGTCGATTCTGGCGCGCAACGCACGTGTGTTTCATTGCGTTAGGGACTCTTGTCCTGGCTGCACGGTCAGGTTAATAAGGGGGTTGCGCCCGGTCAACCGGAATTTCAAGCACCAATCAGAGAGGCAAAATCATGAGCGAATACAAGAGCGAAGTGCGTGACGGCATGCGCATCGACTGGGACGTGCCGGTCCGCATGGACGACGGCGTGGTGCTGCGCGCGGACGTCTACCGCCCGGTGGCGGAGGGGAAATACCCCGCGCTGGTGAGCTACGGCCCGTACGGCAAGGGCCTCGCGTTCCAGGAGGGCTACAAAACGGCATGGGAAATCATGGTGAAGGAGAATCCCGACGCCGTCTCCGGCACCACCAACCAGTACCAGAACTGGGAAGTGGTGGACCCCGAGAAATGGGTACCCGCGGGTTATGCCTGTGTTCGCGTGGATTCGCGCGGGGCGGGGCGCTCGCCGGGCTTCCTCGATCACAATAACGCGCGCGAGAACCGGGATTTCCACGACTGCGTCGAGTGGGCCGCGGCGCAGCCCTGGTGCAGCGGCAAGGTGGGCTTGAACGGCATCTCCTACTACGCCAGCAGCCAGTGGCGCTGCGCCGCGCTGCAGCCGCCGCACCTCGCGGCGATCTGCGTGTGGGAGGGCTGGGCGGATTATTACCGCGACTCGGTGCGCCACGGCGGCATCGCCTGCACGTTCCGCAAGCACTGGCAGGACATGCAGGTAAAAACGGTGCAGCACGGACGCGGCACGCATGGGCCGAAGAGCCGGATTACCGGCGAGACCGTGTGCGGGCCGGAGACGCTCTCCGACGAAGAACTCAGGAAGAACCGCTCCGACATGTGGGCTGAAGTGCTCTCGCGGCCGTTGGCGACCGACGACTACTACCGCCAGCGCATCGCCGACCTGTCGAAGGTCACCGTGCCGGTGCTCTCGGCCGCGAACTGGGGAGGACAGGGCCTACACCCGCGCGGCAATTTCGAGGGTTACACGCGCGCGGCGGCGAAGCAGAAATGGCTCGAGGTGCACGGCGGCTCGCACTGGGCGCCGTTCTACACCGACTACGGCGTCGCCTTGCAGAAGCGCTTCTTCGATTATTTCCTCAAGGGCGAGAAGAACGGCTGGGACAAGCAGCCGGCGGTGACGCTGCAGGTGCGCCATCCCGGCGAGAAATTCGTCCAGCGCCACGAGAACGAGTGGCCGCTCGCGCGCACGAAGTGGACGCAGTTCTATCTCGACCCGGACGGGATGAAGCTTTCGACTGAGATTATTAAATCAACTAAATCAATAAGTTATGATGGATTGGGCGAGGGCGTCACCTTCTCCACGCCAGCGCTGGAAAAAGACACCGAGTTCACCGGCCCGATCGTGCTGAAGCTCTGGCTCTCATCTTCCACCGCCGACGCGGACATCTTCGCGGTGCTGCGCGTGTTCGATCCGGCGGGCAAGGAGCTCGTGTTCCAGGGCGCGCTCGATCCGCACACGCCGATCGCGCAGGGCTGGCTGCGTGCCTCGCAGCGCAAGCTCGACCCGAAGCGCTCGCTGCCGTACCGCCCGTATCACGCGCATGACGAGAAGCAGCCGCTCAAGCCGGGCGAAGTGGTCGCGCTCGACGTCGAGATCTGGCCGACCTGCATCGTAGTGCCGAAGGGCTGGCGCGTCGCGCTCACCGTGCGCGGCAAGGACTACGAGTGGGAAGGCGAGGCGACGACGCTGTCGAACATGAAAAACCCGATGCGCGGCTGCGGGCCCTTCGTCCACGATGACGAGACCGACCGTCCGCCGGCGGTGTTTGGCGGCAAGGTCACGCTGCACATGGGGCCGGAGCATCCGGCGCATGTGATGCTGCCGGTCATACCGGCAAAGGCGTGATGAGTGACGAGGCGCTTCCGGCGAAGGCCGGAAGTCATCCTTCCGCCTTCATCCTTCATCCTTAGAAAATCGCCGGCACGGAGCCGGCGATTTTGTCATGGCATCTGGATCTTGCCGCCCGGTCCGAGGCCGCCGCCGGGAAGCCCGCCCATGCCGCCTTGCGGCACGACGATGGAAGAGGCCTGCTGGCGGCGCAATTCCTGCAGATCCTTCATGGTGCGCTCGACCGCTTCCTTGGCGCCCTCGGTGAACTTCACGACAGCTTCCTCAAGGGTCTGCGCCTCGAGCTCGAAATTGATCGGCAGCGCGCCGACGCTGGTCATCAGCTGCGCCTCGCCGATGTAGATGACGGCTCGGCTCGCGTCGTCCGAGCCGTCCTTCTTGATCGGCGTCAACATGCGAATCGTGCCCACCTTGCGGTCGGAGATGACTTCCTCGCGGTAGAGCGAGGCCGCGTCCATCTTCGGGTCGCCGTTGCGGTCTTCGGGATTCTGTGCCATGGCTGCTTCTCCAATCCTGTTTCAGGTCCAAGCGTAGCAGAAATGCATTTTACCGGGTGGCCCCGGCCGGCTGCTACGCGAGCTTTTCCAGCGCGTCGGCGGCGGCATGCGCGCCGTTTTCGCGCGCGATCCTTTGCCCGATTTCCCGGGCGCGCGCGGCGCAGGCGGGGTCTCCCATCAAGGCGGCCAGCCCGCGCGCTATCGCGCCCGCCGTCGCGCGGCGGAACGGAACGACGCGCGCGATGCCGAGAGCGGCGGTGCGGCGCGCGTTGTCGGGCTGGTCGAACGCGACCGGCACGATCAATTGCGGCTTCCCCGCGGCGAGCGCCTGCGCCAGCGTGCCGATGCCGCCGGAGTGCACGACCGCGGCCGCGCGCGGAAACACCATCGAGTACGGGAGGTATTCAAAGACCTTGACCGTGGGCGGCACAGGGCCGAGCTCCTTCGGCTTCTTCCCGGTCAGCAGGATGGCGCGCCGGCCGAGCGTGGCGGCGGCGGCCATCGCCGCGCGCCAGAACCCGCCCGCCACCATGACCGCCGAGGAGCCCAGGCCGAATACGATCGGCGCCTCGCCCGCCGCGAGGAAGGCCTCGAGCTCGTCGCGGACGCGCGCCTCGGGTGGCGCGCCGTCATAACAGGGGAAACCGCAGAGGACGGTTGCCGCCGGCCAGTCGGGCTGCGGTGCCGCGAGTGCAGCCGAGAACAGGGCAAGGTGCAGGCGCGGGGAGAACTGGCCTTCGAGTTCCGCGACGTCATCCGATTCCGGCAGATCCAGCTCCGCGCGCAGCGCGCGCAACGGCTGTTCCCAGCGCCGCACTATCGCGCGTGGGACGTGGAAGATCCAGCGGTAGGGCGCGATGCCGAGCTTGCGCACCCACAGCATCCAGGGCGCGGCGGGAAACAGCGACGGGTCGTGCGCCGAGAACATCGTTATCGGCGAGAGCCCGCTCGAGGCCCAGTTGAGCCCGGTCTTCTCCGCGAGCAGGGGGCCGGCCAGGGCGAGCGGATGCGTGACGAGGAGGTCGGCACCGTGGCACGCCGCCGCGAGGTCCTCGTAGCTTTCGCGCAAGTGAGGCATGAAGATGCAGCGGATCATCAGTTTCGGCCCGCGCCAGGGTTCGATCAGCTTCTCCATCATCGCGGCGCGGTCGCCGAATGCCGCCATGGCCGGGCTCAGCGGGGCGAAGCCGACGCCCGCAGACTCCACGTTCTCCCGGTACTCGGCGAAAGTCGCGACGACGGGACGATGTCCCCGGCGCGCGAGCTCCTGCGCCACGCAGATGTACGGATGCAGGTCGCCGAGCGAGCCGTAGGTGGCGAGGACGATGCGCTTCACTTTCGAGATACGTGATAAGTGACGAGTGATAAGTGATAGGGCCTTCTCAAGCCTGCCCGCTGCGCGGGAACCTTGTCACCTATCACTTATCCCGCTTTCGGGGCGCTCCGCCGCAGCGCCGGGATGCCGGCGCGCCCCGAGCGGCGATGGTGCTCGACGATGAACTCCGCGAGGAGCTCCGCATCGCGCACGCGCGGCGAAGTGCGGCGGGTGGCGAGGGCGAGCGTGCGCGAGGGAGCGGGGGAGGCGAAAGGGCGCGCGAGGAGCTTCGTGCCCTTGAGGATGCCGGCCTTCAGCGTGATCTCGGGCAGCAGCGTCGCGCCGAGACCGCCCTCGACCATCTGGATCAGCGTGTAGAGGCTGGTCGCTTCCACCCCGCCTTCCCACGCGCTGCGGCGCGGGCCGCAGGCGGAAATGGCATGGTCGCGCAGGCAGTGGCCTTCCTCCAGCAGCAGGATCTCGGCCGGCTTGAGCTTGCGCAGCGTGATTTCCTTTTCCTTCGCCGCGGGATCGTCCTCGCGCGCGACGAACCAGAACTCGTCCTGGTAGAGCTCGCGCACGTGGAGATCGCCGGTATCGTAGGGCAGGGCGATCAGCGCCACGTCGAGGCTGCCGGCGCGCAGCCGCTCGACCAGGCGCTCGGTGAGGTCCTCGCGCAGGAAAAGCTTGAGGTCCCGGTGCGCGCGGCGCAGCGGTGGCAGCACCTGCGGCAGCAGGTACGGCGCGATAGTGGGGATCGCGCCCAGCCGCAGCGAGCCGGTCAGCGGCTTGGCGGCGCTGCGCGCGGTCGCCGCGAGGTCGTTCGCCGCGGCCAGCAGGTCGCGCGCGCGGGCGACGACCTCCTCGCCCACGGCGGTCAATCGCACGCTGCGCTTGGTGCGCTCGACCAGCTGCACGCCGAGCGCCGTCTCCAGCTCCTTGATGCCGGCGGAGAGCGTGGACTGCGTGACGAACTGCGCCTCCGCCGCGGCGCGGAAGTTCAGGCGACCGGCGAGCTCGACGAGGTAGCTCAGCTGGCGGAGGGAAGGGAGCGCCGGCATGGCTGCTACGCAGCAAGGCGGAAGGCGGAAGGCGGAAGGCGGAAGTATGCCCCCCGCACTGCGGGAAACCCATCACCCATCACTCATCACCCATCACGTAGTTATCGATAATTCCGATTAGTGTAACCCAGATTACTCGTTGGAGCGATTAGTCTCCGTTGGGCACACTGCGGCTCGTGCAGTTCCCCCAACCGATTCACAAGGAGAGACAGCAATGCTGACCGTAGGCGACCGCATCCCCCAGTTCGACCTCCAGGCGGTGGTGTCCACCGACCAGGACAAGGCCTTTACCCGCATCAGCGAACAGTCCGATGCCGGGAAGTGGAGGGTCATCTTCTTCTGGCCGAAGGATTTCACCTTCGTTTGCCCGACCGAGATCGCGGCTTTCGGCAAGCTGAACCGCGAGTTCAACGACCGCGACGCCGTGATCTACGGCGCCTCGACCGACAGCGAGTTCGTGCACCTGGCCTGGCGCCGCAACCACGCGGACCTCAAGGACCTGCCGTTCCCGATGCTGGCTGACATCAAGCGGGAACTTTCCGGGGCTTTTGGCATTCTTGACAGGAAGGAAGGCGTGGCGCTGCGCGCGACCTTCATCGTGGACCCGCAGGGCGTGATCCGCTTTGCCTCCGTGCACGACCTCTCCGTCGGCCGCAACGTCGAGGAAGTGCTGCGCACGCTCGACGCGCTGCAGAGCGACGAGCTGTGCCCGTGCAACTGGCAGAAGGGGGACAGCTTTCTCAAGGCGGCCTAAGCCGCGGTGATGAGTGATGGGTGATGGACTTCCGGCGGAGCGCCGCTCCGCCGGTCCTCCGCCTCCCCGCTGATTCCAAGGAGACTAGCAATGTCATTGCAAGCATTGAAGGACCGCCTTCCCGACTACGCGAAGGACATCAAGCTGAACCTCGGCTCGCTGGCGATGGAGCCGGCATTGAGCGAGAAGCAGCGCGCGGGAACATTCATCGCCTCGGCGCTGGGCGCGCGCAACCCCGAGGTCGCCGCGGCGATCATCGCGGAGTTCGCACCGAAACTCGATGCGAAGGAACTGGCGGCGGCGAAGGCCGCGGCGGCGGTGATGGCGATGAACAACGTCTATTACCGCTTCCTGCACCTCGTGGAGAACGAGGAGTACGGCAAGCTGCCGGCGAAACTGCGCATGAACGCGATTGCGAGCCACGGCATCAACCGCGCCGATTTCGAACTTTGGTCGCTGGCGGTGTCCGCGATCAACGGCTGCGGCATGTGCCTGGAGTCCCACGAGCGCGCGGTGCGCAAGGAAGGCATCACCGCCGAGCAGGTGCAAGCCGCGGTGCGCATCGCCGCGGTAGTGAACGCGGTGGCGGCAGTCGTGGACGCTGAGTCGGCGGTTGCCCCGGTGGCCGAGGCCCTGGCGGCCTGAGATCCGGTCCGGTGCCGCGTAGCCGCCAATTTGCTGATGCAAATCAAACCTTAATGAAGCAAGTTCATCTTCGCGCTTGCTCGCGGCAGCTTGCAGCGCGAGACTTTCAATCCACCCGAATCGGAGGGGAACATGGATACCGTTGAGAAGAGTGCAGGCCAGTGCCCGTTTCATATCGCCGGCGTCGGCCGGACGAACCGCGACTGGTGGCCGAAAAAGCTGCGGCTGGAGCTGTTGCACCAGCATTCCGCCAAGTCCGATCCGATGGGCGAGGATTTCAACTACGCCGCTCAGTTCAAACGCCTCGATTACAAGGCGCTGAAAAAGGACCTGGTCAAGCTGATGACCGACTCGCAGGAGTGGTGGCCGGCGGACTTCGGCCACTACGGGCCGCAGTTCATCCGCATGACCTGGCACGCCGCCGGGACCTACCGCATCCACGATGGCCGGGGTGGCGGCGGCCGCGGCCAGCAGCGCTTCGCGCCTCTCAACAGCTGGCCCGACAACGTCAACATCGACAAGTCGCGGCGCCTGCTGTGGCCGATCAAGCAGAAGTACGGCGACAGTATCTCGTGGGCGGACCTGCTGATCCTCGCCGGCAACGTCGCACTCGAGTCGATGGGCTTCCGTACCTTCGGTTTCGGCGGCGGCCGACCGGACGTGTGGGAGCCGGACGAGGACGCGAACTGGGGCGCCGAGATCGCCTGGCTGGGCGTGGACAAGCGCTTCGAGGGAAACCGCGACCTGCTCGAGCCGTTCGGCGCAACCCACATGGGCCTGATCTACGTCAACCCCGAGGGCCCGAACGCGGGCGGCGACTACATGGCTGCCGCCAAGGATATTCGTGCCACTTTCGGCCGCATGGCGATGAACGACGAGGAGACCGTCGCCCTCATCGCGGGCGGCCACACCTTCGGCAAGGCCCACGGCGCGGCCCCGGAATCGCACAAGGGTCCCGAGCCCGAGGGCGCGCCGCTGGAAGCGCAGGGTTTCGGCTGGACGAGCAACCACGGCAGCGGGCACGGCAAGGACACCATCTCCAGCGGCATCGAGGTGACCTGGACGAAGACGCCGGCGCTGTGGAGCAACAACTTCTTTGAGAACCTGTTCAAGTACGAGTGGGAGCAGACCAAGTCGCCCGCCGGCGCCAGGATGTGGGTGGCGAAGAACGCCCCGGAGATCATTCCCGACGCGCATGTCCCGGGCAAGTTCCACAGGCCGACCATGCTGACCACCGACCTGACGCTGCGCTTCGACCCGGGGTTCGGCAAAATATCGCGCAAGTTCCACGACGACCCGCAGGCTTTCGCGGACGCATTCGCGCGCGCCTGGTTCAAGCTGACGCACCGCGACATGGGCCCGCGCGTCCGCTACCTCGGACCGGAAGTGCCGAAGGAAGAGCTGATCTGGCAGGACCCGATCCCCGCGGTCAACCACAAGCTGGTCGGCGAGAAGGAGATCGCGGACCTCAAGAAGAAAATCCTGGCGTCCGGCCTGTCCGTCTCCCAGCTCGTCTCGGCGGCCTGGGCGTCGGCCTCCACGTTCCGCGGCTCCGACAAGCGCGGCGGCGCCAACGGCGCGCGCATCCGCCTCGCCCCGATGAAGGGCTGGGAAGTCAACCAGCCGGCGCAGCTCGCCAGGGTGCTGAAGGCGCTCGAGGGCATCCAGGCCGACTTCAACAAGAAGGCCTCAGTTGGCAAATCGGGCAGCAAGAAGCTGTCGCTCGCCGACCTGATCGTGCTGGCAGGCGGCGCGGGCGTCGAGCAGGCCGCGAAGAAAGCGGGCATCACCGTGAAGGTGCCGTTCAAGCCGGGGCGCATGGACGCGAGTGCGGACCAGACGGACGTCGAATCTTTCGCGGTGCTCGAGCCGGTGGCCGACGGCTTTCGCAACTACACCAGGGGCAAGTTCGGCGAATGGACCGAGCACATGCTGGTCGACAAGGCGCAGCTGCTGACGCTCACCGCGCCCGAGATGACGGTACTGGTCGGCGGGCTACGCGTGCTGGGTGCGAACGCCGGCGGTGCGAAGCACGGGGTCTTTACCTCGAAGCCGGAGACGCTGACCAACGACTTCTTCGTCAACCTGCTCGACATGGGCACGGAGTGGAAGCCGGCCTCGGCGGCGGCCGACGTGTTCGAGGGGCGCGACCGCAAGACAGGCAAGGTCAGGTGGACTGGCACGCGCGTCGATCTGGTGTTCGGCTCGGACTCGCGGCTGAGGGCGCTGGCCGAGGTCTACGCCAGCGCGGGCGCGAAGGAAAAGTTCGTCAAGGACTTCGTGGCGGCGTGGGACAAGGTGATGAACCTCGACCGCTTTGATGCCTGAGAGCGTGACCAGTGACCGGTGACCAGTGACCGATTGAAAAAGCCCGGCTTCGGCCGGGCTTTTTTTCGCGCCGGCCTTCGGCGTTACAATCGAAACGTGGAGAACTGGAACGAAATCAAGGCGTGGCGCAAAGCGCGGCGCGCTGAGCTGATCGCGCGCCGCGGTGCGTTCGAGGCAGGCGAGCGGCAGGGCTGGAACGAGCGCGTCGGTGCCTTGCTGGAGCAACTCGTGCCCGCGGCGCCGGGCACGGTGATCGGCTTCTGCTGGCCGTTCAAGGGCGAAATCGACGCGCGCTTCGCCATCAGGCATTGGCGGGTGCGGGGCGCAGTCGCCGCGCTGCCGGAAGTGGTCGACAAGAAGGGGCCGCTGCGGTTCAGCGAATGGTGGCCGGGCGCGCCGATGCGCGCGGGCGTGTACGGCATACCGGTGCCGGACGGCACGCGCGTGCTCGTGCCTGACGTCGCCATCGTGCCGATGAACGGGTTCGACGAGCGGGGCTACCGTCTCGGCTACGGCGGTGGCTACTTCGACCGCACGCTGGCCGCGCTCGAACGGCGTGTGCTTGCCGTGGGCGTTTCGTACGAAGCGCTGCGCCTGCCCACGATATACCCGCAAGTACATGATATTCCTATGGATTTTATCGTCACCGAGGCGGGGGTCTACCGCGCGGGCGGCAGCCAGCTGGCGGTTCTCGACGCCGCGGCGGGCGTGGCGGAAGCGAAATCCCTGATGGCGCAGCGCGGATTGCCGCGCCGGAACGCGGTCCCGCCCGCCGCGGACGGTTATGCGTCGCCGGCCTGCAGCGCCCACGAGATCGCGCCGGATTATTTTGGCGCGACGCCGCCGATGCTGGCGCAGGAAATCGTCGCGTTGTTGAATACGCTGCTCGA
>Ga0315912_10005201_pt1 | contig 12033 bp, 11 predicted proteins | sample VfabasoilMG_FD_204469 | JGI IMG/M metagenome (GOLD analysis project Ga0315912, IMG submission 204469) | Garden soil microbial communities collected in Santa Monica, California, United States - V. faba soil | ecosystem: Environmental > Terrestrial > Soil > Garden | place: USA: California... | reverse complement strand
CGATTTTCGTATTTCAGTACATCGTGACCTTCATCTTCAAAGATTAGCAAGTCCATATCCTTGCCCTTGGATTTCAACTCGCGTACCAAGTCTTCTGATTCAGCGGCTACCACGCGTGGATCGTTGCGTCCTTGGATAACCAGCATTGGCGCAGACATGTTGTGGAGATGCGTCTTGGGTGATCGTTCGATGAGCTCAACGCGATCTTCGGCTTTTTCGGGGTCACCAATCGCCATTTTGAAATAAGGCTTCCACGTGGCAGGGATACGGTCGGAGAAAGTCAGCAAGTCATACGGACCAAACATATCACACGATGCCGCCCAGAGATCGGGATGCATGCCTGCTTGTATCAACGTCATGTAGCCACCGTATGAACGACCAACCACGGCAGCGCGTTTCACATCTAGCCGTTTGTCCTTGGGTAATACTTCTTTCATCGCGTGGACATGATCGAGGCGGTCTTGTCCGCCCCAATCGCGGTCAATATGTTTGGTGTAGGAAAGTCCATAACCTGTAGAGCCGCGCACGTTAGGTACAAAGACGGCGAATCCGCGCAGAGTTAAATATTGAATCAAAGGCATAGAGAACCAGGCAAAGTCTGGGCGTTCTTGTCCTTGCGGTCCGCCGTGGATGTAATACACAACCGGGCGCGGACCTTTAAAGCCGAGTCCGCTTGAGGGGAGATACAGTCGAGCGGAGGTACGCAGACCATCATGAGAAACGAACGAAGCATCCTCGCCTTTGGATAAATATCCATCAGGTATCCCGAGAATCTTTTCATCCGTATGGCGAGTCACTTTATTGCGCTTGCGTCCACCGACCGTATAAAGCTGTGTCGGCGAAGTTGCGGTTGAGAAAGAGAATGTGAAAAAATCTTCTTTATTATCATAATGCACACGCTCAAGCATACCGCCATCCAAAGGCTTGGCGCCAACAATACAAGCTGTGAGAGTCATGAGGCGTTTCTTTTCATTGAAGACCCCTTCATAAACCCATGAGCAACCATCAATATTAAAGGTGACAAGATAACGATCTTTGACGAGATGCACAAGTTCCACCATTTCGCCTACACCTTTATGCCGTGTACCTTTGAGTTGAACTTTTTCCAACTCACCTGGTTTGGCAAAATCAAGATAACCCAAACTATAGGTATCATCAAAGACCGACGAAGTTACGAGCGCACCTCTTTCACTAGGTGAAAACACGGTTGAACCAAGTCCATTCAATGGAACAATTTCGCCCTCAGCACGATCTTCAAGCGGTTTGCCATATAAAAGTTTTTGCTTGCCGCCATTCCATAAATACAGAATCGCATCACCAACCGTATAACCTGTTCCCAATAACAGTTTTTTGTGATCTTTACTATGCGCGCCAACACCCAAACCAAATTCATGTTCAGCGATCTTGATGAGCTTGCCAGTTTTCAGATCACCTCGATACGTTTCGATCAATGGTTTATCGCGCCGTTCAGCGCCTAAATAAACGATACCGTTTTTGTCATCACATTCGCCCAAATGCACACGATACTCAGCAAAGAAATTTTTGAAAGCAGGTTCCGGGAAACCGCCGTTGGTGGAAACCAGCATCGGCTGATAATTTTCATCACCGTTATTATCAATCATCACTAGAATTTGCCCGAGCTTCGAAAAAACATAAAAAGATAACCCACCGATCAAATGCGGGTTTTGCAATGCAATATTCGGTGGGAGCAAAGGCATAGGCACACTGCCGCCAAACGCCATACTATATAGACTTAGATGCCCTGAGAGATTACTCAGAAAATAAATGCGCTTGCCAGCATATTGCGGAACCACAAACAAACGCGCAGACATGAGAGACTCAACACGATATGTCATGATAGAACTCCTTATGTTTTATTGGTATACGCTGTATTCTCGAACAGATTCTTACATAAAATAGCCGATTCAATGTAATGCTTATTATCCGCTAATCCTCACCAATCTTCACTAAATCTCCCTTTGTGCAAAAATATAAAAGGCAACCCAGTACGCTAAATTGCCTACACGCAGATTTTACTGGATGATGATCCCGCCCCCGATCATCAAATCTCCCTGATAAAAGACTGCCGCCTGACCAGCTGTGATATCCCGTTGCGGCGCATCAAACTGGACTTGTGCCTGATTCTCACCCATCGGTTTGACCAATGCCTCAGCCTCTTTTGCTGTGTAGCGAATCTTGACTTCTGCACGAAACGGCTCGTTGGGAGCTTCACCTGAAAGCCATTTGACATCACGTGCAATTAACTCACGCGAACCAAGTTCTTCCAAGGTTCCAACGATCACCGTATTACTTTCAGCATTCTTGCCCAACACATATAACGGAACTGCTGAAGCCACACCCAAACCTTTGCGTTGACCGATGGTGTAATTGGCGAGCCCATTGTGTTCGCCAAGTGCTTCACCATCACGCGTCACAATCGAGCCAGGCTTAAGCATTTCTGCAGCGTTGCGTTGTAGGAAGTTGCGATAATCTTCGCCAGCTAGAAAACATAGATCCTGCGAGTCTTTGCGAGATGCAGTTGGCAAGCCGTATTTTTCGGCGATGGCACGAATCTCAGGCTTGGGGTAATCACCCACAGGGAATAAAGCATGTTTGAGCTTGTCTTGATTGAGCACATGCAAAACATAAGACTGATCTTTATTCTTGTCTACCGCACGTAACAGTTCACGCTTTCCATTCTCGCCATCACGAATACGGACGTAATGTCCCGTCGCCATGTATTCAGCGCCAAGAGCTAAAGCATGATCCAGTAAAAACGTCCAGCGAATCTTTTGATTACAGACCAAGCATGGATTCGGTGTGTCGCCGCGAGCGTATCCATCCAGAAAATATTCCACAACGGTCTCACGGAAGACGTCTTTCGCATCAATTACGTAAAAAGGGATTTCCAATTTCGCCGCCACACGACGTGCCTGCGCCATGGAATCAGGCGTGCAACAACGATTGGTATCTTCCTTACCCGGCTCACTCCACAAACGGAGCATCATCCCCACCACCTCATAACCCTGCTCTTTGAGCAAGGCCGCAGCAACCGAGGAGTCGACTCCTCCAGACATAGCAACAACAACTTTGGTCATAACTGTAAACTTTTATTCGTCATTGCGACCATCTTCGGAACTCGCAATGACAAGATATTTTCCTTACCCGTGCTGGTCTCTCCAAATCTTATAATTATTCATGATCTGTTCAACATGTCCAGGAATATGAGCAGAATAAATATCCAGCCAATTCTCGAAAGTATAAGGCTCAGTATATTCGGGATGAATCACGATATGTTCAAATATCTCATCAGGTTGTTTCTTTAACAGCTTATACGTGGTCTTACGCGCAAGGCGGACAACATCCAAGGCATCTTCAAGGTCTTGATCATGATAATTTAATTGGGATGCCCATTGTTCCTGATCGTATCCCATCAATATGCCACCGGGTTCCACGATCAGTTTCCGCGCGCGCAAAGCAGCATTCGATTCTGAATCCGCTAAATGGATGATGACCTCATGAATACTCCACTCATTCGGTGCAGGCTTAAATTGCCACATCTCACGCGGAATATCTTTAAGCACATCGACCAGCATATCAAAACCGTTTCCATACAATTCTATTTTCTTATTAAGTTCATCACCATTCATAACTCATCCTTTATTTCGCGGGTTCCCAAAGTTCTACCTTATTTCCATCTGGGTCAATAAACCAGCCGAACGAACCATATTCCATTTTCTCGATATCACCGACCACTTCTGCCCCACCTTCTTTCACTTGCCGAAGTGCATCCTCCAGGTTATCCACAATCAGGTTGAACATGAAGCTCTGTCCTGAAGGGGCGAAATATTGCGTATCGGCGGGAAAAGCACTCCAAACTGTTTGGCTGTTGTCAGGCAAATCCTTTGGAACATATGCCGTGCCCCAGTCTCCGAGTTCCATGCCCAAATATTTGGTGTACCACTCATACAAGCGTTTGGGGTCAGGCGATTTGAAGAATATTCCACCGACACCTAGGACTTTTGCCATAGTCTACTCCTCTTTATTCGAATGTTCACCCTTGGGATTTTCAACCGCGGCTTGACTATCCTTACGATTCGCCAGTTTCTCATCCCGTTCGCGGATCCCGCCCAATAGACGGGTCTGTTCCGCTTTCAATTCGCGGTTTTCTTGCTCCGCACGTGCCAGCCGCATCGCACCCGTGCGACCCAATGCACGGCCACCCGTCAAATCCACTAACAAGGCAAGCAGGTAGCCAATCATGCCCAGCAGAACCACCCACCACTGCTGAATCAGAAATGCGGTAACGATGCTCATGCCAAACACAACCCAACCATACAGATTCAACAAATACCAAAATGGACGTGGTTGCTGCATATTTTACTGCTCAGCCGAAATTGCATTGTAAATTGTTTCGATACTGGCTGGGTCACCTTTGAAGGTTTTGCCGTTGGTACGGTTGGCAATCCGTAACATCAAGTCAGCATCGGCATCGTCGCCGAAAGCAATCGTGAAGACTTTCGTCCCTTCAACACTTTCGCCGCTCGGCAGACAATTGAACATTTGATTTTGAGTATTTCCACTGGCGGTATCCTGTCCATCTGAAAGCAGGACAATCCCATAGAGTCGTTTTTCGTTATTTGCCAGATGCGCAGCCTGAATTTCATTAATCTTTTGGGTTGCAGTACATACGCCATCATATAGCGGAGTGCCACCGTTGGCAAAAAGCCCGTTGAGTTTATTTGTCAGCTCTTCGCTAATATCACCGGCTCGACCGCCGCCCAGCTCAAACACATCTCCGTCACCACCGAATACCATCAGATAAATTTCGTCGTTCGGGTCCAAACGTTTAACAAAATTAACTGAACTTTCAATAGCACTCTTAATCTTTGCACCTTCCATACTACCTGAAACATCAAGGAGCAGAAGAATGGTCGCCTTCTTTTTGGTCTGATGGAAGACGTCCTTCACTGCGGAAGATACTTCTGCCGAGGGACTCACGAGTGCGGGAATGCTGTCAGTGGTGACACGTGGATCGGTGCCAGAATCAAGCGTCAATGGGGCATGCAGCGGAATCGATGTATCCACTGGGCGCAGATAATAGGTAATCGCTAATTCTTGCTGTTTCTTATCGAGCAGATAATCCTTGAAAATTCCTGCGGCTTCTTTTTGAGGATCACTGACCCAATCGCCATCCAGAACACAATAAGGTTGCTCACTCCAGAATGTGCCTTTGGCAGGAAAAATAAACACGAGTGGATAACGCATGGTCGAAGCATAGTCCGCATTGGTTTTGAGGGTTTCGGCTTCGCTGGTGGTTACGGCATGTAAATATTCCGGTCCACGCTGCGCAAGAATTTGCATGAGTGGGCGACTTTGCAAACCATAATGATACGTATTCTGTTCAACACCGGCAAAAGCCTGCACGACCGTATCTGAATAGACTTCGTCGGCAGTGAGCCCTTCAGTTTTACTGAGCGCAGAATAAGCCAGCGTGGTCAGGCTTAACAAACCGACATTGGAATAATCGGGATGCGTATGCCCGAACTTGAACTGTCCCCATTCGGGGTGCCCCAACGATTCCCAACCTTGCGGGTCGGCGGAGAGTTTAACAATATCATCCCAGCTGATGGGTTTATCTGGCCAACCTAATGCTTCCGCCATGGGGCGCCACATCGCAAAACCAATCGGCGCATAAATTGTTTGTGTACAGGCATCTGGAATTAATAGCTTTCCGTTGCGGTCACGCCAGACACGATTGGCTTCATCCACCCAAGATTGATCGCCCGGACTCCAAACAACAGGTTGACTCGTACCATCTAAAATGGCTTTCTGTGAACCACCTGAAGTGACATGCTTGACTGTTACAAAGATCACATCACCAGAGGCGGTTTTGTGTTGTTCGCCATTGAACTGCGCCACCACCGCATTCATCCAGTCTTCTTTCGTATTGGAGGACGAGACTTCAATGGCAATTGAATCCGCAGGGGCTTCAGATGTGGCACCGGGAGCCGGTGTGCTATTGGCTGTGTTTGTTCCTTGAAACATTTGCGAGATGCGCGGGAATAATAACGCGCCCGCGATGATACAACCGAATAAGAGCACAGCCAGTGTTACGACAATTGCGCTACCAGATACTTTTGGTTTCTCAGAATAATCCATGTGTTCCTCCATTCCTTCGCTAAACCCAGATCAAATAAATGTGTTGTTAGTATGTACGATTAAAAAATAGTTTTGTAGCGGAATTGAGGATTCAAACAATCCCTACCACGATACGAAAGCCCAAAAACGGATAAAAGAAGCCGGGTGGGTAACCGCGGCGATACGATGTACGTGCCCCAAACACAGTGTCATTAAATGAGCCGCCGCGTGCTACCCGCAATGGACCCGGCGGAACGGACTCATCTTTTACTGACACATACGCAGATGAGGTCCATTGTTGGACGTTTCCGCACATATCTGCCAACCCGAAGGGGCTGACGTCATTTGTCTTATTGCCTGCATCTAATATATCTAATTGCAATTCGCCCTCTGCGATATTGGCGAAGCTTGGCTCGAAAATTTCACCCCATGGGAAGGGTCGACCATCATCGCCACGCGCGGCATATTCCCATTCTGCCTCGGTAGGCAGACGAATAGCTTTATTTTTCAACTCTCCCAACCATTTGCAATAAGCCTCCGCTTCATAGGCGGTCACACCCGTCACGGGACGAAATGGTTTTTTGAGTTGCTGGTCCCAACCATCTGGCAAGAGGCGCTCTTCGCGTCCCCAGCCATCGGATTTGCCATGCAACCAGTCAAGCCCTTCAGTGCTCCACCATTGTTTGTCTTTTATGGCTTTGCTATCTACAAACACTGAATATTGGCTCACTGTGACAGGGATATGCGCGATTTGAAATTCAGAGGCTTGCATGATACGTGACGGATATTCACGCAGATGAAAGCGGCTTCCCATATGAAACACACCTGAGGGAATACGCTTTACCAACCCAATCGAGGCTTTGGATGAATAATCAATACTCATTCGATTTCGATTGCCATCGCAACAGCTTCACCGCCACCGAGGCAAAGCGAAGCAACACCGCGCTTCAAGCCGCGATCTTTCAGTGCATAGATCAACGTTGTGAGCACACGCGCACCACTAGCACCCAGCGGATGCCCCAAAGCAATCGCGCCACCGTTCACGTTGACCTTATTCCAATCCCAGCCTTGGTCGGCAAGGGCGTATCCATCCGCAAGCACTTGTGCAGCAAAGGCTTCGTTAAGTTCGATTAAATCTACATCTTGTAAAGTCCAGCCGATTTTCTTGAGCAGTTTCGGAATCGCATGCGCAGGTGCGGCAAATAAATATTTGGGTTCCAGTGCGGCTTGAGCATACCCAACAATTTTTGCGATTGGCTTCAATTTGTTTTTTTCAGCATAAGCACGCGAAGCAATGACCACTGCCGCCGCCCCATCATTCATGGACGACGCATTTCCGGCGGTCACTTTGCCATCGGCTTTGAAAGATGGCTTGAGTTTTGCCAAAGCTTCGAGCGACGATTCTTTTCTCGGGCCTTCGTCTGTATCGAACACGGTCACTTCGCCTTTGCGCCCGGGGATTTGGACGGGAACGATCTCAGCTTTGAAGCGGCCTGCTTCTTGAGCCGAGACAGCTTTCTGGTGCGATTGAAGCGCGAATTGATCCATCGCTTCACGTGTGACCTCGTATTCATCCGCAATGAATTCAGCCGCGTTACCCATCCCCCAATTTTCAAACGGATCCCACAGACCGTCGTTGAGCAAGGCATCGGTCATTTGCGTGTTGCCAAATTTCAATTCGCCCATACGCCCACTGACCAAATATGGTGCACGGCTCATGGATTCGAATCCGCCTGCCACGAATAAATCCGCATCGCCAGCACGGATCGCCTGCGCAGACATCATCGCCGCTTTGAGACCCGAACCGCAGACCTTATTGATTGTGCTCGCGCTGACCGTTGCCGGAATACCGCCATAGATTCCCGATTGGCGTGCAGGAGCCTGCCCCTCACCCGCCTGCACTACATTTCCCATGATCACTTCTTCGATCTCAGCGGGGTTGATGCCTGCGCGTTCCACGGCGGCTTGGACAGCAATCGCGCCAAGTTTTGTAGCTGACACAGCACTCAACGCACCCTGAAACTTCCCAATCGGCGTGCGCGCGGCTGACAGAATAACGGCTTCGGTTTCCTTGGTCATTGATCTCTCCTGCGTAAAGTTGAACAGGCTAATTATAAAGCCGATAGGCTGTATGGCTTATCACCAATTAATCAGTCACGCAAATTTGTAGACTTGATTCAGAAGACCCAGGCACGATAACCAGAAAATGCTCCTGCGCCGGTTGTGAGCAACATTCCACCTAGATTTGCCAGGAAAAACCAGTTTAGAAATGAACTACTAAACGGGTTCGCCAGAGTAGGAACTCTTCCAAATAAACTCTCAACCTCAGCTGGCGAAGAGAATACTAAGATACCCAGCATAAAGACGATCAAACTAAGATGACTGAGCACACCTGCTAACGCGCCCGCCACCGCTCCAGCTTGAGCAGACATAAGCTGATCAGGCAGTTTTTCTTCTCGCGCAGCCATCATCCCTGCCATCCACCCAATAAGTATAGGACCGACCAGTATAAAATTAAGCAATCCTGCAGTACAAATATTTATCGTCAGACCACTGATGCCAAGGAGTAACCCAAATTTTATTCTTGGTTTCATCTTAGTGCTCCTTATCTTTACAAAGTGAACTTTCCCACAAAACATTCTACTCTTTAAAGAATTGTTTGAATAAACAGATTTCAAACTTAAACGAGATAAATCTTAGATTACAATTTGAAAATGACAAATACTGAACCATCCCTTTATGAGTTAATGGGTGGAGAGACCGGCGTGCGGGCACTCGTCGAACGCTTTTACGATTTGATCGAGTCAGCCCCAGAAGCTAAAGAACTTCGCGCTATACACCCCAAAAGCCTGAAGCAATCACGCGAGAAATTTTTCATGTTTCTTACAGGTTGGTCTGGCGGACCACAATTGTATATTGAGAAATATGGTCACCCTGCTCTGAAGAGGCGCCATGCACCATTTGCAATTAGACCCATCGAGCGTGATCAGTGGGCGTGGTGTATGCACAAGGCACTCGATGAAATGGATATGCGTGAGCAGGTGCGCGATTATCTGAAATCGCATTTTACAGATGCGACAGAATTTTTGAGGAATCGAGAAAGTTAATCTGATAAGGTGACTTCCACCTTATAAATGTTTTAATGCTTCACGCCTGCTCAACGGATTCAAGTCCTTCGTTGCGTTCACAAATTTCTTTACAGCTTTAGGGTCAATGCGTGCATGCTGTCGTAACGCCCAGCCAACGGCTTTATTGATAAAGAATTCTTGAGAGCCAAGATTTTCGCGAATAATCTCGCATAGTAAATCGAAATCCGTTTCCTTTTTATAACCCAACTGAAATAGGATCGTCATGCGCCTCAGCCAGAAATTATCGGAGGCGCGCCACTTCGTCAAATATTTTTCCCGCACTTCTGGAAAGCGACGGAAGTGTATTCCCACTGCACCAGACAGACTATCAACAGTATCCCACCAGGATTTGGTGACAAGTAAATATTCAGTAGTTTTGATAAACTTCGCCGGGACTTGGTCAGTGCGAGTGCCCAATAAACCAATCGCTGCATATTGAAATTCACGCTGTGGCAATCCCCATAAATCGCGCAGAATGGGATCAAGCTCAGCGATATCGGGAAAGCCATATTTAACAAGGAAAGCTTTCTGCAAGGTAAGTCTTTGTGGGGTCTGGATGCCCAGATATTCAAACTGGTCGCGCATATATTTCTTCATCGGCGCGGCTTGAGATGCGCTGGCGTTTTTCTGAAATGATTCCGTCAGTGGGTTGAGATAAGGATGCATACTTCGCCTCTTATATTCACTTTGCACCTGCTGGTGCAATAAATCTCGCCAGCCATTTCCCTGCAGATAAATCTTCCAAATAAGATTGCATATCCAAAATGATCACCCAAGTGTGACCGGGTTTCAGCGCGGCTGGCGAACCATCCAAATTCACGAAATGCATCGGGCGGCGCAAACCCGTCGTTTGCTCATATTCTCCAGCAACTGTACTCCACCGAATCTTATACATCTGTCCATCACGGAAGAGATAAGCATTGCCTACATCACCCACTTTCAAATCGATATCCACGATCGTTGGTTTGATCACAATATGCGGCGCGAATATCACGATCACATTTTCAAACATCAACTGTCGCCCATTCAAACGATCTACTTCGGGGCGCAGAACGCCTGCCGTGGCAGGATTGGATTCGTCCACGTAACGCCACCATGCGCCAGCCGCCGCATCATAAACCCACTTCGACTGATTGAGCAATGCCCAATATTCCTGTAATTCAATTGCTGGCACACCTCCGCTTGGTGGCAAGTCAGAAAACAAATTACTGGAATAATTGAAGTTCGTGCGCCCACTACTATTTTGTTCCGCGATTCTTTGCATACGTTCAATTGCTAGCATAGCACCACCGCCAGCAGCTGTATGTGCTACCGTGGCGCAACCTGGCAGTTGCGGCAACACTTCATCATCGGCTGAGGCGAAAATCAAACAACTGTTTTGGTAAAAAGTGCCAATATAGCGATAGACCAAACGTCCCGAGCGGACAGGTCCAACTTGTGCCAGAGGAAGTTTGGATGAAGAATCTACGGGGAGATCACTGTTTGGATTCAGAATCAAACCCGCGTCCAAATAAAGAAGCGACGCGGTGACATCCAGCGCATCAGTGCGACCCGTTGCCTGATCCACATCACTATCCTGATTCTCATCCCTAACATTTTTCTGAGCAAACAATAACTCTGTTGGCTTTTCAATCTCAACAAAATATTTACCTGCATCCACATTGAAAGCATAATAGCCATTGCTATCAGTGGTGGTTTGTTGTAAAAGATTATTGCTGGCATTATAGAGATTAACACAAATGCCAGCCACGCCACCTTCGCTGGGATCTTGCACACCATTTTGATTCTCGTCAAACCAAACGCGATTGCCAAGAATATTTTTCGTTTGGGTAATTGGCTCTTTGCGAATCTCACAATTGCCATGCAAAGGGATCTCAGGTTCAGGGACTTCCCCATAAAAAATAGCGAGATGCCGCGTTGAACCTTCCGTGATGAAATATTCATAGACAAACGGCGCAAATGAAAAGCCAGCTTGCGGGCGCGCTTCGGGCGGAAAGTGTGAAATGGAAATAAGCACCGCAGGAATATTGAGTGAGGCTGGATCAGCCACACGTTGCGCAGTCAATGGATTGTAATCAGATGGGAATTGGTCAGGACCGTAAGAAGCGGGTAAAGGCAATGGTTGTGGCGTTGGTGTGAATAAAGGTGTTGAGGTTAATGTGGGAATATTTGGCACCATTTGTGTTTCTGTTGGGCTGATATTTGGAGGAATATCTTGAGAAACACCACATGCGATCAGAATGGAAAATAAAAAAATATTCGTTAGCAATTTGCGCATCAATTATTTTGCTCCGGGCGGCTGGCTAAATTGCAACAACCATTCACTGGCACGATTTTCAGTAACCGCCGTCAACGGGGTGACCACGCTGATCCAGGTGTGGCCGGGCTTGAGAGGAAACAATGTTTTCTCATCGGGATAATAGAATTGGATTGGCCTGCGAATTCCGCTGTTGAGCTCGGCTGTTGAAGCACGTGTACTCCAACGGATTTTATACATCATGCCGTCACGAAACAGTAAAGCATCTCCCACCAAACCTTGTTCAAGATGAATATCAAGATTAGTTGGTGAGACGACGCCATGTTGTGTAAATAACACGATCACATTTTCCAATTGCAATTGACGTTTCGTCAATCTGTCAATTTCAGGGTGCAAGATACCAGCTGTTTGCGGGTCAGCATCATCTACATAACGCCACCAGGTTTGCGAAGCTGCATCATAGACCCAACCAGATTGATTGAGCCATGCAATATATACATCCAGTTT
>Ga0315912_10005200_pt1 | contig 12034 bp, 7 predicted proteins | sample VfabasoilMG_FD_204469 | JGI IMG/M metagenome (GOLD analysis project Ga0315912, IMG submission 204469) | Garden soil microbial communities collected in Santa Monica, California, United States - V. faba soil | ecosystem: Environmental > Terrestrial > Soil > Garden | place: USA: California... | reverse complement strand
CTGCCGGGAGCACCGGAGGGTGAGTACGTGGTCATCTACTACGACAGCGCCTTCGCGGAGAAGCAAGGCGCCACGGAGAGCGTCACGCTCGCCAAGACGACCGACGACGCATGGAAGGTGGCCGGGTACTTCATTCAATGACGCCCGATACTCCCACAGCGGAGCGCGCGAAGCAGGGCGCATGCGGAGGACGCAGCGGTCGACCAGAGCGCGCTGGTTCTCCGTGCTCATGACCTAAAGACGTTCGACCCAACGTCGAATGACCGTCGGAACTGGTGCAGGTCGTTCAGGCCTGAGTCGCGCTCGACGTCGCGGCCACTCGGAGCTCCGATTCCGCTGCTCCGTGTCCGGACTGGAAGCGCGGAACCGTGAAGCGAAATAGCGCGCCTCGCTCCGCGGCTTCATTCCAGATGCGTCCACCGTGAGCGTCGACGATGCCTTTGGCGATGAAGAGCCCCAGGCCCGTGCCCTTTAGCCCCCCCACGTCATGCTTCCAACGCCGCTCAAAGATGTGTGGCAGATGCTCCTTGGGGATGCCCGGACCGCTATCCCAAACGCTGAAGCAAACCATCGCCCCATCTTTCTCCGCCCGGACACCGATCGACCCATTGCTCGGCGTGGCCTTGAGGGCATTTCCCAGCAAGTTCGAAAGAACTTGCACGATGCGCTTTCGGTCCGCGACGATCAGCAACTTGGGGTCGCCGCAGACCCGCTCCAGACGAATGCGCTTGGCGGCCGCAAGGCTCTGATAGACCTCCGTCAGATCGTCGAGGAGGCCCGCGACGTCGAGCGGTCGCACATTCAGCTCGAGGTGACCCGCATCGATCGTGCTGAGGTCGAGCATGGAGTCGACGAGCTCCGCTATCCCTGCCGTGACGGCACCGATCGAGTCGGCGTGCCGAGACACCTCGCTACCGGTCGTAGCGCGGCGAAGAACTGCGGCCTTGAGCGCGATGGAATTGAGTGGATTGCGAAGGTCGTGTGCCAGGATCCCGATCAGCTCATCCCTCTGCTGCAAGGCTCTCTCCGAGGCGGCCACCGCCTGCTTCTCCTGGCCATAGGCCCGGGCCAAGCGACTGGCGAAGTAACATGCGAGGACCAGGCCGACGCTCGTGAGCGTCCCGAGCAAGGCGAACGTCCAAATCACGAGCTCTCCGCGACTACGGCGGCTCTCGTCGTAGGCGGCATCCAGCATCTGCTGCTTGTGCTCGATGAGCTGAAAGAGCGTACGAGAAAGTGCCGCGCCGAGCGGCTGCAGCTCGCGTTCGAAACGCTCGACCAGATCAGGGCTACTGCGGTTGGCTAGTAGGCTCGCTTGAGCCGCCCGAAACTCGTGCGCGGTGCGCTCGGCATCTTCGAGCAGGGCGGCGCCGGTCGCTGATAGCGTTTGCTGCTCCAAGGCATGAACCGCCGCGTCAAACTCGGCCTCGTGCCGCCGGACCTTGCTCAGCAGCACAGGAGAGCCGGCGATCAGATAGCCCCGCCCGGCCGAGACCAGCAGATCCGCACTCCAGCGGAGTCGCTCGGCCAGTGAGATTTCACTCTGTTCTAAACGCAACCGCCGGGTCTCTGCTGCTGTGATCTCGTCGATGTGCGCCACGATCAAGGCCATGGCGGCCGTCAGCGGCAGAAAGCCGATGACGTAGCCGCCCATGACTCTGCGCTGAAAGCTCGACCATCGCGCCCACATGGAGCCGCCTTCCGTTCGTTCCCGAGGCAACCGTTCGAGACGCCGCCGCGTCCCAGACTGAGACCGCTTTATAACAAACTCTCGCACAGGGCATTCCCGAATTGGCGCGCCGGACTTACGCCTCGCGGCTCGAAGCAGCGACGCCGCGAGGATGTTGCGCGATCCGCTCCCTGCCGTCGAGCGCCGGTCGGACAACGTCCGGGCGCCGCACGGCCGTGGGGCGCTCGATGCGGGCAGTCTGTACCTCCGTCGCGCGTCCAGTGCTGTTCGAGCGCGCACGCGCCCTGCGCCGGGCGGCAAGCCCGTCTGGCGCACCGTGACGTTCTGCCCCACCGGTCCCCTCGCGCGGCAAGCTCGCCGCGTCTCCCTGCGCGCTTGCGCGCTTCGCGGCCGGCCCAAGGCGCAGGCCCGGAGGATTGCTCCGCAGTGCGCTCGCGTCCCAGGCGCCCAGATCGCTGACGTCCCGTCCGCCGCCGGGAGGGTAGCCAAGCCGCCAGATTGCGCGTATATACAAATAATTGTAGTCGCAATCATATTGACGGGTCCGCGGGCATCGCCGGCCGGCGAAAGGAGAGGTTCGTGACAGATACGGGAGCCAGGTCGCAGACCGCTGCTTCGCCGTCGGCGCCCGACGGAGGCGCTGGCGCGCGCCCACCAGCGCGCTCCGGGTCCGTCGTGCTGGCGCTGTTCGAAGGCGATCAGCCCAGCGCCTGTCTACAACACGCCGCGATGCTCGCTCGCGACACCCTCGCGGCGCTGCATCTCGTCCGAGTTTTGCCCGAGCCAGGGAATATCGGCGGTGTGCTCGACGCGCGCAACACACTAGCCGTCTTGCGTTCGGTGGAGCGCGCGCTGGTGGCGCACCGGGCGACTCGCTCCTGGCTCCACGGACTGTCGTTGCCGCGCGGAGCACGGCTGCGGTTCTCGATCCTGCATGGTGATTTCGTCACGCAGGTGGTGCGCTATGTCGAGGCGGTCGACGCACGGCTGCTCCTGGTTCCGGTCGACCACGAGGGTGCCAGCCAGCTCGTGTCGGCCCTCACCGAACGGACTCGAACCCCAGTGCTCGTCTCTCGGCCGCCCTACAAGGCGCAGACGATCGTCGCCGCCACCGATCTACAGGATGCCGAATATCCGGTGCTGCAGTTTGCCAGTGAGCTCGGCCGGCATTTGGACACTGGCATCGTCGCCGTCCACAACCTCGATCCGCAATGCGTGGTCGGGAGCGGGGACGGCGTGGCCGTGCTGCATGGCGAGCCCGGGCGCGCCGCCCGACTGGAGCGGCTCCGGCGGGCATCGCAGCACTTACTCGCCCCGGTGCAGGCCGTGGTCCGCGACGATGCCGATGCAGTCGATGCCATCCTGGGCGAGGCGCAGCTCCGGGATGCCGATCTGGTCGTCGTAGGATGGAGGCCGCGCGAACATTGTGATGATGCCTCGAGCAGCGTGCCGAGCCGCGTCGTCGATCTCGCAAAGCGGTCAGTCCTGGTGATTCCCATTGCGGACGGGGTCGAGCCGTAGAATCCAGCCAACCGTGGCGTTGCGCCGTCGCCGCGAAGGAGTTGGCACTTCCCATCGAGTGGGGCTTCACGACCCGTTGGGCTGCATGTCACGTCCGCGGAAGGACCGCCGTGCGACGACGGCTGCGAATGCCTGCGCGCCAAGCGATGGCGTCGCTCCTCAGTACGCACTGGCCGGCAGTGCCGCGAGGCGTGGGACCTGCAACGAGAGTCGGGGGACCGCTCGAGGTCCTTCCGCCAGATAGCGATACCTGGCCCAGTTGGACATCACACTCTGCACGTAGCGGCGGGTTTCCCGATAGGGGATGCGCGCGACCCACAGGTCCAGGCTCAGGTTTCCGCTGCCTTCGAGCCAGCGGGATACCGCGTGCGGACCCGCGTTGTAGCTCGCGAGTGCGAGCACGACTCGTCGATCCAGGCTGTCGAGCAGCTTGCCCAGATAGAATGCCCCAAGCTCCAGGTTGTAGGACGGTCGCTCGAGGCGCTCCGGCCGAAAGGGCAGCCCGAGTTCCCGCGACGCGTGCTCAGCGGTCCCGGGCATCAACTGCATCAGGCCAATGGCCCCTGCGGGCGAGCGAGCGTCTGGGCGAAAAGCGCTTTCTTGGCGCATGACCGCATGGATGAGCCCTCCTGGCAGCCCATGGCGTGATTCGAGATCCAGGACGGTCGCGGCGAACGGCCGCGGATGCAGGCACTGCCAGGCCCAAAGATTGGACGCCGTCGGAAGGCGTCGCAGCGTGCCGCTGCGAATCACGGCTCGCGCCAGCTCGTAGCGGCGAAAGCCCCGGTCGAGAGACTCGTACTGCCGGCACAGCGCCTCACCTGCTCGCGGAGAATACTGCCGAAACAAGACCGGTTCCTGTGCATGAAGGGACCTCTCCGCCTCGGAGTACAGGCCGATGTCGGCCAGGAGCCGCACCTTTTCCGGAAGCTCCAGTGACATTTCCGACCTCACCACCGCTTCCTGGGGTCGTTTCCACTCCGGCGCAGCCTTGCCGAACTGGGCGAGGCGAGCCGAACTCGCTAGCGCAGCAAAGGAGAAGGGATACTCGCGGATCACCTGCTCAAACCTGCCCACGGCCATGCGCTGGCGCGCGGTCGAAGCGGAGGATGCGAGGGCCACCCCCTCCAGGTGTAGGAGCAGTGAGCGGGAGTACCCGCCCGCGCCCTGCCGGCGCAGCTCGATGATGTCTTGCAACCCCGCCTCGGCATGCCCGCCGGCTAGACGCGAGAGCGCCCGCTCGTAGCGGCTCGCCTGGGCGAAACGAGCCTTCCACTTGCTTTCGGGTCGCGTGTAACGAAGCAGGTAGCTCGTGTACGCTCGCTCTGCCTCGTCCCACAGTCCGTGGCGGTAGTTCAGACGGGCCAGCAGGTAGCGCGCCCGCTCGGCGTCGGGGCCCGAATGACGACGGATGATCTCTCGATAGGCGCGGGCGGCGCGGCCCACGTTGCGTTCCCGAGACCAGGCCTCTGCGGCGTGAAACCAGTCGCTCACCTGCCCGCCTCGCGCCAGCCGGGCCACCTGTTCGAAGAGTTGAGCCGCCTTGCCGTAGTTGCGGCGGGAGCGGTAGTAGGAGGTAGCCAAGCAACGCTCGATTGCCGCCCTGGTAGGCGACCTGCCGGGTGCGCCTTTGATGCGCTCGAGTTCGACCGTCACGCTCTCCGCTAGCCCGCGCTCGGCCAACGCCTCGGCTCGCCGCAGGCGTTCCAGCTTGCTGAGCTGGGCCTGCGCCAGTCTCTCGTAGGCCTCGTCTGCAGCCGGGCTGGCCGCGTCGACCGCGAGCCAACGATAGTCTTCACGCGCCAGCGCCAGACGCCCGGCTCGCTCCGCAATCTCCGCCCGCAGGCTGCGCGCCTGCACCACGAGCCGACGACTGGCCTTTCGACTCGCCAGGACCCGCGACAGTTCGCCGAGCGCCCGAGATGAGTCGCCCGCGCGGTGCCAAGCACGAGCCGACTGAAGCCAGGACCGGCACGACGGCTGGGACGCGTAGTACTCCGCAGCGGCTCTGAAGGGCCCCACCTCGAGCTGGCACTCCGCCTCCAGCGCAGCGATTTCCCGGCGTAGCCCCGGTAGCCGCCCCGCGAGTCCGTGGAGCAGCTCGAGTGCTCGCTCGCGCTGGCCCTCGTGTGCTGCAGCGACAGCGCGGGCGTAACGTACGGCGGGGTCGCGAGAGGCCGGCTGTGGGAGGGCATCGAGGCGCTGCACTGCGCGCAGCCCGTCGTCGAACGAAGCCGCTCTGTGCCCACCTTCCCGAAACGATACACTGCCCATACGCGGTGTGTGCGGGCCTGCGGAATCGACGCAGGAGCTGCTCAGGACGCAGGCCATCCAGGCCACCATGCACCGCTGCAGCCGGCGCAAGCTCGCAATGCTCGTCATCGCCGCTCCTTCCTCACTGCTGCTTCCTCACGGCAGAGGTAGCGTAGCACTGTCAGCTTCGATGCTAATCCAAGGCGCCGAGGCTGCGCACCCTCTTCTGATAACTATTTCTTGACCTGGATCCCACCGCCCGTATGGTTGCAATTCCAACTATAGTGCGGTGACAGGCGGCGGTTGGCCACACGCTATTGCCGCGTCGAGGTCACCTCGGTAGTTGGACCGAGCCAGCATGCGACCATTGGGACGAGATTCCCCTCGACCGAGTCTACGCGAGGTGCCGCCCGCCTCGCGGCTTTGGGGGCCCCCCCCTCGGCGGAGGATCGGCGTTCTCGTCGCGGCGCTGACCACCTTGGGGTGGGTCGGGACCGTGCTAGCCGCCGGAGCCTTGTGGCAGTTGGTAACGACGCTGGATTGGCTCGTCACCGCGGCCGAGAAAGCGGGCGCTACTGCCACGGAGAGCACCGACCCCGTCGACCTCGATGCGGTCCGACCCCGCTTCGTCCAGTCGAGCGTGTCTCCCCCACCACCGATTGCCCAGGGGCTGGTCGTCTCGCGCGCCACGACACGCTACCCCGGGCGTGCGATCGAGGAGCATGCGGAGCGGCCCACGCCGCTCGCGCTACCTCCGGCTCCCGAGTTCCATGGGGCGATCTGCCGCGGCGTATTCGTCTATATCGTGACGCTCGTCGAGAACGCACCGTCCCGCTCCGCGGTGTCGTTCGCCAGCAGCGAGACGGCCCGAGCGAATTTCGCTCATCCCGGAGAGAGAATCGACGGCTGGGAGTTGCTGGCGATCACCGACGACTGGACGGGCGCCAATCCGGTGGTCTGGCTACTCCGAGAAGAGGAGGAGGTCTGCCGCACGGGCCTGACGGGCAATCCTGCTCGTCTCCAGGCGATTCTGCAGCAGGAGAAGCACGAGCGGCAGGCCCGTCGCGCACGCCACCGGCGACGGCGACGGCACTGATCCTGCTCGGGGCCCGGCCTCCGAGTTTCCTCGCCCCGCCGGAGTTCTGAGCGTCGTGATCGACCCGGCCACGGGCCTGTTACCCTGGTTTGGACAGACGAACACCGTCCGCGAAGAGTTTCTCGACGGCACCGCACCCGACGCGCTTGCGGGTCTAAACTACGCCCATTTCGACGAGCTCCTTGGCAAGGGCTTGGCAGGCGCATGGCCCCCAGCGTCGATAGGCACGACCAGGACGGAGCGTTCGGTCCCGTTGACGACCCGGGCGGCGAGGCTGCCCACGAGCAGCCGTTCCAACCAGGAGCGGCGCCGTGCACCGACAGTGATCATGTCCGCGTTCCGCCCCTGTGCCTCGTGCAAGATCGCAGCCACCGGATCGACCTCGTGCGCGACTACGGCGGTGGTCTGACTGCTGAGGCGGCGCAGTGCGCCCTCGAGATGCTCCTGGGCCTGTGCGCGCGAGCGACCCGCATCTGGGGCCACGGCGGGGCCGCGTTTCCTGGATGGAATCAGCATCAACGGACTCAGATTGTGGAGCGCGATGATAGGCGCATCGAACCGCCGACTGAGCGACGCCGCGGTGCGAAGGACGGGGTACGTCGGATCCTTCAGATCGGTTGCGGCCACGATGCTCTCTGTGAATGTGGCGTCGCGCGCCACCAAGACAGGGAGCCGAGCTGCACATGCCAATTTGACGGCCACCTCTCCGGCATGCCTCTCACCCGGCGGCACTACGATGAGACTGGCGTCAATCTCCAGCGCACGAGCCACCGTGTGGCCGACAAAATCGCCCGCCCGGGTGCACACGTCATCCGACAGCCAGCCGGCGGGCGAGACTTCCGTCAGCCACTCTCTCAAGCTGCGATCTGACTGAGTGACGTACGCAGCAGATCGGGTGATCGTGAGCAGATCCACCTGAGGGGATGCGGGATTGAGCGGCCAGCGTCCAAAGACGACTCTCAGCACGTGCAGCTTGGCGTCCAGCGTGCACGCCAGCGCGAGTGCGCGCCGCAAACTCGCTGTGGGCAAGCCGACGTCTGGCAGTGCGAACAGAATCGGCCGGCTCTGGCGGTTCGTCTGGACAGGGAAAGAGGGACCAGTTCTGCTCATTGACCTATCCCAGCCGGATCCATAACCTTGGAATTCCAACTATAGCTCCGATGCGGGTGGCGTGCTAGGTCCGCAACCTGCCGACTCAGCGTCACGGTGCTCCTTGGAGCCTTCGGCACTCCGCCCCTTTCGCTTTCGCATCTTGGGAAGCCGTGCCATCGCTCGAGCGCCGATGGTGATTCGCAGCGGACGCTCCAAGGCACTGGATCAGCGGCGCTGCGTCATGATACCCAAGGCGTGAAGCGTTGCGCGGGCGGTTGCTCCTGTCCCGCGCAATGCTTCCCCCTAAAAGGCCCCGGTATATTGCGGACCGACACGGTGCGCTGTCGCATGCGTCTTCATCACGCCGGAGCCTTTACGCGGCCATCGTCCGATGCCGGCAAGGGCCGTTCTCGAGACGAGCCTGATCTTGGTCTGCCAGTGGCTGCTGTTGCCGAGGGCTGTGCGGCCGTTTGTGTTTCCGGTGTGCGTCTTCGCGCCAGCATAGAGCTTGGGCCTGCGAGGTGCCGAATCCACAGCTGTCGTCGATGCCCGGATGCGAGTAGTTGCAACCACATACGTCGCGAATCGATGCTGACGTGGCGTCTCGTTGGCCAGAGGGCCGCGAGACGTGCCTCTTGTCGAACACAACCTGGCAGCTTAATGAGGCTCGCGCCGTTTTCGACGCCCGCTTCGTTCATGAGCGCACTTGACCACCGGTGACCCGCCTCTCTTCATCCGGACCCGAAGCGCCGCCGTGCGTCTGCAGGCAGCGCTGGCCCGCGCAGGCGACGCGGCCGTTCGCTACTCGATCCGCCTGTCCCCGACCGAAGCGCAACGCACGCTGGGAGTGACGCTCGTGGTGGGGGCAGCGTGTGGCCTCCTAGCAGTCGCCTTCCACACCGCGATTCTCGCCACGGGGCGCGTCCTGATCGGCCCGGCGCAAGCTGCCCCCGGGTATTGGTGGGTGGTGCTCACCCTGACCTGCCCGACGCTCGGCGGACTGTTGGCAGGAATCGTGCTCACGTACGCCTTCCCGGCGGCACGGGGCAGCGGCATCCCGCAGGTCAAGGCGGCCTATGCCGTTCAGACGGAACCCATTCGTCTGCGCGACGGCGCGGCCAAGTTCGGGATTACGGCCTTGCAGGTGGGCGCGGGCGCCTCGCTCGGGCGCGAGGGCCCCACCGTACACATGTGCGCCGCCCTGGCCTGCGCGGTGGGCAGATGGTTCGCGCTGTCTCCGCGCAGCGTACGCCGACTCTTGCCCGTGGGCGCCGCTGCCGGCGTTGCAGCCGCGTTCAACGCCCCGATCGCGGCCGTGACCTTCACCGTGGAGGAGATCGTGGGCGGTCTCGATCAGACGGTGCTTTCAGGCGTGGTGGTCGCAGCCGCGCTGGCCGCCGTGATCGAGCACACTCTGCTCGGCTCGCATCCCATCTTTACACTGTATCGGTCGGTCGCGTTCCAGCACGTCAGTGCCCTGCCCTTGTATGCCCTGCTCGGGGTGCTGGCTGGGTTCACGGCCCTGGCCTTCAACCGCTCGCTTCTCGGCGCGAGGGAAGCATTTCGGCGCGACCGCTTCCTTCCCGATTGGGCCAAGCCAGCTGCCGGAGGTCTGATGACCGGCGCCTGCGCGGTGGCCGGTCTCGCTCTCGTCCGCTCGGGAGGTGTCGCCGGCGGCGGTTACACGCAACTGGCCGAGGCGCTCAACGGTTCGCTCCCGTTGGCGACGCTGCTGGCGCTGGGGGTCCTGAAGTTCGGTGCGACGATTTTTTCTTATTCGAGCGGTGGCGCGGGAGGCGTGTTTGCCCCCGCCCTGTTTATCGGAGCGATGCTGGGCGGCGCCGTGGGATCCATCGATCATCTGGTGCTCGACCATGATCAGATCGGAGAATTCGCGCTCGTCGGCATGGGGGCCGTCTTCGCCGGGGTCATTCGTGCGCCCATCACGTCCGTGCTCATCATTTTCGAGATGACCGGCGGGTACGGCTTGGTGTTACCCTTGATGATCGCGAACACGACCGCCTACTTGCTCGCCAAAAAGTTCGACCCGTCGAGTCTGTATGACGCGCTGCTCGAACAGGATGGTGTTCACCTGCTGCACGGCTCGGCTGCCAGCCATCAACTCGATGGGCTGCGCGTCGAGCAGGCGATGACGTACCAGGTAGCGACCGTCGCCGCGGAGTTCAACGCGGTCGAGGCGCTCGCCGCCGTCGAGCATCACCCATTCGCCGCCTACCCGGTGGTCGACGCACGCGGCCGTTGCCTCGGATTGATCAACCTGGCTCGACTGCGGCGGGTAATTGCGGAGGGCGGCGCAGGCCGTCACGTGACCGAGCTGTCGCGCCTGAAGGAGTACGTATACCCGCACGATCCACTGATCCGAGCCGTCGTGCGCATGAACGCCATCGGCACGCGCCAACTGCCAGTGGTAAACAAAGAATCGCACGAGCTACGCGGTCTGATCACCATGAGCGATATTTTCCGCGCTCATGCCGAAGCGGCGGAGGGCACGCCGGAGGTCGAGTCCACTCGGCCTGCGCTGAGTGACTGAAGCGTCTGGGCCTACCTCCGGCTCGATCCCATGCCGAATCGCCGCAGCTTAGCCACGCAGTCAAACCGAGATGGCTGACTCCCAGCGCCCGTTACGCGAGGAGGTGGCAGCCGCCCTGCGCGCTGCCACAGCAGAGCTGTCGACGTCGTCTCTCGGACGCCTGCGGCACGCGGCAACGGCAGCGTTGCGTACGGCGCTCCTGGCGCGGCGTTCCCGAGGCGGTGGGGGCGCTGCGCCGGAGGTCGAAGCGCTGGTGTCCGCCGTGCGTCCGCTGGGGCAGCTCAAGGGGCTCGGCATGAAGCTCGGTCAGCTCATGAGCTACCTCGAGCTGCAGCTGCCGCCGGATCTGCAGGCGGCCCTGAGCGTGCTTCAAACGCAATCCCCTGCGATGCCCTTCGAGCGCGTGGTGGCACTGATCGAGGAGGAATTGGGGGAATGTGCTGCTCCTCTCCTGACCCACATGCGAGCGGAACACGTTGCGGCCGCGTCGATCGGCCAGGTGCATCGCGCCGAGCTCCCCGGGGGCACGCAGGTCGCGGTCAAGGTGCAATATCCGGACATCGAGCGCACCATCGCGACTGACTTCCGCTCCGCGACGCTCGGCACCGGCATGGCTGCGCTCCTCATGCCGGGCGCAGAGGTGGAGGGAGTGCTCGCTGAAGTGCGCCGTGCGCTGCTCGAGGAATGCGACTACGGACGTGAGGCCGACTATCAAGAGCGCTTCGCCCGTCTGTATCAGACCCACCCGACGCTCAGCGTGCCGCCCGTGCACCGCGCGTATTGCTCACGCCGTGTGCTCACCACCACCTGGGCGGAGGGCGTCGATCTGGAGGCGCTGCTCAGTGCCAACCCATCGCAGCGGGACCGCGATCGTTTCGGCACGGCGCTGTTCGAATTCTACGTGGGCGGCTTGTATCGCTACGGGCTGTACAACTGGGATCCGCATCCGGGCAACTACTTGTTCGCTCCCGATGGCAGGCTGTCCATCCTCGACCATGGCGCGGTTCGCGAGTTTCCACGGCAAACGGTACGAGCCCTCGCCACGCTCTCGCGCGCCGCGCAGACGGACACTTACGAGGCTCTGGACCGGGCGTTTCTAGGGCTGGGGTTGGTGCGCGCCGGCAAGCGCTATGATTTCGACGCCACGCGCTCCTTGGTTCGCTCCTTCTACGGTCCGCTGCTGCGCGACGAAGTGCTGGGCATCGAGCCCGCGGAAGCGCGCCCCTTCCAATCCGTCCTGGCCAGCAAGCGCAAGCTACTCGCGCTCGACTTCCCTCCCCTGCTCCTGTTCGTGCTGCGCATTCGCTTTGGACTCATGTCGGTCCTGTCGCGCTTGGGCGCCCGCGCCAACTGGTACCAGATCGAGCGGGAGCTCGCCAACGATGCGCTGCGGGACGATGCGCGAGCTGCCGGACAGGACGGAAGCAGCTATGCTTCAGGCGAGCCCTCGGACTAGGGGGTGTCCCTAGTTTGGCGCAAGCCATAGCCACGCGCATGCGACTTGGGTGAGTGCGAGGAAGTTCCGCGCCGTCTTCTCGAAGCGCGTGGCGATGGCGCGGAAGCGCTTCAAGTTGTGGAAGAAACACTCGACGAGATAGCGCTTGCTGTACAACGCGCGAGATTTCGGCAGCTTGCGCGGTCGCTCGGGCTTGGAGCCGATGACAGCCCGCTTCTTCTTGTCTCGGATGGCCTGGCGGAATCGGGTTGAGTCGTAGCCGGCGTCGGCGATGAACGCCTTGCCAGGAGCGTTGGCGAGAAGCTCGTCGGCCTTCATCATCTCGTGCCGCTGCCCCGGCGTGATCGCGATGTAGATGGGGCGGCCTTTCGTGTC
>Ga0315912_10005199_pt1 | contig 12039 bp, 15 predicted proteins | sample VfabasoilMG_FD_204469 | JGI IMG/M metagenome (GOLD analysis project Ga0315912, IMG submission 204469) | Garden soil microbial communities collected in Santa Monica, California, United States - V. faba soil | ecosystem: Environmental > Terrestrial > Soil > Garden | place: USA: California... | reverse complement strand
GGCGGCCTTGCCTTTGGTCGGTTTTCTTGTCGTGGCCACGACTTCTCCTGAAACTGTATTCAGAACAGATCGAACCCCGGTGGGCCCACCGGTAATGAAATCACGTGCGTGTCTTACATTGTAAGACACGTGGAAATTCGATTGACCGCGGCCCTTCCAAAGTCCGGACCCGTCAAGAATTTCACCTATTGACGGCTCGAAAACATCTCCCGTAAAACCAATGCATGCAAAAGACCATCACGATCCGGCTCGATTCCGCGACGAAATCCATCATCGAAGACCTGGCCTGGGACACGGGCCGCACCCAGAGCGAAGTCGTCCGCCAGGCGATTGACGAATTCATCATGCCGCTGGCGTTCCGGCGCATGAAAACACCTCAGGATCGGGATGCCTGGCTGGCCCGACGGCGGGCGAACAACCGGCGGGGCTGAGCGCCTGCCGCGCGACTACCCCGCCACCAGCTCGCAGAACTTCGGCAGGTCGATATTCCCCCCCGAAACCACGCACACGATAGGCCCCTCGTTTCCGGTCTTCCCGGCGAGCGCGGCCGCCAGCGGCATCGCGCCGGCGCCCTCGGCGATGACGCGGCAGGTTTCGGCCATCGTCTTCATCGCCTGGCGGGTCTCTTCGAGCGTCACGACCAGCGAGTCGTCGATGACGGGGCGCATCCGTTCCCACATTCGGGGAAACACGCTCCGGCCGCCGGCGCCGTCGACGAACGACGCTTTCCAGTCCGGGAATTCCTGTGGCGCTCCGGCGGCCAGCGACCGCGCCATGGGCGAGGCCGTTTCCGGTTCCACGCTGTACACGCGTACGGAGGGGCATAACGATTTCAACGCCGTCCCCACGCCGGCAATGAGGCCACCGCCGCCGACCGACGCGATCAGGACGGCCACGTCCGGCAGGTCCTCGAAAATCTCCAGGCCCATCGTCCCATGACCGGCGATGAAATTGTCGTCATCGAACGGGTGGATGAACGCCCCCTCCACACCCGGGTAGGCACGATTCTCCAGGGCCTCCCACGCCCCCTGGTACGACGTCAGCACCAGCTTGGCCCCGAGCGCCCGCATCCGGTCGAGCTTGGACTTCGGCGCCGTCTCGATGGCCACCACCGTGCAACCGATGCCTGCCTGCCGCGCGGCATAGGCCACACCCTGTCCGGCATTCCCCGCGCTGATCGTCCACACGCCATGGGAACGCTCGTCCGCCGACAGCATCGCCACCGCGTTCGCCGCGCCGCGCAGCTTGTAGGCGTTGATCGGCTGGAGATTCTCGAGTTTCAAGTAGATGTCGGGCCGCCGGCCGCCCCGCTCCAGGCGCAGGAGGGGCGTCCGCACAATGGTGCCGGCGATGCGCTCTCGGGCGGCACGGATGGCGTCGAGTGGGATCGGCTTGATCGGATCGAGGGGCATTGGATCTCCACGGTGGGAGGCTTCGGCGGTTTGATAATCAATTCGCCTGATGTCTTACATTGTAAGACACGCGCGCGTTTCAATCACCGCGGCCCCACCGGAATCCCGATTCACCCGCTACACCCAGATCCGCCGCACCCCCGCCGCCCGTCGCGCATCCGCCAGCTGTCCGCGATGCATGTACCAGTGGTCGGCCACGAATTGCAGGCAGAGCCGCCGCGTGCCGAAGGTGTCTTCCCAGCCGGCCGGCACAAATCCACTGATGCGGTCCAGGTCCACCTCCGACATCGACGCAAGCAGCGCCAGCGTCGCTTCCCGCTCGGCGCGGCAACGCGCGAGCACCGTATCGAACGGCGGATACAAACGGACATCCCCGCTCACATCCGCGCCATCGAAGACCTCTTCCCAATCCGCCAGCGGGTTGACCTCGCCGAGCAGGAACCGGTGAATCACGTCGGACTCGATGTACGCCAGGTGGCCGATCACCCAGAGCGTGTGACTTCCCCCGTTCGGCGTCGGAAAGACGAACGCGTGCTCCCGCATCTCTTCCACGCGGGCCAGGACGCGGTCCCGGCTCTTGACCAGGTTGTCCCGAAGGAGGTCGATCGAGTTCAACCGGGAATCTCCGCCTTCAGAACGAGGCCATAGACATGGACCTCCTTCTCGACCCCCTGGAAGTTCATCACCCGATCACCCTCCCGAAGGAATCCCGCCCGAAGCAGAGTACGCTGCGACGCCAGGTTCACGGCGTCCGTGACACCGATAATCCGCGGCAGCCCGAATACCTGGAAGGCCCAGCTCGCGGCCGCCACGATCGCCTCGGTGGCCAGCCCCCGCTCCTGATAATCACTCCCGATCGAAAACCCGATTTCGACTTCATCGTCCAGGGGACTGAGCCCGAGATGACCGACCAGCACCCGATCAAGACGATGCTCAATACCGAGCACATAGGGACCGCGCCGGGGATCCCCCGACAGGGAATAGTGGCGGATGAGGAACGCGAGCGCCGACTCGGCATCCGCCTGGTCCTGGTATACCTGGCTCGGCAGCCAGGCCGCGTAGGGCTCTTCCAGGCTCAGGCGATACAGGGTTTCGGCATCCTGCGGCACGAAGTGCCGCAGGAGAAGCGATGGGGTCAGGATCGGCAATGGTTGTGGTGTCAGATCTCCTCCTCGGGCCGATCAGGCGGTGTCGGGGCCGAACCGGGCCCCGGGGAAGGCACGGCGTCAGCGCCCGGCAGCCCCCAACGTCGTCAGCCGCTTCGCCGCCGTCCCGAACTGTCCAAGCTGGTATGCGGCCGCCGTCGCCACACCGAACGCGAACCGGTCAAAGGGCTCCTTGAGCATCGCATCGAGGAATTCGCGCGAGGCCACGCCGGTCGTCACGTGCGGGTTGAAGTGCTCGCCGGACGACTTCGGTACGAAGCCGGACACGTAGGCCACCAGCGAAGGATTGATGACCAGGTCGTCGGGCGTGGTGACGAAAGCGCTCGATCCGCCCGACGGCACGCTGAAGGGCGCCACGGCCTCGACCACGTCCGCATGGAGCCGACGCAGCTCCGGCGTGGGCTCGACGACGATGCCGGCAGCGCCGATGTTCCCGTCGGGTATGTAGTAGTGCTTGATCCCCTCGAGCTTCAAGCGGGCCGGATCGGCCCGCGCCATCACCGCGTTCAACGCCTCATAGCATCTGGCCAGGTCGGCGGTGCGCACGAAGCGCTGGACCAGCGTGATGTGCGGGCGATGGGAGGCATCCAGCGCGAAACCCTGCGGGTAAGCGGCGAGGAGCCGGGAATTGACGGCACCGGCACGTTCCAGCATGGCGGCGTCGGGTTCGAGCAGGACGTCGATGGCGGTGATCGAGTCGTCGCCCAGTACGGTGTTCCAGTCGCGCGCCATGTCCACCACCGTCCAGCCGCGCCCGGGTGCATCGGCCAGCGCCTCGACCAGCTTGCCGCTGCTTTTCGGTGCGGCGTCATACGCGTACTCGCGCTCGGCGTCCGTGTGATGGACGATCAGCCCGAAGCTCGGCCGGGGATTGCCGATGGTGGTGTACTCCAGCATCGCCTTGTCGCCGTCGCTGTTGCCGAAGGCCATCACGGGGCGTCGGCCGATGATCTCGTGGATGCCCGCCGGCTTCCCTTCCTTGTCATCCACGAAGATCGTGTCGAGCGTCTTCACGAGGACGGGCTGGCCCTCGCGCATCTCGAATTTCACCGCGGCGTGCGAGCCCACCACCTGCTCGGGCATCACGCCGTACACGCGCTCCGCCCAGGCCCGCATGAAGTCGGCGCCGCCCCCGGACACGATGAACGTGCGGTATCCGTTCGCGCGGAGGTGCGCAAGCACTTCGCGCATCGGCTGGTAGAGGCACGCGTCGTAGGGCCGGCCGAAGCGGGGATGCCGGGCCGTTTCCATCCACTCGTTGACCCGCGTGGCGAATTCCTCGGTGGTCATTCCGGCGTGGGTCAGGCCGATCACGTGGAAGAGCCCCTTGTAGTGATCGGCCAGCAGCGTCCCCAGATCCGCCGAAAGCGTGGCCTGGACGAATGGGTCGTCCTTCCATTCCGGGTGGGCCGGCAGGTCCTGCTTCAGCCGGTCGAAGGCGAACGCCAGCTGGAAGGGCGCCGGGTTCTCCGGCCACAGCGTGCCGTCATTGTCGAACACCGCGACGCGCTCCGACGCCGGCACGAAATCGGCGCCGCCCGGTTTCGTGGTGCGGGCCACGAAGTCGAGGATCGCGCGCTTCGGCGCGGTGTCGTTCCAGGCAGGAAGCGGATCGATCGGATTCATGGTCTGGGACTCCGCGCGGGATGAGTGAATGACCTGCCCCAGCAGGACTGCGAGCGGTAGCAGCGTGATTCCGAGCCGGCTCATGAATATGGACGTCCTCCACGTCACTGGCGAGACGTGACGTCTTCGTAGTTCTGCGCCCGCCCCAGGTCCATCGGAAAGCGCCGGACTGCCGTCGTGCTGAAGTCGATGCGCTTCAGATCCACCATTCGGACCGTTCGATTGTTCTGCGTGTGATAGTAGTAGACGAGGTTGCGCGTATCGGCCACCGATGTCCAGATGGTCGCGGAGCGCATGCCCTGCTGCTGGGCCGGATCGATGTCAGGGCTGCCGGGGGCCGGCAGTGGCACGTTGAACGTGTCCAGGATCCGCAGCACCTCGTACACCGTTTCGGGCCCGTCGGCCGTCTTCCGGGCAGTCTGGCTGAACGCCACGGCGCGCACGAAGCGCGATGGCGGCGTGAAATCCCCGGGCAGGCCGATGAAGCCGGAGCCGGCGCCGATCGGCGTGACATCGACGCCCTCGAGCGTGCGCGTCGGCCGTCCCATGGCCGAGAGGCCGATGTAGTTGCGCAGGTTGGTCATGTGCCAATCGAAGGGGGGCGCGTTGGTCATGACGCGGAGCGGGTTGTCGAAGATGCGCAGCCCGGCCTCGGTGTACTCCACGACGATCGCCTTGCCGCTGGCGTCCATGACGGTGAAATGCATCGGCGCCGGCTGGTTGTGCAGCTCGGGGACGGGAATGTCCACGACAGTCACCCTGGGCAGTGCGGCACGCACCTCCTCCACCGTCGCGTATTGCGAGAGGATCCAGGCCGCGAGCTGCAGGCTCGAGATCGCGTTGCGCGCCTTGCCCGGCTCGTAGGCCTGGAACTTGCCGAAGCCCGGAAAATAGAGCACCCCGACCACCAGACCCCGCTCGTTCATGCCATCGCCGATGTAGTCCTGCCCCACCATGTCGAGACCGACGAAGCCATGCCGCCCGGTCCACCTGAGCCCCGCCTTGCCGTCGGGCGTCGTGCCGACGTAGGCCATTCCGCGCGGCATGACGACGACGCGCGAATGCAGATCGAACGATCCCCACTCCATCGTGCGGCCGTAGACCAGGGAGCCATCGTCGGCGACCACGCCCAGGCTGGTACAGGCATCGGCCGGCGTTCCCATGCTGAAGGCCATGATGGAAGTGAGCGCGAGGGCACGGAGACATCCAATAGTGATGGTGCGAATTCTTGGCATGAGATCCTTCCGGGGAGTAATGGGGCCACGCGGATCGCGAGATCGGTGGAGACTATCACGGGGGCGCTATCGCTTTTCGTTCGGAATCGCTCGCCAGATATCCCAGGCCACGCTCCTCCCGGGAAACGCCACCGCCCGGAACGGCCACACCGTCGCGATCCAACCCCGAACCGCGGCGTAAAGCCGATCCTCGAGCCCACCGGCGAGCTCGCTCTGGCGAGCCCACAGGTACACCTCGGCATCGTAGCCGGCCTTGTGCGTCGGCTCGATGTACACGCAACCCACGACCCGGCTCTCGGACGGCGTCACGACCGTGTACGCAAAGGATCGTCGGATCTGGAACTCCTTCTGGTGCCACCCCAGGTCGATCAGGTTCTGTTCGAGGGTCAACCCGACCGGCCACTTGCCTCCGGGCCAGATCGTCTTCAGGTGATCCACGCTGGTGATCACGGCATCGTAATCCTTGACGACGTCATGGACCGTCAACATCCTGAGCCGATATTCCCCGGTCTCGAGCGTGGCGGGAACCGTGAAGTCGGGCGGAACGAACGGCGTGCTGGACAACTCGGAAGACCTCCTGTCGAATGGAACGATGTCGGGCCGGGCGGCCGTCAGAACTCCACTTCGCCTTCCAGGTAGAAGACACAGGCGCCTTCCATTTCCACGCGATCCCCCAGCAGCCGACACACGATCTGGCCCCCGCGCGGCGACGCCTGGTACGCCCGCAACCCGGCCTTGCCCAGTCGTCCGGTCCAGTACGGTGTCAGCATGCAGTGGGCGCCGCCGGTAACGGGGTCCTCCGGGATCCCCTTGGCGGGCGCAAAGTAGCGACTGACGAAGTCCCAGGCTTCATCGCCCGGCGCCGTCACGACGACACCGCCGCGATCCAGCCGCGCGATGGCCGCCATGTCGGGCGCGAGCCCGCGAACGGCGTCCGCACTTTCCAGCACGACCATGTAGTTGAACTCATTGGCGAAGACGGCCACCGGGATGACGTTCAACGCGTCCGCCAGGCCGGGCGGCGCCGGAACCGGCTCCGAGAACCGCGCCGGAAAATTCATGACATAACCCGCGCCGGCTTTCGTGACCGTCAGCGGACCACTCGCCGAGTGGAAGACCACCTTCCGGCGAGCCGGCTGCAGCCGCTCCATGACGACCGCCGCACTCGCCAGGGTGGCGTGCCCGCAGAGCGGCACCTCGACGGCCGGCGTGAACCATCGCAAGCGATAGTCGTCGCCATCGGGAACCAGGAAGGCCGTTTCCGCCAGGTTGTTCTCGGCGGCAATGGCCTGCATCAACGCGTCTTCCGGAAAGCCCGGCAGCACGATCACCGCCGCGGGGTTGCCGGCGAAGCGCCGCGTCGTGAAGGCGTCCAGCTGATAGAGGGGTGCGCGCACGTCTGCTCCGTAACCGGTTCGAGCGATGAACTCAATCTTACCCACACTCTCGTCCGGACGGAATGACCTGGCGATTGGTGCTGAAGCACGGGGACTCGCCGTAGGCGTTCACCTGATCCCGGGCCCCTGCTGCCTCAGACCGTCTGCACCTGCCCGGGCTGCTTCACCACACCATCCAATCCCGCCACACGACGGACCACACCCAGCTGGCCGACATGGTAGGCCTGGTGGAAGGCCAGCGTGGTCAGGAGCTCCGCGCGCGAGCAGGTGCCGCCGAACGGGTGGGGAACCGTCTCGGCCAACGAGTCGTCGGACAGTTTCGCAATCGCCGCGAGGCAACGCTCGCGCGAACCCAGGAATCGCTCGCGGAGCATCTCCCAATCGATGGCCTCATCGGCCTGCGTGATCGGATCGAAGCCGGCGCGTTTGAGCTGCTCGTTCTCCCAGACCGGCTTCTCGCCGATCAGGCCCATGACACCGTTCTGGACATTGGTGAGATGCCCGAGGATCCAGTTCGCGCAGTTGCCGCCGCGCGCCGGATGGGCCAGGGAATGCGCCTGGGTCATGCCTTCCGTATTGACCGCCGCGATCTGAAAGCTGTGACCATAGTTCTGGGCCAGCAGGTCCTGAATTCTCATGTTCAACCTCTCTATTCGTCCTGAGTGTCTTCCAGTGAGCGCTTGAGGCTCGACAGGGTCCGCACCCAGACATCCTGGTAATCCGACACCCACCGCTCGTAGATCAAGCGGATCGGGACCACATTCAACGTGTTGACGACCTGCCGCCCCTCGTCCCGGGTCAACACGAGGCCGGCGGAGCGAAGCACGGCAATGTGCTTCATCACGCCGAACCGCGAGAGCTCCGGAAAGCGGTCGACGATTTCCGTGGTCGTGCAGGGCTTGCCCCGGAGCTGATCGAGGATCGATCGACGCGTGGGGTCGGCGAGCGCCTTCCAGACGAGGTCGAGGTCCTCACTCGTTCCGGTTGCGCCCGCGCGACCCTTCGGCATCGTTCGTCTCTCCGCGCCCTAGCCTTCCAGATCCTTCTTCATTGCTTCGAGGAGCTGCCCCCAGCCTTCGTCCATTCCATCCATGAATTCCGGCGGTACCGGCCCGAAGATCTCGTTCTTGAAGACCAGCTTGGTTCCCGACTCGACCGGGGTCAGTCGCACCATCAGGTGGCACGCCACCGGGTACGACAACATGAGGGGCCCGCAGATCTCGAGCAGCGTGGGCGGCTTGATCGACTGCACGAAACCCCACAGGTGACCGCTGTCGTTGCCCAGATCCCGGAACCAGCGTCCGCCCGGCTTCCGCTCCCGTTTGAGCGTGAGCCGCGGCTTGCCCGGCTCACCCTCCATGTCCGTGAGGTGCTTGATGAGACCCTCGAACGTCTTCTCCGGGCTCGCCTTGATGACCATCTCCTGCTCGTATTGAATGAGATCAGCCCGCTCCGCCTGCTTTGCTGCCTGGGTCATGACTTCGTCTCCTTGTTGGCCGGCCACGTGGGTCCGGGTGGTTGGTTTCCCGCGCGCGGGTTACGTGACCAAATAGTCACATGAAAGGTGTGGGTCGTCAAGAAAAAGGAAGTAGCGGGCTGGCGAGGAAGGGATTTAGGACTTAAATCTATGAAATGCTTATAGATACAGGGGGTTCAACTCCGCCCAAACCGCCGGAAAAACATCACCCCCACCGCCGCCATAAGAATGGCCGCCACCAGCGGGAACAAGGCCGGCCTGGCATCCTGGTAATTGAGGAACGCCACGAGGGCAAAGGCCGCGGCGGCGAGAAACCACAGGAATGCGGACGCGCGGCCGGCGCGAATACTTTTGGACATTGGAATCCTCCGATCACCGATCCGGGGTCACGTAGTCCCGGGCTTCCTTCAACGCAGAATCACGCGTCCCGTCCCCGGCCACGACGAGCAGCTCCAGGTAATACGTGCGCGCCAGCGATTGGTCGCCGACTTCCCGGGCCGCCCGGGCGGCACCCAACAGGCTGTTGAAGCGCTTCGGGTAGAGGCTCAGGGAGCGCTGGTACGCCGCCAGTGCGGCCGCCGGTTGGTGTTGCTCCATGTGGAGGTCGCCGAGCAGCTCGTGAGCGGGAAGAGTAGGGGCCGGCGTCACGGAGGGCTTCGGTGTCGAAACCTCGAGCTCGGCGGCTTCCCGCATCAGTGCCAGGCTGGAGTCATTTCGACCCTCCCCGTGGGCGATCCAGGCGTTCAGCTCGAGGCGGAGCATGTGGATGTTCCGGCCGAACAGCTCTTCGCCGGCGTCGCGGGCGGCGGCCTCCGGTTTTTCCATTCGATTGGCGCAGGCTTTGGCCTCGGCCAACTCGCCGAGGTGGGCCGCGCCCAATCCGCGCGCAAACCACATGATGGACTCCGGCCACCCGAAGCGGTCCCAGTCGAGGCCGGCCGGCTCGCGCGGGACGATGCGCGCGGCCTCCTGCCAGGCGCGTCGTTCCAGGGCGTAGCGGGCCTGCGTGGATGCCAGGTGAAAGGCCGTCTTGAACGTGGGTTCCAGTCGGGCCGTCGATCGGAGCCGCGTGAGCTGCACCTCCGCCTGGTCGTCCATCCCCTTCTGGAGATCGGCGTAGAGGAGATACTCGATCGTGTGGGGAAACTCGTCCCAGACGAATTCGCCCCGCTCCCCCGCCGGATAAAGCAACGCGGCTTCCGCCGCCCGCCGGTTTCCACCGATCACTCCATTCCAATCGCCGAGCCGCGTGTAGATGTGCGTGGGCATGTGAAGCGCATGCGGATTGTTCGGCGCGATGGCCTCGTACCGGCGCGTGATCTCGAGTGTTTCGCGCTCGCGGCCGGGCATGTCGCTGGCGTGAACCAGGTAATGCATCGCACCCGGATGATCCGGACTCTTCCGGTACACGCGCAGGAGAATTCCCGCCGCCCGGTCGGCATGCGCCCGGGCACCCTCGATGGAGTTGGCCGGCGCGGAGGCCAGGTGAGCCAGCGCGTAGAAGACGCCCACGTCATCATCGTCCGGGAACGCGGCATAGAGTGTTTCCATCGCCGCTTCCCAGCGTCGAATGCGGAGCCAGTAGTCCGTTGAGGAGGGATCGAGAAAGAACGCCTCGGCCGCCGCCACGAACAGCCGTTCCCGCTCCGTCGGCGGCTGAAGGGCCTTTGCCGCCTGCACTTCCTCCCAGCCTCGCTTCAGTGCCTCCGGCTTCGGCCGCGTCGGCCAAAGCGGTTGAAACAGCGTCACCGCAATCCCCCAATGCGCCATCGCGCACTTCGGGTCCGTCACGACGATCTGCTCGAACGCCGCCCGCGCCTGCGGGTACGTCATGTGATGCAGGAGCGCGAGCGCCTGGTTGAACTGACCTTGAGCCGGTCCCGAGCAGGAGGCGCGAAAGTCCACCCGGCCCATGGGGTGATCGCCATTCAGCGCACCCGGGCCGCTCGTGCCGTCCGCGCGGGCCTCCAGCGCGACGAGGATCAGGAGCGTGCCGAGAAGGCGAACAAGGTGATGATGTGTGCGCTTGAACATGCTGGCCTCTCTCACTCCTGATCAGCGTATCAGAGGGCACCTTCGTCAAGCATCCCCGGTACGGAGCGGCCTTCGCGTCACTCTCCGAATAGCCGTCCCGGTTCTGCGAGCGCCTGGAGCGGGACAACTTCCACGCGATCCCCCAGCGAAAAGCGCTTCTTCCCGGGATACACGATGGCCACTCGTTCCAGACCCAGGTCTTCGAGCGCGATTCGGATGGAGGGCGTTACGATCGGTGTGTCGGCTCGCTTGCACTCGACACCGAGGAATCGGTCGCCCCGGCGGAGAAGGAGATCGATCTCCGCTCCCTGGTGCGTGGCCCAGAACCATGCCTCGTCGTGCGGCCCGGTGGCGAGGATTTGCTCAATTACGAACCCTTCCCAGGAAGCACCTACCTTGGGGTGCGAAAGCAGTGCCTTTTCGGTACCGAGGCCGAAGAGCTGGTGCAGGAGGCCGCTGTCGCGCACGTAGACCTTGGGCGACTTCACCTGCCGCTTGCCGAGGCTGGCGTGCCAGGGGAGAAGCTGTCGGACCATGAGCGCATCTGTCAGCAGGTCGAGATATCGGCGGCTCGTGGAGGGATTCACGCCCATCGCCCGAGCCGGTTCGGCGGCACTCCACGTCTGGCCATGGTAATGCGCGACCATCGTCCAGAAGCGCAGCAGGGCCGTAGACGGGACGCGCACACCCCATTGCGGCAGGTCGCGCTCGAGCAACGTCTGGATGAATTCTTTTCGCCACGCGCCACTGTCCACCTCCGAGTTGGCCAGGTACGCGAGTGGAAAGCTGCCGCGGCGCCAGAGCCTGTCGGCCGACGTCGGCCCGAGCTCCGCCAGCGTGAACCCGCCGATCTCGATCCGCTCCACCCGTCCCGCCAGGCTCTCAGAACTCTGGCGGAGCAGGTCGCCCGAGGCGCTACCCAGGATGAGAAACCGCGCCGCCCTCTTGCGGCGATCCGCGAGAACGCGCAGAACCGGAAAGAGCTCGGGTCGACGCTGTACCTCATCGATGACCACCAGCCCCTCGAGGGGCTCCAGCGCCGTCCTCGGCTCGGCCAAGCGCCCGAGGCTCGCCGGATCCTCAAGGTCGAAGTAGTTGGGAGAGTCCTCGTCCAGGAATTGCCGCGCGAGTGTCGTTTTGCCGGACTGACGCGGGCCGGTCAGCACCACGATCGGGCTTCGTCGAAGGGCCGCGTGGATACGGTTCACCAGATCAGTGCGCTCGATCATAGCCGGCAATCGCACCATGAAAATACCGCACTAATAGCAGTAATTTCATGGTATTTCCGGGAACCTCAGCAAATCCGGGGGGGAGTGGCGGGGGAAGTGCTCGGCTACCGTCTCGGCTCATACCCCATGGCCACCACCCCGGAGCCGAATTCCACCCGCCTGACGAGCTTCAGATCGACAGGCTTCGACAGTCCCGCGAATAATGTCGGTCCGTGGCCGGCCAGCCTGGGCTGGACCACGAACTCGTACTCATCGATCAATCCCAGCTCCGTCAACGCCCGGGCGAGTTTCACGCCTCCCACGAACAGGCCGTTGCCCGGCTCCTGCTTGAGCTTCCGAACGGCGGTGCCAAGATCGCCCCGCACCAGCTCCGCGTTCCAGTCGACCCGCTCGAGGGTGCTCGACACGACGTACTTCTTTGCGGCGTCGATCGTCCGGGCGAATGGTTCCATCCAGGCCTCCA
>Ga0315912_10005198_pt1 | contig 12041 bp, 11 predicted proteins | sample VfabasoilMG_FD_204469 | JGI IMG/M metagenome (GOLD analysis project Ga0315912, IMG submission 204469) | Garden soil microbial communities collected in Santa Monica, California, United States - V. faba soil | ecosystem: Environmental > Terrestrial > Soil > Garden | place: USA: California... | reverse complement strand
CTGTTTTCCCGGAACTACCGCGATGAAACGCAGCTGCGCGCGCTGACCCATGCCATCCACGAACTGCGCGAGCCGCCGCTGCTCATCGCGGTCGATCACGAGGGTGGGCGCGTGCAGCGCTTTCACCAGGAATTCACCTCGCTGCCGGCCTGCGGCAGGTTCGGCGGGCTCCACGACGAAGATCCTCAGTCCGCGCTCAGGCTCGCGCAGCAGTCCGGCTGGCTGATGGCGGCGGAACTGCTCGCCGCGGGCGTGGATTTCAGCTTCGCGCCGGTGCTGGACCTGGATCGCGGCATCAGCCGCGTGATCGGCGATCGCGGGTTTCATGGAGACCCGGACGTCGTGTCGCAGCTCGCGCGGCAATTCGTGCGCGGCATGAAGGCGGCCGGGATGGCCGCCGTCGGCAAGCACTTCCCCGGGCACGGCAGCGTGGCGGCGGATTCGCACGTGACGCTGCCGGTGGACAATCGCGGCCTCGACGAGATCGCGATGAGCGACATGGTGCCGTTCGAGCGGCTGATCGGAACGGGCCTGCCCGCGATCATGCCTGCGCACGTGCTGTACCCGGCGGTCGACGACGTGCCGGCCGGTTTTTCGTCCCGGTGGCTGCGCGACATCCTGCGCGGGCAGCTCGGCTTCCAGGGCGCCGTCTTCAGCGACGACGTGAACATGTCCGGCGCCGAAATCGCGGGCAGCCACGTGGACCGGGCCGAGGCCGCGCTGCGCGCGGGCTGCGACATGGCGCTCGTGTGCAACAACTCGACGGCCGCGGCCGCCGTGCTGGAATCGCTGGACGCCGAAGTCGACCCCGCCGCGCAGGTGCGGCTGATGCGCATGCACGGCACGGGGGAACACGCGGGCTTGACGGCAATCAGGAACCAGCAACAATGGCGCGACGCGGTATCGCTGCTCGCGGCGATCGACACCGCACCGGAACTCGGGCTTGGCGATGACCGTACTTGAACGAATCCTGATCGCGCTGGCGCTGCTGGCCGGCGCCGCGCCGTCCGCGGTCGCGCTGGACCAGGGTTGCCGGGCGCTCCAGGAAGCGGAGATCGCCTGGGACGGTCCGCCGGAATACGACAACGGCCTGCTCTGGAAGATCACCGGCGCCGCGGGAGAGGCCAGCTACCTGTTCGGCACCATCCACGTCGGCGATCCGGCGGTGCTCGACCTGCCGGAAGCCGTCGGCAGCGCGCTGGACGGCAGCGCCGCTTTCGCGATGGAAGTGCTCCCCGATCCGGCAGAGATGCTGACCTTCTCCACGCTCATGTTCTTCAGCGACGGGCAGCGCCTCGACCAGCTGCTGCCGGCCAACCTCTACGCCCGGACGGTGGACATCCTGCAGGGCTACTCGCTGCCGGAACAGGCGGTTGCCGGCATGAAGCCGTGGGCGGCGTTTCTCACGATGAGCTATCCGCCGGACACGCAGGTGGTCCTCGACCTCGAGCTGCTGGAGCGCGCGCAGCAGGCGGGCGCCACGCTGCACGGCCTGGAATCCATGGAAGAGCAGGGCCGCGTGTTCAACGATCTCGACATCACCGACCAGGTGCAGCTGCTGACGGACACGGTCTGTCATTACGAGATCGTCAGCGGGGATTTCGAAAGAATGAAGGAGCTGTATCTGGAGCGCGACCTGAAGGGGTTGTCGGTGTTCGGCCAGCGCCACGCCTTCGAGGACAACTCGCTTTACGAACTCGTGACCGAGCGGCTGCTGACGGATCGCAACCGGCTCATGGTCGAGCGCATGCTGCCGCTGCTCGAGGCGGGCGATGCCTTCGTCGCCGTCGGGGCCATGCACCTGCCCGGGGCGGACGGCATCCTGTCCCTGCTCGCGGAGCGCGGCTACGGGATCGAGCGCGTATATTGAATGTCCCTGAAAAAGGCCGTCCATGGCCTTTTTCAGGACGGGAAACCAAAAGCGTGGTTTTGGTTTCCCTTCGTTGCGTAATCGACTGCGCGATTGCGCAATGCCGTGCCTCCTGCACGGGAGTCATGACTTCGGTATCGTGTGCAGCCGGATTTGTCGGGCCACCTCACACAGGCGGGACATGGCGCTGAATTTCACGAAGATGCACGGTCTCGGCAACGACTTCGTCGTGCTGGACGGCCTCGATTCGCCGATCGTGCTGGCGCCGGACAGCATCCGCCGTCTCGCCGATCGGCGCTTCGGCGTGGGTTGCGACCAGCTGCTGCTGCTAGGGCCGCCCGGCTCGGGCGCGGATGCGCGCCTGTCGATCTTCAACACCGATGGCAGCGTGGCCGAGCAGTGCGGCAACGGCGTGCGTTGCATTGCCGAGTTCCTGCGCCGCCGTCGCGGCCTGCGCGCCGATCCGGTGAAGCTCGAAACGGCTGCGGGCCGGATCGAGGTGTTCGCGGATCCGGCGGGCTGGCGCGTCAACATGGGCGCCCCGGAATTCGATCCGGCGCGCATTCCGCTCAAGGCGGACCGGCGCCGGGACAGCTACCGGGTCGATCTGCGCGAGGGCCCGGTCGACGTGCACGTGCTGTCGATGGGCAATCCGCACGCGGTCCTGGTGGTCGCGGATGTCGTGGGCGCGCCGGTCGGCACGCTCGGTCCGGCGATCCAGCAGAGCAGACAGTTTCCGCGCGGCGTGAACGTGGGTTTCCTGCGGATCATCGACGCCGGCCACGTCGAGTTGCGCGTTTGCGAGCGCGGCGTGGGAGAAACCCTGGCTTGCGGCAGCGGCGCCTGCGCGGCCGTGGTCGCGGGGCGCCTGTATCACGGCCTTGAACCCCGGGTGGATGTCGGGTTAAAAGGAGGACACCTCCGGATCGACTGGGTGGGCGAGGGAGAGCCCGTGTGGATGACGGGGCCGGCAACGACCGTGTACGAGGGACGCATCGATCCATGAACAAGCCGAAGGCCGGCACGCCGGATCCAGCTGGGCTCACCGACGAGGAGGTCGCGATCTACCTGCGTCGCCACCCGGATTTCTTCGCCTCCCGCCCCGATCTCCTGTCCGACCTGCGCCTGCCGCACGCGGGCAGCGGCGCGGTATCACTGGTGGAACGGCAGATCTCGGCGCTGCGCCGGCAGAACGAGAAGACGCGGCAGCGGCTGCGCGAGCTGATCGACATCGCCCGCCGCAACGAGGAACTCGCCGTCCGCATGCACCTGCTGGCCCTGAAGCTCATGGAGTGCCCGGAGCCGAAGGACATCTTCGAAATGCTGTACCGGGAACTGCGCGACGACTTCAAGACGGATCGCGTGGCGGTGCGCCTGTTCGCGGCGCCGTCATTCATCGATTCCTTCGCCGGCGACGAATTTGCGGGCGAGGAACGCGAGGAGCGGCACCTGTTCAAGTCGATCATCGAGCGGCGCAAGCCGCTCATCGGCCGCCTGAAGCGGCAGCAGCAGGTATTCCTGTTCGGCGACGACGGCGACGACATCGCTTCCGGCGTCATGGTGCCGTTGCGCGGTTCCGGCTGGGGCGGCATTCTCGCGATCGGCAGCCGCGATCCGGCCCGCTTCAACGAACACCTCGGCGTGGAGATGCTCACGCATCTGGGCGAGGTGCTGAGCTGCATCCTCAAGCCCTGGGTCCGGGAGAAGTGAGTCCCGCGGAACTGCGGCAGCTCGAGGATTTCCTGGCGTCCGTCCGGCACCTGAGTCCCAACACGCAGAGCGCCTACCGTCGCGACCTGGAGGGACTGCGCGCCTGGTGCGCGGACCGGCAACTGCGGTACTGGCGGGATCTGGACGGCCGCCAGCTCCGTACCTACGTCGCCGCCCGGCATCGCGGCGGACTCGGCGGCCGCAGCCTGCAGCGCGCGCTCTCGGCGATCCGCGCCTTCTACCGGTACCTGATCAAGGGCGGTCGCGCCGAATCGAACCCGGCCCAGGGCCTCGTCACGCCGAAATCACCGAAGCGGCTGCCGCACACGCTGGACGTGGATCAAGCGACGCAACTGGTCGCGCTCAAGGGCGATGATCCGCTGACGGTGCGCGATCGCGCCATGCTGGAACTCATGTATTCGTCCGGCCTCCGGCTCGCGGAACTCGTCGGCCTTGATCTCGGCGGGATCGATCTCGCGGACGGCACGGCGACCGTGACCGGCAAGGGGCGCAAGACGCGCACGGTGCCGGTCGGCCGCCATGCGGCGCAGGCGCTGCGCGACTGGCTGAAGTGCCGCGCGGATCTGGCGGCGTCCGGCGAGACGGCGTTGTTCCTCAGCGGGCGCGGGCGGCGCATCAGTCCGCGCGCCGTGCAGCAGCGTTTCCGTCACTGGAGCGTGAAGCAGGGGCTGGCCACGCACGTGCATCCGCACATGCTGCGCCATTCCTTTGCCACCCACATGCTGGAGTCGAGCGGCGATCTGCGCGCGGTGCAGGAACTGCTCGGGCACGCCGACATCAGCACCACGCAGGTCTACACGCACCTCGACTTCCAGCATCTCGCCAAGGTCTACGACCAGGCCCACCCGCGGGCACGCAAATCCCGCTAGGCGAAATCGGGGTCAGACTGCGATTTTGAGGGCCGGCCATGCGGCCCCCATCGCCGTGAAAATCGCAGTCTGACCCCGATTTCGCCGACCCTTTAGAATAGGCACCCATGGCGCAGATCGAGATCCACGGCACCACGATTCTTTCCGTCCGGCGCGGCGGGCGCGTCGCGCTCGGCGGCGACGGCCAGATTTCCATGGGCGAGACGGTGATGAAGGGCAACGCCCGCAAGGTGCGCCGGCTGTACGAGGACCGCATCCTCGCCGGTTTCGCGGGCGCGACCGCGGACGCGCTGACGCTGTTCGAGCGCTTCGAGGGCAAGCTCGAAAAGCACCAGGGCAACCTGCTGCGATCCGCCGTGGAACTGGCCAAGGACTGGCGCACGGACAAGATGCTGCGCAACCTCCAGGCCATGCTCTGCGTCGCCGATCTCTCGGTCTCCCTCATCATCTCCGGCAACGGCGACGTCATCGAGCCCGAGAACGACATCATGGCGATCGGTTCCGGCGGCGCTTACGCCAACGCGGCGGCGCGTGCGCTGCTGCAGAACACGGAACTCGGCGCCCGCGAGATCGTCGAACGGGCGCTCGGCATCGCCGCCGACATCTGCATCTACACGAACCGCTCCATCACCATCGAAGAACTGCCCGCCGGCCGCGCCTGAACGCGCGCCGTCGCGTTGCCGCACGCAATCGCCATGAAAGCACTCACGCCACGCCAGATCGTCAGCGAACTCGACAAGCACATCGTCGGCCAGGGCGCGGCGAAGCGCGCCGTGGCGATCGCGCTGCGCAACCGCTGGCGGCGCTCGCGCGTCGACGACGGGCTGCGGAACGAGATCACGCCGAAGAACATCCTCATGATCGGACCGACCGGCGTCGGCAAGACCGAGATCGCGCGGCGGCTCGCCAAGCTCGCGAACGCCCCCTTCATCAAGGTCGAGGTCACCAAGTTCACGGAGGTCGGCTACGTCGGCCGCGACGTGGATTCGATCATCCGCGACCTCGCCGACGTCGCGGTGAAGATGACGCGGGAGCAGGAGACGGAAAAGGTGCGCGGGCGCGCGGAACACGCCGCCGAGGAGCGCATGCTCGACATCCTGCTGCCGGGCCCGCGGACGCCTCCGCGCGGGGACGAGCCGGACGACGAGCGGAACGCCACGCGCGAGCGGTTCAGGACCATGCTGCGCGAGGGCCAGCTCGCCGAGAAGGAAATCGAGATCGAGGTGAGCCTGCCCGCGGTCGGCGTCGAGATCATGGCCCCGCCCGGCATGGAGGAGATGACCAGCCAGCTGCAGGGACTGTTCCAGAACCTGGGCGGCGGCCGCAAGCGCATGCGGCGGTTGCGCGTGCGCGAAGCGCTGCGGCTGCTGGCGGAGGAGGAGGCCGGGAAGCTCATCAACGAGGACGAGGTCAAGCTGCGGGCGCTGGAGAACGTCGAGCAGAACGGGCTCGTCTTCCTGGACGAGCTCGACAAGATCACCGGACGCGGCCACACGTCGGGACCCGATGTCTCGCGCGAGGGCGTGCAGCGCGACCTGCTGCCGCTGGTCGAAGGCTGCACCGTGTCGACCCGGCACGGCATGGTGCGTACCGATCACGTGCTGTTCATCGCCTCCGGTGCGTTCCACCTGTCGCGGCCCTCGGATCTGATCCCGGAGCTGCAGGGCCGCCTGCCGATCCGCGTCGAGCTCGACGCGCTCGGCGTCGCCGAATTCATCCGCATCCTCACCGAGCCGGACGCCTCCCTCACGGAACAGTACGCCGCGCTGCTCAGCGTCGAGGATGTGAAGATCGAGTACACGAAGGACGGCATCGCCCGCATCGCCGAGATCGCTTTCCAGGTCAACGAGGCCACCGAGAACATCGGGGCGCGGCGGCTGCACACGGTGCTCGAGCGGTTGCTCGAGGAAGTGTCCTTCGAGGCGCCGGACCGGGCTGGCCAGACGATCGTCATCGACGCCGCGTACGTGGACGGACATCTCAAGGACCTCGCGAAGGATGACGACCTTGCGCGGTACATCCTGTGAGCGGCAGCGCCAAGGCGGGCACCGTGCCGTACCCGGTCTCGATCAACCTGCGCACGAAGTCGCGGGTACTCGCGATCGCTTTCGACGATGGCAGCGAGTTCGAGCTGAGCTGCGAGCTGCTGCGCGTGTACTCGCCCTCGGCCGAGGTGAAGGGCCATGGACCCGGCCAGGACGTGCTGCAGGTCGGCAAGGAGGGCGTCAACATCCGCGCGGTCGAGCCGATCGGCAACTATGCCGTGCGCCTCGTCTTCGACGACGGCCATGCGTCCGGCATCTACAGCTGGTCGTACCTGCACGAACTCGGCCGGCAGCGCGAGGATCGCTGGCGGAGCTACCTGGAGCGGCTGGCGGCGGCCGGTCACGCGCGGCGGGAAGCATGAGCGCGCCGGACAGCACGGATTTCGGTTTCGAGCGCGTCGCCGTGTCGGCGAAGACGGAGCGCGTGCGCCGCGTGTTCGAGTCGGTCGCCGACAACTACGACGTGATGAACGACCTGATGTCGCTCGGCATGCATCGCCTGTGGAAACGGTACGCGGTGCAGGTCTCGGGCGTGAAGCGGGGCGGGGCGGTGCTGGATCTCGCCGGGGGTACGGGAGACTGTGCGCGTCTTTACCTGGACCGCGTCGGTGCGACCGGGGACGTGACGGTCTGCGACATCAACGGCGCGATGCTGCGGCGCGGTCGCGATCGCCTGCTCGACGCCGGCAGGGCGGCCGGTCTCCGCTTCGTGCAGGCGGACGCGGAGCGGTTGCCGTTCCGGGATGCCGGTTTCGACTGCGTCAACATCGCCTTCGGGCTCCGCAACGTCACGCGCCGCGAGGCCGCGCTCGCGGACATGCGCCGCGTGCTGCGCTGGGGCGGCAGCGCGATCATTCTCGAGTTCTCCCGGGTCACGCTGCCGCATCTCGCGCGGCTCTACGAGCGGTGGTCCTTCGAGGTCATCCCGGCGCTCGGCGAACTCGTGGCCGGCGATCGGGACAGTTACCGCTACCTCGTCGAGTCGATCCGCATGTTTCCGGACCAGGCGGCGTTGAAGACCATGATGGAGGCGGCGGGTTTCGGCCGCGTCGAGAGTTTCAACCTGAGCGGCGGCATCGTCGCCGTGCACCGCGGCGTGCGGATCTGAAGATGGACGCGCGCCCCCTGCCCGAGTTGCCGCGGAGGCTGCTGGAGCGCCTGGCCCGCCGGCTGCTGGAGCTGGATGCGGAACAGGCCGCGCGGCTGCGGACACTCGAAGGCAGGGTGATCGCGGTGGAGTTCCGCGGGATCGCCGTGCGCCTCGTCCTGCTGCCCGGACCGGACGGCCTCCGGCTCGCAGCCGCGCATGACGGCCCCGTGCACGTCACGGTCCGCGGCGCCCCGCTCGACATGCTGTCCTACCTCGCCGGATCGGCGCCCGCCGCCGGCCGCGGCCTGGAGATCGCGGGCGATGTCGCGGCCGCCGAAACGCTGCAGGAGATCCTGAAGGACTTCGATCCGGACTGGGAGGAAGCCCTCTCGGAATGGGTCGGCGACGCCGCCGCGCGCGGGCTCGGCAACGCGCTGCGCGGGGCCGGGAACTGGGCACGCGGCGCGGGCCGCTCGACGCTGCGGGACTTCGACGAGTACCTGCGCTTCGAGTCGCGGGCCGTGCCGGAACGCGAGGAGGTCGGGCAATTCGTGACCGCGGTGGATCGCCTGCGCGACGACGTGGAACGGCTGCGCGCGCGGCTCGACCGGCTCGGCCGCGCCGGCGCGGGGGAACGCTGATGTTCACGCCCGGCCAGGCCCTGCGGCTCGTCAACATCCAGCGCGTGCTGATCCGGCACGGCTTCGACGAGATCGTGTTCGCGATGCACCTGCTGCGCCCGGTGCGTTTCGTCCAGTACTTGCTGCCGTGGAACTGGTTCCGGCGCCGGCGCGATCCGCGCGCCGTGCGCCTGCGCCGGGTGCTGGAGGACCTGGGGCCCATCTACGTCAAGTTCGGGCAGATCCTGTCCACGCGCCGCGACATGCTGCCGGAAGATCTCGCCGTCGAACTCGCGAAGCTGCAGGACCGCGTGCCGCCGTTCCCCGGTGCCGCCGCGCGCCGGATCGTCGAGGAAGCCTACGGCCGGCCGCTGGAAGAGGTGTTCGCGCGGTTCGAGGAACAGCCGCTCGCGTCCGCTTCGATCGCCCAGGTGCACTCGGCGACGTTGAAGGACGGGCGCGAGATGATCGTCAAGGTCGTCCGCCCCGGGATCGAAAAACTGATCCGGCGCGATCTCGGCATCATGCACCTGCTCGCCGGCCTCGCGGAGAAATACTGGGACGACGCGCGGCGGCTGCGGCCCAGCAACGTCGTGCGCGAATTCGAAAAAACGCTGCTGGACGAGCTGGACCTGATGCGGGAAGCCGCCTGCGCCACGCAGCTGCGGCGCAATTTCGCCGATTCCGAACTGCTGTACGTGCCGCAGGTGGACTGGGACCTCACGCGCCGGGACGTGATGGTGATGGAGCGCATCAGCGGCATCCCGGTCAGCGACATCGACGGGCTCCGGCGCGCGGGCGTGGATCTCCGCTGGCTGGCGGAGGCGGGCGTCGAGATCTTCTTCACGCAGGTGTTCCGCGACAGCTTTTTCCACGCGGACATGCACCCCGGCAACATCTTCATCCGCCCCGAGCCGGGCCGGCACCCGCGCGTCATGGTTGTCGATTTCGGCATCATGAGTTCGCTCTCCGAGTTCGACCAGCGCTATCTGGCCGAGAACTTCATGGCGTTCCTCGATCGCGATTACCGGAAGGTGGCGCAGCTGCACGTCGAGTCCGGGTGGGTGCCGCCGGGCACGCGCGTGGACGAGTTCGAATTCGCGATTCGCACGGTCTGCGAGCCGCTGTTCGATCGGCCGCTGCGCGAGATCTCGTTCGGCAACCTGTTGCTGCGTCTGTTCCAGACCGCGCGCCGCTTCAACATGGTCGTGCTGCCGCAGCTCATCCTGCTGCAGAAGACGCTGGTCAGCATCGAGGGGCTGGGCCGGCAGCTGTATCCCGACCTGAATATCTGGCACGTGGCCCGGCCGCTGCTGGAGCGCTGGATGGACGATCGCATGGGCTTGCGCGGTTTCGCGCGCGCGACGCGCGAGAACCTCCCGTACTGGCTGCACCGCCTGCCGGAGCTGCCGGGCCGGATCATCGACGTGGTCGAGAAACTGCGCGACGGGAAGCTGCGCGTGGAATGGCACGCGCCGGAACTGGAAACGCTGCGGGAGGAACTCCGCCGCAACAGCCGCCGCGATCTGCTGGGCTTGTGCGCCGGCGTGCTGTTCCTGTCCGGGATACTCGTTTACGCGCTCGTGGCTTCCGGGACGGGCGAGGCGCGTTCGCTCGCCCTGGTCCTCGGCGCGGCCGGCACGGCATTGTTCGCCCTCGCTTTCACTGAATAATCCTGAAAATCGGGGACAGTCCCCGATTTTCGCGGGTCAGTGCCGGAGGCCGGCCGGGACGGCGCGGGCCGGGACCTGCGATTCGAGCAGCAGTTCGCGGAGCCCGATCAGCGCGACGCCGTAGGTATCAAGGCGCGCCAGTTCCTCCCTGAGCACGGCGATCGTTTCCGGATGCGGGTGGCCGATGGCGAGCGCCGTGCCCTTCCGGCGCGCGGCCTCGATCAGTTCATGAAAGCGGGCGCGGATGTTGCCGGCGTCCTGCTCGTTGTCGAGGAACACGTCGCGGCTGAGGCTCGGCACCCGGCTCTGTACCGCGACCGTGCCGGCGACGCTCAGGTTGCTGGTCATGCTGTCGACGTAGAACTTGTCGTTTGCCTTCAGGTATTCCATCAGCCATTCCATGCGCCCGGTGTGCTTCGTGAGCAGGCTGCCCATGTGGTTGTTGACGCCGATGGCGTCCGGTACGGAACCGAAGTCGCCCGAGAGCGTGCTGAGGAATTCCTCGCGACCCATGTCGAGCAGGAGTCCGCCGGGGCCGAGGAAGCGGTTCTGCGCGGGCTCGGCCGCTTCCATCGGCAGGTGCAGCAGGACTTCCTTGCCGAGGCCGGCGGCGAGCGCGGACATTTCCGCGGCGTGCGGCGAGTGCGGAAGGATGGCGTAGGCGACGGGGCCGGGCAGGTCGAGCGCTTCCCGATCCTCGCGGTGACGGTAGCCGACGTCGTCGATGATGATCGCGATGACCGGCGAGGCGGACAGCTCCGCGCCCGGCGCGGTTGCCGCGCGCGTCAGCAGGAAAACGGCGAGGAGCGCCGGCGCCAGTAACAACAGCCGGCCCCGCATCTGCGTCTCAGCCGGCTTTCTTCTCGAGAATCGCCAGGCCCTTCAGCACGTTCAGGGCCTGGTAGAGGGTGTAATCGCTGCCCGCCAGCGACGGCTCTTTCGCCGCGGGAGCGGCTGGTGCGGCGGGGGCGGTCCCGGGTTTCGCGGCCTCGCCCTCGGGCTTTGCCTCGGCCGGCTGTTCCGAATCGTTTTCCAGGTGCCGGGTCAGGTTTGCCTCCGTGACGATCACCGGCTCTTCCTCGCGCTGTTCCACGACCAGCTGCTCGACCAGGATGTCCGGCGCGATGCCTTCGGCCTGGATGGAGCGGCCGTTCGGCGTGTAATAGCGCGCCGTGGTGAGCTTCAGCGCGGCGTCGTTCGCCATCGGCAGGATGGTCTGCACCGAGCCCTTGCCGAAGGTTTTCTGGCCCATGATGATCGCGCGCCCGTGATCCTGCAGCGCTCCGGCCACGATTTCCGAGGCCGAGGCAGAGCCCGCGTTCACCAGCACGATCAGGGGCGCGTGGTCGAGAACGTCGACCGGTTTGGCGCTGAACCTCAGCTTCGAGTCCCGGACGCGACCCTCCGTGTACACGATCAGTCCTTCCTCGAGGAACAGGTCGGAGACCGCGACCGCCGCGCTCAGGATGCCGCCGGGGTTGTTGCGCAGGTCGATGACGACGCCCTTCAGTCCGGCGGCGTTGTCCTTGCGCAGGTTCTCGAGTTCGCGGGCGACGTCGTCGGCCGTGTGCGTCTGGAAATTCGAGATGCGGAGGTAGCCGTAGCCGGGCTCCAGCGTGCGCGAGCGGACGCTGCGTACCTTGATGACGTCGCGCGTGATCGTGATCGTGAACGGCTTCTCGGTGCCTTCGCGGACGATGGTCAGCGTGATCTGCGTTCCCGGGTTGCCGCGCATCAGTTCCACGGCGTCGTTCAGCGGCATGCCCTTCACGGGCGTCTCGTCGAGGCGGATGATGAGATCTCCCGCCTTGACGCCCGCGCGCCAGGCCGGCGTGTCGTCGATCGGGGCGATGACCTTGATGAAGCCGTCCTCCACGCCGACCTCGATGCCGAGGCCGCCGAACTCGCCGGACGTACCTTCCTGCAGATCTCGGTAGGCTTCCTGGTCGAGATAGGCCGAGTGCGGGTCGAGTCCCTCGAGCATGCCGCGGATGGCGTTCTCGAGCAGCGTCTTGTCGTCGACGGTCTCGACGTAATCGTTCTTCACCTTGGCGAACACCTCGGTGAAAGTGCGGATCTCCGCGAGCGGCAGTTCGTCGACGCTCGTTGGCGTCGGGGCGGGGGCGTCACTCGACTCCATCAC
>Ga0315912_10005196_pt1 | contig 12047 bp, 10 predicted proteins | sample VfabasoilMG_FD_204469 | JGI IMG/M metagenome (GOLD analysis project Ga0315912, IMG submission 204469) | Garden soil microbial communities collected in Santa Monica, California, United States - V. faba soil | ecosystem: Environmental > Terrestrial > Soil > Garden | place: USA: California... | reverse complement strand
GTTCCATCCGTCATCGTTTTAAATTTAATGACCTTGAAAATTTTACCGTTAAGCCCTGGCCGTAATTGAGTAAACCATACTTTTCCTTTGTTGGCGATCGCTAATAAAAAAATAGTGAGAAAAAAAATAGGAGAAGTAATCAGCAGTAATAACAGCGATGCAATTCTGTCTATAAAGGGCTTTAGAAAAGATTGATACAATTGTAAAAATTAATTTCAAAAATAATTCATTATCAGAGAATTGGGCAATTAATTATAGGGGCATTGCCTCCAGCCGATCATTGTATTCCCTCAACAATTCCGTCCAAACAAATTGATTACTAAAATTTTTTACCATGTATGCTCTTGCATCTTCCGATAGCGCTGCCCGGGCTTGCTTATCGGAGGCCAGGAAAATCATTGCTTTTTGTAACTCTTCTTTACTTTTAGCAGGTACCAGGAGACCCGTTTTTTGATGGTTGATAATCTCATTGCAACCATTGATATCTGAAGCAATGATAGTTTTCCGCAAACATGCCGCTTGCATTACCACGTTCGGAAACCCCTCCCGGTAACTGGGAAACACAAAAATATCAGAAGCTATAATCCAAGGACGAACATCGGCTTGATAATCAGCCAAAATAATTCTTTTGTTTGATTGTAAGGTGTTCATGGTTGAGTGTGGAATTGGATCGAGCTCAGGTTCAAAATTTCCAACTAGTATCAGCCAGGCTGATTGATTTTTATTTAACTCCACAAATGCCTCCACCAGCTCCACGATTCCTTTATCCTTAACCACCCGACCAACAAATGAAAAAACAATTTCATCATCCGGAATTGAATATTTTTTTTTTATCGCTATTGCCTGGGTTAATAACTCAGGATCGACTTTGTAATGTTCAGGATCAATTCCGTTTGTACTTCCAAACCCAATTACCTTCATTTTCAATTCACTGAACTGCATCTCCTTCTTCAAAAATTGTTTCAGGTTGATTGAATTGGGATAAACTTTATGGCTGCACCAATACGTAAACCGCTCAATAATTTTCAGAAGTATACGCATCGCCCCTTTCGAATTGATCCAGGGAAGTCCGGCAATGGTGTGCATGCGAATCGGCACGCGGCAAAACCATGCAGCAAACATTCCAAGCAACCCGGCTTTGGGAGTATGCGTGTGAATAATATCTGGCTTAAACTTTAGAATCAAAAAAATCAATCGAATCAAAGCAATTGCATCGCGAACAGGCGTAATTTTCCGGGTCATGTTTATTGCAACATGTTCTATCCCCAACGATTTTAATTGTTGCACTTCAGCACCATCGGCACTTACGGCCAATACATCAAAATTATTTTCCTGGAAAAAATTAAGCTGGCCTTTTAACAGGGTAACCAATGATATGGGCACGGTAGTAACTCTAAGCAATCGCTTTTTTTTCATTGGTCTTTCTAATCAAAGAGGCAAGCTCACCCATGTTTAAACTTATCATACCAAAATCGTCCGCACATTTTCGAAAAGATATCAGCAATTCTTCGAGTGCATTTAAACTTTGCTCCGGATGATTTCCAAAATTATGAGGATGCCACCATAAATGATAAACCTCTCCAAGTTTAGCCGCTTGCTTCATTTCCGATTTAATACGTCCCAATTTCAGTTGATTAAGAAAATATTCATTTGGATTATAGGGTCGCAATAAGCGACTGGCAGGAATGCAAAGAGGAAATCCATCGCGGATATCAATTTCATTAATTGAAAATATATTCTTCTTCCCTATCGGGAAATACGCATCCAATCCCCTGTTCAGTCGTTTCCATTTACTTTCATTTTGAGTGCTCTCAATATTCCAAAACCAATCTTTTGGGTTTGACCGCACGGACTCAAAGCCCTCTTCAAAACAAACTCTCAGGTAATTGTCGTTAAATTGATTTCTTGGAAACACTAAAGATTTAAGTTTTACTCCATAAGCAGATGCCGCCTGTTGCGCAGCGTGAAGGTCGGCCCTAAATTGGTCAACCGTTTGCCCCGGTTCATTGCAATAAAAATGACTGAACGTATGAGAGCCCAATTCCTGATGCTCCGTTCCCACAATTTGTCCCACCAAACTATGGGCATAATGAAATGGATCTGCGTCTTCATTCTCACCTACACCCTTATGTTCTATAAAATAATAAGCTGAAAGTTCTTTATTTATATAAGTTGGTTTTGATAAGGGAAAATTATTCACCAAGGTTTTTTTATTTTCATGCATCAGCAATCCTACCCCCGCCCACGTAACATGAATTTTATATTTCGAAAACAACGCCAACATTTGAGGGATCGCTTTTCTGGTACTTAAAAAGTATTCAGAATAGTCTAAGTTTCCAGCCATTGGCAACTGCCACTTCTCAAACCCGCCCCAGTGCAATTCAAAATCGAGGGATATTATGAAGGTGCCCGTCATGCTTTAGCTACTTCAAGCCGCTGTTTAAGTTTCTTAAATTTTCCCCGCTTCAAAGCTTCCTTCTTCAATTCACTTAATTTGTCAATATCCAGCAACTTAAGGATCACAAACATCATCAAAATCATTACCTGGCTTTTTTGCCTCATCGCCAAACCAAGATTCCCTGTGATCTGAGAAAGCGCCAGCGAAACGCCCAGGAAGGTGAAAAAACATGTCTTCATTATCGGATCACCCAACAATAAGTTTTTAAGATGTGTTGGAAATAAAATTCTGATGAACAAATAAAGATATAGGAGGTTCTCAAACGAAACTATAAATCCCAGTGCTCCGGGAGCATCAAAAAATAACGGCCTGAAACAGAATGCAAATAGTTTCTCCGGTATTGAATAGCTGGTTATATCTATTCCGGATGTTGCCTTAGTTAGCTCACTCGCCCGATGTGACACCAATGGATCAAAGACCGACTCATCTTCAAATCCTGTTAGCCTGAGTATATCATCGTATATGATCATGAGCAGTACACCCGCAATAGTTAATATAGCTGCCCGCAATGTTATACTAACACCTTTCACAGAAAATGAGTATCCCACGGCAATACCAATCAACACAACAAAGAAAATATGCGACCTGATTTCGTACATCATCCAACCACCTATCAGAAAAGCAAAAATTCTCTTCAACGGACTATTCAGGCTGTAAAAAAACAAACCGAAAGCGAGGAATATAACAGATCCTTTACCAAGAGAAGCAGACCAAAAGTGAAGATTAGGCAAAAGGAATATTACCGAAACGCCATCTAAACCAAAAATCAATGGCCTTGCTTGTATTCTTTCTTTAAAGAAAATGTAGAAATAAATAAATCCAAGAAACCCGAAAAAAGCGAATACAATCATGCTAGATTCATAGGTGAATCCAAAAAAATGCACAAAAGGGTAAAGTAAAAACTCAACAAAGTCTGTGCCCGCCCCAAAATAATCTGACCATAACACACCCCCTAGCTTCTCACTTACAATTTTATAATAGAGGTGTGAGTCTGATGGATTAAATACAGCATACAAGTAATAAGTTATTGCCAGTGCTGAGTGATAGAAAAATAAAATAAAAAGAAATCCCCTGTTGAGGTGTTTGTGCCTGGCGGTAACAAAATTGATCACCAGCCAACCGATCATGAGCGTTACAATCCAAACAAAAAAACTTTGCAGCATACAATTATTTAAAATACTTCCATATCACCCAGCGTGGGATTCCATCGGCCGAAAGATAGAGAATTATCACCGTTGAGCGGGAGCACTGTTATTATAGGACCTAAAGGTATTGCCAATGAGGGCATTGGCAATTTAAAACCCGACCATGTAATAATCCGAACACCCAAACCGCGTGCTGTATTTTGAATCATTTCTCTCACTTCACTTTTATTATCTCCATTCCAGAAAAATTCAGTTATACGCATTTCAGAAAAATATCGTCCTTTCTTTATCCGGAATAAACCGTTTCCATATTTACTCTGAAATTGAAAATATTCAATATTTGGGTTTTCAGTATAGCGCCACTTTAAAAAATCAGGCGAAGCGTTTGTGAACATATTCTCACCTGTCTGAATATTGGGTATTGGAAGCTCTGATTTATTTAAGTCATGTTGATATTTTTCCTTACGGTTTGATAAGAACACTGGCCAGATACTTATCTTCATCCTTCCATTTTTTTGCCAACCCATTTTTAAATAGCCAGGCATACTTATTTTATTGGGTGTATTAAATATAAAATTGACACCTTCCCCACGGCATTGCTCTACTAAAGCCAACGTGAGTTTTTTAAAAATGCCATTTCCCTGGTAACCCGGATGAGTGGCTGTATCAACCGCTCGCACGGATTTAAATATTTTATCTCTCTGTCTCCACTCCCATCGCATAAACGCCCGCACTCCGATTAACTTTTCTCCATCCCATGCCAAAAGTACCGGTGATCGCCCAAAAGGATTGTCTACATGCTTCCATCGCCAGAAGGCTTCCGATTTAGGCATGAGCGATTCACCAAGGCTTAGCTTCAGTAGTTCAACGATTGCGGGGATATCTGCTTCTGTTGCGGGGCGGATGGTCATGCCCAAAGATAATTCTAAACCTTTACTTCTACGTCAATGTATTATTATTGAATAATTTGCTATCGCCAAGTTTTTACTCAAGCACAATACTATTACAGTACAACTCCTCCATTTCTTTTACCATTCTCGCCATGCTAAAGGATTGAATAATTCGATGCCGGCCTGCTATTGCCAACTTCAATCTTGTATCGCGATCCGACACCAACCGATCAATATGATTGGTTAGTTTTTTCCACCCTTCCACAGGTTCCATCATTCCATTTCGGCCTGGATCAATTACTTCTTTAATTCCGCCTGCATCTGTTGTAACCACGGCACACTCCATGCTCATGGCCTCCAACAGGGACAATGGAAGGCCCTCAAAAACGGAGGTCATCATAAAAATATTCATTACTGAATACCAAGGGCGCACTTCCGTTTGCAAACCGGGCATTACAATGCGACTCTCCAAATTCAATTCACGCAAATGTTTTTCCAATTCAATGCGCAACGGTCCATCACCTACAATTACACCAAATAAATCCGAATTTCGATCGGACGCTTCCTTAAAAACATCAAGCCATTCTTTTAATCGTTTCTGAAACCGGAATACTGCCACCGTGCCAACAACGATTGCCTCGGAAGGAATGGAATGCTTGCGCCTCATCAATTGTCCTTCATCATCACTACGTTTGAAAAAATCCACATTCACACCATTCAATAAAAGTTTTACCGGTATAGTTGGATGAATATTTTTATTTATTGATTCTGCTACATCTCCCGAAACGGCAACTACTATAGATTGCCATTTGAAGGTAAAGCGGTTAATCCATTTGGTAAGGAAATGGTAGCGCTCTTGTTTGTTGTGTTCGGTGTAGATTAATGGAACATTCGTTAAACGATGCACCCATCGCCCAACAAACCCAGCCCAGGGAAGATGAGCATGAATTAATTGAATCCGGTTATCCTGAACATAGCTGGCAATAGTTTTTGCCTTCAGCAAAATCTTAAAATTATTGGTAGCCGATAAACATGTTACTTGCCCGCCAGCTTGCTGAATGGCTTCCACCATTTGATTTTTCCAGGGAAGGAAGTAGATATAATGAAATTCAAATTTGGATTGATCATGCAACTTAAGACTTTCCGGCAGCAACATTTCTGCACCGCCACGGCCAAGGGATTTAATTATATGGAGAATCTTAATTTTATCTGCCATGAATTCTTTCTCAATTATTTAAAGTTTTTGGTAAACCTCCAAAAATCTCTTTGCTATGACCCGGTTATCAAACTTATTCACTGCCTGGTAGGCGTTATCAGTTACATCGCTCAACTTGCTTGCATCCATACGAAAAACTTCAAGAACACTCTTCACAAAACCATCTTCATCATTTGCTTCTACTAACCACCCTGTTTCATTATTCTTAATCACTTCAGATATTCCACCAACATCGAAGGCAACCACGGGTGTTCGGCAAGACATGGCCTCGAGAATTACACCAGGTAACCCTTCCAATATACTTGGCAGTACCAAAACTCGTGAAGCTGATACATACTCCATAGGGTTTGCCACTGCTCCGAGGAATTGAACACCTTGTATAGCTCGGTACTGTACCGCTTCTTCGATTCGCTTTCGCAATGGGCCATCGCCCACTAACCACAAAAAAGCGTTTGGTTCAATATTTTTTATCCGAGCATAAATATTTAAAAGTCCTAAATGATTTTTCTCGAACGTAAACCCACCTACGTGCACCAAATTAAAGGCATACTTATCCATCACACTCGTAGGATTGACCTCTCGCAAATCCACACCATTGGAAATCATACTGATCTTGTGCTGCACGGAAGGAAAAATTGATATGAAATCGCGCATCGAACTGTTGCTGACCGAGAGTATCCAACTTACCCGTTTATACAAAAAATTATTAAACCATTTTTGGCCCGGATGTTTAATGTATTGGCTCACCATGCTGGCGTTGCGAAAAACAATCTGAAATTTTAAACCAAAAAGAAGTTTAGCCAATACTGCATACTTCAATGTTTCACCGGCATTGGCCTGTACAATGTCAGGTTTATACTCTTTGAATATTTTTGCCAGCGAAAAGAGTAATGAAAAATTTATGCCTTTCGTTCTGTTAGCCGACATGTCTTTCCACGAAATTCCTTCCGGGATAAATGCTTTACCGGAAACCGCAAACATTGAAACATATAACACGTCCTCCCCAATGGCCGTTAAATGTTTAGATAACTGCCACGCAAAAATCTCTGCACCTCTATATTGCCGGGACATAACCAGTTGAACAACTTTCATTTGCTTCTTTTCAGGCATTTTAAAATAAAGTCTTCCATCTGGGCATGAATAGATTCTAACTGAAACCGATCCGTAAACAAGCGGAGGCTTTCACCAGCCATTCTATTTCTCTTCTCGGTATCAACAATCATAATTTTTAATGCTGATGCGAGTTCAGTTGTCTGATTGACATTAAAAAAGAGTGCATTCAACTCATTTGCAATTTCGCGATTATTAGGAATATCGGAGCAAATTATGGGAAGGCTTGCTGCTTCGGCTTCAATTAGTGAACCCGGCAGTCCTTCAAACCTCGAAGGGAATACAAACACATCAGCAGCAGCCAAAATATTATTGGCGTCATTCCGGTGGCCAACCATTACTACATTATCCTGTAATTGGTATTCTTTCACTTTTTGCTGAAGTACTGGTGTTAGCTTTCCTTCTCTGCCAACAATCAACAACTGAACTTCACCGAGTTGATCCTTTAGCATTCCAAGCGCATCCAACAAGATATCCTGACCTTTCTGATATTCGTGCCGGGCCATATTAACCAATAGAAGCCGCTCTCCCGTTCCAAGCGATTCACGGATAGCTTTTCGATTGCTGTCATCTTTCACTAAAGGGTTACGCTCACGACCGCGAAAAATAATGGTTACTCTATCCATTGATATACGCAGCTTTTTGTGATAATGCATCGCTACCGCGTGCCCATTGGCATGAAAATGATCAACTCCTTTCAATTGGGTGATCCAGTCCACAAACCGGTATAGGGAAAGTTTTACGCGTGTTACCTGGGGGTCTGCGTATCGATGCTCTGAGTACATTTCATTAACCAGGCTCTCCACATGAACAAAACCACCTAAAGAAAGCCTGGTTAACCTCCCTAATAAATTTGCCTCAAACAAAACCGAATGAACCACTTCAGGCTTGAATTCACGCATCAGTTTTTTTAGCGATTTAAGCTTTGACAAAAAAGAATTTCCCTCAAGCGTAAACGCTTGTTCAAAACCAAACCGTTTCGGATCATAAGAAAGGTTCACATCTTTCAGAACGACCAGTTTTACATCATATCCTTTACGTTTTAACCAACCATAAAATTGTAAAGATGAAAATTCAGCACCACCAGTGAACAAAGAATTGATAAGCAGAATAACACGCATATCGCAAATTAAAAAAACCTAAGCCTTCGGCTTTGCCCGTCTGTTACAACCATATTGCCGGCATGGGAAAAGGTATGTGTGGCCAATATCTGTTCGTTCCATGGAAGCCAATCAATAATTGGTCTTTCCATAAATTCTTTTGGCGTTAGTGTCAGAATTTCCATAAAACAAATACCATGACCATACTTGGGAGCCCCTATTTGAGCTGGCCTGATCAACTTTCCATTAAATTGAAAAATTTTTCCTGCCGGGCGCGATCTGCGCACATCACGCGTAACCGGGTTCTTCTCATGAGGTTTCCACTCCGCTCCGATTAATTCTGGGCTCCAATAAATATTTAAAAACTGATCGGGCGAGGTGCCTAAAGCCAGTTTTTGCGTCCCAAACAAATACCAAAGTCCATTGTAAAAAAATATTGTAGGATCGTATAACTCCAAGCCTTCCACGATAGGTTCTAACTTTTTCCACTTTATGGGAAATTCTTCACATTCATAAAGGCATATTTTTTTATACTGGGCAGCCTCGGTCATTAAATATATTTTACTTTGATTTTCGATAATCGTGGGATAAGATAAATGATAATCTTCCGAAATAACTGTAGTGGGCTGCCGGGGTTCATCGAGCGACAAACAATCTATTTTGCCTTTTCCTGAGCCCTTGAATATTTTTTCAAAGAACAAATACTTTCTCTCCTGATAGAAAAACAAAAAGGGATCTGCCCAATCGGTACTGGCTGGTGGCTTAATTTTAATGGTGGGCAATGGCTTAAATATATTCTCAGCATTTTCCCATGTATACAGGGCCCATTGCTCGTAGGTAAAAATTTTTATGATCTGTTCCTTAAACCTTCTTAGCCAAAACCGAAGCATGATGATTATCGCCTGCCAATTTTCCGGATCTCTGTATAAGGTTGCGGCAAAGAGATTTTTTTCGACCACTTCGTTGCCAGGAAGAATGCCTCTGCTTAGTTCATTAAGCTTTGAACAAAATAATTCAACACCAGCCGCATATACTGAATTTTGATTCCGGTTAAACGAAGTAAAATCTGTTTTACAAAATGATTTCCCCAATACCATTCCTGCATCTAACTTATCGGAAAGGACTTGCAATGTAACTCCCGTAACGGGCTCATCATTTACCACTTCCCAAAAAGCCGGAGGCCCTCCCCTGTTCACTGCACTATCGCCATGATGCAGAGACCAAACACCATGCTTTGCCACATGAAGGATTCCTCCTTTTAAAATACGAAACCCAAAACGGATGATGATATCTGAACCATGTTCACGAATTGCTTCTATATCTTCGGCAATAATTTCGTCCTTAAATTTTGTTTGCTTCGGGCTAATAGTCAGGCATTTCACTCCTTTAAGGAATTCAGTTATATCGCTCTTACTGAACTGATCATGTTTAACTTTAAATACCAGTCGGTCAACTTTTCGCAAGAAACGATACGCCCATCGTTCCATCCCCGCCCTACTTAATTTACTGCCATTCAATACGATAAGATTCAATTGCAGTGCCGGATTGGATGAAATAAATTCTATTATAGATTTTTGCCAGTAAGCAACTTTAAATGAATCGAGGAGAAGACAAATACGTACGGGCACTTTGTTAAATTTTTATATTTGACCAAAAATAACCGAAAACAAGCAAACTAGACCTGCATGCTTTTCAACTCAATAGAATTTGCAATTTTTCTGCCTATCGTCTTTGGCTTGTATTGGTTTGTTGCGAACAGAAATCTAAAGCTGCAGAATCTATTGATCGTGGCTTCTAGTTTTATTTTTTATGGCTGGTGGGACTGGCGATTTCTTCTGCTCCTCATCTTTAGCGCCAGCGTAGACTACTTTGTAGGAATTGCTCTTGAGAAAACAAGCGATTTGAAAAAACGAAAAATATTGGTTGCCACAAGTATCCTGGTCAACCTGGGAATCCTCGGTTTTTTCAAATACTTCAACTTCTTTGTCGATAGCTTTGTTGATGCCTTCACACTACTGGGTGTGCCTTTAAGTGGCATATCACTTAAGATCGTGCTGCCTGTTGGCATTAGCTTTTACACCTTCCAGGCTCTCAGCTATTCCATTGACGTTTACAAGAAAAAACTGGAACCAACACACGACCCGGTTGCATACTTTGCCTTTATTAGTTTTTTCCCGCAATTGGTTGCCGGCCCAATTGAAAGAGCTACTCATCTGCTGCCACAATTTTACACCAAACGAACTTTTGATTACGCGAAAGCCGTGGATGGCATGCGCCAGATCCTTTGGGGACTATTTAAGAAAATTGTAGTGGCCGATAACTGCGCTGTTTTTGCCAACAGGATTTTTGACAACTACACTGATTATAGTGGCAGCACATTGCTCATTGGGGCCATTTTCTTTGCCTTTCAAATCTATGGTGATTTCTCCGGCTATTCGGACATCGCAATAGGAACCGCCAGATTGTTCGGGTTTTCGCTTATGCGCAATTTTGCTTACCCTTATTTCTCCCGCGATATTGCCGAGTTCTGGAGGCGGTGGCATATTTCCTTGACAACCTGGTTTAGAGATTACGTTTACATACCACTCGGTGGAAGTCAAGGCGGTACGGGCGAGAAAGCAAGGAACACGTTTATTGTATTTCTTTTGAGCGGTTTCTGGCATGGAGCCAACTGGACTTTTATTGCATGGGGCCTGTTGAATGCCTTATACTTCGTACCCTTGCTTCTGCTCAATAAAAATAGAATAAATACAGATACTGCTGCTCTCAATAGAATACTGCCCACCCTAAAGGAAACTCTGCAAATAGTTATTACTTTTTTCCTTACAACATTTGCGTGGATATTTTTCCGGGCAAAAAATATTGGAGAGGCACTCGCCTTCACCAAAGGCATGTTCAGTAAGAAACTACTAACCATTCCATCTGAGGATCTAACGAAAGTGATCATACCGGTGATCATACTAGTAACAGCTGAGTGGCTTCAGCGAAACAGACAACACGCCCTTGATTTTGAAGGACGAAAAATTTATCGGCCCATAAGATGGGCTACTTACTACGCTATTGTTTCTATCATCTTCCTACTAGGAGGTCAACAGCAGGAATTCATCTATTTTCAATTTTAACCATGAAGCGCTTTCTTCTTCTTTCTCTTGTTTTTGGCCTTCCCATACTTCTTGTTGGTATCAGTGTCGAATTCTATAATCGAAATCACAATACCTATAAGGCTAAAGCCGATTACGTTGAAAAGAATAAAGACCAGATCGAGCTGGCCATCTTCGGCTCGTCACAGAACTGGCACGCCATCAATCCTGAATATCTGACCATTAAAACGGCACCGTTTGCCCATGGAGGAGGAGCAATGAACATCGATTACCTGGTTTATGAACGATTCAAAGCTGAACTGCCAAAACTAAAAGCTATTGTCTTTGAAATTTCGTATCAAAGCTTTGAGCGAAAATGGAATTCCAACTGGAGTAATAATCATCTTTTTTGGATGTACTATGGCATCAACAACTACGATGGTCCTGTTCCATTGAGTGAGCGGTTATTAATCACCGCGAATCCAATGGCCTACTCCAAGAAGTTTATACAAGGAATACGGCACCCTGAAAGATCCGCATACAACGAGTTTGGTTACATGCCAAGGAATGGGTCCTTGGCTCGTATTAAGTATGACACATCTAAAATTTATAGTACCCCTTCGCTCAAGCGAAGACACCACAAAACCAACCTCAACGCCTATCAATTTAATTCTGACCTGCTGAACAAAATAATCCACGACTGCATTGCCATGAAAATAAAAGTCATTCTTCTATCACCGCCCAAATTCTATATATACAATCGGCACATGGAGGCTGGGAAATTGAAACGAAGGAATTCGATCTTGGATAATTATAAAAATATTGACCAGGTATATATCTGGAACTACGAACGAACTTTTGAATTTAAGAATGAGTGGTTCGCTGATCCTGACCACTTGAATGATGAGGGCTCAAAACAATTCAGCAAGATTTTCAATGAAAGGGTGCTGTCACTTATGGAGGACAGTGGCATTAATAAATAAATCAGATCCGATACTTCTCCGGGTCGTATGTTTTGCCCCGCTTATTGAGAATAGCATCTCTAACC
>Ga0315912_10005195_pt1 | contig 12048 bp, 9 predicted proteins | sample VfabasoilMG_FD_204469 | JGI IMG/M metagenome (GOLD analysis project Ga0315912, IMG submission 204469) | Garden soil microbial communities collected in Santa Monica, California, United States - V. faba soil | ecosystem: Environmental > Terrestrial > Soil > Garden | place: USA: California... | reverse complement strand
CTTGTTGTAGTCCTCGTCGAGGAGCTTCCAGCGCTCCATCGTCGAATCGGCGGCCGCGATCTGGAGCGAGAACTTGTAGGCCTCCGGATTGGTCGGCTCGAGCTTCAGGAGCAAGCGATACGCCTCGACACCGCGCTCGTACTGCGCCTGGTCGTACAGCGTCTCGGCCAGCGCGCGCACGATGCGCCCGGCGAACTTGTCGCCGCCCGCCTGCACGAGGAACTTGTACATGTCCTCGGCGCTGTTCTTCTCGTCCTCGACGAAGACCGCGACGAGGTTCTTGAGCGCCTCGCTCTGGAGCTCCGCGAGCTCGCCGCGCGAGCGCTTCTTCGCGACCGTTCCTTCCTCCGTCGACTGGAATACCTTCAGGAAGCGGCGCGCCGCTTCATCCGTCCGGCCAAGACGCCAGAGCGTCCAGGCGCTCTTGAAGAGAGCGATGTCGTAGAGCTCGGTGTCCTTGAACTGGAGGACTTTTTCGTACTCGTTGTACGCGTTCTGGTAGTCCGGAACGTCCTTGGTGAACTCGTATTCGGCACGCATCATGTGCGCGTCCGGCGTGAAGCGGCTGTTCGGGAACCACTCGAGGATCTTGTTGAAGCGACCGAGCGCCTCGTCCGGCTTGTTCTCTTCGTTCGCGAGGAAGCCGTCGATGTAAAGCGCGAGATCGTACTCGCGGAACGCCTTGAAGCCCTTCAGCACGCGCAGGAAGCGCGCGCGTGGCTGCTTGTAGTCCTGCAGCGGCGGGTCGCCGCGCGTATCGGCCGGCTGCTTTTCCCACGCCTGGAACTCTTTCAGGAACTTCTCGCGCGACTCTTCCCACTCGAGCTCGCCGATGCGCACGAGCGCTTCCGGGAGCTCGGGTGAATCCTCCGGCGATTCACGGATGAACTTGTCGAGCAAGTCGTGCGCCTCGATGCGGAGCTTGCGCGTCGCCTCGATGTTGCGCTGAATGCGCTGGTCGATCTTCTTCGCGAGCAGCGGGCGGAGCGCCTCCGGGATCTGCAGGCTCACGCGGATCTCGCGCGATTGCTGCGCCTTCTTCTCTTCCTTCTTCTTGATGGTCGGGCGCGACTGCTCCCCGAGCTGGCGCTCCGCGGCCGGCTTGATCCTGGAGGATTCGCCCGCGAGCGCGGGCGTCGCGGACCTGTCCTCGGCGGCACGCCCCACGAGGGGCGCGGCCCACGCGCAGAGCAGCGTGACGACGCCGAGTGAACGGCGCATCAGCGCAGGCCCTCACCGCCGACGTACTCGTCGGCCCAGTCCTCGCCCTCGAACGGCCAGTACTCCTCGTCGTCGCCGAGGTAGCGCGCCGCATCGAGCGAATCGACGATGGTCTGCGGCAGGAGCCCCTGCGAGAGGGCATTGATCTCGATCTCGAGCGAGCGCTTCTTGCCGAGCACGGTCTCGACCCGGCCGAGCCGCGCGCGGCGCAGCAGGCGCGTCAGGCGCCGATCGAGCCGCTCGAAGGCGTCCTTCGCGAGTGCGACCTGCTGCGACTCGACCTCTTTGCGCGTCTCGGCGGCGGCGGTGTAGAGGTCCGCGGCCCTCGCTTCGTCCTGCACGAGGAGATCGGCGAGCTCGGTGCCGGGCTTCACCTCGCCGTGGGCCGTGACGGCGTTGGCGGTTTGCGCGTCCCGCGCCGCGCGCGCCTGCACCTCGAGCGCGGCGAGCTCGCCCTTCAGCGCAGCGAGATCGGCGTTGCGGTTGTTGCGCTCCGTCTCGCGGATGATGCGCCGCACCTCGGCGAGCTGGGATTCGACGCGCGATTGCTGGTCGGCGTTGCTCATCCCGAGCGGGCCGGTCGCCTGCCCGCGCAACTGGTTCGGCGTGGTCAGGCGCTTGTTCGCCTCTTCGAGCTCTGCGATCGAGCCGAGCAGGCCGTTCATCTGGTAGTCGAGCTCGGCCAGGCGCCGCGTGGCGCGCCCGTACCCCGAGTCGACGCGCAAGAGCGAGCCGAGCGCGCGCGCCGTCTCCTCCGGCACGCCGAGTCCCGCGGTCGCCGGATCGGCGCCCGTGCGGAGCGCTTCCGTGAGCGACTTCATGGCCGCGGGATCGGCCGCGAGCTTGCGCGCTGCATCGCGCACGGGCTCGTAGCGCTGCAAGAACACGCTGAGCTTGCGATCGGCCTGCGGGAAGCGACACATCGCCAGATCGATGTACGAATCGAGGATCCAGGCCTCGTCCTCGTACACGTGGTTGATCTTGAGCCGCTGGAGGTCATCCATCGAGATGCGCGCGGCCTGATAATCCTTGGCCTCGTAGCGCGTGGTCGCCGTCTCGTAGAGCGCCTCGGGCAGCCGCTCGGAATCGTTCGGAACCAGGTAGTAGTAGTAACGCGCGTCGTTGAAGCGGTACTGCTCGTGCGCCACGCGCCCGAGGCCGAGCCGCGCGAGATCGCGCACGCGAAAGAAATCGCTGCCGCCGAACAGCGCGGCCTTCTTGGGCGTGAGCTTCGGATCGGCGACCTTGCAGAAGGCTTGCTCGCCTTCCTTGTAGTGCTTGCGCTCGACCTCGATCACGCCCGTGAGGTAGGTCGCCTGCGCCCAGAAGCGCGAGCGGTCACGCACGAGCGCGTATTCTCGGAGCGCCTCGTCCGGCTTGCCCTCGGCTTCCGCCGCACGGCCCGCGAGGTACGCGATGTCGCCGCGGATCTCGTCGCTCGCGCTCGGCGGCACGGCCTTGAGATCGTCGAGGAACAGGCGCGGCCGCTCGCTCTCGAGCCCGAAGTCGACGAGCGAGTGCACGGCGAGCCGATACGACGGCTCCTCCGGATCACCTTCGAGCAGGCCCACCAGGTACGCGCGCGCCACGTCGTGCGCCCCGCCACGCCCGAGCGCGTCGCCGAGCTTGTAGCGCGCCGAGCGCCCTTCCGTCGATTTCGCAAACGGCTTGAAGCGCTCGGCTTCGACGATGTAGACGAGATCGCTGATCGCCTCGTCCCGGCGGCCCGTCGCGAGCTCTTCCTCGACGTCCTGGAGCTCCTCGCGCAGGCGTTGCGCGCTGAGCGGCTCGGTGGGCGCGAGGCGCTTCTGCGTGAGCGCCTTCTCGTACGCAGCGAATGCCGCGCCGCGCGTGTCGAGCGGGCCGGGTGCCGCGGGCTCGGCGGGAGCGGCGGGCTTGGCCGCTCCGTCGGCCGGCGGGGCGCTCGGAGCCGAGGGAGCAGCACTCGCAGCGCCCGCGGGAGCGGGGCCGTCCGGTCCCTGGGCGAAAGCAGGCGCGGCCGCGAGCGCGGCGGCGACGAGCGCGCCGACCCCGACCCTCAGCGTCACTCCACCACCCGTGCGCGGAGGCGAATTCGCAGGTCGTACTCGCCGTCCTCGTCGTCCGGGAAGTCATCCGCCATGTCGGACTCGTCCTGGATGCGGAAGCTCGCCTCGAGCCGCTTGCTCTCCGGCACGACGATCGCGAACTTGGAGGCCTGAAACGTGCGGTACTCGCGGTTGCGCGCGTCGTAGCGCTCGATCTCGACGCCGAGCATGTGGTGGCCGGGCGCCACGGCGTGGTCGTAGACGATCTGCGGCTCGTCCCCGCCGAGGCGTTCGGGCGCCGAGTAGGCCACCGCGTCGTCGAGCGTCACGCGAAAGCTCGCGATGCGGGCGTCGTCGCCTTCGACACCGACGAGCACCCGCAGCTTGCTCGAGAAGAGCGTGGTCGTGACGGCGGCCACGCGACCGCGCAGTGCGGCGATGTCGGCGAGCAGCTTGTCGTAGGCGATGGGCGGCGGCTTCGGCGGGCCCTCTGGAAACTCGTTCGGCTCCGGCGTGAGCGGCGAGCGCTTCTGCGCGGCGGTTTCCGTGCCCGTCTTGGGCGGAGGCGGTCCGAGATCGTCACCCGAGGTAACCGCCGAAGACGACGTCCCCGACGCAGCGGCGGGTGCACCCTCCGCGGGCGCGGCGGGCGCCTCGGCCTTCGCCGGCTCGGGCTTGGGCGGCTCCGCTGGCGCCGACGCGCTGGCTTTCGGTGCGGCGGAAGCTTTCGGCTTCCACTTGCCCTTGCTCTGCGCGGCGGCGCTCGACGCGAGCCCGAGCGCACCCACGAACACCAGCCAACCCGCGACGCTCCGCGCTCGCATGACGACCGAGGAGGCTATCACGCCCCTCGCGCGCGAAAAAGCGCGGCAGGCCGCGCGGCCAGACTCGATTCCTGCGCACCTTCACGCACAGCGCCCCTGCCCTGGAGCGCCTCGCCAGCTCGGCGCAACGACGTGGGATCCAGTTGGGGCTTACGGATCAGGCTTTGATCTGGTTCGCGACCGCCGCCGCCGCCTTCGCGGCCGCCTCGGGATCGCCCAGGTAGTAGCTCGGCTTGATCGGGCGGAGCTTGTCGTCGAGCTCGTACACGAGCGGGATCCCGGTCGGGATGTTCAGCTCGACGATGTCGGCGTCGCTGACGTTGTCGAGGTGCTTCACGAGGGCGCGCAGGCTATTGCCGTGCGCCGCGATGACCACGCGCTTGCCGCTCTTCACCGCGGGAGCGATGTCGCTCTCCCAGAACGGCAGGAAGCGGTTGACGGTGTCTTTCAGGCATTCCGTCCGCGGCACGTCTTTGGCCGGGATGCCCGCGTAGCGCGGATCGTTGCCCGGGTAGAACTCGTGCTTCTCGTCGAGCGGGGGCGGCGGCACGTCGTAGCTGCGACGCCAGATCTTCACCTGCTCCTCGCCGTGACGCGCGACCGTCTCCGACTTGTTCAGGCCCTGGAGCGCGCCGTACATGCGCTCGTTGACGCGCCACGTGCGCGTTACGGGGATCCACATGCGGTCGAGCTCCTCGAGCACGATCCAGAGCGTCTTGATCGCGCGCTTGAGCACCGACGTGTACGCCACGTCGAAGGTGAAGCCCTCGCTCTTCAAGAGCTGCCCCGCGGCCCGTGCTTCCTGCATGCCGAGCTCGCTCAACGGAACGTCTACCCAACCGGTGAAACGGTTGTCGAGGTTCCATTGGCTTTGGCCGTGGCGGAGCAGGACGAGCTTGTGCATACGGAGCGATTTAGTGCGCTCCACGGCGCGACGCAACGCGCGGATTGTTTCCGGCAGGCAACCGCGGGGGCGTCAGCTCGTGAACGGGATGAAGAGGCTCAAACCGCCGAGCACGACGATGTCGTTCACCACGGTATCGACGCCGAGCTGAACACGCTGCTGCGCGTGCACCATGTCGCGCGCCTCGAGCCTGAGCGCCAACCACTCGTTGAAATAGAACTTGGAGCCGAAGCCGCCGGTGCCGGTGATCCCGAGGTTGCCCGGCTCGAGCGTCGCGCCGCCACCCAGCATGACGTTGAAGTCGAAGCGACCGATCGCCCCGCCCATCCAGCGCACCTTACCGTAGGCGAGCGACCAGACCAGGTTGCCGAGGAAGAAGTGCTGGGGGTTGTTCTCCGACTGCACGATGCCGACGAGGCCCTGCTGGCGCTCGATGAGCGCATCGAGCAGCCGGTAGCGCTGTCGCGTGTAGAGGTACCCGGCCTCGAGCCCGAGATCCTCCGTGAAATGAAAGGTGTAGGCGCCGCCGAACGTGGGCGCGCCGTCCGACACGTCACCCGCGTACCAGCCGCCGAGCGCGGAGAGCTCGTGACGGAGCGCCTTCTTGATCACTCGCGGGACGACGCCGCGGTAGGCGCGCTCTCCGACGAGCTGCTGCTTCAGGGCCTCATCCACGCACTGGGCGGAGGCCACGCGCGGCATAAGTAGGGCGCAACCCACAGCGGACGCGCCGACGAGAGCTCGGAGAAGCCGCAACGGGACAGGGGATTATCACACCTGCCGCGGGGGAAGCGAGTAATCTCGAGGAACATGCGGATCGCCGCGCGCCACCCTAGCGACGCCTCGCCAGCTCGGCTGAGCGATGCACAGCGACGTCTTGCCGGCTAGACTCCGGTTTTTCGGGGCGCTTGCCTCCTCGATGTTGCTGCTGCCGTGTACGGAGCGAGCGGCGAGCGCGGGTGCCGAACGGCCGGCATGCGGCGCGGACGCGGGCGGGATGCTCAGCGAGATGGCGTGTGACATCGGCACGCGGGCGGCCGGCCTCGCGCCCGGCGCGGCGGTGATCGGCCTTGCTCCCGTGGGCGGAGCGCCGAGCCTCGGGCCCGGCATCGCCGTGCGGCTCGCCGTGCGCGTGGCCTTGGCGCTCGGTGCGCGCGCGGCTGCCTGGCCCTACGTCGAGAGCGTCGAGCGGGCCCATTCCCTGCCCCATGGAGCGCGGCCGCTCGTGCTCGTGAGAGCGCGGCTCGACGGCGACCTCCTCGCAGCGGAGGTCGTGATCGTCGGGGCCGAGGCGGCGGCCGGCCCGGGGAGCGCGCCGACGCTCGCTCGCTTCGTCGTGAGGCGGCCGTTCGACGCCGAGGGGCGGGCGTTTCTGCCGCCGGTTCGGCTCGGAACGGCCAAGCTCGAACCGCTCGCGGGCAGCGACACGGACGTGCTGGCGCTCGCCTGCGCCGACCTCGGCCACGAAGGGCCGCTCGCGCTCGCCGCGCTCGGCCGGGCGCGCGTCACGCTGGGCGAGCTCACGGGCAACCGCTACGAGCTCAAGCGGGCGCGTCGCCTCTCCGAGCTCGCGCCCGTGGCGCCCGCGCCGCTGCGTGAGCCGTTCGCGAGCCTCGTTCTCACGCCGGGCGGCGAGCTCCTGCTCGGCATCAGCGACCGCGCGAGCGCGCTGCGCCTCGACACGAGCCTCGGCCAGGCCGAACCGCTGCCCGCCGTGCGACTGCCCTGGCCCGGTGGCGGGTGCGCGCGCATCGACGGGCTCGCCATCTCGCCGCGGATCGAGCGCTGCACGAAGGGCGAGGCGCCCGCCGCCGAACCTTCGCTGCACGACGCGCTCGACGCCATCGCAGGAGCGAACGTCACGGCACCCACCGGTCGCACGCGCCTGGTGCGCGCGGGACGACGCGCGAGCGACGGCTCGGTGGTGATGACGAACGGCGAACGCGAGGCGCGGCTCGAGCACGCCGGCGCTCAGCTTGCCGTGGGCGACCTCGACGGCGACGGGGAGCCCGAGCTCGTGACGAGCGTCGACACGTTCGACGCCGCAGCGGACGCCGTCATCGCCTACGCCTGGCGCGGTACCACGCTCGAGGAGAAGCTGCGGGTGCCGGTGCCGGGGGGCGTTCGCGCGCTCGCCGTCTGCCCCGGGCGCCCGACCGCGATGGCGCCGATCGTCGTCGCCACGGGCAACGGCCTGGGAGTGATCCGATGAGGCAGGGCACGCCGCCCCCGTGGCCGCGTGCCTCGCTCTCGCGCCGCGCGTTCGTCAGGGCGTCGGTCGCGATCGCGGGGGGGCTGACGACACCACGCGGGGTCGAAGCGCTCGGCCGCACGCCCCTCGGCGGAACCCTCCGGCTCGCGCTCCCGTTCGCGAGCGGCGAGCTCGACCCCCACCTCGCCGACGATCCTCTGGCGGCGCTCCTCGCGCCGGCCGTCGCCGATCCCCTCTACGCGCTCGATGCCGCAGGGAATGCCTACCCGGCCCTCGCCGCCGAGCTACCGCAGGCCACGCCCAGCGGGACGCGTGTCGTCCTGCGCGCCGGGCTCAGGAGCGCGCGCGGCAAGGCGCTCGACGCGCGCGACCTCATGTTCTCGCTTTCGCGTGCCCGCGAGCGTGGCGGCGTCGCGGTGCTCGCCGAGCTCCCCCTGCCGGTGAAAGATGGCGCTTCGGCGCTCGCGGTCGTCTTCCCGGGCGCCGAGCCGAAGGCCGTCGCCGTCGCGCTCACGAGCCCGCTCACGGCGCTCGTGCCGCGCGGCTTCAAATCGAGCGCGCCCGACGGCACCGGTGCCTTCCGCGCCACGACGAGCGCGGCCTCGATCGTCCTCGAGCGCAACCCGAACGCCGCGCGCGGCCCTGCCTTCCTCGCTCGCATCGAGGTGTCGCTCGTGAACGAGCTCGGCGAGGCGCTCCGCGCGTTCGAGTCGGAGCGCGCGGATCTCGGCTGGCTCGGAGCGGGGCTCTACCGGCCGCGAGTCGGGGCCGTCGCCTTCGAGGGGCCCCCGTTCGGCTGGGTCGTGCTGCGCGCGGGTCGCGAGGCTCAGCGCTGGGGAGCGCCCGGGGTCCCGCAGGAGCTGCTCGATCGCGTGCCGCGCGAGCCGCTCAAGCACCTCGGTCTGGTGGCGCCCGGCGGCCTCACGCGCGCGGGGGCCGCCTGGGGTGGCGGCAACGCCGAGCTCCTGGTCTCCGCCGCCGCTCCAGTCCTGGTCGAGCTCGCCCGCAACGTCGCGGCATCGTTCTCGGTATCCGGGCAGAAAGTGACCACGCTCGCCCTGTCGCCCGCGGAGCTCCGCGAACGACGCAGCTCCGGCCGCTACTCGCTCCTGCTCGACTTCGTGCGCCCCTCCGGCCCCGCCGGTCGCGCCACCCTGCTCACGCTGCTCGCCGCCACGAATCCCGCTCTCGTCGCCCGCCCGCCCCAGGCGCCGTCGTTCGAGGCGCTGGACATCGCCCGTACGCTTCCAATCGGGGTGCTGGGTTATCTGCGTATCGCGGGTGCGAGGCTGCCGGATGTTCGGGGCCTCGAGTCGTGGCAGCTCGGAGGGGTTCACAAAATGGCCCCCGCTCCCTGACCCCGAAAGCCAGCCTCTAGACCCCCACGTACCTCGCCCTCGGCCTGAGCACGAACCCCGCGCTCCGCTGCTCGAGCGCATGAGCGATCCAACCGGCGGCGCGCCCCACCGCGAAGATGGCGCTCGCCGAACCCGGGGGCAGGCCGAGCGACAGCGCCGTGGCCACGAGCCCGAGGTCGACGTTCGGCAGCTCCCCGCGCGCGGCTTTCATGCGCGCGACGAGCGCCGCGAGCGTGCGCCCCGCGCGCCTGCGGGGCGGGGCCGCTCGCAGCAGCGACCCGGCGCGGGGATCGCCCGCCGGGTACAGCGGGTGGCCGAAGCCGGGGAGTGCGTCACCGCGGCGCGTGCGCTCCTCGATCACCGTCGCGGCGCGCGCGGGCGTGCCGATCTCGGCCACCAGCGCCTCGACGCGCTCGCAGGCCCCGCCGTGCGCCGGCCCCGACAAGGCGCCGAGCGCCGCGCCGACGCACGCGTACAGATCCGCGCCCGTGGAAGCCGCGACCCGCGCCGCGAAGCTCGAGGGATTGAGCTCGTGATCCGCCGACAGCACGAGCGCGCGGTCGAGCGCGGCTCGCGTCTTCGCCGTCGGAGCGACGCCGAGCGCGAGGGCGAGCGCCCCGGCCACGCTGGGCGCGCGCAGCGTGGCACGCGCGCGTCGCGCATCGAACGCAAACGCCACGGAGGACGCGAGCGCGCGCACGAGCCGGCGCGCCCGCTCGAGCTCCTCCAGCGGCGGCGCGTCGAATCGCCAAGGATCGCCGAGCGCCAGGGCGGGCACGACGAGCGACAGGGCGGCGAGGGGCGGTGCGCCACGCGGCACGAAGCGCCCGAGCTCGGGCAAGCGCGCAACGCTCGGAAAGACCGGCACCTTGGCGCGCCACTCCCCCGTCCACAAGAGCTCGGCCACGCTCTCGAACGAGGCCCCCGACCTCGCCAGCTCCACGGCGGCGCGACCGCGGTAGCGCGGCCCGCCGTCGTCGATGGCCGTCAGCGCCGACTCGAGCACCGGCTCGCCGAAGCGCAATGCTCCCGCGGCCACGGCGCCGTGGCCCGCACGCGCCACGTGGCGCGCCCGTAACCGTTCGATGTCGGAGCGCGCGTAGAGACGGCTCGGACCGTGCGTGCCAGGCGCGCTCGCGAGCAACCCGCGACTGACGTAGGAATAGAGCGTGGCGGGTTTCACGTCCAGGAGGGCGGCGGCTTCGCGGGCGCTCAGCAGGTCCTTCATGGATTGTCGAATCTACATTGATCCATAAAGGATTGAGACGCACGTTGAAGGCACGGAGAACGGCCAACATGGAAACGGCGCTCAGCCTGGTGGATGGCGAACGAGGCATTTTGCTCCTGCGGGGACGAACGCTCGCGGAGCTCGCGGCGGCTCCGTCGCTCGAGGCGACCGCGGCGCTCCTCTGGACGGACGTCGAGCCTGCACGGGCGAGCAGCCCCGCTCGGCGCGCGCGCCTGGAGCGCGCTTTTGGAGCGGCTCGCCTGCGCGCCTTCTCGCGATTGCCGAGCCTGGGCGCGGCTCTCTCGCTCCCCGACGCGATGGAAGGCCTGCGAGCAGCGCTCGCGCAGCTGCCCGCGCGTGGAGCGCTCGCAGAGCACGGCGACGCGGCCGAGCTCGAAGGCAGCGAGCTCGCCGGCGCCACGGCCGTCTTCGCGAGCGCGTGGTTCCGTCGTTCCGAGGGCCGGGACCCCGTCCCGCCCGAGCCGACGCTCGGGCACGCCGCCGACTACCTCCGCATGCTGCACGGAGTTCTGCCCGACGCCGCCAGTGAGCGCGCCCTTTCGACCTACCTCGTCACGGTCGCCGACCACGGCATGAACGCTTCCACCTACGCGGCGCGCGTCGTCGCCTCGACGGGCTCGGACGCCGTGTCCGCCGTCGTTGCCGGGGTCGGGGCGCTCAAGGGACCGCTGCATGGCGGCGCGCCGGGGCCGGTGCTCGACATGCTCGATGCGATCGCGTCGCCCGAGCACGCGGCGGCCTGGCTCACGGCCGAGCTTCGCCAGGGTCGCCGCATCATGGGCATGGGTCACCGCATCTATCGCGTGCGCGATCCGCGAGCCGCCGTGCTCGAGCACGCGCTCGAAGCGCTCGAGCGCACGGGAGCGGCTCGGGGTCGCTTGCCCCTGGCGCGAGCCGTCGAGCGCGCCGCGACCACCCTGCTCGAAGAGCGCCACCCCGAGCGCCCCCTGCGCGTGAACGTCGAATTCTTCACCGCGGTCTTGCTCGATGCGCTCGCCATCGACCGGCGCCTGTTCACGCCGACCTTTGCGGTGGGCCGCGTCGTCGGCTGGTACGCCCACGTTCTCGAGCAGCGCCGCACCGGCAAGCTGATTCGACCCGATTCGCGCTACGTCGGACCCGCACCCAAGGCGGGCAGCGCCGCGCGTGTCGACCCGCGCGCATGATGAAATCCCAGCGTCACGCCGTCCTCGGCGCCTGGCTCGTCACCGTCGCCCTCGCCTCGAGCTCCTGCGCCAGCGCGCCCGACGCCGTCCTCGAGGCGGGTGGGCGCAATCTGCATTGCCCTCGCCCAGAGCTCGAGGTCGCGCTGAACCGTGAAACATCGAAGGTGCGCGAGTACGCCGTCGCCTGCAACTTCATGTACACCCGCGTTCACTGCACGCAGAGCGGCTGCTACTCCGCTCCACTCGAGCCCCCGTGCGTCGGCAACCTGCCCTGCTTCGAGGAGGACCCGGTCACCCTCGAGTGGCGCCTCCCCGAAAAGGAACGTCAGGCGTACGCCGCCGCACACGCCGCGCGGTAGAGCGCAGCTACGGCAGCTTCGTCGGCTCGGGAAGCGAGCCGCCAGCGCGCAGGTAGCTCACGATCTCGTCGCTGAGCTTCTGATCGGCCTTGATGCACTTCGTGCTCACGTCGCCGCTGGTCGCACCTTTGCACTCCTGCCGTCGAGTCAAGTACGCCTTGTTGACGGCTTCGTTCGCGCGGAGCGCCTCCTGCACGTTATCGTCGAGGAAGCGCCATTCCACCTTGGAGCTCTTCGGCGAAGGCGGCTTGTCGAGCGTCACCTCCTCGCTCGAGAGCGTCACGCAGCTGCCGTCCCAGCGGAGCGCGTCGTAGCTCGCCCCCGCGCCGCTCACCTGCATGCCGCCCGTGTCCGCCTTGCGTTCGGCGAGCACCAGCACCTCCTCGTCGAACTCGAGCCAGGTGTTGTCGGACGCGCCGCCGGAAGCGTTCCACGCCTTGGTGCGGCCGCGCAGGTAGCCGCGCGACCACGGCGACTTGTTGGCGAACAGGTAGAGCGCCACCGAGGGGAAGCTTCCCGAGCAGAGCTTCTGCACGAAGCCTCGCGCGGGTACGCAGGTGCCGCCCTTCTTGGCGCATTCCTTGGGCAGGCCGCTCGAGGTGGCCGCGGGCTTCGCGTCGGCCTCGCTCGAGCCGTCGGCCTCCGCTGCCGCACCTTCCGGAGCGCTGCCCGGCTCGCTCTTCGCTGCGGGCGCTTCCGCCGGCGGCTTCGAGCCCCCGCAGCCTGCG
>Ga0315912_10005194_pt1 | contig 12048 bp, 12 predicted proteins | sample VfabasoilMG_FD_204469 | JGI IMG/M metagenome (GOLD analysis project Ga0315912, IMG submission 204469) | Garden soil microbial communities collected in Santa Monica, California, United States - V. faba soil | ecosystem: Environmental > Terrestrial > Soil > Garden | place: USA: California... | reverse complement strand
CGAAGATCAATGTTGCCAGGATCGCCCGGATTGAGAAAGTCACCAAGCACGATATCATCGCCTTCCTCGAATCGCTGACGGATACGGTCGGGCCCGAGCATCGATTCCTGCACATGGGTCTCACGTCTTCGGATATTGTCGATACGTCGCTCGCCGTGCAGATGACTGAAGCTCTCGACATTATTCTTGAAGGGCTCGACGGACTGATCGACGTCCTCAAGCGGCAGGCGATTCGCCACAAAATGACGGTGATGGTCGGCCGGTCGCACGGCATTCACGGTGAGCCGATCTCTTTCGGGTTCAAGCTCGCTATCTGGTACGAGGAGATGTGCCGGCACCGGGAGCGGCTCCAGGCCGTGCGCCTGGAAATTGCCGTCGGCAAGTTGTCCGGGGCAATGGGCACCTTCGCGCATCAAGGGCCGGAGGTCGAAGAGTTCGTCTGTGCCAAAATGGGTCTGCGGCCGGACCCGGTGTCGAATCAGGTGGTGCAACGCGATCGCCATGCCTCCTATGCCACAGCGCTCGCATTACTGGCGGCCAGCATCGAAAAGATCGCCACGGAAATTCGCCACCTGCAGCGCACCGAAGTGCTGGAAGCGGAAGAATTCTTTTCCGAAGGGCAAAAGGGCTCGTCGGCGATGCCGCACAAGCGCAATCCGATCGTCTCGGAAAATCTCTGCGGGCTTGCCCGGATCGTGCGGGCGAACAGTCTGGCGGCGATGGAGAATGTGGCGCTCTGGCATGAACGGGATATCAGTCATTCGTCGGTGGAGCGAGTCATCATGCCCGACAGCACCATTCTCATGGATTACATGCTCTCGAAGGTGACGGATCTCATCAAGCATCTCTTGGTCTACCCCGCTAACATGCAGCGGAATCTCGATCTGACCGGCGGGTTGGTCTATTCTCAGCGGCTCTTGCTGACGCTCGTTGAAAAAGGAGCGCAGCGCAAGGAGTCCTACGAAGCGGTACAGCGGAATGCCATGGCCTCGTGGAAGGGAGCCGGCGGGCTTCAGGACTTGGTCGGCAAGGATCCCTTCATCTCGCAGCACTTGAAGAAGAGCGAGATTGCCGCCTGCTTCAATCCGAAATATTATCTGCGCCATCTCGATCAGATCTATCGCCGCGTGTTCGGCCGCAAGGCGGGATTTGCAGCAGGGAAGCGAACCGGAAGGAGACGTCGATGATGAATCGTATGTGTGGAATCGGATTGGCCTGTGTGATGTTTCTGCTCGGGTGCGTGACCGCCGCTTCGGCGTCGGCGGCCGATCGTGACAAGTTGCTGAGCGACCCCGGTGTGTACGGCACGTTTGCCGCGTTTCGCATCGAGACTGATTGGGGCAAGCTGGATCAGGCGACGAGGATCGCCAATCTCACCTCGTTCAGAGGAGTCGTGGAGCAGCATCGGGAGAAGCTGGCGATCGATACGTATTTGATGCGCGGCCTGTCCGATCATGCCGACTTTATGTTGCGGGTGCACGGGACGGAATTAAAGGATACCCAGCAGTTTCTGGTGGACCTGCAGAACAGCGCCTTTGGCCGGTATCTCACTAGCGTGGTGCTGCTCAATGGCCTCACGAAGAAGCCCAACTATGTGCCGGGCTTTTCCGAGCAGTTGAAGTCGGATCTCAAAGGCCCCAGTGAATCGGGGCCCTATGTCATGGTGCTCCCGATCCGCAAAGACACGGAGTGGTGGTCGCTTTCTCAAGAGAAGCGCGCCGCGATGATGCAGGAACACACCGAAGCGGCATTGCCTTATCAGAAGACGGTAAAGCGGAAGCTCTATCATTCCACCGGTCTTGATGACTTCGATTTCATCACTTATTTTGAGACGGCCAAGCCGGAAGAGTTTCATTCCCTGATCCTGGCCTTGAATAAGGTAAAGGAAGCCAGGCACAACCGGCGCATGGGCAATCCGACGCTGGTGGGCACGGTGCGGTCGCTGGATCAGTTGATTGAAGTGTTGGCGCAATAGGGCGTGAAGAGCGAGGGGATCTTATGACGACAGGAACGCTGCTCTACGAAGGCAAAGCCAAGAAGATTTTCACCGCCGAGCGGGCGGACGAAGTCGTGCACTACTTCAAGGATGACGCGACCGCGTTCAACGCGCAGAAGCGCGGCACGATCGTCGACAAGGGTATCATCAATAATAAGGTGTCGGAGCGGTTGTTCACGCTGCTGGAGGCGGAGGGTATCCGCACCCACTTTGTGAAACGGCTCAGCGATCGGGAAATGCTCACGAAGAAGGTGACGATTGTCCCGGTGGAAGTCGTGGTACGGAACATCATTGCCGGAAGTCTGGCCAAGCGCCTGGGGCTGAAAGAAAGAGATCCCATTCAGCCGGCTATCGTGGAGTTTTATTATAAGGACGATGCCCTCGGCGATCCGCTCGTGAACGACGATCATTTGCGTTTGATGAATATTGCTACGCCCGCTCTGCTCAAGGACCTCCGGGATCTGGGGCACAAGATCAACGCGGTGTTGAAGCCCTTCTTTGCCGAACGGCAGATGCAACTCGTGGACTTCAAGCTGGAGTTCGGCGTGTTCCACAACAAGCTGGTCCTGGCCGATGAGATTTCTCCCGATACCTGCCGCCTCTGGGATATGACGACCGGCGATTCGATGGACAAGGACCGGTTCCGGAAAGACATGGGCAAGATTGAAGAGGCGTACCAGGAAGTGCTGAAACGGGTTTGTGGATAGGCCGCAGGTAGGGTGACTGGTCTTGTGCTCGCGGAGCCCTCACGATGAAACTGTGGTCGCTCCATGCGCGCAGTAAAGACCAATCACCCTGCCTGTGGCTAATATGTCCTTCCTTCATGAAGGGGGGAGGGGGGAAGAGTGTGAGACGCTTCGTGATCTTTGTGCGGGATAACGGCCCCATTATTTCTTTGGGGATCGGGACGACGTGCATTGTCGCCTTCGCGATATTGACAGAGACGACGCTGCATCGCCTGGGCTTTGCGGCTCTTGCGTTGTTGGGTGTGGGGCTTATCGCGGGGATCACCTGGGCAAAGCGGCATTTGACGGAGTTGTCGAAGCCGCCGGATACAGGGGCGTGAAGAAGGATTCGGTCAGGTGCGCCGTTTTTGCTCGCTGACCGCGCACGCGGGATCATTGAGAGTGAAGATAATGGCGGTGCTCGGTCAATGCGCGCACTCAAACAGCGCTCCTGACCGAATCCTTGAGAGATGAGAAGTGAGGAAGGAAAAGAGAGGGATGGTATGAAGGCTAAGATTCATGTGACGTTGAAGCAGGGGATTCTGGATCCGCAGGGGAAGGCGATTGAGCATGCGCTCGATTCGCTCGGGTTCAAGAATGCGGCGAATGTGCGGGTGGGCAAGTACATGGAAGTGGATGTGCAGGAAACGGACAAGGCCAAAGCCGACGCGCAGGTGAAGCAGATGTGCGAGAAGCTGTTGGCCAACACCATTATCGAAGAATATAGGTATGAACTCGGGTAGTGCTGTGTGCTGAGTAATGAGTGTTGAGAGTTGGCCCGGGAAAGCTTGCCAGGCGCAGCCTCAGTACTTAGCGCTCAGGACCCGGTACTCAGGACTAACTTATGAATGTTGGAGTCATAGTTTTCCCAGGGAGTAATTGCGATCACGATTGCCTGCACGTGTTTCAGACTGTGCTGGGGCAATCGGTGCAGATGATCTGGCACAAGGAAACATCGCTCAAGGGGATCGATGCGGTGATTCTTCCGGGCGGGTTTTCCTATGGCGATTATCTCCGCACGGGGGCGATTGCGCGATTCTCGCCGGTGATGGGCGCCGTTAAGGCGTTTGCCAAGGACGGCGGGGCGGTGATCGGAATCTGCAACGGGTTTCAGATTCTTCTCGAGGCCGGTCTGTTGCCGGGCGCGATGCTCCGGAACAAGTCGCTCCATTTTATCTGCAAGGATGTGCATGTGAAGGTGGAGAACGCGGCTACGGCCTTTACGGAGGCCTGCGAGTCAGGCCAGGTGCTGAAGATTCCCGTCGCCCATGCGGACGGCAACTACTACACCGACCCGGTCACCCTGGCGGCGATGCAGGCGAATGCGCAAATCGTCTTGCGCTATTGCACGCCGGAGGGGAAGGTCACGCCGGAAGCGAATCCCAACGGGTCGCTGGATAATATCGCCGGAATCATCAATCCAGAGGGCAATGTGCTGGGGATGATGCCGCATCCGGAGCGCTGTGCGGAAGATATATTGGGGAATCAGGACGGAAAGCTGATTTTCCAATCGCTGCTCAAAGCGATGAAAGTGAAAGTCTAAGCCTGTGGTCGCGAAGAACCGGCAGTAAGTCTGACGAGTTGATTGCCAATAGAGGAACGGGTCGATGTCGCTTGTGATTACGAAAGAACTGATCGCGCAGCATAATCTGACGGACGACGAGTTCAAGAAGATCGTCGAGATTCTCGGGCGTGAGCCGAATCTGACTGAGCTGGGCATGTTTTCCGTCATGTGGTCGGAACATTGCTCCTACAAGTCGTCACGCGTGCACTTGAAGAAGCTGCCCACGACGGGGCCGCGCGTCATCCAGGGCCCCGGTGAGAATGCCGGCGTGGTGGATATCGGCGACGGGCTTTGCGTGGTCTTCAAGATGGAGTCGCACAACCATCCGTCGTTCATCGAGCCCTATCAGGGCGCGGCGACCGGTGTGGGCGGGATTCTGCGCGATGTGTTTACGATGGGGGCGCGGCCGATTGCCTTGCTGGATTCACTGCGTTTCGGCGGGCTGGATACGGCGAAGAACCGCCACATCGTGAAAGGTGTCGTGGCGGGGATCGCCGGTTACGGCAATTGCATGGGCGTGCCGACGGTGGGTGGCGAAATCGTGTTCAACGATATCTATTCGCTCAATCCCCTGGTGAATGTGTTCTGCCTCGGCATTGCGCAGAAAGACAAGATCTTCCTCGGGACCGCGGCCGGCGTCGACAATCCGGTGATCTACTTCGGTTCGAAGACGGGGCGCGACGGCATTCACGGCGCGACGATGGCTTCCGATTCCTTCGATGACCAATCGGAAAAGAAGCGGCCGACTGTGCAAGTGGGCGACCCGTTCCAGGAAAAGCTGTTGCTGGAAGCCTGTCTCGAACTGATGGCGGGCGATCTCCTGGTCGGCATTCAGGACATGGGCGCGGCCGGGCTGACGAGTTCGTCCTGCGAAATGGCTTCGCGGGCCGGGAACGGCATCGATCTGGATCTGACCCACGTGCCGCGCCGTGAGCCTGGTATGACGCCCTATGAACTGATGTTGTCCGAGTCGCAGGAGCGCATGTTGATGGTGGCCAAGGCCGGGAAGGAAGAGGAGTGCATCCGGATCTGCAAGAAGTGGGATCTGGATGTGGCGGTGGTGGGGAAGGTGACGGGCGACGGCATACTTCGCGTGTTCGATCAAGGCAAAGTCGTCGCGGAGATCCCGGCGAAGGCTCTGGCAGATGACGGACCGCGCTACGAGCGCCCCTATTCGCCGCCCGGCTATCAGGACATGCTCACGAATTTGAATTACGACGCGTTGCCTGATGTGAAAGATGCGAATGCATCCTTGCTGGCGCTATTGGAGTCGCCGACGATCGCGAGCAAGCGCTGGGTGTATGAGCAGTACGACCACATGGTCCGGACGAACACGATGGTGCGGCCGGGATCGGATGCGGCCGTGGTGCGCATTAAGGGCACGAACAAAGCGGTGGCGATGACGGTGGACTGCAACAGCCGGTACTGCCTGCTCAATCCCTATGAGGGAGCGCGGCTGGCGGTGGCGGAAGCGGCGCGGAATCTCGCCTGTTCCGGCGCGGAACCGATCGGGCTGACGGACTGTTTGAATTTCGGCAACCCCGAACGGCCGGACATCATGTGGCAGTTTGTGATGGCGATTGAGGGAATGAAGGATGCCTGTGAGCATTTTAAGATCCCGATCGTAAGCGGCAACGTGAGCTTCTATAACGAGACCAACGGCCTCTCGATCTATCCCACACCGATGCTGGGCATGGTGGGGCTCATCGAGTCCGCCGAGAAGACGATGACGCAATGGTTCCGGGAGGATGGCGACGACATTATTCTGCTCGGGGCGACGCGTGAAGATCTGGGCGGATCGGAATACCTGAAAGTCCAGCATTCTCGCGAACAGGGCTCCCCGCCGTACTTGAATCTGGAGACGGAACAGGCCGTGCAGAGCTGTGTGCTGCAGCTGATCCGTTCCGGGCTCGTTCAGTCCGCCCATGATTGTTCTGATGGAGGATTAGCCGTTGCGTTGGCCGAATGCTGCATGTCGGGACCGGATCGGACACGTGGCGCTGTGGTACGATTAACTCCCAGCCGTCAGAGGAACGATTCAATGCTGTTCGGCGAAAGCCAGTCACGGATTCTCGTGTCGGCCAAGCCGGCTCAGCGGCAGGCCATTCTGGAACTGGCGCAGCGGATGGGCGTCCCGGCTGGAGTGGTCGGAGCCGTGGGGGGCGCGTCGCTGGTCATTTACGTAGGAGACGAACGGTCGACCACGAAGACGGTTGATCTCCCGGTCGCGACCATTGCCGATCGCTGGGGCCTTTCGCTGGAACGGAGATTGAGCCAGGAGTAAGCTGGTTCGTACGATTATGCGTAAAGAACTTCCGATCATTTCGCCGGACAAGTTTCACGACGAATGCGCCGTGTTCGGCATCTTCGGCCACGAAGAAGCCGCGAATCTGACCTATCTGGGACTCTATGCTCTGCAACATCGCGGGCAGGAAGCCTCGGGCATCGTTTCCGGCGACGGCGACCAGTTTTATATCCAGAAGGGTATGGGGCTGGTCGCGGATATCTACAATAAGACGACGCTGGAGAAACTGCCGGGACGGATGGCCATAGGCCACAACCGGTATTCCACGGCCGGCGGAAACGATCTCAAAAACGTTCAGCCCTTCAACGTCAATTTCGCCTTCGGGAATCTGGCGCTGGCGCACAACGGCAATCTCATAAATTCCCAGGTGTTGCGCAACGAACTTGAAGCCTATGGCGCTATTTTTCAGTCTACCTCCGATACCGAAGTCATCATCCATCTGATCGCTCATTCCAGGGCCAGCACGTTTCTGGCGCGCGTCATGGATGCATTGAATCAGGTGCGGGGCGCGTTCTCGCTGGTTTTGATGACGGATAACGGGTTGATTGCGGTGCGCGATCCGCATGGCCTGCGGCCGCTTTGCTTGGGGCGTGTGCGTGGGAGTTGGGTGGTGGCGTCTGAAACCTGCGCGTTCGATCTCTTGGACGCCGAGTACATTCGCGAGATCGAGCCCGGCGAGTTGGTGGTCTTGAGCGATCAGGGGATCGACAGCCACCGGCCGTTTCCTAAAGTCGATCCGGCCATGTGTGTGTTTGAGTATGTCTACTTTGCCAGGCCGGACAGCCGTATCTATGGTGCGAATGCGGTCTATTCGACGCGTAAGGCGTTGGGTCGTCGATTGGCTAAGGAATCCTGGGTGGAAGCAGACATCGTGATTCCGGTGCCGGACTCCGGCGTGCCGGCGGCGCTGGGCTACAGCGAAGGTGGTGGCATCCCCTTCGAGACCGGCTTGATTCGCAATCACTATGTCGGCCGGACCTTCATCGAGCCCGAACAGTCGATCCGTCACTTCGGCGTGAAGGTGAAGTTGAACGCAGTGCCTGAGGTGTTGGCAGGCAAGCGGGTGGTGGTGGTCGACGATTCGCTCGTACGCGGGACGACGAGCCGGAAGATCGTCAAGATGCTGCGGAACGCCGGTGCGAAAGAAGTCCATATGCGGATCAGTTCTCCGCCGATCGTCTCCCCCTGTTTCTACGGCATCGACACACCGACGAAGAAAGAGCTGATTGCGTCGAATCATTCGACCGAGGAAATCCGCAAATACATTACCGCCGACTCGCTGGCCTATCTGAGTCTGGACGGCATGCTGCAGTCGGCGCCGGGTGTTCCTGCGCAATACTGCAATGCCTGCTTTACTGAAAAGTATCCGATTGCCTTTACGCGCGCAGAAGAAATGCAGCTCGGGTTGTTCGGGCCATCGACCGATGTTAAGAAGTTGACGTAGTCGGTCACTGTGTCACCTGTGCCTCACGGGATGGTGGTTCGATATGCATGAACGCGGTCGGCCGAGGATCGAAGTGGACTATCCTGTCACCTTGAGTGGAGAGGGGGGCGACGGAACGGGGACGATGACGAACCTCACCATTACCGGTGGCGAGATAGCGTCGGATCTGACCGCCCAAATCGGAGCCCACTTCCGGGTGCATATTCAGCTGTCCGGCGCACGGAGCCCCATCGACATCGCCATCGCAACGGTTCGCTGGCAACGGGATCATCGGTTCGGCGTTGAGTTTGTCCGGTTCGAAGGGAATGCCAAAGCCCAACTTGAAGAGATGTTGAATCAGACTGATGTAAATCCTGCCTCGTAAGGAAGTGTTTGTTCGCACGCATCTGATCCGGTTCTTGTAACAATCAGGCCTAAACGCCCGTAGATCCCCTCAAATCCCTCGATCTGAGTCACCCTCAGGACGCAGTGCCGTCAAAGCTGGTTAGTCTGGTACTGCGGCCAACAATGGCCAGGGTTTAGCACGTTTCTCCGCCGGACCATCCCTTCACCCAGTTCAATCTTGCAGGCTCAGATTCTCCTTTTCAGGCCTACATCTAAAGTGACCTCCTGCCCGCGAGGGTCGTGAGGTTCTTGTTCGCGTGATCTGACAAATCCAGAAATCCATGTGTTCATGCGGGTGCCGCCTTGCCACCTACCAAGGTAGGGTGCTTTCACTGGTCTTTGTGGGTATAGGCAGAATCCCAATACCACGCTATGTTTTTGGAGACGACGACACGGTGTGTTCGGACCTGCCGGAGGTCGGCGTAGACAGTCGACCCCGGCAAAGCAGCTCGCAATAGCGAAGCCCGGCAACGACAGACCAAGGAGGATGGCTGATGGCCGACTTAGCATCTACGGCGACATTGCCTGGTACGACAGGATCTTCGATCAACCGAATGCAGCTCGGTGGTATCGTTTTGCGGTCGAGTCCCGACGTCCAAGGTACGACGATGGATGGAGAAACGGTTCTCCTGGACCTGAGCAGCGGACGTTACTACACCTTGAATCGATTAGGCAGTGTTATCTGGGAGCATTGTACTGGCCATACCACCGTGCTCGACATCCATACGGTTTTGTGTGACCGGTACGATGTTGCGCCCGAGCGAGCCCTCGACGATCTCGTCACCCTGGTCAATGAATTGATCCAGGAAGGGCTACTTCAACAGGACAGGAGGTGAAGAGGAATGGAACAGAAGAAAGAGCAGTACATTCAGCCGGAAGTCGTGAAGCATGAGTTGCTGCGCGACATCACGGCAGGAACGTCAGGCCAGGTAATTTGCCGTGAGTGTGACGTCTAGTAGCTAGGCAAGGGGCTGGCCGGCTCGCAGGACTCGGTCGGCTCCTTTTCCCCGGATAGGATGGGAGTGTGGATTGGAAAGAATGTTGCGGAGGATCGGATGAAACACGATGTGGCCGAATTGACGATGGCTGAGTCGCTCTTTTCTCTCTATGGTATGTCGGTGAGATATGCGACGGAATCGCCGGTTCTGGCTGCCCCGGTATTTGAGCTGCTCAGGCACTTTCGGCGCGACTCAATCGAAGCCACTGCTCCACTGACCATCCGGTTTCACTCGGTGAAGCGTCGTGGCGATGTTCCCCTGACTATTTCTGCCTCGGCTCGCCAACTGGCGTCCGGTACGGGCGAGGCCATCGGGGATCGGCGAGCTACGGGCTTGCCCTACGACGTGATGCTGGATCAGGGGCTCCTGATCGCGGACTTCCATGGGGTTGGGGTGTTGGTGATCAATGGTGCGCAGGGTCGGGCTGACGGGTATTTAATCAATCCCGGGCATTTGCCCTCCAATCTCATTGAATATCTGTTTCACCTGGTGCTGATCGAATTGCTGCGGCGGGGCGGGCTCTATACGATCCACGCGACGGCTCTGGAACACAATGGCCGAGCCATCTTGATTCCCGGCAACAGCGGGCGCGGGAAGACCACCTCGTTTATTTCGCTGCTCCGTTCTGGCTATCGTTATCTCTCTGATGATCACCCGCTTCTGTATGAAGCTGGTGCGCATGTCGAGGTGCTGCCGTTCCCGATCAAGATCAATGTGACGGATGCCACGGTGCAATTTTTCCCTGAGCTTAGAGAGGCCTCAGAGCAGGTGCTCCACCCCGGTGTGCCCAAACGATTCTTCTATGCCGAAGATCTCTATCCGACGGCGGTCGGCGAGCGCTGCCAGCCTGCGCTTGTCTTGTTTCCCCATGTCGTCGATGCGCCGAAGAGCCATCTTGAACTGCTTCCTAAGAGCCGGGCGCTGGAAGCGCTCTTGCCGCAAGCACTATTGGTATACGATCAAGAAGTCGCCAGGCGTGAATTTAAGGTGTTGGCAAAACTCGTGCAGCAGGTCGATTGTTACCGCCTGCATTTCGGTCGCGATATTCTGGACTTGCCGAAACTGATCACTCCGTTGCTGGAGAAGGGACGATGAAGGAGCCTCGACAGTTTCCGTGGTCGCTTGAATCAGAGCTGCTGGTCTGGTGCGCACGCACGCTCGTCACCGAGGAACTGCGCGCGCACATCTGCTCACGGGTCCGGGATCCTCTGGATTGGGGACTAGTGCTGAATCTCGCCGCGTATCACGGTGTGCTTCCGCTCCTCTACCGGAATCTGTCGACCATCTGTCCTGCTCTTGTGCCGGGCGACGCGTTGACGAAGCTGCGTCAGAAGACTCAAGCCTGTGCCTTGCTGAATCGCTCGCTCGCGCAGGAGCTTGGAAGCCTGTGTAACGCGTTTGCCGCGCGCAACGTCCCAGTTGTGTCCATCAAAGGCGCGACTTTAGCCTTGTCCGCTTATGGGGATCTGACGCTCCGTGATTTTAGCGATCTCGATCTCCTGATTCCCGAATCTGCGATCGGGGCCGCGCAAGCGGTCCTGCTCGCCCAGGGCTATGAACGGAAAGATCCGTCGACCGATCCCGCGGAGGCCGACCAGGACGAAGGACCCTATCATGTGTTTATCAAGAAGCGCAGCCTGTTTCGGGTCGATCTCCAGTGGGTGATGGCGCATCAGCATTTTGCCTTTCAGCTGGATCGGCCGGAGTTCTGGGCACATCGGTCGCCTGTGAAGCTGGGGACTTCGACCGTCCAAGCGTTGGCGCCGGAGGAGCTCCTGATTCTTCTCTGTGTGCATGGATCGAAGCATGCCTGGGAGCAGCTCAAGTGGGTTTGCGATGTTGCCGAACTGCTCCGCTCACATCCGGACCTTGACTGGGAGAGGATTTTTACGAACGCAACGGCCTGGCGGTGCCAACGATTGATGCACATTGGATTAGCGCTTGCCGATCGGGTGCTGGATGCGCCGATTCCGGAATCCGTCCGTGCCCGCTATTCGACCGATGCCGATGTCCGGATGTTGTCCGAACGTATGCCGGCCAGTCTCCTGGCGAGTCCACGGAAGGGCGTCAGTGAAGAGCAGGCCGTGGCATTCTACTTTACGTTGAAGGACACCTGGTGGGATCGGTGGCGATTCGGCCTGGTGCTGTGCCGGGACGGCTCTTCAATTGTGGACAATCCGCCGAGCTGGTTTTTCCAGGGTAGGGGGCTCGCTCGATTGTCTCATCTCGTTCGGCCGTGCCAGCGAGCGGTAAGGAGTCTGGTTCCATCTTCAATCCGGGGTGCGCTCAATCGATGGGTGGAACAAGGAGGCTGATTGTCCCGTCGAGCGACTCCCTTCGAAACCCTCCATTCACCCGGCTCGGCAAACCCTGGTCGGCATACTCAGAACATCCGGTGCAGCGGCTGTTGTGGCATCAGTTTCCTGGACGTGTGGAGCATGGTCGAGTGAAGGAGGAGGCGGCGATTGCTGGAGTTTGCCGGACGACCTGTTACAGTGAGTCCACGATGAAGCGAGCCGTAAGAAAGTATTGGATGCTGCTGCAGGTGGCTGCGATCGTGTCCTGGATTCGCCTCCGGTTACGTGGGGAGAGTCTTCCGGCAGTACTGAAGCGGCTTGATCCCGGTGTTCTC
>Ga0315912_10005193_pt1 | contig 12049 bp, 8 predicted proteins | sample VfabasoilMG_FD_204469 | JGI IMG/M metagenome (GOLD analysis project Ga0315912, IMG submission 204469) | Garden soil microbial communities collected in Santa Monica, California, United States - V. faba soil | ecosystem: Environmental > Terrestrial > Soil > Garden | place: USA: California... | reverse complement strand
CCGTACCGCGCTTGCCTCCCACGGCGCGTTGACGATGAGATAGTTGCCGCTGGCATCGAAGAGTTCACCCAGCGACTGGCCGGATTTCGACTGCAAGGTCGCCACATGCGTATTGCTGCGCGCGTCATCGCCATTGATGCGGAAAAGATTGAAGACGTACGCCTTGCGATCGAAGCTGTAGTTGCGCTGGGCGAAGAGGTTCCCTGCCCGTTCGAGGCTCGTGGCGCTCCATGCATCGGGCTGTAGATAGCCGTCCGCAGCCTGGAGGCCCTTGGGCGCCCAGGTGTAGAGGGGATCGCCAGCGTCGGTGGTGCGATAGGCGACGGTGGTGCCGTGCTCGCGCGTTCCGGTGAAGGCGAGGTTTCGGCCTGCCATGGCGACGTCCGGCACGAAGTAGTTTCCAAAGCTTGGGGTGTTGAAGCCGCCGAATTGCCGCCAGCCGATGCCGTTTTCATTGCGACGATACAGGCGCACCCGCGGGGGATCCGGCTCGTACGAATCCGTCACCGGGTCGTGGATCGCCGCGAATTCGCCCTGGATGTCCTGCTGATTGGTCCAGGGGCCGTAGTCGCAGGCATGGCTGTAGCCCGCGAGTTCTCCTTCGACCGTCCACTGGCCATTGATCTTGCGCAGGACGGCAGCAGTCGGGTTGCACTCCGGCCCACTGATGAGAATCCGGCCCGAGTCGATCTCGACGTCGGAGCCCCCGAAGTACGTTCCCGCAGGGAGCGGCACCTCTGTCCACGTCGTGCCGACGCGCTCGAAGACGTGCGGAGCGCCCAAGGCAATCACGGCGATGCCGTCCTTCATCGCGAGTCCCGGCGTGCTTCGATCGTGGCGCTGGGCGAGAGGCCCGAGTTGACCGACGTAATTCCAATTCGAGCCCGAACGCTGGTAGAGGAACGCGGCGAGGTCGAGATGGCTGCCGGTTTCGTCGTAGGGGTCGGGAACGATTCGCGCTCCGGAGACCAATGCGAAATCGCCGTCGATCGCGACGCCGTAGTAGCCGAGTCGTTGCCAGGACGGATCCGGCGGGTTGAGCGTGGCAACTTCTTCCAGAACGACGGGATGCGAAAACGCGGCGCCGGCAAACAGAAGTGCGCAGACGGCGGCACGAAATGAATTCATGGGAAGACCTTGGCTTCAGCCTGGTTTGGGTAGCCCCAATGTGGCTGCCGGCGAATGGGTGAGCCATCGGACTAGGCATTGTGCTCGCATCGCTTTTCGCTGACGAGGCCGCTCTCTCGGACAATGTAGTCAGCGTTCGCCTGCTCAGTGCGCGGCTCTCTCGCCTGTCAGCGTCTGGCTACTCGCACGCATGCGCTGAGAAGTTCCGGTGCGATATTCCCGACCCGATCCAGAAAGGTCTTCGTGACTTCGAACCCTTTGGGCACCAGCAGCACCCCTGCCCCATTGCGCAGTTCGTCGACCAGGATCATTCCCGGAACTACTTGCGCCAGGGGCACTTCGGCCGATTGCTCTCGTTCTTCCGAAGTCACGACGCACGCATCGAGCTGGCTGATGAGTTTCGGGCCGAAGCGTGCTGTGCGTGCGCACAGGTGATCGCAAACGCTGTCGTGGGTCAGTCCCCGCGCGCTGAGTGCGTCGTACTCCAGGATCAGGCACAGGATTCGGGTGCCGAGGCCCACGGTGCCGTCCCCGAGCACTGCGACCTGGGTGTCGGTCCACTGGAGAGCCGCGAGGATCTGGATGACGGGCTCGAGACGCGGGATGTGTTCGAGCAACTTGTTAGCCATGTCGGGCACGGCGTCGACCTTGGCCTGTTCATCCGGTGTGAGCTTCGCGCCTTGATAGACCTTCTCGACGAGTGCCGGCGACAGCGCCGCAAAGCCGAGCTGTGAGAGCATCGCGGCGGCTTCGAGCTGCCAGAAATCCGGTGTTCCCAGCCTCGCGGCGAGCTCCATCGCACGGCGCTTGATGTGCCCCGCGCGACCAAACGCGACGGGATTGGCGATGGCCAGCACTTCCATAAGGGCCTTGATGCACCCGACCAGCGTCTCCTGAAGTACGGCGCGTTCGGCGTGGTGCAGGCGAAACTGGACCACGCCTGCCTCGATGGCGGCCTTGAGCTCGTCGGGCGGGCAAGGTTTGGTGAGAAATCGAAAGATTTGTCCCTGGTTGACCGCGCGTATCGCTTCATCGCGGTCGGCCTGGCCCGTCAGGAGAATGCGCGTGGTCTCCGGCCTCCGCACCACCGACTGATGAAGGAATGTCGCACCGTCCATCTTGGGCATCCGCATGTCTGAAATGACGACGGCGAGATCCTGCACGTCGCGCAACTTCTTCAATGCGTCCTCCGCAGTCGAGGCGGCGTGCACTTCGTAGTCCTTGCGCAGGACCAGCGCCAGCCCCTCGACGAGGCGCGGGTCGTCGTCGACGCAAAGAATTCTGGGCTTCGAACGGCCATCCATGCTGGATCCCCTGCCAGGCTGCGTGAGTAGATAGAGTAACTTTTCGCTCCAACCCGTACTTCATCGGCCGAAATGGGACTTTCCCTACGCCGGCGCTTTCGAAAACCGGACTTCCTGTGCCGTTTGCAGGCCAGATCACGGTTTCGCGGCGTCGATTGGGATATCTGTCAAAGGCTTACGCCACACTCGAGACCGATTCTTCTGCCGACGGGTAAAAATCGGGAACCCTTTGGGCCACTGGACGCCACAGAATTGCAGCGGTCACCTGGCCGTGCCTGAGGAACGCCATGTACATCCACTCATTCAAAGCCGCGGCCCTGTGTGCGCTGTGGACGATGTGCACTCCTGCGCTCGCGGACACTGAATTCAACCCCGTGGCGCGACAGCCTGCCGCGACCGGGAATACCGGCAGCCTCGACATCATCGTGAAGCTGCGCGCAGACGGTGCCGGCGCCGCGATGGCCAAGCTCTCGAATGGCGCGAGCCGCACGGATGCGCTGGCCAAGCGCACGGGACTTGCGATGCATTTCCGCCGGGAGATTTCGGATCGTCTGCTGGCAGGCAATGTCGAGATCGGTGACGCCAGCGCGTCCCGAGTCCTCGACCAGCTGCGCGCCGACGCGGCAGTCGAATACGTCTCCATCGACCACCGGCGCTTTCCTCACGCCACCACTCCCAGCGACACGTTGTTCGCCAACCAGTGGTATCTCAAGAACACGGAAATTTCCGCGGTGAATGCCATCGGTGCATGGGACGTCGAACGCGGTGCATCGGGCGTCGTCATCGCCGTGCTCGACACAGGCGTGCTCTACGACCATCCGGACCTGGGCCGCGCCGACCGTGGCGGCAAGCTGCTCCCGGGTTTCGACTTCGTCGGTCCCGATCACATGAGCAACGATGGGAACACCCGCGATTCGGACCCGTCCGACCCGGGCGACTGGATCGACTCCAGCGACAAGAACAATCCGGTCTATACCGACTGCTCGATCTCCTCGAGCTCCTGGCATGGCACGCGCGTCGCCGGAATGGTCGGCGCGATGACTAACAACACAACCGGCGTCGCCGGCCTCGACTGGAACTCGTTCATCCTGCCGGTCCGCGTGCTCGGCAAGTGCGGCGGCACCGACAGCGACATCCTGGCCGGCATGCGTTGGGCTGCAGGCCTGCATGTGGCCGGCGCCACGGACAACCCCACGCCGGCACGCATCCTGAACGCCAGTTTTGGCAGTTCGGGGGTCTGTGAGCCGGCTTATCGCGACGTCATCGATGAGCTCACGGCTCGCAAGGTGCTGCTCGTGATCTCCGCGGGCAACGAGGGCACGGTCGTCTCGTCGCCTGGCAATTGCCCCGGAGTGGCCGCCATCGCCGCCATTCGCCATGCCGGCAGCAAGGTCGGCTTCAGCAGCCTGGGGCCCGAGGTCGCACTGGCGGCGCCCGGCGGCAATTGCGTGAACATCACTGGCGGCCCGTGCCTGTTCTCGCTGGATACGACGTCAAACAACGGCACGACGGTGCCTGCCGCCCACGTCTATACGGACCAGACCAACAGCAACCTCGGCACCAGCTTTTCGGCACCCATCGTTTCGGGCATCGCCGGCCTCATGCTGTCGAGGAACGCGAACCTCTCGACGGCCCAGTTACTGGCCCGGCTGCAAGAGGGAGCCCGCCCGTTCCCGACCAGCGTGGCCGACGACCCCACGGTCCCCGTCTGCCATGTGCCGGCCAGTGGCCAGGACTTCCAGCTGGCGCAGTGCCTGTGTACGACCGGCACCTGCGGCGCCGGCATGGCAAACGCAGCCAATTCCGTCGCCGCGGCCGAACGGCCCATCGTGGCCGTGCAGATTCCCGCGACCGTCGCCGCCGGCCAGAATGTCACGCTGAATGCCGTCGGCAGCGCTGCGGCGTGTGGGGCGACGGTTTCCGGTTTCCAGTGGACGGTGGTCTCTCCCACGAGCAATCCGCCGGCCGTGGTCGGGGCTGACACCTCGAGCGCCACCGTCATCGCTCCGAGCTCCGGATCGATCACCCTGCGCGTCACCGTCACCGACAACCAGAACCGCGTCGATACCGCGGACGTCATCGTCGAACCGACCCGCGCCAGCAGCACCGCCCCGGCCTCAGCGGGCAGCACTCCGTGCGCGACCCCCGTGACCTCCGGACCCACTCCCGGCTCGACTCCCGATCCCACCCCGTCCCCGACCCCGAGTACTCGCAGTGGGGGAGGTGGTGGCGGCGGGTTTCTCGAACTCACCACCCTCTTCTTGCTAGGCCTTCTCGGCCTCCGACGACACCGGCAGCGACGTTCGCTGCACTTTTTCCGTTGCAATTGACAGGTGTCGCGCTATATTCGCGCCGTACGCCATTGACGGATCAGGGTCTCCGCAAAAATTACAACTAAGGCGTTACGTCAGGTTTGCGACGCAAGGAGGGAATTGCGGCTCACCCGGCGATAACGAAACAACACATGTCGCGTGTTTACGATCGGCTCGAATCAGCCACGCTCTTGCTTGCCCGTGCGGGTGCCATCAAGGATCGCCTCAATGGCGCCTGGCGCCAGTGCCTCGCCAACATAGAACCCGACGATGTCCCTCGCGAACTGCGCCTGCAGTTCCTCGAACTCTCCAATTCGATGCAACGCGAACGCCCGCTGCGCGGTGAAGACGCGGTGCGCGCCACCATCCGCAAGATGTCCAACGAAGAAGCGGAATGCCAGGCGGCGCTGATCGTGCGCATGTTCTGCCGCATGACCCGCCAGCAGGAACTCGAACTGCCTCTGCCCAATCCCGCGAGTGCGGCGGTGGTGCAGTTGTTCGCGGCGGAAGGTTGAGCCCTCGCCGCGCGTCGCGGCGAGTAGCTAGATTCCCTAATCGAGTTTGAATTCGATCGTGTCCCAGCGATTGGATTCTTCGTGACGTGCCTGCGTCTTGATGGCATCCACGAGCGCCCTGCCGTCCCATTCGCAGACCTTGTCCGCGAGCGACGTGATTTCCTTGGGGAGCACGGAGTTCGCGCCGAAAGGCCGCATGAGGATCACGGGTTTGTCCGACGCCTTGGCAAATGTGAGCTGGAACAGGAGCAGCTCGCTGTTTTTGGCATACAAACCCGGAAGCGCAATGACGCATTCCGCCTGGGCCATCTGCCGGCGAAACTCTTCCCGGTCCGCTTCCTTGCCCCCGGAGGGCGCCTTGTCGGGCGCCGAGAGGTTCTTGTAGAAGAAGTTCCGGGCGCTCTCGAGATACTCGAATATCCGGAGATAGTCGTCGGAGGTATCCCACGCATGCGTGACGAACAATCGAATTGGATTGTTTTGTGACATGTCCACCGCCAAAGCTACGCGAGGAGTGTAGTTTAGCGGCTTCCGTTGCGCGCCCCCTCCACTTTTGTGCGTCGCAACGCTAGCATCGATCCGCTTGCGCCTGCTCGTTTACAACATTCGCTACGCCACGGGCATTGGACCAGCCTTCCATTTGCCGTTCCCGGGGGCCGGCTACCTGCGTTCCAGCCGCAAGGTGCTGGATGGCATCACGAGCTTCGTGAAGGCCCAGGACCCGGACATCGTGGGCCTCATCGAGGTCGACATCGGGTCGATCCGGAGCGGCATGCGCAACCAGGCCCAGCACATCGCCGACGCGCTCGGTCACTACACGACCTACGAATGCAAATACGGCAAGAGCTCGATCAACAACCACATGCCGATCGTGCGCAAGCAGGGCAACGCCTTCCTGGCCGCGCCCCGCGTCGAAGGCGAGCGCTTCCACTACTTCGACACAGGCATCAAGCGGCTCATCATCGAGCTCGAGCTCGATGACGTCTGCATCTTCCTCGTGCACCTGGCGCTCAAGTACCGGCATCGCCAGTACCAGTTGCGCTACCTGCACGACCTCATCGCCAAGTCCCGCAAGCCCGTGATTGTCACAGGCGACTTCAACACGTTCTGGGGCACCGACGAGATCTACCTCTTCATGCGCGCCGCCGGCCTGCGCAGCGCCAACGAAAAGAATGTGCCCTCGTTCCCGGCGCGCATTCCGCGCATCGAGCTCGACTTCGTGCTCGTGAGCAAGGAAATCGAGATCACGCACTTCGAGGTTCCGGACGTGCGTTTCTCCGATCATCGACCGGTTCTCTGTGACTTCAACGTGCGCGGAGCTGTCGCCTCGCGAACCGCAGTCGCGTAGGTTTCGCGTCCATGACATCGACCGCTACGCCCGCCTGGCGCGCCGAGACCGATGCTGATGGCATCGCCTGGCTGAGCTTCGACAAGCCGGGAACCTCCACGAACGTACTGTCGAGCGACACGCTCGCCGAGTTCGCGACGCATCTCGAAGGCTTCGAGAAGGCGCCACCGCGCGGTCTCGTGATCCGCTCGGCCAAGTCGTCGGGCTTCATCGCGGGTGCCGACGTACGCGAGTTCGAGAAACTCGAAAGCGCCTCGCAAGCAGTCGATCTGGTGCGAGCCGCGCAACGCGTGTTCGATCGTCTCGAAGCGCTGCCGTGTCCGACCGTCGCCATCATTCACGGCTTCGCGCTCGGTGGCGGACTCGAACTCGCGCTCGCGTGCCGCTATCGCGTGGGCGTCAAGAGCGACAAATTCACCATCGGTCTTCCCGAGGTGATGCTCGGCATTCATCCCGGGTTTGGTGGCACCGTGCGCTCGGTGCGTCGTGCCGGCGTTCGCACGGCGATGGAAATGATGCTCACCGGCAAGACGCTGCGCGCGGACAAGGCCAGGAGCGCGGGCTTCGTCGACCGCCTGGTGTTTCCCGCGGACGCCGAAGCCACCGCCCGCGAACTCATTGCTCGCCAGCCGAAACAGCGCAAGCCCAGGTTGCTCGACCGCGTTCTTTCCTGGCCGCTCGTCCGCGGCCTGGTTCGCAAGCAACTGCTTGCCCAGGTTCGGGCAAAGGCGCGCCCGGAGCACTACCCTGCTCCCTACGCCATCATCGATCTCTGGAGCCGCCACGGCGCGCATGGCGACGCCGCGTACGAAGCCGAGGCGCGTTCGATCGCGGAGCTCATGGTCGGGGAGACGTCACGCAACCTCGTGCGTGTGTTCACGCTGCAGGACCGCCTCAAGAATCTCGGCGGCAAGAGCAAGGTGCCGCTCAAGCGGGTGCACGTCGTCGGCGCGGGCGTGATGGGTGGCGACATCGCCGCCTGGTGCGCCCAGCGAGGCCTCAACGTGACGTTGCAGGACCGCGAACTCAAATTCATCGAGCCTGCATTCACGCGCGCCCGCGAGGCGTTCGCCAAGCGCCTCAAGGATGCGGGCAAGGCCGCCGAACTCATGACTCGCATGACGCCCGATGTCGCGGGCGACGGCGTGCCTGGCGCCGACGTCATCATCGAAGCGATTTTCGAGAACGCGCAGGCCAAACATGAACTCTTCGGCCGTCTCGAGCCGCGCATGAAGACGAGCGCGATCCTCGCGTCGAACACGTCGTCGATCATGCTCGAGCAACTCGACGACCATCTGCCGGATCCTGGCCGCCTCGTCGGCCTGCACTTCTTCAATCCGGTGGCGCAGATGCCGCTCGTGGAAATCGTGAAGGGCGAAGCCAGCAGCGAAGAATCGGTGCAGAAGGCGATCGCGTTCACCCGCAAGATCGACAAGCTTCCGCTTCCCTGCAAGAGCGCGCCGGGTTTTCTCGTGAATCGCGTGCTCGTGCCGTATCTCTACGAAGCCATGTTCGCGCTGCAGGAAGGCATCCCCATCGAAGTCATCGACGAAGCAGCGCTGCGTTACGGCATGCCCATGGGGCCCGTGGAGCTGGCCGATGTCGTGGGTCTCGATGTGTGCCGGCATGTCGGTGACATCGTGTCCAAAGCGCTCAACAAACAAACTCCGGATACGTCGCGGATCGACGCGCTCATTGCGGCGAAGAAACTCGGCCGCAAGAGTGGCGAAGGCTTTTACGTCTGGAAGGACGGCAAGGCCGTCAAATCCGGCACGCCCACCGAGCCTCCCCGGGATCTCGAGGATCGCCTGGTGCTGGCGCTCGCGAACGAATGCGCCGCGGTGCTCCGCGAAGGCATCGTGGCCGACGCCGATCTCATCGATGCCGGCGTGATTTTCGGCTCAGGGTTTGCGCCGTTCCGCGGCGGGCCGCTCACCTACGCACGCAAACGCGGTGTCGATGTCGTCGTTAGCAGACTCCAGGAACTTTCAAAGGCGTATGGACCACGCTTCACACCCGACACCGGATGGTCGCAGCTCACGAGCGCACCGTAAGCCGCCGCGTTGGCGTGCTAGCATTTCCTCATGTCATCGGATGCCCGCGAAGTCAGCGTTGAGCTGCTGAGAACCCTTACCCCTCTCGAAGGAATGAAGCGGGAAAACCTGCACGCGCTCGCCAAGAAGGTGACTGTCAAACAGATGGGCGCCGGTCGCACGCTGTTCAAGGAAGGCGACGCCGACAAGCGCACGATCTGGGTCATCCGCGGCCTCGTCGAAATCTCCGAACACGGGCGCACCGTGGGCATGATCCAGGGCGGCGCCGCCGATGCGCGCGCTCCGCTCAACCAGGCGATGCCGCGCAAGGTCACCGCGCGAGCCGTCGAAGACGTGGATTACCTCGCGATCGACGCCGACTTGCTCGACGTGATGATCACCTGGGACCAGACCGGCAACTACGAAGTCGGCGAGTTGCAGGCGCAGTTCGGCGGCGGCGGCGATGACAGCGACTGGATGACCACGCTGCTCCAGACCAAGGCGTTCCATCGCATACCCCCGGCGAACCTGCAGGCGATCTTCATCCGCATGCAGCGCACGCCGTATCGCGCGGGCGAGGTCGTGATCAAACAGGGCGACGAAGGCGACTACTTCTACGCCATCGTGCAGGGCAAGTGCCTGGTGACACGCGAGTCGCCGCTCAACCAGAAAGGCATCAAGCTTGCCGAGCTCGGCGTCGGCGAAACGTTCGGCGAGGAAGCGCTCATCGCCGAGGCGAAGCGCAATGCCACCGTCACCATGTTGTCCGACGGCGTGCTCATGCGGCTCAACAAGCAGGACTTCCGCGACCTCATGCACGAGCCGCTCTTGCGCTGGGTCGACGAGCCGCAGGCCATGAAGATCATCCAGAACCGCGGACAGTGGCTCGATGTGCGCCTGCCTTCGGAATACCAGAACCTCGCCATCGAAGGTTCCATCAACATCCCGCTCTACTTCGTGCGCCTCAAGTTGAATGCGCTCGATCGGAAGACGCCTTACGTGGTGGTCTGCGACACGGGCCGGCGATCCTCGGCCGCTGCGTTCATTCTCAGCGAGCGTGGGTTCGACGCGTACGTGCTGAAGGGCGGGATTACGACGTCGAATCTGCCGCTGCGACGTCCCGGGTAGAAATGGGGTCTGACCCATTTTCGGCCCACAGAGTTCTGCTTTTTCCCCGGCGCGGCTTGTTGCTGCGTGCCGGTGTGGGCGTCGGCGCTTCGTAGCGCAGGATTTCGACCCACTCGCCGTCCACGTGTTCGAAGATCACCTTGTTCTTCGCATCGTTGCCGCCGAAGGCCTTGCCCCAGCTCACCTGCGCGAAGTTTCCCGCGCTCGCGATCTCGCAGCGTTGATGTTTGCCGGTTCGGGCGCGCGAGCGCAGCTGAGAGGCGAGCCCCGCATCGATTTCGCCGCGCATCGACGCGTTCTTCAACGAGGGCCGGCGGCTTTCACGAGGCTCACCCGAGACATACGCCACGGCCGGAAGGGGTCCCTGCGGCGCGGCCTGCGTTTTCGGCAGCGCCTCGACGATCTCGAACGGACCGCCGGTTTCCGAGATGACCATGACGTGGCCGCCCTCTTCGACGAAGCCGCCGCACGTGTGCGCACCGATGATCGTGAACGTCTCGACCTGTTGGCCGGCGCTGTACGGTCCATGAAACGACCGGACCACTTCGACGAGCGCGGCCCGGGCGAGCTGCGCGCCGAACGGTGAACGAGCGTCTTTCACCTCGTGCACCGAGACCACATAGGCTTCGAAGGCCGCGTGAGGCGCGTTGATGGGAGTGCCGGGCGCGCGTGGCGCCGGGGTACAGGAGTTCGCCGCGGCTGCGAGCAGCGGGAATCCCGAGAGGATCGCGAGCCAGATTGCTGTAAGCACGCGCATGGAGCCATCTCACACCCGGCAAGGCGGAGATAGCGTGATTCCGGCCGCATTCCGGGGGCGGTTTTGTTAGCCCTGCTTCGCAGTTTCAGCGCGGCTCAGAACCCTATGAGAAGCGCGGCACAGTTCCCGGCCGCGCTGCCCGGCGCATGAATTAGGGGTTCGCGGAAGGTCTCAGGGCTTCCAGTCGACCTCGTGATCGGCGAGATAGCCGTCGACGGACGAGCCCACCGTCGGATAGAAGCTGCTCTCTCCGAAGCGATCGAAGAGCTCGAAGCGCTTGAGCTTGTCCTTCACCGGATCCTTCATCTCGGCGAATCGCAGTTCGACGCTGGCCTCTGTCAGTTCGCGCTCGAGCGCATCGAGCACGTCCGCGGAAGTGACATCGATGCTCGTGACCGGCTCGGCCGTCACGACGATCCGACGCACCGGCGTCGGGGACTCCGCAATCGCATCGAGTACGCGCTGGCGGAAGAGCTCCGCGTTCGCGAAGAAGAGCGGCGCGTCCCAACGGAACAGCACGAGTCCCGGCACGCGCCGCGCGTTCGGATAACGCTTGACGTCGTGATAGCCGCGCACGCCTTCGGCGCGACCCAGGACCGCGAAGTGCGGCCGCCAGCCGTCCCAGAGAAATTCGATGACCGCGAGAAGCACCGCGATTCCGATGCCCTGCACGACGCCGAACACGGCCACGCCCACGAAGCACGCGATCGACAGCCAGAACTCCCACGCCTGGATGCGCAGGATGCGGCGCAGATCGGCGAACTCGAAGAGGCCGAGCGCGGCGGCGATCACCACCGCGGCGAGCGCGCTGCTCGGCAGATCCTTCAGCAGATTGGGCGCGAAGACCAGCAGCAACGCGACTGCAATGGCACCTGTAACGCCCGTGAGCTGCGTCTGCGCACCCGCCGCCTCAGCGACCGGCGTACGCGAGGAGCTGCTGCTGATCGGGAAACCTTGAAAAAGTCCCCCGGCCAGATTGGCGGCACCCAGTCCGATCATTTCCTGGTTGGGATCCACGGGTGTGTGCAGCTTGGCCGCGTACGTGCGCGACAACACGCTGGTATCCGCGAATGACACCATGGCGACGGCACAGCCGCCCACGATGATCGGGCCGAGGTCGGCGACGCTGATCAGCGGGAAAGCGAACGTGGGCAGTCCTTGCGGCAACGAGCCCAGCACCTTCACGCCCGCGCTCGTGTCGAGGTTCCAGATCGCCACGACGATCGTGGCGGTCACCACTGCAATCAACAAGCCTGGAATGCGCTTGAATGGTTTCAGCGCGAGGATCGCAATGAGCGTCCCCACACCCACCGCGAAGCCGGTCCAGTTCGATTTTCCTTCCGCGACCGCATCGAAGATGTGCACGATGTCCCGCATGGGTCCCGCGCCTTCGATCTTGAATCCGAACAACTTCGGCAACTGGCTGATCAGCACGGTGAATGCGATGCCGTTCATGTAGCCGTAGCGGATCGGCTTGGAGAGCAGCTCCGTGATGAACCCCAGCTTGAGCGCGCCGATCAGGAT
>Ga0315912_10005192_pt1 | contig 12049 bp, 11 predicted proteins | sample VfabasoilMG_FD_204469 | JGI IMG/M metagenome (GOLD analysis project Ga0315912, IMG submission 204469) | Garden soil microbial communities collected in Santa Monica, California, United States - V. faba soil | ecosystem: Environmental > Terrestrial > Soil > Garden | place: USA: California... | reverse complement strand
CCTAATTCACGTGTGCCAGCACAAATGCGCCTCCGATTGCCCGTCCTAGTCACCTGCCTTGCATCAGCCACCACGGCTTGCTCAGTCGGCTCATCTGATAGCGATATCTTCACGCTCTACCGAAATAGCGTCACCAACGAGAACCTGCGAATTCACGTTGCAACGTTCGATGCTGCTGAAAAAGAAGAATACAACCGCGGCAACTGTGAGCAAGCTCAGGTGCTGTTCCAAGCTCAGCCCGGATTGAAGGTCAAGTTTTGGTGCGAGAAGGGTCGCTTCAAGAAATGAGCCCGCTGCTGGCTAGCCACCCAGCCAACGCCGTGCGATTACTAATCCTGGCCGCCGCGCTTGCAGTTTCGGCATGCGATGGCGCACAAGGAGACACCCCGCAGACCGCTCGGGGGGACACTCCGGTCAAGTACATCATCTGCGGCACCGGCGGCACTGGATGCTTCATCGCCGCACGCTTTAAGGATCTCGACGGCTGCCAAAGCCACAAGGAATTGGCAGACATGCTGTGCGATCGCCGCTCCCATCCCGACAAGGTCGTTTGCACTAGAGACCGCGGGACACAGTTTGCGGTCGCATACTGCACCTTATGAGAACGAGTGTCCCCTGCTGGCCGAATGCGGACGATTGAGAATCCGTTGGTTGAGACAAGAAGATTGGTCGTTTTCAAAACGTAGGGAAAACGTAGGGCGCTGGCGGCAATTGACGGGCCTAGGCGAGTGAGGGCGGGCCTTTAGTCAACTACTTAGCTACAATGCTTCCGCTTTTAATCCGTTGGTCGCCGGTTCGAATCCGGCACGGCCTACCAATTTCGCAGTTCCTAGGAACCGGGTTTCCCGCGGGCGCTTGGGGCGCGCGGCGCCCGCGCCCGGCTGCAGCGCTGCACGATTCCCATCATCCGGTAGGCCAGCAGGGCGGCGGCGAAATCGAAGGCGTGGAAGTGCGGGATCGGCGCGAATTCCATGAGGTCGAAGCCGATGATGCGCCGCTGGCGCGCCACCGACTCGAACAGGCCGAGCGTCTGGTACCAACCGAGCCCGCCCGGCACCGGCGTGCCGGTGGCCGGCAGTACCGAGGGGTCGATGCCGTCGACATCGAGCGTGAAGAATACTTTTGCGGGAAACGATCGGGGAAGTCTTATCTTGCTCACGTTGCGCGGCACAAGGTCGACGGCATCATGGGCAAGAACCTTGTGCGCCTTGCGCGCGTCGAGCTCCTCTTCGCAGTAGGCACGGTTGCCGAGCTGCACCAGCGGAACGCCGGCCTCCACCACGCGCCGCATCACGCTGGCGTGGCTGTACTTGTTTCCCTCGTAGGCATCGCGCAGGTCCGCATGCGCGTCGATCTGCACCACGCCGAAATCCGTTTCGCCGGCATCGAGATAGCCCTTGATCACGCCCCAGGTCACGGTGTGCTCCCCGCCGAGGACCACGGGGATTTTCTTCATCTTCAGGATGTTTTTCACCGCCAGCGCAATGGCGTCGATGACGCGCCGCGGCGCGCCGGAGCAGTCCACCGCGGGCCAGGTGTAGATGCCTTCGGCGCCCGGGTCGCTCTGGCCGTCCCAGCGTTCGAGCTGGCCTGAGGCCTGGAGGATCGCGCGAGGCCCCCGGGCGGTGCCGTTGCCGTACGAAACGGTTTTCTCGTAGGGCACCGGCAGGACGTGGAAGCGCGCCTGTTCGGGAGCGGAGGCGGGAACGTCGCTGCCGAAAAACCTCAAGACAACCTCCCCTTGAAATCCTCGTAGCCGAATTCACGCACCACCCGGAGCGCGCCGCTGCCCGAATTCCAGATCGCGATGGAGGGCAACCGCACGCCGTTGAAGGTGGTGGTCTTGACCATCGAGTAGTAGGCCATGTCCTCGAACACCAGCCGCTGGCCGACCGCCAGCGGTGCGGCGAAGGAATAGTCGCCGATCACGTCCCCGGCCAGGCAGGATTGGCCGCCCAGCCGGTAGGTGTGCGCCTGCTCGCCGGGTTCGCCCGCGCCCCGGACGACGGGCCGGTAGGGCATCTCGAGCACGTCGGGCATGTGGCAGGTGGCGGAAGTGTCGAGGATCGCGATCGGCATGCCGTTGTGCATCACGTCGAGCACCTGCGCGACCAGCACGCCGGCGTGATAGGCGATCGCTTCGCCCGGTTCCAGGTAGACCTGGACGCGGTGGCGCGCGGCGAAATTGCGCATCACGCGCGCGAGCTCGTCGACCTGGTAGCCGGCGCGCGTGACGTGGTGCCCGCCGCCGAAGTTGACCCATTGCATGCCCGCGAGCAGGCCGCCGAACTTTTCCTCGAACACCGCGAGGGTGCGCACCAGCGGCGGCAGGTCCTGCTCGCACAGGGTGTGGAAGTGCAGCCCCGTCAGGCCTTCCAGGTCCGCCGCCGTTATCGCGGCAAGCGGCGCCCCGAGCCGCGATCCCGGGGCGCAGGGGTCGTACATCGGCACCTGGCCTTCGGAGTGCTCCGGATTGACGCGCAGGCCGAATTTCAGGTTCGGGTTTTCCTTGCGGAAGGATGTCGCGAGCGGGCGGAAGCGGCGCCACTGCGCGGGGGAATTGAACACGACGTGGTCCGAGATCTTCAGGACTTCGCGCAGGTCCGGTTCGCTGTAGGCGGCCGAATAGGTATGCACCTCGCCGCCGAAGTATTCGCGCCCGAGCTTCGCCTCGTGCACGCCGCTTGCGCAGGTGCCCGAGAGGTATTTCGCCACGAGCGGCGCGAGGCTCCACATGGAGAACGCCTTGAGCGCCAGCAGGATCTTCGCGCCGCTGTCCTGCTGCACGCGCCGCAGCAGGCGCAGGTTCTCCTCGATCGCCACTTCGTCGACCACGAAACAGGGCGACGGCAGCTGCCGGGTGTCGAGCCAGCCGAAGCGGTCGAGGCGTGCGCTCGCCGCGGCGTCCCTGCTACTCCATTGGTGCATCGAGAGTTTTCAGCGTCCAGGGCAGGCCACGCGGACCGATCGCCTTCATGAACGGGTCCGGATCAAGCTGCTCCATGTTGAACACGCCCTTGCCGCGCCAGGCGCCGGTGAGCATCATTTCCGCGCCGACCGCGGCGGGCACGCCGGTGGTGTAGGAGATCGCCTGCGATTTGACTTCGCGATAGCAGGCCTCGTGGTCGCAGATGTTGTAGACGAAGGCGACCTTCTCCTTGCCGTTCTTCCTGCCGTGCGCGAGCACGCCGATGCAGGTGCGGCCCTTGGTGAGCGGCCCGAGGCTCGCCGGGTCCGGCAGCAGCGCCTTGAGGAACTGGATCGGCACGATGTCCTGCCCCTGGAAGCGCACCGGATCGATGCGCGTCATACCGACGTTGCCCAGAATGCGCAGGTGGTCGAGGTAGTTCTGAGAGAAGGTCATCCAGAAACGCGCGCGCTTCACCTTCGGAAAGTGCTTGACGATGGATTCGAGCTCTTCGTGGTAGAGGAGGTAGATCTCCATCGGCCCGATGCCCTCGGGAAAATCGAACTTGCGGTGCACCGACAGGGGATCGGTGCTTTGCCAGGCGCCGTTTTCCCAGTAGCGTCCACGCTGGGTGATCTCCCGGATGTTGATTTCCGGGTTGAAATTGGTGGCGAAGGGCTGGCCGTGGTTGCCGGCATTGGCGTCGATGATGTCGATGGTGTCGATGCTGTCGAACTCGTGCTTGTGCAGCCAGGCGGTGTAGACGTTGGTCACCCCCGGATCGAAGCCGCTGCCGAGCAGCGCCATGATGCCGCGCTCGCGGAAGCGGTCCTGGTAGGCCCATTGCCACTTGTATTCGAACTTGGCCTCGTCCAGCGGTTCGTAGTTGGCGGTGTCCAGGTAGTCCACGCCGGTGGCGAGGCAGGCGTCCATGATGTGCAGGTCCTGGTAGGGCAGCGCCACGTTGATCACCACCTTCGGCTTGACGCGCTCGATCAGCGCCACCATCCGCGGCACGTCGTCGGCGTCCACCTGCGCGGTGTAGATCGGCCGCGCGATCTGCGCCGCGATGCGCCGGCACTTTTCCTCGGTGCGGCTGGCCAGCGTGATCTCGGAAAACACTTCCGGCAGCTGCGCGCACTTGTGCGCCACGACCTGGCCGACGCCGCCCGCGCCGATGATCAGGACTTTCGACATGCGTTTCGATCCTCCCCGGGTCAGTCTTCGTAGTAGGTGTAGCCGCGCAGGCTGGCGCTGAACGATTCCAGCAGCGACTGGCGCTGCGCCAGCGTGATGCGCTCGTCGCGCACCGCCTGCTCCGCGGTGCGGCGCAACTTCTCCAGCAGCTGCTGCGGCTGGTATTCGACGTAGCTGAGCACGTCGGCGATGCTGTCGCCGCTCATCTCGCGCGCGAATTCGAAGCTGCCGTCGCGCTGGATGCGCACGCTCGCCACGTTGGTATCGCCCATCAGGTTGTGCAGGTCGCCGAGCGTCTCCTGGTAGGCGCCCACTAGGAACACGCCGAAGTAGTACGGCTCGTGCTCGGAGTAGGCGTGCACCGGCAGGGTGCGCCGCAGGCCGCCCGACTCGATGAAGCGGTCGACCTTGCCGTCGGAATCGCAGGTGATGTCGGCGAGGATCGCGCGGCGCGTCGGCTGCTCGGTGTGCCGGTGCACCGGGATGATCGGGAACACCTGCTCGATCGCCCAGACGTCGGGCAGCGACTGGAACACCGAGAAATTGCCGTAGTAGATGTCGGCCAGCGATTCCTCGAGGTCGTCGAAGCCGGCCGGCACGCGCTTCGCCTTCTGCAGCACCGCCAGGATGGTCCAGACGATGTGCAGGAAGATGTTCTCGGCCAGCGACAGCGAGCGCAGCCGGATCTGGCCGCGGCGGAACAGGTCGCGGATCTCCTCGCGGTAGTGGATCGCGTCGTTGTAGCTTTCCTTGGCGGTCTTGATGCTCACGCCGGCGAGCACCTCGTGCAGGTTCTTCACCAGCTCGTGTTCCTCCGCGGGCACCACCGGGGCGGCGTCTCCCGGCTCGTAGCTGGTCACGTCGAGGATGTTGAACAGCAGGATCGAGGAATAGGCCACGGTCGCGCGGCCCGACTCGGTGATGAGCACGGGGTGCGCCACCCCGGTCCGGTCGAGCGCGCTCATGATGGTCTCGATGACGTCGCCGCAGTACTCGTCGAGCGAATAGTTCTTGCTGTAGTTGGAGTTGGTCTGCGAGCCGTCGTAGTCCACCCCGAGGCCGCCGCCGAGGTCGAGATAGCCCATGGTCGCGCCCTCCTGCTTGAGCGCCACGTAGTAGCGGCAGGCCTCCAGCACGCCGCCGCGGATGTCGCGGATGTTCGGGATCTGCGAGCCGAGGTGGTAGTGCAACAATTGCAGGCAGTCGAGCATTTCATGCTCGCGCAGCGCGTCGACCAGCTCGACGATCTGCGCCGTGGTCAGGCCGAAGATGCTGCGGTCGCCGCTCGATTCGTTCCAGTGCCCCTCGACCTTGGCGGCGAGCTTGACGCGGATGCCGAGCTTCGGCCGCACGCCCAGGCGGCGGCTCGCCTCGAGGATCAGCGGCAGCTCGGTCGGGGTCTCCAGGACGAAGAAGCACTTGAAGCCGAGCCGCAGGGATTGCAGCGCCAGGTCGACGAACTCCTCGTCCTTGTAGCCATTGCAGATGATGTACCCCTTGCCCGGATCGAGGTAGGCGAGCGCGATCAGCAGTTCGGCTTTGCTGCCGCACTCCAGGCCATGGCCGTAACGCGCCCCGACGCGCGCGATTTCCTCGATGACCGCGCATTGCTGGTTGACCTTGATCGGGAATACGCCGTGATACTCGGCCTGGTAGCCGAGGGCCTGGATCGCCCGGCCAAAAGACTCGTTGAGCAGCGCGATCTGCGCTTCGAGCAGGTTGTCGAGCCGCAGCAGCACGGGCATCTGCAGTCCCCGCTGCTGCATCCCGGCGATCAGGTCCATCAGGCTGACCGCGACCCGCGCACCGTCCGAGGGCACGCTGACGGTGACGTTGCCGCGCTCATCGATGTCGAAGTAACCGGCCCCCCAGTTGCGGATGCCGTAGAGCTCGGCCGATTCGGCCGGCGTCCACTCCACCGGACTGACGATGGCCCTCGGTTTTCTCACTGCCTTTTGCATGGATGCCGCCACGGAAGCTGGACAGCCGGCAGTGTCTCGCGTTGCGGTGATGAAGAGCAAGCACAATGAAGCGCGGGCTGCCGGCGGAATCGACTTCTCCCCTTAAAATTGCGCCATGCGCATGCGAACGAAGTCCATGGCCGCGGCATTGCTGCTGGCGGTGGCGGCGATCCCCGCGGCTGCCCAGGTGGGCAGCCTCCCGACCCGCGACGGCATGCCGACGCTCGCGCCGACGCTCGAGAAGATCATGCCGGCCGTGGTCAACATCGCGGTGCTGCACAAGAGCCCGGAGGAGCAGAACCCGCTGCTGCGCGATCCCTTTTTCCGGCGCTTCTTCGGCCTGCCCGGGCAGTCGCAGCCGCAGATCTCGGCGGGGTCGGGCGTCATCGTGGACGCGAAGAACGGCTACGTGATCACCAATGCCCACGTGGTGAACGGCGCGCGCGAGATCGCGGTCAGCCTGCAGGACAACCGCCGCCTGCCGGCGAAGCTGATCGGCACGGACCCCGGCACGGACATCGCCCTGCTGAAGATCGAGTCGCGCAACCTCGCCGAGGCGAAGTGGGGCGACTCGGATGCGCTGCGGGTCGGGGACTTCGTGCTCGCCATTGGCAACCCCTTCGGCATCGGCCAGACCGCGACCTCGGGCATCGTCTCGGCGCTCGGCCGCAGCGGCATTTCCGCCGAGGGCTACGAGCACTTCATCCAGACCGACGCCTCGATCAATCCGGGAAACTCGGGCGGCGCGCTCGCCAACCTGAAGGGCGAACTGATCGGCATCAACACCGCGATCATCGGACCCGCCGGCGGCAACGTCGGCATCGGCTTTGCCGTCCCGTCGGTGATCGCGCGCGCGGTGATGGATCAGCTGGTGCGCTTCGGCGAAGTGCGGCGCGGGCGCCTGGGCGTCGCGATGCAGAACGTGGTCGGCAGCGACGGCGCCTCGGTGACCGAGGTGGAAGCGCGTTCGCCGGCGGCGGAGGCGGGGCTGCGCAAGGGCGACGTGATCGTGGCGCTGAACGGCCGCGCGGTGCGCGGCGCGGCGGAGTTGCGTGCGCGCCTCAGCGTAGTGCCGGTCGGCGAGCGCGTCGAACTGGGCATCCAGCGCGGCGGCCAGCCGCAGATCATCCGCGCGACGGTCGGCCCCGCGCCGGCCCGCCGCTAGCGGGATTGATTCGAACCCCTTAGCTACTACTCCCTGACCCTCGCCAGTTTCTTGACGTCGGGCAGGCGGCGTATCGCGCGCATCACGCGCGCGAGGTGGCGGCGGTTGGCCACCTCCAGCACGAAATGCATGGTGGTGAACACCGTGCGGTCCTCGTCCATGCTGATGGAGTCGATGTTCGAGCCGGCCTCGGCCACCTCCGACGCTACCTTGGCGAGCACGCCGCGCTGGTTTTCCACCGTGACGTTGATCGCCGCCTGGAACAGCCGCGTGGTGTGCGGATCCCACTCGACATCGATCCACTGGTCGGGTTCGTTCCTGCGCGAGCGCACGATGACGCGGCACTCGTCGATGTGCACCACCAGGCCCTGGCCCTTCTTGATCGAGCCGACGATCGCGTCGCCCGGAATCGGCCGGCAGCAGGTGGCGAGCTGCACCGCGACGCCCTCCGTGCCGCGGATCGTCACGCTGCCGGCGGCCTTCAGGTCGTCCTTGGAATCGCTTTTCTTGAGCAGGCGCCGCGCGACGACGGCGGGCAGGCGCTTGCCCAGGCCGATGTCCGCGAGCAGTTCCTCCCGGGAATGGGCGCCGCCATCCCGCACCACGCGTTCCCAGCTCGCGTCGTCGATCTCCGCCAGCGTTCCCTTGAGGCCGCGCAGCGCCTGGTCGAGCAGGCGCTCGCCGAGCCCCGCCGACTCCTCGTACTGCATGGTCTTGAGGAAGTGGCGGATGTTGGAGCGCGCCTTGCCCGTGCGCACGTACTGCAGCCAGCCGGGGCTCGGCTTGGCGTGGCTCGCGGTGATGATCTCCACGCGGTCGCCATTGCGCAGTTCGGTGCGCAGCGCGACCAGCTCGCCATTCACCTTGGCCGCGACGCAGCGGTTGCCGATGTCGGTGTGCACCGCATAGGCGAAATCCACCGCGGTGGCGCCGCGCGGCAGCGACAGGATGCGCCCCTTGGGCGTGAACACGTAGACCTCGTCCGGGAACAGGTCCACCTTGACGTGCTCGAGGAATTCCTGCGGGTCGCCCGACTGGTGCTGGATTTCCAGCAGCGACTGCAACCAGCGGTGCGTCTGCTTCTGCAGGTCGGAGAGCTTGTCGGTGTCGTCCTTGTACAGCCAGTGCGAGGCGACGCCGGATTCGGCGAGGCGGTGCATCTGCTCGGTGCGCAACTGCACCTCCAGCGGCACGCCGTAGGGGCCGATGAGGTCGGTGTGGATCGACTGGTAGCCGTTGGCCTTCGGAATCGCGATGTAGTCCTTGAATTTCCCCGGGATCGGCTTGTAGAGCGCATGCAGCGCGCCCAGCGCGAGGTAGCAGGCCGGGACGTCGGCGACGATCACGCGGCAGCCGAAAATGTCGTGCACCTCGGAGAACGACAGCTGCTTCTCGATCATCTTGCGATAGGTCGAGTAGACGTGCTTCTCGCGGCCCTGCACGGTCGCCGGGATGCCGCTCGCGGCGAGCTTCCGGGTCACCGCGTCGAGGGTCCTGCCGATCATCTCGCGGCGGTTGCCGCGCGCCGCCGCGGTCGCCTTCGACAGCACCTTGAAGCGCAGCGGGTGCATGTGCGAGAAGGCGAGTTCCTGCAGCTCGTGGTAGAGCGTGTTGAGGCCAAGGCGGTTGGCGATCGGCGCATAGATTTCCATCGTCTCGCGCGCCACGCGCCGGCGCTTGGCCGGGGCGACGGCACCGAGCGTGCGCATGTTGTGCAGGCGGTCGGCGAGCTTGATCAGGATGACGCGCACATCGCGCGCCATGGCGAGCAGCATCTTGCGGAAGTTCTCCGCCTGCGCGTCCTCGGCGCTCTGGAACTCGATGCGGTCGAGCTTGGAGACGCCGTCCACCAGCTCGGCCACCGGTTTTCCGAAGGTGTCGGAGATCTCGTCCTTGGTGACCGAGGTGTCCTCGGTGACGTCATGCAGCAGGGCGGCCATCAGCGTCTGGCCGTCGAGGTGCCAGCCGGCGAGGATCTCCGCCACCGCCAGCGGATGCGAGATGTAGGGATCGCCCGACTGGCGCCTCTGCCCGGCGTGCGCCGCCTCGGAGAACCGGTAGGCCTCCGCCAGGCGCGCGACGTCCTTCGGCTTCAGGTAGCCGAAGCGGGCGGGGTCGGGAAGGGTGTGTACGGGAACTGCGGCGGCCATGGGGTCAGGTTACCTGACCCCCCTTCGTTTACAAGCCGGAACCGCCCAGCGGCACCGCATTGCGCTTGAGCACTTCGGTGCCGATCTTGCCGCTGGCGATCTCGCGCAGGGCGATCACGGTGGACTTGTCGCGGTTGGACTCGACCGTCGGCGTGGCGCCGGCGCTGAGCTGGCGCGCGCGGTAGGTGGCCGCCAGCGTGAGCTGGAAACGGTTGGGAATTCGCTTCAGGCAATCGTCAACGGTGATGCGGGCCATGGGATTCTGATCTTTCCTTTTGGATGATTCCGGACAACTCGCGCTTCGCGGTATCGAAGTCTTTGTTAATTATAGCGTATTTGAACTCGCCGACGTGCGTCAATTCTTCGCGCGCATTGTCCACCCGGCGGCGGATCACGGCGTCCGAATCCTGTCCGCGAGCGCGCATGCGGCGCTCGAGTTCGTCGACCGAAGGGGGCAGGATGAAGATGCCGATGCAGTCGGGAAAGAGCTTGCGCACCTGCCGCGCGCCCTGCCAGTCGATCTCGAGGATCAGGTCCTCGCCCCGCTTGACCGCGTCGAGGATCACCTTCTTGGAGGTGCCGTAGCGGTTGCCGTGGACCTCGGCGTTTTCCAGGAACTCGCCGCGCTCGCGCATGGCGAGGAAGGCGGCCTCGTCGACGTAGTGGTAGTCGACGCCGTCCTTCTCGCCGGGCCGCGGCGAGCGCGTGGTGTAGGAGACGGAGATCTTCAGGCTCGGGTCTTCGCGCATCACCGCGTCGATCAGCGAGGTCTTGCCGGCGCCCGAGGGCGCGGCGATCACGAAAAGCCGGCCGCTCATTCGATGTTCTGCACCTGTTCGCGCACCTGTTCGACCAGGACCTTCAGTTCCAGCGCGCCATCCGAAATCTTCCGGTTGGCCGCCTTGGAGGCGAGCGTGTTCGCTTCGCGGTTCAGTTCCTGTGCAAGGAAGTCGAGGCGCTTGCCGACGGCTCCCCCCTGCTTGAGCGTGCGCTCGACCTCGGCGAGGTGCGCTCGCAGCCGCGTGAGCTCCTCGTCGACATCCGACCTGGCGGCGAACAAGGCAACTTCGGCCCGCACGCGTTCGTCGTCACCGGAACCGAGGACTTCCCGCAGCTTCTCCGAGATTCTCTGGTGGTAGGCACTCATCGCAAGGGGCATGAGGGGTGCGACTTCCTCCACCAGCCTGCGCATCGACGCAACGCGTTCGGCAATCGCGGCGGCGAGCTTTGCGCCTTCGCGCGCGCGCGCCGAAATGAACTCGTCGAGCGCGCGCCGGCACAGGCGCTCGGCAAGGGCGCGCGTGCCTTCGGCATCCGCAGGCGCGTCCGCGATCACGCCCGGCCAGCGCAGCACTTCAGCCACGCTCAAGGGTTGCGCCCCGGGAAACACGCTGCTTGCCTCGGCCGCCAGTTTCTTCAGGCGCGCCATGGCCGGCGCGTTCAGCCGTTCGCCCGCAGGCGCATTGCGCTCCTCGCTCAAGGCGACGCGGCATTCGACTTTGCCGCGGGTCACGCGCGCCGCGATCATTTCGCGCAGTACCGGCTCGAGCGCGCGCAGTTCCTCGCCGACGCGGAACTGCAGGTCGAGGAAGCGCGAGTTCACCGAGCGCAATTCGACGCTCAGCGCGCCGCGCGGCAACTCTTCCGAGGCGGACGCGTAGGCGGTCATGCTGTGGATCATTCGCTATCATAGTAGGAGAGATGTCCGCCCAAGCCAACCTGCCGGGAAAACAGGCAAACACCCCGCTGCAGGAAGGCGCCAAGCTCGAAAATTACCGCATCCTGCGCGTCATCGCGGTCGGCGGCTTCTCCATCGTGTATCTCGCCCACGACGAGAACGAAACGCCGGTGGTGATCAAGGAGTACCTGCCGGCGACGCTGGCGCTGCGCGCGAGCGGCGAAGCGGTGCCGCAGGTCGCGGAGGCGGACCGGGCGCGGTTCCTCGTCGGCATGAAATCCTTTTTCGAGGAAGGCCGCTCGCTCGCCCACCTGTCGCACCCCAACGTGGTGCGGGTGCTCAATTTCTTTCGCGCCAACGAGACGGTGTACCTGGTGATGCGCTACGAGCGCGGCCGTACGCTGCAGGAGCACATCCAGAGCCGCCGCGGCCCGCTGGCGGAAAGCTGGGTGCGCTCGACGTTCGCGCAGCTGCTGAACGGCCTGCGCGAAGTGCATTCGAACAAGCTGCTGCATCTCGACATCAAGCCCGGCAACGTCTACCTGAGGAACGACGGCACGCCGCTCCTGATCGACTTCGGCGCCGCGCGGCAGACGCTGTCGGAGGAGGGTGCGAAGTTGCTGCCCACCTTCACGCCCGGCTTTGCCTCGCCGGAGCAGCACGTGCGCCGCGAGGACCTCGGGCCCTGGAGCGACATCTATTCGGTCGGCGCGACCATGTACGCCTGCTTCGCGGCGGCGGCGCCGCCGCCGGCCCACCTGCGCCTGGAGAAGGACCTGCTGGTGCCGGCGAGGCAGGCCTGGTCGGGAGACTACTCGGCGGGATTCCTCGACATCATCGACTGGTGCCTGCGCCTGGACCACCTGGAGCGCCCGCAGAGCGTGTTCGAACTGCAAAAGGCGCTGCTTGGCGAGAAGCGCGCGAAGCGTCACGGCGAGGTACCGCTGATGGCGCGCCTGAAGGGTATGCTTTCAAGATCCAAATGATGTT
>Ga0315912_10005191_pt1 | contig 12049 bp, 9 predicted proteins | sample VfabasoilMG_FD_204469 | JGI IMG/M metagenome (GOLD analysis project Ga0315912, IMG submission 204469) | Garden soil microbial communities collected in Santa Monica, California, United States - V. faba soil | ecosystem: Environmental > Terrestrial > Soil > Garden | place: USA: California... | reverse complement strand
CGTGGACGAGGACGAGTTCGTCAACCCGGTATTCCACGGCTCGTGGGGCGTCTCCGATGAGGATTTGTTCGCGCGTGCGCACGAGGAGTTCTCGACGCCGCACGCGCGGCCGTTCTTCTCGCTCGTGTTCACGACGTCGAATCACTCTCCATACGATTACCCGGCGGGGCGCATCGAGCCGTACGACACGGATCCACACACGGTCAACAACGCCGTGAAGTACGCGGATTATTCGCTCGGCCAGTTCTTCGCACGCGCGCGTAGGAGCTCATATTGGGACGATACGGTGTTCCTAGTAGTCGCCGATCACAACTCGCGTGTGTTCGGCGCCGAGGTGATTCCGATCGATCACTTTCACATTCCGGGGCTCGTGATGGGAGGAGGTGTAGAGCCGCGCGTCTACAAGCCCGTCGCGAGTCAGATCGACATGCCGCCGACGTTGCTGTCGCTGATCGGCGTTTCCTCGGTCCACCCGATGATCGGCCATGACCTCACTCGGCCGGAGTTCGAGGCATGGCCGGGGCGCGCGATCATGCAGTACGACGACACGCAGGCCTACCTCGCCGGCAATGACGTCGCGGTGCTGCGCCGCCACTTGCCGCCGGCCACGTTCCGCTACGACGGCGGCACCAGGCTCGCGCCAGAGCCGGACAATCCCGAGCTCGAAGCGTTAGCGCTCGCGCACGCAACCTGGACGTCAGACACCTACGAGCATCTGTCTTATCGTCTACCGGCGGGCGTCTCCCCGCTAGTCGGGTACTGAGCCACACCTGCGCGACGGCTGACCTAGTATCATCGCCACACGATGGTATTCGAGGTCGGAACGAAGGTCGGGCCGTACGAGGTCCTGGCGCTGATCGGCGCCGGCGGCATGGGCGAGGTGTGGAAAGCGCGAGACACTCGCCTCGGCCGGTTGGTTGCAATCAAGACCAGCCGCAGTCTCTTCACTGACCGGTTCGAACGCGAAGCTCGGTCAATCGCGGCGTTGAACCATCCTCACGTTTGTTCTCTCTACGACGTCGGCCCGGATTATCTGGTGATGGAGTACATCGATGGCCAGGCGTTGCAGGGACCGGTGCCGCTCGCAGAGGCGCTCACGTTGGCAGAGCAGATCTTGGACGCGCTCGACGCCGCTCACCGAAAGGGTATCGTCCACCGAGATCTAAAACCCGACAACATCTTGCTGACGCGGAACGGCGTCAAGGTTCTCGATTTCGGGCTCGCCAAGATCGAGCGGCCGGCTGCCGCAGCCGCCGGTGAAGTGACGGTGACCGAGCACGCCGCGCTGACGACTGAACACACCGTGCTCGGCACGCTTCCTTATATGTCACCCGAGCAGGTCGAAGGTCACGAAGCTGACGCCCGCAGCGACGTGTTCTCCTTCGGAGTCGTGCTGTACGAGTTGATTGCCGGAAGACGACCGTTTGCGGGCAACACGCAAACCGGCCTCATCGCGTCCATTCTCAAGGAAGAACCGCCGTCGCTCGGCGACCTGAGACCGGGCACGCCGCCGGGTCTCGCAGCCATCGTGCGAACGTGCCTCGAAAAAGATCCTGAGGAGCGCTGGCAATCGGCGCGCGAAGTCAGGCATGCGCTGAAATGGATGGCGGCGGAACCGCCATCGCCGAGGTCGGTGCGGTCGAGTGCCGCGTGGCAGGGCTTGGCCGGGCTGGCGACTCTGATTGCACTAGGGATAGGTGGTTGGATGTGGTGGCCTGCGGCGCTTGGCCCAGTCAGTCGATTTGACACGCTGGCCCCCGACAGTGTGACGCCCGGCGACTATGTGTCGGTGTCCCCGGACGGTCGAACGCTGGTGTTCGGCGCAATCCGAGACGGGCTGTGGATTCGCGATTTCGCCAAACCCGACTGGCAGCGCGTGCCAGGCACAGACGGCGGCAGCAGCCCTTTCTGGTCTCCGGACGGCCGTCGCCTCGGCTTTGCCGTCGGACGACAGATCAAGAGCTTGGACACTAACGGAGGTCCGCCGGAAACGCTCGGCACTCTTGCCAATGACCCGGGCGGACCGGCCAGTTGGAATCGGAATGGCGACATCGTGGTGGGCAGTTGGGGAGGTGGCTCGGGGGGGCCGCTGTGGAAGACGTCGCAAGCAGGCGGAGTCGCAGTAGCGTTGACACAAGTCGACGTTTCGCGTGGCGAGCTTTACCACACGTGGCCCACGTTTCTGCCGGACGATTCGCACTTCTTGTATTTCCGCTCTGGTCCCGCAGACGTGGCAGGCACATACGTGGGTTCCCTCGATGCGATGCCTGCGGAGCAATCGCGCCAACGGATCTTGGCAAGTACGACGCCGGCGGCGTATGCGAACGGCCACGTTTTTTTCTTGCGTGAAAGCACGCTGATGGTGCAGCCCTTTGACGCACGCGGCTTGCAGCTCGTGGGCGCGCCCGTGCCCGTGGCAGAGGGCGTAGGAATCACCTGGTACTCCACCGGAATGTTTTCGGTCTCTGCCGGCGGCGCTCTGGCCTACCGACCCGCATCTCAAACGGAAACGCGTCAGCTGACGTGGGTCGACCGGCAAGGACAAACGCTCGGTGCGTTCGGACCGCCAAGCACTGACGCGAGCGTCGCACTGTCGCCCGACGGAAAGCGTGCGGTCGTGAAGGATGCTCCGTATGGCGTGCCGGGGGATCTTTGGACGCTCGACCTTGCGAGCGGCGCGCGCGCTCGTCTCACGTTCGATCGAAATGTCTACTCGCCCGGCGTGTGGTCTCCGGATGGCGCTCTCATTGCTTACGCGGCCGGAGCGCTCGGCGATACGTTGTACGCGAAGGCTGCCTCGGGTCTCGGCGACGCGCGGGTGCTCCTGAAAGAGCCCGGGCTACGGCACTTTGCAACCAGTTGGTCGCGTGACGGACGATTCCTGCTCTACCACACTGAGAACGCGCCGAGCAGCGGCTACGACCTGTGGGTCTTGCCCGTGAAAGGCGGCGGGCCGAGTGTCTTACTTGGAGAGGCGTACAACGAGTGGGCCGGCGTCTTCTCGCCCGACATGCGCTGGTTAGCCTATTCGTCGTTGGAAACCGGCGTAAGCAGCGAAATTTTCGTTCGTCCGTTCGCAGTTTCTGAGTCGACCGGGCAGCCAATCGTCGGAGACGGGAAGTGGCAGGTGTCGAGGGACGGTGGAAACTGGGCCTTATGGCGTTATGAGAAAGAGATCCTCTTCGACGGCTTTCCGACTGATCAAGCTGTTTTCGCCGTGCCGGTCAATGCTGGGGCTGCGGCTTTCGAAAGCGGAGAGCCTCAGCGCCTCGCGCTACGGTCCGTTAACAGCATCACCGCGGACGCTACTCCCGACGGCCAACGATTCCTGGTGTCCGTACAGACGGTCCGAGGAAACTCCGAGTCGTCGATTCGAGTGGTGTTGAACTGGCCCGCGTTGCTCGGAAACTGAGCGGCCTAATTCGCTCCGTCACTGGCTCGCCGCTTCCGGCTCGTAGATCGGCGTCGTGCCGGTAAAGAGCGCTTTGTCGTCGCCGTCCCGGATCGAGGTCGCGATGCCGATGGCCGGAAAGTTGCGGGCAGGTGAAGCGCCCACTTTGACGCGGTCGCCGGGTTGCAGCGCGTCGCGCTTCCAACCTCGACGCATCAAAGTGTTCGGGCTCGGTAGCTCGAAGTTCCAGCTCACGACTTCGCCGTTGTCGTCTTTCACGTCCACATAGAGGCGGGCGTGTGGACTCTTCCATTCGAGCTTCGTCACGACGCCTTCGACCTCGAGCTTGGAGCGCAGGTCGAATTCCGATTGCGAGTGATGCGCTTGCGCGACCGGGATCAAGACGAGGCCGACGCCGCATGCGACCAGCAGCGGGCGAACACGGTTCGCGATCTTAGCCATAATCATCGGTACAGCCTCACGTCTTGTTCGTCGTCGAGACAAATCTCCTCGAGCATCGTGGTGTCGACCTGCGCGGCCATCTCGATCGTCACGGACCAGGGGCGCGTGTAGGCCTTGGGATCGTTGACCGCGATCTCGACCTGCATGATCCCGAAGTTGAGGCGTGTGAGGCGCTCCGTCACGCGCGCCGCCTCCGTCACGGGGCTGCCTTGGATGTCGAGCCACATATCGTCACGTATGCCGTTTGTCTCGATGACGAGCGTGTCGCCGTCCCAATGCGCGGTCGAGTAACCGTTCCACGTGGGGTTCGGATCCTCGGGCAGCGGCCGCCCGTCGAGAAATACCTCGCGATACGCCGCGTTGAACTCGTGCAGCATCACCACGAGGCTCGGCGTCTGCACGATCTTGGTGTACTGCGGCAGCGTCCAAGCCCGCGGGAAGTTCGGCGGTTTGCAGTACGTGTGCGGATCCTCGCGGCCGCCGTTCGCTCTGCGCTCCACCATCTGCTCTTTGGACCACTCCGTATACGGCAGGCCGCCCTCGAGCTTGATGCCGAGGTTGATCTGCTCGCGCGCCATGCGTTCTTCCTGGATGCAGTCGGCCTCGCGGCAATAGTCTTTGGCGGGAACGTTGGCAAACCACATTCCGGAGAAATCGGGTTTGCCGTCCGGCGTGCGCGGCGCCGGCGCGCCGAGGTCGGGCGCTCCGCTAGCGAGGCGGGGTATCCCAGGCGTGCGGTAGTCGAGCCACTGAGCCGAGGCGAAAGCGGGCCCGACGACGAATGCGATCACCGCGAGCGCGGCGCGAAGTGCACGCACTCGCGTGCTGAAGATGGCCAGAAGGGCGCCGCCGGGGTGTGTCATGCGTTCGCAGAGCGACTGAAGCATGGCGGGTGATACTACGCGTTGCGACACGCGTGGGGCCAATTTATCGGGACCGGCACTCCGGCGCGTTCGCCTATCGGCTGAGCGCCGGGCGCTCCGTTAGCGCGCGGGCGCGAGCGCTATCGCCTGGTTGGTGTCGAACGCGTGGCCAGTCTATGCTTTCTTGGTTAGAACTCGAACAAACTTGGGGGAATCACAATGAGATCGAACCGCAATCCGATGATGAGAGCATGGTGGGGTGCCTTGGGCGTCGCCTGTCTCGCGTTGACCGTGAGCTCGGGCGCGCGCGCGCAGGAGGTCACCGCCGAAACGCTCGTCGATCGCCTGCAGATCCAGGACCTGATCACGCGTTACTACAACAACTTCGGCCGGGAGAACGCGGAAAACTTCGCGGACTTCTACGCCGAAGATGCGGAGCTGATTTTGGGCGAGCGCCACTTCAAGGGCCGGAACGGGATCATGGAGGCATACGGGCGCGCGCCGGGACAAGCGCCGCGTCCGCCGCCGCCGCCGCGCTTCTCTTTCATCGTGGCCATCGACAATCCGCTGATCGTCGTGCACGGCGCGACGGCGACTGCGCAGCTCGTCTTCACCGAGTACGTGATCGAGAAGCAGGGCGATCAGGTCAAGGTCATCACACAGGGTAAGGAATACAGCAACTTCGTCAAAGTCGCTGGCCACTGGCGCTACAAGACGCGCCAAATCAAGGCCGGCACGGAGTTGCCGGAAGGCTGGAAAGAGTAGGGGCTCCGGCGCGGCGGAAACGTCGCTCATGGCGCCGGCCTCCGTCACGCGGTCCTTGCTCGGCTACGGCGTTCTCGTCGGGTCGTTCTACCTTGCGCTCGGCGTGGGGCAGGGGCTGGTTCGCGAGGGGTTCAGCTTCGCGCGCCATCCGCTGAGCGTGCTCGCGAACGGACCCGGTGGTTGGGTGCAGACGGCGAATTTCGTCGTGAGCGCGTTGATGGTGCTCGCGGCCGTTGCGGGCATCGCGCGCATAGATGCGGCGCGCTCGCGTGGGATGCGCGGCGCGCTCATCGTCTATGCGCTCGGCATGATCGCTGCGGCGTTCTTCCCCACCGACCCGATCGACGGCTTCCCGCCCGGCACGCCGCTCGGTGTGCTGACGACGATGTCGACGAGCGGCCTCGTGCATCTCATCGCCGGTGCGGTGACCTTCATAGCAATGGCGATCGCGTGTTGGGCCGGCGCGCGGACGATGTCGAAACGCGCCGAGCCTGGATTGACGCGCTTGTCGCTGCTCGCAGGGTTCGTAGTCTTCTTCGCGTTCTTCGGCGGCGCCGCATTCTCGAGCAGCGTCGGCGGCGTGGCCGGGATCTGGCTCGCTGTCGTGGTGGGATGGGCGTGGCTCGCGATCGTCTCGCGCCACTACTATCGCGTGTCGCCGAACCCGAGCTGCGGATCCTGCTAAGCCCGTAACCGAAGAGCGGTGGACTTAGGGATGCCTCGTCGTCGATACTTGCGACAACAAGAATAACAGCGCAAAGCGCACCAACGCGTGATCAAGCTCGCTCGGATCGGGGCCCTTTCTTGGCTCGTCATCCTGGCCGCCTGCGGTGGCGGCGGCGGTGGGGGCTCACCGAGTCCTCCTTCTCCGCCCACGACAACGACTCCTCCGGCACCGAGCGGTGATTTCACTGTCAGCGAAACGTCCGTCGCGTTCACCGCATTGCAAGGCCCGTCAGCACCGTCTACCGGCAAAGACCTCGCATTGACGGTAACTGCGCCGACGGGGGTTGGGATAGTGGGTGCTGCGTTTCCGGTTTCCGAGGGCGTGCCCAACTGGTTGAGCGTCTCGATCCTGGGGGCCATGCCGAACTTCACCGTGCACTTGCAGTTGACGCAGGCTGCGGCGGTGGGACACTTCACAGCTACTTTGCTGCTCGGCACAGCCGACGCGAACGGCAACGTGCTCAAGAGCACGTCGGTGCCGGTCACATACGACGTCGTGCCCCCGATCTTTCACCGCGGTCAACCTACGGCGTCGTTCGACTTCGTGCTCGGCCATTCCGCTGCGACGAAGTCCTTGAGCGTCGATGTTCTCGCGCCCGGAGCCCAGTGGACGGTGACATCGAGCGTGCCATGGATCACCGTGCCGAGTGGGAGTCAGCAAGACTCTCAGGTCGCCGCTTTGACCGTCGACTCGAGCACGCTGGGTGTCGGCACGCACGCCGGCACGGTAACTCTTGAGAACGTCGGCTTCGCGGTCCAGAGGTTTACCATCGATGTCACAGCGCGAGTCAGCGTGCCGTCGTTCACTGTCACGACTCCCGCCGTTCTGATCGGCGGCGCGGACGGGCTCGATCCCACGCCGCAACCGTTCAGCGCGACGCTCGACACGGGTGCGAACACGTATCCGTGGACCGTGAGCCTGTCCGACTCACAGACGCTCGGGTGGCTCACGGCCAGCGCCGTCGCGGGCACCGCCGGCGGCCAGCAGAATGCCAGCGTCAGCCTGGCCTTCGACCGCAGTAAAGTGACGGCCGGCACGTATACCGGGATGGCGCGATTCGATGCCGTCGTGAAGGGCGTTACGGTCAGCGCGTCGGCACCCGTGACGCTCAAGCTCGAGAGTCAGCGGCTCTTCCCCGAATACGAGGGTGTAGCGCTTTCGAGCTTCCCGTCGCGCAACGCGCTGAGCCGCAGCATCAACGTGACCTCGTCGAGCGGCCGAGCCGGAGTACCATGGACCGCCGTTTCCGATCAGCCGTGGTTGAGCGTCACGCAGTCCGGCGTGACCGGCGACACGCTCACTCTGACGGCTGACAGTGCTTTGGTCGCGAAAGACGTCCAGCACGTCGCCGTGGTCACGCTGACGTCCACGGATTCCTCAATCGAGCGCAGCGAGCACGTGCGCGTCGGCTTATGGGTGGGCTCGACAGACCCTACCAACGTCCTGTCGGATCCGATCCCGCTTTCGTCTGCATGGCTGGCGGTGAATCCCGTCGAGGCGCTCGCATACGCGGTGCGTTACGGCGACTCCATCTACGTCTACAACGTCTATACGGGAGCGCTCGTCGATACGTTTTCAGCCGCGGGGCTCGACAGCGCAGGCGCCGTCGGCGTGAGCGGCGACGGTCGCCTGCTCTTCGCCGGCGACACCGGGACCGGCCGAACGTTCGTTCTCGACGCCGCGACGGGCGCGTTCGTGAGCTCGTACTCGAGCACGCCCGTGTTCGACTTCGCGCGCGGCGGTTTCGTGTATGCGCGGCCGAACGGGCACCCGATCCTGATCACTGCAGCCGGTGACTTTTACGATCTCGAGGATCACGCGCGTGCGGCGCCGTTCACGTTGAGCTCGGGACAACGCGCCGCTTCGAACGACGGCCGGTGGGTTGTCACCTCGTATGCCGGGCAGGTTGCGCTGTATGAGCAGCAGTTCCACCGGATCGCCGAGCCACCGTTCACGTTCAGCAACATCTATGGCACGGCTGTGCCGCTCAATGACCGAGACCTTGCGGTGACGCCATCGGGCGAGCGCGTTTTCGTCACGACGCCGACAGGAGTCAAGGTATTTCAGCGGAACCCGACGATTCTGACTCCGCTCACGGATGCGCCAACGCCTTTTCCGGAAGCTCTGGAGGCTGCGTGGAACGGTCGGGTCTACGTAGGGCTTGGACTGTCCGGGAACGAGCCGGACGACAATCTGCTCGTGTTCGACGATGCCGGCAACAGCTTAGGCTCGGCCAAGAGCGGGCCGAATAACGGAAGCCGGTTCATCGGCCAGCTCGCGTTCTCCGGCGATCTCACGCGCGTGGTCTCCGCGCACGTGCACCCGGCGGCGAACCCGAGCGACAGCCCGACGCACTACGTCGTGAGCTTCTACAACTTGCTGCCGTCGCCGTAGCGTACCGGCTCAGCGCGCCGCGTAATTCTTGCTGAAGCCGTTGCGCGCGTTCGTCACGGTGAAGGACCCGTCGTCGCGCGCTTGCACCTTGATCCAGAATGCAGGTCCATTGTGCGCGGGCGGCAGCGCCGCAGTCGCGCCCGGCGCCGGAGCCGCAATCGGCTCGATCGGCAGCGCCGCCGGCTGCTCGTCGATCACATTCGCGATGAAAACGCCGGGCACCGTGTATTCCTGTCCGCTCAACTGCGAGAAGTGCAGCTGCCACAGGTCCTCGAGGCCGGGCGAGGAGAACAAAACTTTCATCGCGTCGGGTTGCCCGCCCTTGCGCGTGCCGTTGTTCATGATGGCCACGCGCGGCGCGAGGGCGTGAACGAGCACGGGTGCGTTCGAAATCGGTTGGCCGTGATGAGTTACAACGAAGAGATCCACGTTGCCGAGCAGGTTGCGCGGGCACGCGAGCGCAAACTCCTTGTTCCAAGTCAGATCACCAAGGTGTACGGCGCGGAACCGGCCGAAGGTGAAGTGGCTGCCGACCGACTGCGCGTTCTCGCTTGGGTCCGCGTCCTTCGGTTGATGCGTCGCACAGAGAGGATTCGATTGCCCGCCGCCGGGGACCGCGTCGCGAATCGGTTCGCCGGCGGAGGCGACGATACGAACGTCGACGCCGCGCATCGCGACGCGGTCGCCGGGCTTCACGACGGTGTGCTTCGACTTCGCGTACAGGGCAGGGTAGACGTCGTTCAAGAACGCGTCCGTTGCGGGGTTCGGCTGCACGTTCGCGCCGTGGTCGATGAACTCGGCGATCGGGATGCGTGCGGCGATCTCGCTCATCGCACCGAAGTGATCGCCGTGGTAATGGGTCGTAACCAGATGGTCGATGCGCGTGAGGCGGGCATCTTGCACGGCCGCCATGATTCGCCCCGCGTCGCGCGCGGCGGCCTGTCCGCCGTTGCCGGTGTCGATCAACAGGCTCTCTCCGGACGGCGTCGCGAACAACGTCGCGTTCCCGCCCTCGACGTCGATGACGTAGATGTCGAGCGTCGTCCTCGGTTGGGCCGCCAGCGCAGCGGGCAGCAACGCGGTCATGAGTGCTAGACTCGTCCGGAGGCTCATCGGGCGTTCTCCTTCAACAACAGCGGCGCCGGTCATCGTACGCCTTTCCACGCGCGGAGCTCATCCATGAAACGTCGCCAGGGCCTCCGGTTCGGCATCACCACGGCTTGTTGCGTTTGTCTTTTGGCAGGTTGCGGCCGCACGGAGCCCGCGCCGGAGTCCACGGGTAGCGCCGCACCCGCGGCTCCCGCGACCGCGCCGACACGGGCGAACGTCGCGGCCGCGGATTGGCCGACGTACAACCGCACGCTCGCCGGCGACCGTTTCTCGCCGCTTACCGAGATCGATCGCAGCAACGTCGCGCAGCTGCGCGTTGCGTGCACCTATGTGCTGCCAGAGGTGTCGGCGATGCAGGCCGGCCCCATCGTCATCAGCGGCACGATGTACTTCACGACGGAGAGAAACTCGTACTCGATCGATGCGGCCACCTGCGCGGAGAAGTGGCGCGTCGAGCGGCAGAGCTCGCGTCCATCTCCGCTCGGCGTGCAGCGCGGCTTCGCGTACCTCGATGGTCGGTTGTTCAGGGGTACGTCGGACGCTCACGTGCTCGCGCTCGATGCGGCTGATGGCCATACCATCTGGGACGTCACGATGGACGGCGCAGACACGCCGGGTCTCTCGATGCCGATGGCGCCGATCGCCGCGAACGGGCTCGTCTTCATCGGCAATGCCGGGGGCGACCAGACGGGCGTCACGGGGCACGTGTACGGGCTCGACGCGCGCGACGGCCGCGTCGTTTGGCGCTTCGATGTCGTGCCCGAGGATCCCGCCGTGCGGGCGACGTGGCCGAATGCCGACCGCTACCCCATCACGGGCGGCGCGTTCTGGACGTCGTTCGCGCTGGATTCAGAGCGCGGAGTGCTATTCGTACCCGCGGGCAACCCCGCGCCGGACTTCGACGTCGAAGCGCGCGGCGGCGACAACTTGTACGCAAACTCACTGATTGCGATCGACGCCGCAACCGGCCGATTGCTCGGCTACAACCAGCTCGTCAAACGCGATGCTCACGATTGGGACGTGAACGCGCCGCCGGTGCTCGGCACTACGCGCGGCGGCAAGACAATCGTTGCGTCGGCGAACAAAGACGGGCTCTTGTCCGTGCTCGATCGCAGCGCTCTAGCGGGTAATGGGGATCTCGGCGCGCGGCTGCCGACGCTCTTTCAATCGCCGACGACGACGCGCGAGAACGTCGATGTGCCGCTGTCGCGCACGGAGCGCGTGCGCTTCTGCCCCGGCATTCAGGGCGGCAACGAGTGGAACGGGCCCGCATTCCACCCCGAGCTGAATACCATATATACGGGCGCCGTCGATTGGTGCGCGAACGTGCAGCTCGCTCAGGATGTAACGGTTCCGTCGGCGGGCGCGATCTGGTTCGGTTCGGCCATCGGCGACATTCAGGAACCGCCGGATACTGCGAAAGGGTGGTTCACAGCCTTCGACGCGGACACCGGCGCCGTGCGCTGGAAGTTCGCGGCGGCGGCGCCTGTCGTTGCGGGCGTGACGCCGACGGCCGGCGGCCTGGTCTTCACGGCCGATCTCACGGGCCGCTTCCGCGCATTCGACGCCGAAAGCGGGGTTGTGCTATTCGAGCTCGACACCGGCCAGTCGATCGGCGGCGGAATCGTCAGCTATTCGGCTGCAGGTAAGCAAAGAATCGGTGTCGCGTCCGGTATGAAGTCGGGGATCTGGCCCGGCGCTGCGACCGAGAGCCGGATCCAGGTGCTCGCGTTGCCGTAGCTCAGGGTCGTGTTTTCGCAGCGGCGACACTGCGCGCAGTGCACGCTGGGTTGGAAGGAGGAGGTTCTCATGCTCTCGAGGGCGATCTACCTATCGGCTTGCCTCGTCATCGCGCTGCCCGCCGCGCGCGCTCATCACTCCGGCGCTGCGTTCGACCCGTCCGCGCAGGTCGAGCTGAGCGGCGTGGTCAAGCAGTTCCAATGGACCAATCCGCACTGCTACGTCCAATTGCTCGTTCGTGATGAGCAGGGCGCCGACGTCGAGTGGAGCGTGGAGATGGCGTCGCCGATCTACCTGTACAACCTGGGCTGGCGACCGTCCACGCTCAAGCCGGGCGATCACATCAAGACGACAGTGCAGCGCTTGCGCAATGGCGACAACGGCGGCCTGGCAATCGAAGTGTTCGATGCAGCGGGTAATCGAATCGGGGCAAAGCCATGAATCGGCTAGCCGTGCGCGCCGCCGTCGGCGGCCTGATCGTGTCGACGATACTCGCGTGCCAGGCCCCGCCGCCGGACTCGCGCACCGAACGCTTCGCGACGTTGCCTGATTGGAGCGGTATGTGGGTCTCCGCGGAGCCGATCGCCGTCATCGACG
>Ga0315912_10005190_pt1 | contig 12049 bp, 9 predicted proteins | sample VfabasoilMG_FD_204469 | JGI IMG/M metagenome (GOLD analysis project Ga0315912, IMG submission 204469) | Garden soil microbial communities collected in Santa Monica, California, United States - V. faba soil | ecosystem: Environmental > Terrestrial > Soil > Garden | place: USA: California... | reverse complement strand
GCCAGGAAATCGACATCGTTGGCCAGGTACTGCAGGTGCGCCATGCGGCTCAGCTGGATGAGCCGCACCGGGTTGAGGTAGCGCGACCACAGGTTGGCGTCGATGCTCGCGAAGAGCGCGCGCGCCTCGCGGTGCCAGGTCCACCACATGTTGAAGGCCAGGTCGGCCAGGCGTTCGAGCGGGCGCGGCAGGTCGAGGTGCTCGGCCGGACGTGTGGGGATGAGCACTCTCGAGGCATCCATGCCGGGGGTCTCGTTCCGTGGTGGTCTGCCGCGCGTGCGCCGGTCGCCGCTTGTCGGCTGCGAGGATTCGACCTGTAGAATGCCTGCCCCGATGCCCGCACTCCAGCAGCTCGTCGCGATGGCCGCGCGCGTTGCGAGCGGCCATCGCCCTCCTGCCGCAGGTGGAGATCGATGACGGAACGCTTGCCCGGGAGGCTGTCGCGCGCGGCCCTCCTGTCCCTCGGCCTCTGCGCGGCGGCGACGGCGCATCCGCCCCTCCAGGACTCCACGCCGCCGGCGCCGGGCGCCACGAGCGCGCTGGTCTCCACGCGCGTCATCGGCATGAGCCTCGGCGGCCGGCCGATGCGCGCGGTGGTCGTCATGGCGGGCGAGGCGCCGCTCGAGCAGCGCCAGGGGGTGCTCGTCGTGGCCACGCTCGACGGCCTGGCCATCGCGGACCACCGCCTCGTCGCGGCCACGCTCGACCACCTGCGCGAGCTGCCCGACCTGGCGCAGCGCCTCGGGCGCCGGGCGCTGGTGCTCGTGCCCGTGGCCAACCCGGACGGCCTGATGCTCGAGAACCTGGGCAGCTCCAGCGGCCCGCGGCCCGTGGCGGGCAACCGCCGCCCGGACGACGCCGACCGCGACGGGCGCGTCGACGAGGACGGTCCGTCGGACCTGGACGGCGACGGCGAGATCGCCTGGATGCGCGTGCCCGACGGCCAGGGCGAGTGGGTGGTGGACGAACACGACCCGCGAGCCATGCGCAAGGCGCGCACGACGCGCGGCGAACGCGGGACGCACCGCCTGTTGCGCGAGGGCCTCGACAACGACGGCGATGGCGCCTGGCAGGAGGACGACACGAGCGGCGTGCTGCTCGACGAGAACTTCCCGCACGGCTGGATGCCGCACCGCGCCACGGCCGGCGCCTACCCGCTGAGCGAACCCGAGTCGCGCGCGCTGGCCGACTTCGTGCACGGGCACCCGGGTTTCGGCGCCGTGCTCGTCATCGGCGACGAGGACACCCTCGCCAGCCTGCCGGGCGTGGCCAAGTCGGTCGAACGCGGCGGCTTCGGCGGCGGCTTCCGCAAGGCGCTCGACGGCGTGCTCGAGGAGGACGGCAAGGTCTTCGAGGAATGGAAGCGTCGCTTCCAGGCGCTGCCCGGCGGCAAGCACGAGGTGAAGGGCGAGTCGCTGCAGCCCGGCGGCCTGCTCGCCTGGGTCTACCACCAGGCCGGGCGCTGGCCGATCGGCCTGCGACCGTGGGCGATCCCCGAGGAGCTGCCGAAGCCCGACGCCTCGAAGCCGGAGAAGCCGGAGCCGGAGCCGGAGCCGGAGCCGGGCGGCGGCGACGCGGGCCGCACGGGCGAGGCCGGCAGCGAGGGCGCGGGCGCCGCCGCGGCGGGCGGCGGGAACGAGCAGGTCGCCGCGGCAGCGGGTGAGGCCACCGGCGGTGAGTCCGCTGCGTCCGCGGCGTCCGGCGCCGAGGATGCGCGCGGCTCCGACGAACCGGTGGCCGCCGACGCGGCCGGGGCGGTGCCCGGCCCGGCCGGCGAGGCGGCGACCGCGGCCGGCGAGAAGCCGGAAGCCGGCGCCGCCGGCCCGGGCGACAAGGCGGGCGCCGAGCCCGACGGCCCCACGAGCGACAAGGACAGCCCGGTCTCGGCGGCCGTGCTGGCCTGGCTCGACAGCCAGCGCGCGGGCGCCGGATTCCTGCCCTGGACGGCTTTCGAGCATCCCGAGTTCGGCGAGGTGGAGATCGGCGGCCTGTCCGCGGCCACGCGTCTCTCGGCCGGCCGGCTCGACAGCGAGCAGGAGGCGCTCGCGGCGCGCCTCGGCGACTTCCTGCTGGAGGCCCTGGCGATGCTGCCGGTGCTGGCCTTCGAGGACCTCGAGATCACCCAGCACGGCGAGGGCCTGTACACGGTCGAGGTGGCGCTGGTGAACACCGGCGTGCTGCCCACCAGCAGCCGCTTCGCCGCCGACGCCCGGCTGGCGCGACCGGTGCGCGTGCGCGCCCAGCTCCCGCCGGGCGTCGAGCGCCTGCACGGGCCGCCGCAGGAACTCGTGCGCCACCTGGCCGGCGGCGGCGGGCGCGCCGAGTTGCGTTGGGTGCTGGCCGGTGCGTCGACCGGCACGCGCCTGCTGATCACCGCCGACGCCGACACCGTGGACGACATCACGCTGGAGGTCACCCTGCCATGAGCGCGCCATCCCTCCTGCGTCGCGCAGCGCCGCGCTGCGCCGGCATGTCCGCACCCCGACTGCAGCCGCGCCTCGGCCTGCGTACGCTGCACGCGCTGCTGCTGGGCCTCGCAGGCTCCTGGCTGCCGATGGCGCCGGCCGCGGCGCAGGCCGACCGCGAGCCGCGCGTGCCCATCGCCTGGAACCGCTTCTACGACTACGACGGCATCGTCGCGCTCTGCCAGCGCCTGGCGGAGGCCTACCCGCGCTACTGCCGGCTCGACTTCATCGGCACCAGCGTCGAGGGCCGGCCGATGCCGCTGCTCACCATCGGCAATGCGACCACGGGCGACGAAGCGGACAAGTGCGCCATGTGGGTCGACGGCAACGTGCACGGCAACGAGGTGCAGGGCGCCGAGGCCTGCCTCTACCTGGCCTGGACGCTGCTCGAGCGCCACGAGGACCTGCCGTCCATCAGGAGCCTGGTGGACGAGCGCGTGTTCTACATCCTGCCCATGGTCAACCCCGACGGGCGGCAGTACTGGTTCGACGCACCCAACACCTCGAGCAGCTCGCGCAGCGGCAAGCAGGCGCTCGACAGCGACGGCGACGGCGCCTTCGACGAGGACGGGCCGGACGACCTGGACGGCGACGGCGAGCTGCTGTCGATGCGCAAGCGCGTCGAGCCCGGCACCGGCACGCACCGCATCTCGCCCGACGATGCGCGCATCCTCGAGCAGGTGCCGCGCGACAAGCGCGTCGAGTGGCGCGCCGACTACGTGCAGCTCGGCCAGGAGGGGTACGACAACGACGGCGACGACGACGTCAACGAGGACGGCCCGGGCGGCTACGACATGAACCGCAACTGGCCGGCCGACTGGCAGCCCGACTACATCCAGTTCGGCGCGGGCGACTTCCCCTTCAGCTTCCCCGAGACGGCGGCCATCGGGCGCTTCCTGCTGGCGCACCCCAACATCGCGGCGGTGCAGTCCTTCCACAATGCCGGCGGCATGATCCTGCGCGGCCCGGGCACGGCCTCGCGAGAGGACTACTACCCGCAGCAGGACCGCGAGGTGTACGACGCCATCGCGCGCGAGGGCGAGCGCATCCTGCCGCACTACCGCTCGATGGTCATCTACAAGGACCTGTACGAGGTGCACGGCGGCTTCGTGAACTGGGCCGCCGAGGGGCTGGGCATCATCGCCTTCACCAACGAGCTGTGGAACGCGACGCAGTACTTCGGGGACCCATCGGCCGCGGACGCCGACGACCTGGGCTTCGGCAGCGGCAGTGAGCAGCGCCACGTCTTCGACGACCGCGTGCTCTTCGGCGAGACCTTCGTGCCCTGGCACGAGGTGGAGCACCCGCAGTACGGCACGGTGGAGGTGGGCGGCTTCCGCAAGATGACGGGCCGCGTGCCGCCGCCCTTCATGATCGAGGAGATGCTGCACAGGAACGCGGCCTTCTGCGTGTTCCACGCCGAGCAGATGCCGAAACTGGAGCTGGTCTGGCTGGAGGTCGAGCCCGGGCCGGGCGGCGCCCGCATCATCACGCTCGAGGTGCGCAACGAGCGCTGGATCCCCACGCGCAGCGCGATCGCGGCGCAGAAGGGCATCGGCCGGCCGGACCTGGTGACGCTCAGCGGCGATCAGCTCGTGGTCGTGGCAGGGGGCCCGGGCGCCAGCCGCTTCGACCGCACGGCCTTCGACGCCGTCGAACACGAGCCGGCGCGGCTGCGCCTGGACCGAGGGGTTCCCGGCCACGGGACCGAAAGGCTACGCTGGGTGGTTCGCGGCTCGGGTGATTTCAGCATCACCTGGGACTCGCAGCACGCCCCGACGCTGCGCGTCGAGGGTTCGCTCTAACCCTCGCCCCAGGCGGCCCGCCCATGACCATCGACACGTCCTCCGAGAGCACGGTGCGCGGCCTCATCGTGGTCGACAAGCCGCGCGGCCTCACTTCGCGCCGGGCGCTGGACATCGTCGAGAAGCGCCTCGACGTCGGCGCGCTGGGGCACTGCGGCAGCCTCGACCCGCTGGCCACGGGCGTGCTCGTGCTCGTGGTCGGCAAGGCGCGCAAGATCCAGGACCTGGTGGTGGACGGCGAGAAGGTCTACGACATCACCGTCACGCTCGGCGCGCGCACGGTGACCGACGACGCCGAGGGCGAGGTGCTGCCCACGCTGCCGGCGCCCGAGCCGCCGAGCCAAGCCGCCATCGAGGCCGCGCTCACCGCCTTCCGCGGCGCCATCGAGCAGGTGCCGCCGATCTACAGCGCGGTGAAGGTGGACGGCAAGCGCCTGCACCGCGAGGCGCGCAAGGGCAACCCGGTGACGGCCAAGGCGCGCACCGTGACGGTGCACGAGCTGACGCTCACGCGCTACGAGTGGCCCGAGGTCGACCTGCACATGCGCTGCAGCGCCGGCACCTACGCCCGCGCCATCGCGCGCGATCTCGGTGAGGCGCTCGGCACCGGCGCGTACATGTCGAGCCTGGTGCGCACGCGTGTCGGCTCGCTCGACCTCTCGATGGCCGTGGCGCCCGACGACGTGCTGCCCAGCCACATCCTCGGCATCGAGTCGGCGCTGCGCGACTTCCCGCGCCTCAACGTGCCGCTCGACCAGCGTCACCTGCTCAGCCGCGGCCAGGCGCTGCGTACGCCGCCCGGATTCCCGGCCAGCGAGCCCTGCTTCGCGTGGGTCAACGGCGAGGTCGTCGCCGCGGTGACGTTCGTGAACGGCGGCACGCGCTTCAGGACACGGCGGCTGCTGGTGTAGGGCGGGGGGGGGTGGAGATCCCTCGTCAACGTGGCATGGTGCGAGCGCCTGCTCTTCCGGCTACAGACCCAGGCCGGCGCGCAGCGGGGAGTTGCTGATCCACGGATGGTGGCGCCTGCGGCGTCATAGCCTGTTTCAACACGTAAACATCGCTGTTCTTTCGCGGTGGAATCGTCCGGCGATCAGCAGTCCAGCCGACGGTTACCGCGACGTCAGCTGCCTGCCGCGCCAGCTCGTGCCGGCGCTTCGTGCTATGGTGCTCAACTGGCGGCGTACCCGCAACTTGTGAGCACCGCTTCGGGGTTCGGATCCGTCGCGCGCACTCCGGCACAGGCTCCCGCATGGAAAAGCTTCTCAACGACCTAAAGGCGGATTTCGGTCAGGCGTACGTCCGGGCAGTCGCTCATGCGGCGTCCTGCTTCGTGCAGGAGGCTTCGAGAAGCCGTGACAATGACGGCGTGGACCTCACAATCCTCTATCGCCCCGACCGTCGCGGGTTCACTTCGCAACAGCTGGATGTGCAGCTCAAGACCACTGCTTCGATTGACCCGGGGGAGACCTTCTCCATCGACTTGGGGATCAAGAACTACGACGAACTCCGATCCGACGAGTACCAGGTCCCGCGGATCCTCGTTGTGGTGCACGTCCCCGAGACTCCGAGAGAGTGGGTGGTGCCGTCGCCTGACCATCTGCTCCTGCGTTACTGCGGCTACTGGAAGTCTCTCTGCGGAGTCGCCGCCTCAGCGAACGACGAAAAGGTCCGCGTGAGGCTGAGCCGGTCGCAGTGCTTCCATGTAGACCCTCTAAGGACCATCATGCAGAGAGTCAGAGAAACGGGCAGGCCGTGACCAGCGACCTCATCATTCCGCAAAGAGCCACGACCCCCACGCCGGGCGAGGTGACCGCTTACCTGCGCGCAACCGGGTGGGCAGCAGGGCACGTCAACGAGCGCTGGGCAGAGTATCGACGCCAGCTGAATGACGGCGAGGCGGTTGTCGAGGTGCCGCAGCGCGAACAGGCACCGGACTACGCCCGCGTCGTACTGCGCATGCTCGACTATCTTGCTGAACTCGAGCGGCGCCCGATAGCGACGTTGCATCAGGACATCCGCGCCATCAGCACGGATCGTGTCCGTCTTCGCCTAGAAGGCCCTGGTATCGTCGCCGGCCGCCTGAGCGTCGAGGCAGGATGGCGGGTGTACGAGGCTGCTCGCGACCTCATACTTGCGGCGGCATGTGCCTCACGCCGAACGGCGGCGGTGTATCCGAGGCGGAAGCCGGGTGAGTCCATGGCCGTGCTCGATCACGCGCGCTTCGGCCTCGCGGAGGTCGGGAGCTTCGTGCTGAACATCGAGTCCGAAGTCGCGCCGGCCCGGCAGCAAGAATTAATCGACAACACGATTGACTCCAGCGCTCCTGCCGAGCGAAAGGCGACGCTTCAGTTGGCGCGTGCACTTCAAGCTGCTCAGACCGCGACTCGCGAGGCTATTGCGCGAGGGGAGATTGACTCCTTCAGGGGCAGTGTTAGCGAAGGCGTCAGTGCAAACCTCTGCGAGGCAATCGCGGACATGATTACGGCTTCCAACGCGACGAGTCTCGACGCGTCCGTGACCTTCGCAACCCGGCGGCCGGTTGCGGCCGATTTGCAAAAGCGCGCGTCGTTTACAGCCGAAGCGCGCGACGTCCTGCGGGATGCCGCCAGAGAGTTGCGCCAGGCGGAGACGTACTACGCCTTTGAACTCACTGGGTTGGTGCGTCGGCTCGCAAGCGGAGACGTAACGCAGAGCGGCGAAGTTGTGCTGCACGGTCTCGTCGATGGTCGTGCGCGATCGGTGCACGTCAACCTCGCCTCTAGCGACTACCAAACGGCAGTAAAGGCGCACGGCCAAGGACAAATGATCGAGTGCATTGGTGACCTCGAACGCAAAGGCCACTCATGGCACCTTCTCAACCCGCGAACTTTCCAGATCATTGCCGATCCCGATGAACCTTGATGAGAATTGCTGGCATTCCTCAGGCGGCTGGAGGCATCGGGAACTGCGTCCGATGACATGCACCGGCGTGCGGGCGCCGGTCGCCAATTGAAGAGCCGGCGTTTGCCCACGGCTGTCGATGCCGCGGCGTAGACGGGAAGTGGCCGGGTCCGCTTCAGCGGATGTGTTTCCCTGAAGTAGCCGGCCCCTCTCGGCGGAATTCATGCAGCGGATGTCGGTGCTCGACGCGCCGCACTGCGTCCTATGCGGCGACCGCTGTGGACTTGTCGCGCAGAGTACAGATCTTGGAATCGTGCTGGCGATCCCGGCGGTCCGGGCTTGCAGCCTGCGGTACCGGTGCAGTATCTGGCGCGCGGGTCGCCGGAACTCATCGAGGCGGACAGGGCTGGGAACGGTCGTGTCGTCGAGGACGATGTGGGGCAGGCTCTCGCGGCCGAGGCCTGGTGAGGTCGTGGTGTGGATAGATGCATGGCTACATGAGACGCCCGGAAGCGGAGCAAGAGGCCGACTAGTGGGGAAGGGCCTGTGAAGGGAGTTCCTAAGCAGCGCGTGCCGCCCCCAGCGCTCGGCTCACCGCCGCGCGGCGAGCGCCAGGCTCAGGCCGAAGGCGACGGCCGAGAGGCCGAGGGCGACGCCCAGCACGGGCACGACGGCGGCCGGCTCCTGCAGCGAAGGGTCGACGCTCATGAGGCCGCGCTCCACCAGGTCGTGCTGCACGAGCCGTGCGAAGAACGAGCGCCAGGCCAGGCAGAAGCTGAAGCCCAGCGCGCCGCACAGCGGTCCGGGCGCCGGCAGCGGGCGGGCGCGCAGCGAGTGCACGGCGCCGTAGCCCAGCAGCACCATGGCGATGAGATCCACCACGAGCATCGGGTGGGTGAAGTCGTAGTCGGAGTAGTGGATCTCGGCCGGGGCATAGACGGCCAGCGCCGCGAGCACGCAGCAGCAGAGGGCCGTCTCGAGCAGCCGCGCCTGGCGCTCGGCCGGCGTCTGGCGCCTGGGCGTCACGGGGCGCGCCGGCCGCGCTGCCTGCGTGCCATCGGTCGGCGCGCCCGGTCTCATCGCCGCAGCTCGTCGCGCAACTGGCGCTTCAGCACCTTGCCAGCGCCGGAGAGCGGCAGCGGCTCGCTGCGGATCGTCACGCCGCGCGGGCACTTGAAGCCGGCGAGCTGCTGGCGGCAGTGTTCGCGCAGCGCCTCGGCGTCGAGGCTCGCGCCCGGCCGCAGGCGCACCACGGCGTGCACCTGCTCGACGAGTTCGTCGTGTGGCAGGCCGATCACGGCGCACTCGGCCACGGCCGGGTGCGCGTGGATCACCTGCTCGACCTCGATCGAGTACACGTTCTCGCCGCCGCTCACGATCATGTCCTTGATGCGGTCGACCAGATAGAGGTAGCCGTGCTCGTCGAGGTAGCCGCCGTCGCCGGTGTGCAGCCAGCCGTCGCGCAGCGTCTCGGCGCTCAGCTCGGGCAGCTCCCAGTAGCCGAGCATCACGTTCTCGCCGCGCGCGCAGATCTCGCCCACCACGCCCGGGGCGCAGGGCCGGCCGGCCTCGTCGCGCACCGACAGTTCGACACCCGGCGCGGCGCGCCCCGCCGAGCGCAGGCGCGGGTTGCCGGGGCGGTGCTCGGCTGGCGGCAGCACGCTCAGGATGGGCGCGCTCTCGGTCTGCCCGTAGCCCTGCACGAAGGCCACCTGCGGCAGCAGCTCGAGCGCCCCCGCGATGACCGCCTCGGGCATGGGCGAGGCGCCGTAGAGCACCGAGCGCAGCGACGAGAGGTCGTGCCCGGCCAGCTCGGGCGAGTGCAGCAGCGCGGCGACCATGGTCGGCACGAGCAGCGCATGGCTCACGCGTTCGCGGGCGATCGTCGTGCAGACCGCCGCCGGCGAGAAGCCCGGCAGGATGACGTTCGTGGCCGCCAGGCTGGCGCCGACCAGGCAGAAGAGCACGTCGGCGATGTGGAACATGGGCGCCACGTGCAGCAGCCGGCTGTCAGCCGGCACGGGCGCGGCCGCCAGGAACTGCAGCACGTTCACGAGCAGGTTCCGGTGGCTGAGCATGACGCCCTTGCTGCGCCCGGTCGTGCCGCCCGTGAACAGGAGCGCCGCGAGGTCGTCGCCGCCGCGTCCCTGGTCCTCGATCGGCGCCTGGCTGGCGACGAGCGCCTCGTAGCCGAGCAGGCCGCCGGGCGGCGGGCCGTCGCCGAGGTGCACGAGGGTGGTGAGCTGCGGCAGGGCGGCGCGCAGCGTGGACAGCAGCGGCAGGTGCTCGTCGCCCACGAGCAGCACGCGTGCCCCGGAGTCGCCCAGCCAGGCCGCCACCTCCACCGCGGCGAGGCGGCTGTTCACCGGCACGAGCACGCCGCCGGCCCAGGGCACGGCGAAGAGCGCCTCGTAGACGCGGTCGCTGTTCAGGCCGAGCACGGCCACGCGGTCGCCGGCGTTCACGCCGCGCGTGGCGAGCGCCCCGGCGAGGCGCGCGACCCGCTCCTGCAGCTCGGCCCAGGTGCGACGGCGCTGGCCGAAGACGGTGGCGAGACCGCTCCCGTTCACCTGCACGGCGCGGCGCAGCGTCATGCCGAGGGAGAACATGCAGCCCGGCCCCTCTCGGCCTACCACCAGGCGTCCACCACGATCGCCAGCCGGCCGTCGGCCTGGCGTTGCCAGACGAGCACGAAGTCGACCTCCGAGAGCTTGGGCTGCCCGCCCGGGGCCGTCGTCAGCAGCGAACGGCCGCGCTGCACCCACAGGCCGTCGCGCCCTTCGACGTCCAGCACCGAGAGCACCCAGTCGCGCGGCTCCTGCAGCGACGTCCAGTAGGCGTCGATGGCCTGCCGGCCCGCGAGGCGCCGACCCGAGGCGTCGAGGAGCACGGCGTCGTCTGCGTACATGGCGGCGACGGCGGCCAGCTCGCCGGCGCGCAGGTGCGCGACGAGTTGTGCGTTGGCGGCCTCGATCTCGGCGCGCGCCGCGGCGGCCGCGTCGCGGGGCTCGCTGCCCGCCGCGCGCGCGGCCCGTCTGCGCTCGCGCAGCGCCTCCACGGCCGCCGCGCGCCGCGTGGGGTCCGGGTCGCTGGAGATGTGCTGCAGCACGGCCAGCGCCTCCTCGCGGTCGTCGCGGCCCAGCTCGGCGATGGCCGGCACGGCCACGGCTGGATTGCGATCGAAGGCGCGCGTCAGCGGCGAGCGCTCGGGCGGCGTCGCATGGCAGGCAGCGAGCGGCAGCAGGAGCAGCGACAGCAGCAGCGACAGCAGCAGCGACGGCGGCAGCGACAGGCGCAGCGACCGGCGCAGCGACGGCGGCAGCGATCGTCGGGGCAGCCACGGCGGCAGCACCGCCGGCCCTGCCTTCCGCTCCCGCGGGGAGTTCATCGCGGGTTGGCCTCCTGGGTCGTGGGGCGCACCTCGAAGCCGTCGCACGCCACGGGTTCGACCCCCTGCGTCGCCAGGCGCTCGACCTGCGCGCGCGAGGGCCCGTGCGCCAGCCAGGCGAGCATGCGTTCGACGGCCGCGGGTGCGCCCTGCACCCAGACCTCGACGCGCCCGTCCGCGAGGTTGCGCACCCAGCCGGCGAGGCCGAGCTGCCCGGCCTGCGCGGCCGTGGCCATGCGGAAGGAGACGCCCTGGACGCGGCCGCTGACGAGCACGTGGCGGGCTTCGGTGGGCATGCGCGGAAGGCTACAGGATGGCGCGGCCGGCCGTCGCCGAAACCTGCGCATCTCGGTGGCAGGCGCGTACCCCGGTCGCCGGAGGGCCGCTCGGTCGCTGGAGGGACACCCTGGTCGCCGGAGGGCGCCCCGTCCTACAGCGAGCGCGCCGTGATGCGCACGGCGTTGCTCGCCGCGACGCCGAAGGGCCCGAGCGGGTCCACGATCCAGTACTGCATCCACACCATCAGGCCAGCCGGGATGCCCGCCGGCCAAGCGCCGGCCAGCGTGAGCTTGCCCTGCGCGTTGCTGCCCAGCCACTTGATGATCATCGGGTCCGGCACCAGGACGCCGCCGTAGAAGGGTGCATCGAGCAAGTGCAGGCCAGCGAACAGGACGGCGAGTGCGTTGGGCGCCGCCTGCGTGAGCGCCAGCGTGTAGGGGGTGGAGGCGACCAGCGCGCCGGTGCCCGACAGCGAGGGGATGCCGCTCGTCCCGGCCAGTCCGAACTCCATCTCCACGAAGGGCTCGAAGGCCAGGTTGAGCGTGCGCGTCAGCGCGGCGTAGCTCTGGGCCGGGGCGCCGCTCAGCGGTCCGTTCGCGAGCAGGTCGGTCGTCTCGAAGGGGTCGTTGAGCAGGTCGTAGAACTCTTCGGTGAAGCTCGTCGTGTCGAAGGACGGATAGAAGCGCAGCAGCTTGTAGGTGCTGTCGCGTGCCGTGCGTTCGAAGCGGGTGTAGGGCCCCCAGCCGTTGGCCTCGAAGATCTCGGAGTAGGCCCAGGGGCGGATGGACGGCCGGCCCGGATCGGCGAGGTAGGGAAAGGCGCTCACCGAATCCGCCGGCATGCTCGCGGAGATGCCGGCCATGTCGGCCATGGTGGCGAACAGGTCGGTCGTGCACACGAGACCCGCGGCCTCCGCGCCGGCGACCACGCCCGGGCCCTGGATGATGAGCGGCACGTTGATGCCGCCCTCGTAGAGCGTGTTCTTGGCCTTGTCGGCCGGGAAGGGTGGCGTCACCGCGGGCCCGTCGGTGCCGTTGTCGCCGACGAACAGCACGTAGGTGTTGCTGCGCACCGCCGGCGGGAGTGCTGCCAGCAGCCGCCCGATCTCGGTGTCCATCGCCTCGACCATGGCCTGCATGTGCAGCGGGATGCTGGTGGCGACGTCGGCTGGCAGCGCGAAGGTGTGCAGGTCCTGCGGCGGCTTGTGGAAGGGGGCGTGCGGCGCCTGG
>Ga0315912_10005189_pt1 | contig 12051 bp, 12 predicted proteins | sample VfabasoilMG_FD_204469 | JGI IMG/M metagenome (GOLD analysis project Ga0315912, IMG submission 204469) | Garden soil microbial communities collected in Santa Monica, California, United States - V. faba soil | ecosystem: Environmental > Terrestrial > Soil > Garden | place: USA: California... | reverse complement strand
TCTACTGAACCGGGCGAGAACAGCATGAACGACAGCACCACCAGCCTCGCCCCGCATACCCTGGCGCACAAGGGCGGACCCGCGCAGCAGCCTTCCAAAAACGAGGGCATCAAGGAACGCAGCCGGGCGCTGCGCGGCACAATTGATGACGGGCTGGCCAACACCACCACTGGCCAGATCGCCGAGGACGACACGCAGCTGGTGAAGTTCCACGGCATGTACCAGCAGGACGACCGCGACCTGCGCGCCGAACGCCGGCGCAAGAAGCTGGAACCCGCCTTCAGCTTCATGGCCCGCGTGCGCATCCCCGGCGGCGTGCTGACGCCGGCGCAGTGGCTCGCGCTGGATGGCATCGGCACCACCTATGCCAACGGCACGCTGCGCATCACCACGCGCCAGACCATCCAGTTCCATGGCCTGCTGAAGTTCAACGTCCGCGCCTCGATGGCGGCGATGGACGCGGTGCTGCTGGATACGATCGCGGCGTGCGGCGACGTGAACCGCAACGTGATGTGCAATCCCAATCCCTCTCTCAGCGGCGCCCATGCGGAGGCGCTGGAACTGGCGCGCGCGATTAGCACGCATTTGCTGCCGCGTTCCCGCGCTTGGCACGAGATCTGGCTGAATGGAGAAAAGATATCGGGCGGGGAGGTCGAGGAAGACCCGATCTACCTGACCCACTATTTGCCGCGGAAGTTCAAGATCTGCGTCGCCGTGCCGCCGGAGAACGACGTGGACCTTTTCTCCCAGGACCTCGGCTTCGCCGCCGTGATCGAGAACGGCAAGATCGCCGGCTGGAACGTGGTTGCCGGCGGCGGCATGGGCATGACGCATGGGCAGGAGGATACCTTCCCCCGCGCGGCGGATGTGCTGGGTTTCTGCACGCCGGACCAGGCGGTGAAGGTGGCGGAAGCGGTGATGACCGCGCAGCGCGACTTCGGCAACCGGTCCGACCGCCATCACGCGCGGCTGAAATACACCATCGAGACGCACGGGCTGGATTGGCTGCTGAAGGAAGTGAAGCAGCGCGCCGGCTTCGCGCTGCAGCCCGCACGGGACGTGGTCTTCACCCGCACGGGCGACCGCTATGGCTGGACCAAGGATGCCGCGGGGAACTGGCATTTCTGCCTGTTTGTGGAAAATGGTCGGCTGCGCGGTGCGGCGCTGGACGGGTTGCGCGCCATCGCGCAGGTGCACGATGGCGAATTCCGCCTGTCGCCGAACCAGAACGTCGTCATCTCCAACGTGAAGCCGAACCGCAAGGCGCGCATCACCACGCTGCTGGCGGAACACGGGCTGGAAAATGGCCAATCCGGCCTGCGCCGCAATGCGGTGGCCTGTGTGGGACTTCCTAGTTGCGGGCTGTCGCTGGCGGAAAGCGAGCGCGAGTTGCCGCATCTCGTCACCGCACTGGAAGCCGAATTGGAAAGGCACGGGCTGCGCGAGGACGAGATCGTCATCCGCATGACCGGTTGCCCGAATGGCTGCGCGCGGCCGTATCTGGCGGAGATCGGCCTGGTGGGCCGCACCCTGGGCATCTACAACCTCTATCTCGGCGCGGCGTTCGACGGCACGCGGCTGAACAAGCTGTATCGCCGCGACATGGACCGCGCCGGTGTGGTCGCCGCGCTGGCGCCGCTGTTCGCGGACTATTCAAGGGACCGCCGGAAGGGTGAGCGCTTCGGCGACTTCGTGATCCGCGCCGGCCATGTGCGCCCCACGCTGGCCGGCAACCAGTTCCACGCGGATGTGGACCCCGCCGCATGAAACCCATCGCGGAAGGCCCCGTCCCGGGTGCGGTGTGGTTGGTTGGCGCCGGCCCGGGCGATCCCGGCCTGCTGACCCTGCGCGCCGCCGGCGCAATGCGCGCGGCCGATGTTATTTTCCATGACGCCCTGCCGGGCCGCGCCGTGCTGCGCCTGGCGAACCCAGCGGCGAAGCTGGTGAACGTGGGCAAGCGGAAGGGTCACGCGCCCTGGCCACAAGTCCGGATCAATGCAGCGCTGGTGGAAGCCGCCCGCGCCGGCCAGCGTGTGCTGCGCCTGAAGGGTGGCGATCCGCTGCTGTTCGGTCGTGGCGGGGAAGAATTGCTGACCCTGGCCGATGCCGGCATTCCCGTGGATGTCGTCCCCGGCGTGTCCTCCGCTTCCGCCGCCGCCGCTGCCTTGCGGATGCCGCTCACCCATCGTGGCACCGCCAGCGCCGTCAGCTACGTCACCGGCCATGGGCAGGATGGTGCCTTACCGGACAGCGTGGACTGGGACGCCCTGGCCCGTACCGGTGGTACCATCGTCGTCTTCATGGCACTGAGCCGCATCGACCAGGTCGCGCTGCGCCTGCTCGGTGCGGGCATGGCGGCGGAAACGCCGGTCGCCATCCTCGCCCGCGCGAGCCTGCCAGGGCAGACGGCGCTGCGCACCACGCTTGGCCGCTGCACGTTGGAAGCGCGCCGCGCCACGCTGCCCAGCCCGGCCCTGCTGCTGATCGGCCAGGTCGCCGCGCTGGCCCGCTCGGAGGCCTCCTTGCCGCACGACTACGAACAGGAGCCCCGTCATGTCGGTGCTTGACCTTCCCGCCACCGCCACCCAGGCGCCGGAACGCCGGCCATTCCGCATCCCCGAAACCGAGACGGAGACCGAGAACATGCCCTTCGCTGTGAACTACGACCGGCCGGAACCGGTGGAACTCAGCATCTGGCTGACGCTCGCCGCCATCGCGGCGGCGCTGCTGGTCGCCATTCTATAACGCTTGTGCTGCCACTCACGCTGGATATCGCGCGTTGGCCCGTCCTGCTCGCGGGACAGGGCCCCGCGCTGGCAAGGCGGCTTGCCCTGGTGCGCGATTCCGGGGGGACCGACCGGCGTATCCACGATTTGGGCAACGGTGGGACGCTGCCTGCCGAAACGGAGATCGCGGTGGCGCGTATTCTGTTTGTCGTCGGATTGCCCCACGAAACCGCCCGCGACCTGGCGACGATCGCCCGCCGAAATCACGTGCTGGTGAATGTGGAGGACGTGCCGGAGCTCTGCGATTTCCACGTCCCCGCCCTGGTCCGGCGCGGAGACCTCAGCATCGCCATTTCCACCGCCGGCAAGGGCCCTGGCTTGGCATCAGCGCTGCGGCGGCACCTGGACGGCCAGTTCGGCGCCGAATGGGCGGGCCATGTCACGGCGGCCAGCGCGCTGCGCACCCGCATGCGGGCGGACGGCCAGAAACCGGCGGCCATTGCCATCGCGATGCGGTATTGCGCCTCGACCTGGCTGCAACCCCGTTCCCCAGGATCATGATCACCACGGACCGGCCTATGGACGAGATCGATCGCAAGCTGATCGCACTGCTCCAGGAAGACGCGACGCTGTCCGTCGCACAGATGGCGGATCGCGTTGCCTTGTCCCCCACACCATGCTGGCGTCGCATCCAGAAACTGGAGGCCTCTGGCGTCATCCGCCGTCGTGTCGCCCTGGTGAACCCCGAAGCCATCGGCATGGGGTTGAGCGTGTTCGTCGCCGTGGAGGCCGGTGCGCACACACCGGATTGGCTGGAACGCTTCTCCGCGACCCTGGAGGCAATGCCCGAGGTGATGGAAGTCTACCGCATGGCCGGCGAGGTGGACTACATGCTCCGCGTCGTCGTGGCCGACATGGCGGAGTTCGATGCCTTTTATAAGCGCCTGATCGCCATTGCGCCCCTGAAGAATGTGACGTCTCGATTTTCCATGGAGCGGATCAAGTATACGACCGCCTACCCGCTTCATGGGCCTGTGTTCAGGGACCGGCGGAATGGGGAGGACATGGACGCCTGACCCGTTCCTGGCGAAACGCAGCGCGTTCGTTCAGGCCACGACAACTCGAGCCGTAACTGTGACGGTCCGGCCCTTCGTGTCCGACCATGTGAAGGCGAAATCCGCCGTCCGTTCCATGCGCACGAAGAACACATGATAGGGGTTGGCAGAGGTACCGTTGCGCAGCTCAGCGGAAAAGATCGTTTCCCCGTCGCGGCGCGCGATGAGCCTTGTTAGCATATCGCGCTCGGGCGCGGTGGTACCGTCGCGCCGGATACCGGTTTCCTGGCGATGCTCGATCAGCGTGCGGATCTCGATCACTTCCCCGGGCTTTGCCGTGCGGGGGATGCGGATGCGCGGTTGCGACAGCGTGCTCATGAGAGGCACCCGCCCGTGGTGACTTTCAGGGATGCCGCGGCCCGTACCACGCGCCCGTCCGCGTGCACGGCCAGAGCGATAACCGCCTGCTCCTCCGCGATGCGGATGCGCGTTTGCACTTCTGCCCGCGCGAGGGCAGGGCTAAGGCGGAAGCTGGCTATGCCTGGTGTGGGATTGCGCGTGGCGAGCAGATGGATGGCGGTGACGTAGTCCGCCGGTGTCATCGGGCTGTCCACCGCCACGGTCAGGGGCACCTGCGCGCCATTCTCCGCGATCGCGGGAAGTGACAGCCGTACGTCGCCATCCTGGATCGCGGCATCGCCAACAAGTTCCCGGATCGCGGCGTCCAGTTCCGCCTCCGACATGCCGGCACGGGCAGGTACCGCAGCCCAAGGCAGCGCTAGCAGGGCGACAGCCCCGCGTGTGAATTGACGGCGGCGATACAGCATCAAGTAAACATGTCCCGCGCGATGGAGCGGTACCAGGCGTTGGCGTTCTCAGCTTCCTGCTTGCGCAGGTCCGGCAGATCGCCGCGCTGGGACACGCCGCCGGAATTCGCTACTTCGGCGATCGCCGTGTCGGTCGGGCGGTAGATGCCCACCACCGAGATGCCGTATTCCGGCCCGACATGGCTGTAGCAGGTGTTGAAATACACCGCTTCCGGTGGCGCCTCGTTGCGCAGCAGCGCGGCGGCGCTGGCTACCGCCTGCTTGGCAGTGTTGGACGCAACGAAGCCCGATTTCGGCATCGGCGCGCCGTTGTTGGCATCGCCGATCACATGGATGCCGGGCGCGGCCTTTGCCTCGAACGTGCGTGGGTTCACCGGCACCCAGCCGGAAGCGTCGGCCAGGCCCGCGTCAATCGCGATCTTCGCGGCCGATTGCGGCGGGATCACATTAGCCACCGCCACCTTGTGCTTCACGCCGAACTCGCTGACCAACACCTTTTCCCTGGTGTCGACCTTCACCACCTTGCCGTCCTTGGCCAGCGGCACCCATTCGACCATGTCGCCGTACAGCGCCTTCCAGCCGTCCTGGAACAGGCCCTGCTTACTGAACGCGTCCTTCGCATCCAGCGCCAGGATTTTCGACTTCGGCTTCGCCTTCTTGAGATACTGAGCGATCATGGAGATGCGCTCATATGGGCCGGGTGGGCAGCGGAACGGGTTGCCGGGGATCGCGAGGCCCACCACGCCGCCATCCGGCATTGCTTCCAGCTGGCGGCGGAGCAACATGGTCTGCGATCCGTCCCCCTGGATCCAGGCATGCGGCATCTGCTGCGCGGCCGCTTCGTTATAGCCCTCTAGCGCGCCCCACTTGATGGCGATGCCGGGGGAGACGATCAGCCTGTCATAGGCGATCACAGTGCCGCCGCGTGTCTTCACCGTCTTCTTCGCGGCGTCGATCGCCACCGCCCAGTCCTGCACCAGGCGGATACCGAGCTTCTTTAGCCCATCGTAGCCATGGGTGATGTCGGAAAGCTTGCGCGTGCCGGCGAGCACTAGGTTGGAATAGGGACAGGTGATGAATTTCGCGTTCGGCTCCAGTAGCGTTACGTCCAGCCAGGGGTAGGTTACCCGAGCGAACCGGGCGGCGGTGGCGCCGCCGAAGCCGCCGCCGATGACGACGAGGCGGGCCTTGGCCTGCTGGGCGCGCAGGATGGAGGGGGCGGTGAGCGCGGCGGCGCTGGTGGCCGCGAACAGGGACCGGCGGGTCAGCATGGTGTTCATCGGCGCGGTCCCTCGGGCTTCTGTGCGGCGAAGAACGTGGCGACGGCGGTGATCTCCGCGTCCGTATAGCCACGCGCGATGCGGCCCATGATGCTGTTCGGCCGTTCGTTCTTGCGGAAGGCAATCAGGGCCGCTTCGATATCCGCCTTCGGTCGGCCCGCGAGCGGCGTCATCGGCGGCGATCCGGTGCCGGCCGGGCCATGGCAGCCGACGCATCCCTGCGCGGCGAGCGGTGCCTGCGCCCAGGCAACAGGCATTACCGGTGTGGCGATGCTGGCTAGCGCCGCCATCGCCAGCGCCGTGAAACGTCTTGTGACCATGAACCCTCTCCGTCCCACGCCAAGCACGCGCCGAAAGATAGACATTATCCGTCCGAAAATCGGTAATCGCACTCCCTGCCGTCAACAAATTTCGAAAAACAAACGCCCGATAGCCAATTCTGATCACAAAGCGTGCTCAGCGCGACAAATGGATGCCGCCTTGCCGTGTTGGTGGGAAAAATCGCGCTATGCGATGCGCTTTCCGCCATCGCCATGGTGCACGTGCGCGTCCGGTATCGGCGCGTCCAGGCCAAAGAATGGACGTAGTGCCACGCCCGCGGCGTTACCCGCCAGGGCCGGCACGATCCACACCCAGCCATGCAGGCTCGCGGAAACAGTGCCGCCTACCCAGGCACTGATGTTGCAGCCGGCGCCGACCACCGCGCCCGCGCCCAGCAACAATCCGCCGATGCAGGACGCGGCCACCTCCATGACCGTCGGCCGTACCCGTGGCAGGAGCCGCCCCTCCAGAGCTGCGGCAACCGATGCGCCCACGAGCGTTCCGCCATCCATCACCGCGGTACGGTCGGCCGAAAGCGGGCGCAGCAAGGCCTCGGTGCGCGTGGGATCCTCCCAATACGCCCAGAAGGCCGGGTCGCTCCATCCCAGCATGTCGACCAGCTTCGATCCAGCCAGCGGGAAGGCCGCCGTGATCGCCCATGGGCGACCCGCGAAGAAGGCCGTTCCGAGGTTGAGGATCGCCAGGCCGATACTCCCCCAGACCAGCGGCCAGGGGCCGGCCAGGAGTCTCGTTCGTTGGGTCACGATGAGAAGCGCCTGCTCCTGCCCATGCGCGCGCCGTTCCAAAGCCAGCACTCCGGCATAGGCGCACCCGAGCACCACGAGTGTTCCGATCAGCGCGGGCCACAGGCCAAGCCACGCCGCCAGCACCACCGGCGGCAGTGCCGGCCAACCGTCCCACAGCGGGGCGGCCCAGGCCGTCAGCGTGGTGCCGACGATGAAGAAGGCCAATGTTATGGCCAGGCGCGCGCTGCCACCCCCGGCGCCGTACAATACGCCTGACCCGCAACCACCGCCCAGTTGCATGCCGACGCCGAACAGGAAGGCGCCGACCACGGTGGCAATCCCGGCCGGAAAGACCAGTCCGCGCGTGGGGATGCCAAACACGCCGCCGGCCTCCACGAGAGGCATGATCAGCACGGTCGCCAGCGCTAGCATCAGGAGTTGCGCCCGCGCCATCCTCCCCCGGCGATGGCGCAAAAGCTGGCGGAAGCCGCCCGCAAAGCTGAACGCGGTATGGAACAGCAACAGGCCGAATGCTCCACCCAGCAACCATAGGACGGTCTGCCGCCAACCTTCGATCCATGCCAGCCAAGCGGCCATGACGGCAATCATCGCGGTCACTCGCGTAACCGGGTGCCACACCGAGGCGACGAATGAACGCAGAATGGAACGCATACCCCCGCACGGTCGACAGACGATGGATTAGGATAGGCTTTCTCTAGGGTAGTGCCCAGGCTCGACGCGAAAGCCGAAAGTGTTCTCAGGAATGCGAGGATTCTCCCCGGAACGGTCTGGGAATGCTTTCTGTTCCATACATTTTGGCTGTCGCCGCATCCAGGCAATGGTGGTTCCTGATGAGAGGAGGGCGATGACGCGGCTCAGGACTCCGGAGGAGACGATCAGAAGCTACACAGCTGTGCGGGGCAAGCTTGGCAGGACCAAGCTTGTATCCCAGTGCCCACTTTTATCGCACGTGGCACGCCAAGAATTTTCAATAGGTTATTGGAATTCTTGACTTCGGCCTCAGCGTGAAACCCCCGATTTATCAAGATACCTACCAAGAATCCGCTGCGTGGCGGGACGGTTCAGACGCGTCCGACTTCCGGCGATTGGTGGATCGGTCTGGGATGCCATTACATCGCACCGCAGGAGAATTCGTTCGGAGCTTGGCAGGCTCACTCCGATCAGCGGTCAAAGTGCCGAACTGATTGTCGAGAAGGTGGCACTCAACCTTGTGCTGATGCCTGGCAACAGAGTGGCGATCACTATCACGATCGACGCGGCGATCAGCCCATATTCCAAGGCGGTAACTCCGTCCTCAACCTTCTGTAGCCGACGTAGTTGCCTGAATAGGGTCTTTATCACTCGATACCCCCCGTTTCGGTTGGTTATCCGTGCTCGACCGGCCGCTATGACCTCGTCGCCCTAATCTGGGCGCACATTACCCACGGCCGGTTTACTTTGGCAATCAAGTTAGCCGTGACCCGCGACCCGCGAACGGTATGACCTTCGAAATTTGTCCACTAGAGGCCGCTACCGTCCGTGTATGGCCGAGAACCAACCCGTCTCCGCTCTTGCTGCGATTGCCTAGCTGCTCGAATGAGCGGCCCGAATCCTGATCGAACCTGGACACCTCCAAGAACTGCTTGGTCGGGGGCGTTTTGATCGATCTCCCGTCGTCCGCCGTATAGGCGGAATGGTTTGGGGCCTTGCTTCTTTGCTTCCGGCGATGTGCTGAGGCCGTTCGCGGGGACTAGGTGATCAATGCGGACGCTGTTCTGCTGCTGAGCCAGACCAACCGGCGCATGTTGTAGGCCAGGTTGGCCAGGCCAATCTTCACCTTGGCCCGGGCAATGCCGATCGTGCGCACGCTCATCCGCATCAGCCCCTTCTGATGGGCGAAAACATGCTCGACCTTGGAGCGCACGACCGACTTGCGGGCATTGGCGCGACGCGTGGGTGCGGGTATCGGCCGTCCCTGTGGCTTCTTGCGATGGATCCGCGAGACCAGGCCGCGCCGGGTCAACATCGCCTCGTTCTTCGCTGAGCGGTAGGCGGTATCCGCCCAGACCTCGCTGGCGGTGTTCTCGCCATCCAGCACGTCCTCCAGCCGTGCGCCGTCATGGGCGGCGGCATGGGTGGTGGTCCAACCGCGGATCAGGCCATGCTCGCGCGGTTTGGCCTTGGAGACCTTCACCGTCCAGCGCGCATCGCGATCCTTCTGCCGCAGTTTGGCAGGCCTCTCAGCCCAGTCCTTGGGAACCCGGCCAGCCTTGATCGCCGCACGCTCCGCCTCGGTGTTGCGCTGCTTCGGCGCGGCGACAATCGTCGCATCGACGATCTGCTCACCCATCGCCAGGTAGCCCGCCGCGCGCAGCATGGCATCGAAGCAGGCGAACAACGCTTCCACCGCGCCCGCGCGCTTCAGCGCCTCGCGATAGGTCCAGATCGTGTACGCGTCCGGCACCGCATCGGCCAGACCAAGGCCCAGGAACCACATGAACAACAGACGGTCCTTGATCAGATACTCGGCGCGTTCGTCCAACAGCCCATGCATCGCCTGCAACAGCAACACCTTGAACATCAGCACATGATCGAGGGCCGGACGGCCGCCCTTCGTGCCATCAACACGCGGCGCCGCACGTTCGAGATCAGGTCGAAACAACTCGAAATCCACAAGGGAAGCGATCCGCTCCGGGTCGTCGCCCTTGGCTGACAACTCCCGCAGCCGCTCTGCCATATCGAAGAAGCCAGGCTGCATCACCATCGCCGTCCCCAATGCCCCCGTCAGCACAGTGAATCAATTACGCGTCGCCGATGCCAGGCGTTTTTGGAGACGTCCAGGCGCAGCAGAGCGCGCAAATCCTGCGCCAATACCTCGAAACAACATGCAGCCAGCCAGAGCTGCGCCTGTTGGTAAACTGCCGACCAGGGCGGAAAGTCGTTCGGCATGGCACGCCACGCAATGCCGTAGCGGATCACGTAGCGGAGCGCGTTGAACAACTCCCGCAGCGGATATTCCCGCTACGGCGCAGCCTCCTTCATCAGCGTCAGGTAGGGAGCAACCAACGACCATTCGTCGTCACTGACGTCAGCCGGGTAGGGCTTGCGAGGGGATGGGGCAGATGAAATCATCCACCTCTATTCGGCCACAACCTCGCGGAAGTACATAACACCTTCTAGCCCCGCCGAATCGCATTATAGCACCCACGCCGACGCTTTCGTTGCGCCTGGTCTACGCCAGGTTGACTAATTCTGGAAACCTCACCTGCGCGGTGCTTTGGTATCGCCCATGGACGAACGCGCCCCGATCAGCGTCAACCGCGCGCCTGTGCTGACCCCATGGGCCAGCATCGCGCCAGAGCGACTGGGCTACCCGCCGGCCACCGCGCTTACGCTCCTACCAAGTCTCCACAATTCCTGAGCCTGCCAATATGAACCTGCTCGGCGCCGGCCTAGTCGGTTTGGCCTGCCTGCGCAGGAGGCGTGGCACTTCCGTATAGGCGGGGGAGACTTGGGCACCATCACCTCCCGACGTGCGGCAACACCAAGTGTCGCCTCCGCAATACAGCCCGGCCGTCCGTAGGCACGGTGCCGTTAGCAAGTACAATAGCGCACTGCCGGCGCGTAGTAGGGCGTCGCCGGATAATATGTGGGGGCTGCATAGTACGGGGGGTAGTAATTCCCATACGCGTAGGGGGCCAATGCGAGTGCAGTTAGGCCAGCGCCCAGCGCAACGCCAGGCCACCAGCCGCCGTAGTACCCAGCACTATAATAGCCGCCGTAGTAGCCTCTCCCTCCGCCGTACCAGCCGCCACCATAGTAGCCCCGGCCCCAGCCACCCCCTGCGTAGGCGTGACCACGTCCACCGCCATACCACCCACCAGGACGCGCATAACCCCCACCACTCCAGCCACCGCCAGGACGGCCGCCACCGTTCCAGCCCCCACCGTGGCCGCCTCCTGGACCGCCCCCGCCCGGTCCGCCTCGCCCTCCCCATTGGGCATGGGCGGGCACCGCCAGGATGACCAGCGCCGTCACTGCGACGGCGATAGCTGACACAAATCGGAACCGGGTCATTTGGTGATGCTCCTGAACTGGTCCGGCCGAGCGCGCAGCTTACACCCTGGCGCTGCCCAAAGTGGCAACACATTCGCTAGTACTTCGGGGCTGCACCGGGACCGACACCTCCCTGATGGAGCACGTCCAGATGGCATGCTGAGTATCTGGCTCATGCCACATCCGATCACATGCGCAAAAGTGATGGGCCAGCGCCACTGGCAAGTCACATTATCGCCATATATTACCCGGACATGATGAGTATGAGCCGACTGAGAGAACGCGCATGAACGCTCTTATTCCCTACATCGAGCCACCTATCCCGCGCGTCGTGTTGGAAATCGAACGCCTTCGCCAGCGACTGGACGATGCGGAGGAGGCCCTGCGAGAGCAGGGTAGAATCCCTGCCGGGGGGCAAATCGGGGTAACAGCTGGACGTTTTCTAGGTGGTGTCACAGCCGCCGGAGCGGCCGCGTTAGTCGTGATCGCAGGTAGCCTAATCTGGCAACAGACCCGCTTGGTTTCTTCCATTGAGCGGACAACGCCCGCGCAAGCCTCGTTTACAATGGTGCAGGCGCCGAACTCGATCGCTCAACCAACTTCACCGCCTGCACAGACACCGCGATCATTGGACCAGATGGCGCCCGACCGAACTCAGATTGCAGAACCGTCGGTGCAGACGCCTCCAGCACCAGCGACTAATACCAGATCACCTCGGCAGTCGGCTTCCGCTCGATCGCAAATTGCTCATTCATCACGCCAGTCGCCTGCTCCTCGGACCCAGAGTACGCAGCTATCTCGGCAGAAGCCAGCGGCCCCGGTGCAGACGGCTCAATCAGCAGAGCGGACCAGCATTCCCGCTCTCTACCGCCGCCCTCCTGCCGCTTTCCCGCCGCCCATGACTTACGGATATGGCTATGGATATGGATACAGGTGGTAGCGACATGGGCGTGGGCGTGGGCGTGGGCGTGGGCGTGGGCGTGGGCGTGGGCGTGGGCGTGGGCGTGGGCGTGGGCGTGGGCGTGGGCGTGGGCGTGGGC
>Ga0315912_10005188_pt1 | contig 12051 bp, 9 predicted proteins | sample VfabasoilMG_FD_204469 | JGI IMG/M metagenome (GOLD analysis project Ga0315912, IMG submission 204469) | Garden soil microbial communities collected in Santa Monica, California, United States - V. faba soil | ecosystem: Environmental > Terrestrial > Soil > Garden | place: USA: California... | reverse complement strand
ATGCCAAACCGACGCACCGGATGGATGCGGCAGCGGGATCAGATCGATCTCGCGACCCTCCACGTGGATCGAGTGCGCCTGGCCCACCACGGCATCGAGCCGCCCGACATCCAGGAATTGCGCGATCGCCAGCTTGCCCACGGGAATGACGAGTTGCGGCTCGAGCAGTTTCAACTCCCTGCGCAGCCAGCTCGAGCAGTTCGTAATCTCGCTCGCATCGGGCACGCGATCACCGCCGCCAGGATTCTTCCCGGGGAAGCAGCGGCACACGGCGGCCATGTACACCTTCGATCGGAAGGCCGTCTCGTCGAGCCCGAGCCCGCGGAACCAGCCAAACAGCGTCTTGCCCGCCGTCCACGCAAAGGGCTTGCGGATGTCGAGTTCCTTCGCTCCCGGCGCCTGGCCGATGAGCATCACGGCCGATGCGACCGGTTCCCCCAGCACCGGCCGCCCGAGCATGCCGGGGCAGCGCGCGCAACGCGCAAGTTGCGCCTGATGGCGAAGTAGCGTTTGGCGGGACGTCATCGAACGCGGCTGCGACTCATGGACGGGCGCGGCTGGCGCGCAGCGGATCGCCGGTATAATAGCGGCCTTTTGCACCACTGATGTTGCAGATTCCGGTCCCGGCGCCAGGCGAACGTGTGCGCGCCGGCGCGTTCCACGGCTCGAGCGATGCGCTGGGGGTGGCCGAACTCGCCCTCAGGGCGCGCCCGCTCCTGGTAGTAACCGAAAATGCCGCCGACGCGCAACGCCTGCTGGCGGAGATTCCGTACTTCGCTGCCGGGCTGCGCGCGCGCCTGTTCCCCGACTGGGAGACGCTTCCGTACGATCATTTCTCACCGCACCACGATCTGATTTCGGATCGGCTCGCCACGCTTTACCAGCTCATGCAGGATCAGATCGACGTCGCGCTGATCCCTCTCACCACGGCGCTGCAGCGCCTGCCGCCCCTCGAGTATCTCTCCGCCAACACCTTCTTCTTCCGCCAGGGCGACGTCCTGCTGGGGCACAGACTGCGCGAGCAGTTGACGCGCGCCGGCTACACGCATGTGACGCAGGTGATCGCGCCCGGCGAGTACAGCTTCCGCGGCGGGTTGATCGACCTCTTTCCGATGGGCAGCGCCCTGCCGTACCGCATCGAGCTGCTGGATGACCGGATCGATACCCTGCGCACCTTCGATGTCGATACCCAGCGGTCGGTCTACAAGGTGAACGACGTGCGCCTGCTCCCGGCGCGCGAATTCCCCCTCGACGAAGAGGCCCAGACGCGGTTCCGCCGTAACTTCCGCGAGCGCTTCGAGGGTGACCCGTCGCGCAGCGCGGTCTATCGCGACGTGAGCAAGGGCATCCCCAGTCCGGGCGTGGAATACTTCCTGCCGCTGTTCTTCGACAGCACCGCGCTCATCACCGACTACCTGCCAGCGGGAACGACGGTCTGCGTGCACGGCGATGCCGCCGCCGCAATCGAGAAGTTCTGGAGCGATACCCACGCCCGTTACGCCATGGTACGCGGTGACCGCGCGAATCCGGTGCCGCCGCCGCATGAATTGTTTCTCACAACCGACGGCTTCTTCGGCGCGATCAAGCCCTTCGCCCGCGTGGAATTCGCCGGCACCGCGCCGGCGGCGGCCGCGGAAACCGATCGCTCATCGCCCATCGCCCATCACCCGCCGCCCGCGGGCGCGGCCACCGCGCCGCTTCCGCCGCTGGCGATCGAGCGCCGCGCGGACAATCCGCTGCACCGGCTGCTCGCTTTTCTCGAACAGCGCACCGGACGAACCTTGCTGCTGGCGGAGAGCCCCGGCCGGCGGGAAACCATGGTCGACCTTTTCGCGCAGTACGATTTCCGTCCGCCGCCGTGCGCCAGCCATGAAGAGTTCACCCGCGCGACGGCACCGGTCATGCTCGGAGTCGGGCCTCTCCAATGCGGATTTGTCCTGCCCGAGGCCGGATTCGCGATCGTCACCGAAAACGAACTCTATGCGGCGCAGGCCCGCACCCGGCGCGAGCGCGATACCCGCCGCTCTTCCCCGGAGGGCATGCTGCGCGACCTGGCGGAAGTCAAGGTCGGCGACCCGGTGGTGCACGAGCAACACGGCATCGGCCGCTACCTTGGGCTGCAGAATATGGACCTGGGCGACGGAGCGACCGAATTCCTGACCCTCGAATACGCGGGCGGAGACAAGCTCTACGTCCCGGTCTCGAGCCTTCATCTCATTGCCCGCTACAGCGGCGCGGCGCCCGAGGCGGCGCCCCTGCACCAGCTCGGCAGCGCCCAGTGGGACAAGGCGAAGAAGAAAGCGGCGCGCCAGGTGCGCGATACCGCGGCGGAACTGCTGGCGCTCTACGCCCAGCGCGCGGCACGCGAGGGCTACGGCTTCAGCGTCAAGCAACACGACTACGAGGCATTCAGCGAGGGATTTCCGTTCGAGGAAACGCCGGACCAGGCGGCCGCGATCTGCGCCACGGTGGAAGACCTGAAGAGCGGCAAGCCCATGGATCGGCTGATTTGCGGCGACGTCGGGTTCGGCAAGACCGAAGTCGCGCTGCGCGCGGCATTCGTCGCGGTCGCCGACGGCCGGCAGGTCGCGGTGCTGGTGCCGACCACGCTGCTGGCCGAACAGCACTTCCATACCTTTTCCGACCGCTTCGCCGATTGGCCGGTGAAGATCGCCGAGCTTTCGCGCTTTCGCTCGGCGGGCGAGTCCGCCGAAGCGCTGGCCGGAATCGCGACCGGGCGCATCGACATCGCGATCGGCACGCACAAGCTCCTCGGGCGCGAGGTCAAGTTCAACAACCTGGGGCTCGTCATCATCGACGAGGAGCACCGCTTCGGCGTGCGCCAGAAGGAGCGCCTGAAGGCGCTGCGGGCGGAGGTCGATGTCCTCACGCTGACGGCCACCCCCATTCCGCGCACGCTGGCGATGTCGCTGGAGGGCCTGCGCGACTTTTCCGTCATATCCACCGCTCCGCAACGCCGGCTCGCGATCAAGACCTTCGTGTCGAAATACAGCAAGCCGCTCATCCGCGAGGCAGCGCTGCGGGAACTGAAGCGGGGCGGGCAGACCTATTTCCTGCACAATGACATCGACACCATCGAGCATGCCGCGGAGACGCTGACGCGGCTGCTGCCCGAAGCGCGCATCCGCATCGCGCACGGCCAGATGCGCGAGCACGATCTCGAGCACGCGATGCGCGATTTCTACCAGCAACGCTTCAATCTCCTGCTGTGCACCACCATCATCGAGACCGGCATCGACGTGCCGACCGCCAACACCATCATCATCAACCGCGCCGACAAGTTCGGCCTGGCGCAATTGCACCAGCTGCGGGGACGCGTCGGACGCTCTCACCACCAGGCGTACGCGTACCTGCTGCTGCCCGAGGAAGGCCAGGTGACGGCGCAGGCGCGCAAACGCCTCGACGCAATCCAGATGATGGAGGAACTGGGCGCCGGCTTCTTTCTCGCGATGCATGACCTCGAGATCCGCGGCGCCGGCGAAGTGCTGGGCGAATCGCAGAGCGGCGAGATGCAGGAAGTCGGTTTCAGCCTCTACTGCGCGATGCTGGACGCGGCCGTGCGCTCGCTCAAGCAGGGGCGCGAGCCGGATCTTGCCGCGCCGCTCGACGTCACCACCGAGATCAACCTGCACGTTCCCGCGCTGCTGCCGTCCGACTATTGCAGCGATATCCACGAACGGCTGGTGCTCTACAAGCGTCTCGCCAACTGCGAGGACGAAGCGCAGCTCACCGCATTGCGCGAGGAGTTGATCGACCGTTTCGGGCTGCTGCCCGATCCCGCCCGCGCGCTGCTCGACAGCCACCGCCTGCGCATCCTCGGGCGGCCGCTCGGCCTCGCCCGCATCGACGCCAGCGACAGCGCCTTGCAGCTTCAGTTCGTTCCCCGGCCGCCGATCGACCCGGCAAAGGTAATGAAGCTGGTGCAGTCGCGGCGCAACTACCGGCTTGCAGGTCCGGATCGGCTGCGGATCGAAGCGCCGCTACCCGATGTCGGCGCCCGCGTCGCGGCCATCCGTGCCGTGCTGTTGGAGCTGGGTTAGGCGATGGGCGCGCGGATCAAGGCCATACTCTGGGACAACGATGGCGTGCTCGTCGACACCGAGCACCTGTATCTCGCCGCGACGCGCGAAATCCTGGCGCGCCGCGGGATCGGTCTCAGCGACGCGCAATACCACGAGTTATTTCTCGCGCAAAGCAGGGGCATACTGCATTTCGCCGAAATTCACGGCTGGTCGGCGGGCGAGCTCGGGGCGATACGCCGCGAGCGCAGCGCGCATTATGCAAGCCTCCTCCGCCAGCATGCCTGCGTGCTCGACGGCGTCGAGGAAGTGCTGGCGGCGCTGCACGGCCGTTACATCATGGGCATCGTCACCAGCGCCCAGCGCGAGCACTTCGACATCATCCACGCTCGCAGCGGACTTCTGCGCTACTTCAGTTTCGTGCTGGCCGCGGGCGATTACAGCGAGCCCAAGCCGCATCCTGCGCCGTACCTGAGGGGCCTGGAACGCGCCGGCGTCGCCGGACATGAATGCCTGGTCGTCGAGGATTCGGAACGCGGCCTGGCATCGGCGACTGCCGCCGGCATCCGCTGCGTGGTGGTGCCGAGTCGGCTCACCACCGGGCGCCCCTTCGCCTCGGCGCACCGGGTGCTCGACGACATCCGGGAACTGCTCGCGCTCGTCTGACCTCGGGCAATCCGGAAAAGCCTTCCGGTAGAATACGCGCAGCCTCCGCTCTGGAAGGAACCATGGATACGCTGTCGACGCAGGTCACCGGCTGGCTCTTCATCGCCGGCGCGCTGATGCTGTGGCTGGGTTGGGTGCTGCTGCCGGTTCACATCGGCACGTTTTTCAATCGCGGCGATTTCGCGCGCGTTTTCGCCTGCTTCCGGCGCTGGATATGGCTCTTTCGCCTGCACCTTTTCGGCCATGTCGTGACAGCGATGGCCCTGGTCGCCCTCGCCACCCTGCTCGCCGGGAGCGGGGCGCGCATCGTCGTGTGGCCCGGCGTCGCCGTGGCCGCAGCCGGACTGATCGTATCGGCGCTGGCCGCGGCGTTCTATTATCACTTCGGGGCGTGGGGCGCGCTCGGCATGGCAGGCAAGACTGAACAGGACGCGCAGGACCTTGTCGCATCCCTGCGCGTCAGCACGGAGTACGTGACCTGCCTGGTGCGGTTTGGCCGGGTGTTCTTCGGCCTCGGTCAAGCGGTGCTCGCGGCCGGCCTGCTTCTCGGCGGCGGGCTTCCGGGATGGGTCGGGATCGGCGCTTTGATACTCGGCATCTCAGCGATGGCCATCACCATGGGGTTCCCCGACAATCTGGAGTATCACTACCCGGTTTTCCACCTCACGGCCCTGTGGCTGCTGGGAACGGGCATCGCCGTACTCGCCATGCCCTCCCCGGCCGCTGTATGAACCAGGAGGCCCGGCCACCCCAACCACCCCCGCTCGGACCGGACCCCGGGCTACGCACGACAAGGATACTGGGCCTCATCTATGACCTGGTGGTCCTCGCCATCGTCGGCAGCGGTCTGCTTTTCATGTTCGCGGGCATCGACGCGGGCGTGGTTGCGGCGGGCGGACTGGGCGTAGTGGCGTCATTCACACTCGGTTATGCCAGCGTGCGCCGGCGCCTGATCCCGCTCGGAGCGGGCGTGGTGCGCTACGGCAAGCTGTGGGTGGGGATGATGGTATTTGCGGCATTGAGCCTCATCACCGGCAAGTGGGAGCCACTGGTGTTCTTTGCCGTCGTCGGAGTGGCCATGACGCTGTTTTATGCGCTGGGCGGGTGGCTCGGCGCGCGCGCCGCCGATTGAAACCCGTACTCCAACCGCATCCCTATTTCGGGAACTTGTAGAAGTCGCGATTGAGGTATTCGACCAGGTCGTCCACTTCCTGTCTGCTGAACTTGGGATTCATGCGGTCGTTCCAGCGCTCGGTTTCCTTCTTGAGCGCCGCGAGCGTCTTGATCTTGGCCCGGGGCGGGACGTAGAGCTCGGTGCCGTGACAGCCAAGACAGTCGTCGTGCAGTTTGGCTCCGCGTGTGGCATCTCCCGCCCCGGACACAGGGCTGGCCAAGGCCATGAGCGCCGCGCCCACGGCGGCGGCGTGCCTCACTTGCCAGCCCCTGCAACGGGTTCTGCCAGCTGCAAGCCGCGCAGGCGGGCGCGTTCCTGCATCTGTTTCGTGTGCTCGGCGCGATAGCGCTGGCGCTCGCCGTCGGACTTTGCGCCACGCATGCGCTGACGATAGCGCTCGCGCTCCTGCGAAGTCATCAGTTCCGAACCGGGAATGATCTCCCGCTTCACGACAGCCGGTGGCGGGCCGGACGGCTCGGCGCCGGCCGCGCCCGCGCTCGCCAATACCAGCGCACCAGCCCACAACGCAACGCGAATGAACTTCCGGTCCGTCATATCGCACACGCCCCCGCTTTCCGCACGCACGGCCCGACTGATGCTACGCCCCGGAGGACAGCGTGGTTTGATCCAGGTCAAGCAACGCAGGTGCCCGGAGGCACTGGATCATCGCTTGGCGCGCCCGCGCGCCGATTCATACAGCGGCATGACGCGCGCCGCATAACCCTGAAGGTCCTGAATGCGGTTCTGCGGCGCGGGGTGCGTCGAAAGAAACTGCGGCGGCCCGCCCCCCGAGACCTGCGCCATCTTCTGCCACAAGCTGACGGCGGCGCGTGGGTCGTGGCCCGCGCGCGCGGCGAGCTCGACGCCGATGCGATCGGCCTCGCGCTCGAACTCGCGCGAGTACGGCAGACCGATCGTGACATCCGCGACGATGCCGGCGAGGCTCGTGCCGAACTCCCCGATGCCCAACAGCGCAGCTCCCACCCCGAGCACCGCGCCCTGCGTTGCCTGCTGCGAGGCCCGTTCGCGACCGTGTTCGCGCAGGGCGTGCGCAATTTCGTGACCCATGACCGCGGCAAGTTCGTCGTCGCTGAGGCGCAACCGCTCCATGAGCCCCGTATAGACCGCGATCTTGCCGCCCGGCATGCACCAGGCATTGAGTTCATTGGAGGTGATGACGTTGACTTCCCAGTGCCACTTCGGCGCGTCGTTGCGAAAGGCTCCCGTCGCCGCGATCAGCTGCCTGGCGATGCCGCGTACCCGCTTCACCTGCCCCGGATCGCGATTGAGCGTGCCCTTCTTGGCGGCCTGCTGCATGGTCTGCTGGTACGCCTGCTCCGCGGCGCGGTTCACCTCCGCCGCGGACAGCGTCATGGTCTGCGTGCGGTCGACTCCGACGGCACCGGACTGCGTCGTTTGCACCGTCTGGCAACCCGCGCCGGCGCCGGCGAGCAGAAGTACGACCAGGAGCCTCCAGCTCATTTGCAGCCCTCCTCTCAAATGAATCATCGGGAAACCGACAGCTTGGCATTGTCGTCCAACAGGCGGTAGGTCCGCCACTGGCCATCCGACTCCCGGCACTGACCATAGCGGAACGGCCAAGCGCCGCGTCCCGGTGTCAGGAACCGCAGGTCCTGGAACCAGACACAGGTCGAGGGATTGCCGGCTTCCACGCGCAGCAGCGCCGGCTCATCGGCGAACCAGCGGTAGAAGGCGAACTGTGGCTGCGACCAGGCTTCGCGCGCAATTGCGCGCTCGGCTTCCGAAGTGCCGAATCGGGTGCCGAATACCCATTGCGCCTGCGCGAGCGGCAGATAGGCCGCATCGAGTCGCGCGATGAAGCCCGCATCGGCCTCGAGCTGGAGCGGCCGGCGTCGAACCAGGTTCACGAAGCTGTATCGCACCTCGTCGCCGGCGCGCGCGACCACCATCCAGTTGAACGGCGATACGGGACGCGGCAGCGCCGTCACGCGTGCCGGTTGCAGCCCGGAAGCCGCAGCGTAGGCTTCCCCCCATTCGATCGCGCGCTGCTGCAGCACGCCCTGAAACGCGACGTAGCCGCAGAGCGCCGCGAGCGCGGTGCATGCCGGCAGGGACGAGGCGCGCCGGAACAGAGACAGCGCAAGACCCGCAAGGATGATGCCGGTCAGCCAGAGATCGATGATGAAAGTCGTTCCGATGCCGTAGCGCGCGTCGGAAAACGGAGCGAACACCATCGTTCCAAAGGATGTGATCCAGTCGCCGGCAATATGGATGGCGAGCCCCATCGCAATGATGCCGAAATAGGCGCGCCACGACCGGTCGCGCCGCCACGCGACCGCACAGAGTCGCGCCAGCAGGAAGGCCCACAGCGGCAGCAAAATGAGCGAGTGCGTGACCCCGCGGTGATGGTACAGATAGTCGATCGGGCCGACGAAACCTATGACGAAGTCGAGGTCGGGAGCCATGGCGGCCAGGAGCCCGATCAACAGCCGGCGTCCCAGCGGCAGCGACTGGGCGTCGGCGCTCTGCGGGGCGGTCGCGCGCGCCAGCAGCGCGCCCGACAGTGCATGAGTCAATGTGTCCATCGCGCGGCATGATACCCCAGCAAGAGTCATGGACGGCCCGTTGCGCTAGAATCCGCGGTTCTCATTCAGTTCGGCGCCAACCGCGGGAGACTGGCCCCGCGCAACCGGCGCGGTCGCATGCGAACCCGGCGCGGCGCGCAACACGGACACGCCGGGATTAACCGCTTCGAGGAGGCAATCTTGCCCATGATTCGACCTTTCACCGGCCTGCGGCCCACCCCTGAATACGCAGCGCAGGTGGCCGCTCCGCCGTATGACGTGCTGTCCACCGAGGAGGCGCGCCGTGAAGCGCGAGGCAAACCGTGGAACTTCCTGCACATTTCCAAGCCGGAGATCGACCTGCCCGAGGGCACGGATCCCTATACGCAGCAGGTCTATGCCAAGGCCGCCGAGAACATGCGGCGCATGCTGGACCGCGGCGTGCTCAAGCGCGATGCCGAGCCCTGCTACTACGCCTACGGCATGGCGATGGACGGTCGTCAGCAGACCGGGCTGGTCGCGGCGGGATCGGTGGCGGACTATGACGCGCAGCGCATCCGGCGCCACGAGCTCACGCGCCCCGACAAGGAAGATGACCGGGTGCGGCAGATCGAGGCGGTCAATGCGCACACGGGGCCGGTGCTGCTGGCCTACCCTGCTGCGCCGGAAGTTGATGCGATCCTTGCCGATGCTTCAAAGGGCGCGCCTGAATTCGACGTGACGATGGGCAGCGGCGCGCGCCACCTGCTGTGGGTCATACGCGAAAATCATCGCATCGCAAGCCTGACCGCGGCGTTCGATGCGATGCCGGCGCTCTACATCGCCGACGGGCACCATCGGACCGCGGCTGCTTCGCGCGTAACCGCTGCACGCCGCGCCGCCGCACCGCGGGGGCCCGCGGAGGCGGGCCATGAGCGCTTTCTCTGTGTGGCATTTCCGCACCACCAGTTGCGCATTCTTCCGTACAACCGGACGGTGCGCGACCTCAATGGACTCGCTCGCGAGGAATTTCTTCGTCGCGTTGCCGCCCGTTTCAACGTAACTCGCAGCAGCGCCAGGGTCATGCCGGAACGACGCGGCGTATTCGGCCTCTACCTGCCCGGCCAGTGGTACCGGCTGGAAATCGACGCCGCCAGCACTTCGGCCGCTGATCCCACCGAACGTCTGGACATCAGCCTGCTCACCGCGCATTTGCTTGCGCCGGTGCTGGCGATCGGCGATCCGCGCACCGACCCGCGCATCGAATTCATCGGTGGGATCCGCGGGCCGGAAGAGCTGGAGCGTCGCGTCGCCGGCGGCATGGCCGCCGCGTTCTCCATGTACCCGACCAGCATGCAGGACCTGATGGCGGTGGCCGATGCGGGGCGCATCATGCCGCCCAAATCCACCTGGTTCGAGCCCAAGCTCGCCGATGGACTGGTGTCGCTGGTGCTGGACTAAGCCTGCCTACCCGAGTCCGCGCCGCCGCACGACCGCGATGATTTTCTCCAGCCGCCCGCGCGATACCTCATCGGGGCCCGGCGCAGCGGCGGCATCGAGCAGCCAGCGCTCGATGTCTTTTGGCGTGGTAACGGTCGCCCGGCGCCCCTCCATCGCATCCTTCAGCGCGCGCAGTTTCAGGTGTTGCCGGTCCGCGAGAAATTCTGCCGGGCTGTCGATACCGAGGGCGACTTCGAGATTCAACAGGAGTTCGGGCGGGCTCTCGCCGGACTTGGCGCCGGACTTAGACCCGGTCGTGGAACGGGATGGAGGAAGGGGCGATGCGATAACCCCGCGGAAACGCGCTTCCAGCCTGGTCTTCCACGCATCGGGAAGATTTTCGACGGCGTGCCAGCGCGCTTCCAGGTCCGCCGCGGGTTCGTTCGAAGTTTCACGCTCGTGGCAAAGCGCCATGGCTGCGATGAGCGCATCGAAGCGCGCTTGCGAGGCGTGTACCGCAACCTCGCCCAGGCGCCTGGTGGCAGCGTCGCGCGCGGCACGATAGCGTGCGTCGAGCCTGGCCGCCTGCGGCCTGGCGAGTTCGGCGCATGCACGCCAGGCGGTATCGGCTTCAGCCAGCGCGCGCTTGATTTCCGATGCGGCATTGCTGGATGCGAGAGCGATGACGCGCTCGATGATTTCTTCCCGCGCCTTGATCCGGGCGCCGAATTCGGCTTCCTTTGCCGCCCGTGACGCGCCAAGGGCGGTGAATACGGCATCCGTGGCCGCCTTAAACGCGCCCCACAGTGCGTTTTCTTCACGCCGCGGCAAACTCAGGGCCCTGGCGTGGGCCTGCCACTGTGCCTGCAGTTTTCGCACCTTGTCCACCGCATCGCGAACGACCCCCTCCGGCGCGACGAGATTCCTGGCAGCGGCGATGAGTTGTTCGCGTTGCCGGGTCGCCTCGCCCCAGGCTGCCTCAAGCGGGGTTGCCAGCGCTTGCGTGGCCGCCGCGTAACGGGTGGTAACCGCGTTCTCGCCCTGCTGCGCTTTGCGCGGCACGGTGTGTTCCACCGGCCCCAGTTTTCGCCAGGCGATCTGCGCCTCTTCCAGGGCGCGGGCGATCGCCCGCCAGTCGGGCCTGGCGTCCGCAGTGGGCGTCACGCTCTCTTGCACAACAGGAATATGCTGCGCCGCTGCCTGCAGCAATTCCTCGATTACCTGATTGCGCGCCGCGAGGTTCTCGTTGCGCGCGGCCTTGAGTCTATCCAGGTGCGCCGCTACGGGGGCGTATGCAGCTTTCAACGCGCCGTCAAAGGCGATCCACAAGGCCTGATTGGTTGCGCCACCGAGTTTGTCCAGTTCCTTCCAGCGCTCGCGCAATTTCTCGATGGCTTCGGCATGCGCCTTGACCGCGACTTTCCCGGCGGCGGCGCCGGCCAGCGCCTGCGCCTCGGCAACGAGTTGTTCCCGCCCCTGCCTGCCGCTCCAGCGTTGCCAGTCGCGCAGGCGTACTTGCTCCCGGTGCAGGGATTCGATGCGCCGGGCGAGCGCGGCATTCACCGGGCCCGGCTTGCGCGCGCCCTCGATCGCGGCCAGCAGACGCGTCAGTTCCGCCAGATGGCCGCCGGCGTGCGCCTCTTCTGCCGCTGCCACGTCGCGCTCGATTGCGCTCAATCGCCGCTTTTTCTGTTCCGCATGCCGTTCGTGCTCACGCAAGCGACTTGCTTCGTGTTCACGCTGACGCGCGTCGAGGCACGCATTGCGCCAGTCCGCAAAGCGGAGCGCGAGTACGGACTGCAACTCCATCTCGGACACCTCGGGAATCCCGCGCCACTGCTCGATCTTCGCCTTCTCGCTCGCCTCATCGGCAACGCCCGGTGCAGGCAATGATTGCAGAAACGCGGCGCGCTGTGCCACGCTCGAAGCCATCGCCAGCGCCCGATTGGCCGCATCGGTCTTGTTGATACAGCGGGGATCGCCCGCATCCGGAACGCCCGTGAGCAATTCCAGCAGGCCCGCAGCGGGAATTTCCGTCGCAGCCGGCGGCACATCGCCTTGCGCGACGCCGCCCAGGCTCGCGCCCAGTTGGCCGAGCGCCTGGTCCGTCGCGGCCAGCCAACGAACCACCGCCTGCTCACCCTCGCCGCGCGCGCGCACCCGGGCACCCAGCTGCTCGCTCAGCGCGGCAAATTCAGCCGGAAGT
>Ga0315912_10005187_pt1 | contig 12052 bp, 11 predicted proteins | sample VfabasoilMG_FD_204469 | JGI IMG/M metagenome (GOLD analysis project Ga0315912, IMG submission 204469) | Garden soil microbial communities collected in Santa Monica, California, United States - V. faba soil | ecosystem: Environmental > Terrestrial > Soil > Garden | place: USA: California... | reverse complement strand
GATGGCTTGCGCAATGAACTTTGTGCGTGCGCGCATCCCCTCGCCGCGGCGCTTGCCTCGAATCCCCTCCCAATCATCAAGGGCACCGAGGACACCATAACAAACCATGACGATCAAAGGCACAAGCACGGAACTGCCCAATGCGTCCAGTCCAATAAAATTGGCGGCATTGAGCAAACCCGTCAACAGGATCACCGGCAGGATGAACAGCACGCCTCCCATGGTCGGTGTACCCATCTTTACATTATGATGACCCGGCTCATCCACGCGGATCAATTTGCCGATACGGAAATGACGGAGCACACGAAGCAGGGGTGTTCCCCAGATCACCGTCATAATAAAGGCAAACATAGCAAGACCAAGAACAAAGGCATTGTTCTCCGTCATGAACGCACCTCCAGCATACTGGTAATACGATCCATGCGAAGCCCATGAGAACCCTTGATCAGCACAACATCTTTCTGCGTGAGATTGGTCTTCAGCCATTCCATAAGAGGATCGAATTCATCGAACTCAATGATCGTCCGTGTCTTTCTTGTTACGCGCCTAGCCGCGTCTGCAATGATGTGGGCACGCTCGCCAAATGTGAGCAGGACGGTCGCCACCTGTGCGGCGCGCAAGCCCACCATCTCATGTCCGCCGCGTTCGTAAGGACCCAGTTCGAGCATGTCGCCAAGCACTGCCACCTTACGCCCATCCAGTTCATCGAGCAGGTTGAGTGCTGCAAGCATCGATTCGGGTGAGGCGTTATAGGTGTCATCGAGCAACAACGCCCCGGATTTACTACGGACTGCAGCAAGACGAAGTTGATTGTGCCCCTGATTTAAGCCTTCTAAAATTTCCTGCCAGTTCATTCCTTCCACAAGCCCAACGGCGGCAGCACGTAATGCTGTATGCACCGAATGACGCCCAATGAGAGGAATCTTGACATGCAATGTCTCTCCTTGATAGTGCATTCGGAAACGGATCCCTTCGAGTCCTAGACCAATGACCTGATCTGCCCAGAGGTGTGCTTCTTGAGATAAACCATAGAAAAAGACGCGTGCCTTCGTTCTTTCTTCCATTTTTTGGACCCACGGGTCATCGAAGTTGAGGATCGCCACGCCCTCTGGAGCCGGGGGCAATGCTTGAACCAGTTCCGCTTTACCACGTGCGATGGCTTCCTGTGAACCCGCGCGCTCCGCATGGACGGTGCCGACATTCGTCACCACACCCACTTGCGGTTGGGCAATATCGCACAGGAAGGCGATCTCGCCGGGAACGTAGAATCCCATTTCCATGACGGCGCGTTGGTGACCGGTGCTCAAGCGTAACATGGTGAGCGGAAGCCCGATCTCATTGTTCAAATTGCCCGGGCTTTTGAGTGTTCGATAACGCGTGCTCAAAACCTCCGCCACCATTTCCTTGGTTGTGGATTTGCCGACACTGCCTGTAATGCCGATCACGCGCAGGTCCAGTTTACGGCGCCAGAAGCGGGCGATCTGTTGCAGGGCTGTGATCGTGTTATCCACGCGCAGGCAAAGCGGAGGTGTAAGATCATGCTCCAGATACGATTCAGTTGATGAAACAGCGTGCAGGTCAAAGGTCCGAAAAGAGGCGTTCACGTCACGCTGGGTTAAAGCAAAAGATGCTCCCCTCCTGAATGCCTCGGCAATAAAGTCATGTCCATCCGCTTTTTCACCGGGGATGGCAACGAACAACGAGCCCGGAATGGTCTGACGCGAGTCGATCACCGCTTCGGTAATGACCGTATCGGCTTGCGGACGAAAATTCGTCAGAGCTTCGAGGGCGTCGGCAATGGTTAGCATTTATCTTGACCCAAATTGATTCCGAACCACATCGGGCGGAATATTGAGGGTGATCACGGTTTGTTCGGCGACCACAGAGAAAACAGGGGCGGCAGTCTGTGAGCCCCAGATGGAAGTGGAAGGTTCCTGGAGCCAGACATAGATCATGAACTGTGGATCATCCACAGGTCCCCAACCGACAAAAGATGCATTGGTATGGTTGGGATCGTACCCATAATCCGTGGGGATCTGCGCCGTGCCTGTCTTGCCTGCCACGCGATATCCGGGCAGGAGGGCGCCCGACGATTCCTGTTCCAACGAAATAGCCAGCATCTCACTGAGAGTCTTCGCTGTTTGAGCGGAGATGGGTGAACCGGCATATTGCGCAGGCACATTGTATTGATGACTATCCCGCAACATGGAATAGAGGACATGCGGCGTGACCATGTGCCCACCATTGGCAACGGCGGAAACTGCCGTCAACATTTGCAGGGGAGTGACGGAGACTCCCTGACCGAACGCGTTCGTCCCTAGATCAACGGAATACCAATCCGAATCACCCGGGACCTTGAGCCTGCCCATCGCTTCGTCAGCCAGATCCACGCCCGTGCGGTGTCCCAAACCAAAGCGATCCATGTACGAGTAGAAAGTTTGCGTTCCCATTTGTGTGGCGATCCATGCCATGCACACGTTCAGGGAGTGTTGCAAACAACCGACCATATCCTGCTGACCCCAAGGTTGACGGTCCCAGTTCTGGATGGTGATGCCGCCCACCTGAATGGAGCCGGTATCGACAAAAGAGGTGGATGGAACGACAGTCCCTGAATCCAATGCCGCCGCCATCGTCAGTACTTTGACAACAGAACCTGCCTCATATGCCATGCCCACCGCGCGGTTGTATTGACTGCCATTGTCATACAGCACGAAGTAATCGGCGTAATTGTTCAGGTTCATGCGCGGCGTAGTCGCCATGGCAAGGATGTCCCCATTTCTGGGATCCATGACAATGATCGTGCCGTTCTTCGCGCCATATTCGGTCAGCGATTGATCGAGAATATTCTCGACCTTGGCTTGCAGGTCGCGGTTCAGGGTGAGGACAAGGGATGTACCGTTGGGAACCCGGGGAATCTCAGCGGCTTTGTTGGGGTCACGCGGGATCCATACCTGCACCGGGTTGCCTGCCAACAGGTCGTTATATTTTTCCTCGATACCGAAGTACCCGCGTCCATCACGTGTGACAAAGCCAAGCACATTCGAAGCCAGGTTGTTTTCAGGATAACTGCGTTGGAAATGGGGTTTGAACCCAAGCCCATGTAGACTCTCATCGTCTGCATCATCCAATTGTTGAGCGAGTTGTTGCAGGGAGGTCACCGTTTCCGCGCCGACATAATCCTGAATGACAACATATTCCCAGCTTTCGGGGGAATCGATGAGCTTGTTGTATACATCTTCGTAGGTAAGTCCGAGATATGTACCGAGAATGTAGGCAAGCGCTTCAGGGTCTTCCATATCATTCAGACTCACCCCTACTTCATAGACAGTTCGATTACCCGCCAGCAGGTGACCATTGCGGTCATAGATCTCGCCGCGTTCCGGGTAAATGGTATTGAACTCACCAGCATACAGATCACCCTGTGAGAGGAATATCTTAGCCTGCTCACTGTTCTGGATACGGATCATCTGCACAATGACCGCCAGACCCACAATTGCCAGCCCAACGGCAAGCACCCAAGAACGGATGGCATATTGTTGCCTCATTGAACGCCTCCGAACTTGATGCGTTCATCCACCCACTCGAGCAGGGATTGTGTATATTCCATGGGAAGGGCTTGCGAATGAAGTTGTGCATCCTCCGCCGCCAAAAGGATCGCGGGTTCAGGTGTCACAAATCCGGGAACAGAGATGTAATCCAGTTCGCCAGGTTTGACGGGGCGATACCCAAGTTCGAGGGCGCGTTGTTGCATGACAGCGGTGGAGGTCAGGTTGGCAAGTTCGGTCTCAAGATCGGCATTGGAGCGCTGTATTGTGGTGATCTCAAAGCGCAATTCCTGGATCTCACGTCCAGCCACGGCGGCGCGTGCTGTCACATCGAGATAAAGCGCCGCGACCAGTGCTAGCACGATCACGACGAGCAGAAACGCGCCAACGTACTGGCGTTGAACCCGCCAGGGCGCTTGTTTGTAAGCATGGATGATCTGAATTGCTTGTCCTTGCATGACGACCTTTTTATTTGGGCGATATGGTCGCGTAAGGCGGAAATAATTCCGCCTTACAGTTTTTCGGCAATGCGGAGTTTCGCACTGCGCGCTCTCGGATTGTTTTTCGTTTCTTCTTCCGATGGCAAAATGGGTTTTCGATTTACCTCTTTTATGATCGCCTTGCGTTCAACTTCATAAATTCGTTCGTAAGGCGGATTAACTATGTCCTTGCTTTGCGTTCTGAAAAATTCCTTGACGATCCGATCTTCCAATGAATGGAAGGAGATCACTGCGAGTCTGCCTCCGACACTGATGCTTGCCACTGCTTGCGGAAGCACAGACTCTATCGAAGACAGTTCCTCATTCACCGCGATGCGTAAGGCTTGAAAGGTTCTCGTCGCGGGGTGGACACGGTCCCCTCTGCGGGGAGATAAGGCTTCTATTACAGCGACCAGCTCACGGGTGGTGTGAAGCGGTCTCTTGTCCACGATGGCTCGCGCGATTTTGCGAGAGTCGCGCTCTTCGCCATATTCATAGATCAAGTCTGCCAGTTCCCGTTCGGAGTACTTGTTCACGATGTCGGCGGCGGTCTGTGTGGCGTGAGGTCCAAAGCGCATGTCGAGCGGAGCATCGTTCTGGAACGAGAAACCTCTTTCGGGCGTGTCGAACTGCATGGAGGAGGCGCCCAAGTCGAGGACGATGCCGTCTACCGAGTCCCATCCGAGACTCTTCAGTTGGGCGGATAGAGTCGTGTAGGAGGCTTGCGCCAGATGGATGCGATGTTCGTGAGGAGCCAAGGTCTCACGAGCGATCGCCAACGCCTGCGGATCTACATCGAGACCCAGCAGTTGCCCATCTGGCGCAGATGCCTCCAAAATGCCGCGAGCGTGTCCGCCCGCGCCCAGTGTTCCATCGACATAGCGCCCGCCTGTTTGCGGTTGCAACGCGTGTATAATCTCTTTGTAAAGTACAGGTTGATGCAGTGTTTTCATATCGTAGGGATAACCCTTGCGGTTATCCTAAAAAGGGCGACCGCAAGGATCGCCCCTACGGATTGTTCTTTGAAAGATCGAGCGTGGAGAAGCGTTGTTCGTTGGCTTCCACATCCTGTAGGTTGTCCATCTGGACTTTCCAGTCGGCAGGAGTCCACACTTCGAAGTAATCACCCTGTCCCGCGACGGTGAGTTCTCCGCTCCCTCCGGTCGTGATGCCGAGGAATTCACGCAGGTTTTGCGGAACAAGGATGCGCCCGACCTTGTCCACTTCGACCGGATAGGCGTTCGAGAGGATCAAGCGACGCAACATGCGGGCAGTAGGATCAGCCAGGTTCATGTTGTTGATGCGTTCGTACACCTGTTGAAAGTACGCATCGGTCATCACCATCAGACATTTGTCAAAGCCCTGTGTAATGAAGGCGCCAGCCGCCAGCAAGTCGCGATAGCGCGCCGGAACCATCAGGCGACCCTTATCATCGAGGTTGTGCTGGAACTGACCTAAGAACATTTGTGCTATAATTCCTTTTAACTGATGAACGCCGGGATTTCCGGCGTCCTACCACTTCGTACCACTTTATCCCACATTATACGCTCTTCGAGGGAAAAATCAAGTGGCTGTAACCCTTTCGCAACCCCTCTCATGTCCTACAACGGATAACAAAAATGAAAAGTGGTATGGTCAACGGATGGGAAACGGATACACGGATTTTGGTAAGCAGATTTTGTAACTGACTCACGGATGAAAACGGATATTTATGCCTTCCCCTTCATTTACTCTTCTTGAAGCGCCAAACTGGAAAGACTATGCCCTGCTCGATAGCGGCGATGGCTTGAAGCTTGAACGTTTTGGTAAATATGTCTTTGCCCGACCCGAGTCACAGGCGATGTGGAAGCGTTCGCTCACCTCTGAATGGAAGAATGTAGATGCAGTCTTCCAACCCACAGGCGAGGAAAGCGGCGGGCATTGGGATCTCAAGAGGAAGGTAGATGAGAAGTGGGAGATGAAGTACGAGCTCTCCCTCACCCCTAGCCCCTCTCCCGCTGGGAGAGGGGAAATTAAGTTCTGGACAATGACAACTCCCGGTCGTCATCTGGGAGTGTTTCCAGAAGTTGCCGCGCATTGGGATTGGTTTAGTGGATTGATCGCAAACGCAAAGCGGGAAGTCAATGTTTTGAATTTATTTGGATATACCGGACTTGCCTCGTTAGCCGCCGCGTCGACTGGAGCGAAGGTGACTCACGTAGACGCTTCGAAAAAATCTGTAAGCTGGGCGCGTGAGAACCAGGCTTTATCCAATCTGACAGAGAAACCCATCCGCTGGATCGTAGATGACGCGTTGAAATTCGTTCAACGCGAGGCAAAGCGCGGCGCAAAGTACGATGGCATCATCCTTGACCCTCCCAAATTCGGGCGCGGACCTAAAGGCGAAGTGTGGGAAGTGTACAAGTCCCTGCCAACGTTGCTCGAAGCGTGCAGGGAATGTTTGAGTGACAATCCCTTGTTCGTTGTTAACACGGTTTATGCGGTGCGCGCCTCCGCAATTCATATTGCACAGGCAATGGACGATATGATGGAAGGATTTGGGGGAAAGATCGATATGGGCGAACTGGTGACACGCGAACAAAGCGCGGGACGGTTACTGTCGCAGGCAGTGTATGCAAGGTGGGAAAAGTAAGAATCGCCATGCTCAAGAGGATAAATGACAAAGTGACTTTTATCCTCTCATTATTAATCCTCCCTAACCTTTTCCTAGACAAATCCATTTGGGCATGGGAAAATCTCCACTCAAGTAAATTTGCAACAAGGAGTCTTTTTCATGAGCCCCGATAAAAAGAGTAAACGCCAGGAACGGCGTGAGAAAATGCAGCAACAGGAAACACGCGGACGATTAGTTACCATTGGTTTGATCACCCTAGGAGCGGCATTGCTTGTATTTGCAATTGTCCTCCCCATGCTTCGACCGGTCGGAGAAGTCATCATGCCTGAACCGCGCGCTGAAGCGCTCCCCAACCCGGATGGATTAAGTTTGGGCGACCCCAATGCGCCTGCAACGATCGATGTTTTTGAGGATTTTCAATGCCCGGCGTGCAAATTCTTCACGCAAAACATCGAGCCACAGATCATCACGTATCTGGTCATCCCCGGCAAGGCACGTTTTGTATTCCACAATTACTCGTTTATTGACGGTCCCACTGTGGGAAGCGGCGAGTCTGACCAGGCGGCAAGCGCCGCCATGTGCGCCAACGAACAGGGCAAGTTTTGGGAAATGCAGGAAGTCATTTACACCAACCAGCTGGGCGAAAACAAGGGACACTTTAACGACCGTTTTCTTGCCGCCATGGCTGAAGCCGTTAACCTGGATATGGGTTCCTTCAACAGTTGTTTCAGCAATGGCAAATACAAGGATGACATCCAGGCTGATTTCGATCTTGGCACGCAGATGGGCGTCAGTGGAACACCCAGCGTATTCGTAAACGGACAAAAGGTCGGCGAAGTTGGAAAGATCGCATCCTTCCAGGAGATCGCCGTGGCTGTGGATCTTGTAGTAAATTCAGGCGAATAAAATATTTTTCAAAAGGACATGAGTGATCATGTCCTTTTTGATTCCTTGCCGTGTATAATCCCCGCATAACACGGAGGGCTTATGTCGAAAGATCAAACATACATTCTTGTTGCAGGGGGTTGTCTGGTTGCGTTATGTGCGGTGGGAGCATTAGTGGCTGGGATCTTTTATGCGACTACCATCATCGATGTCCTCCCAACACAGGAGGTGATTAGTGCTCCAGAAATTCAACATCCCCAAGCGGAGGGATTAAGCCTGGGCGACCCCAACACACCAGCAACAATCGATGTTTTCGAAGATTTCCAATGTCCAGCCTGTCAGTATTTCACACAAAGCATCGAACCACAGATCATTACCCATCTGGTCGTTCCCGGCAAGGCGCGCTTTGTATTTCACCATTACCCATTCATTGACGGACCTGGCGCAGGTAATGGAGGTGAATCCGACCAGGCGGCAAACGCCTCCATGTGTGCCAATGAACAGGGCAGGTTCTGGGATATGCAGGCAATCATATTCGCCAATTGGAATGGCGAGAACAGGGGACACTTCAACGACCGTTTCATTGCCGCTATGGCTGGATCCATTGGACTGGATATGGATACGTTCAATGCCTGTTACAAGGTCAATAAATATCAAACAGATATTCAGGCAGATTATGACCTTGGTGATCAAATGGGCGTCAGTGGTACCCCAAGTGTATTCGTAAATGGAGGCAAGGTTGGGCAACCCGGAAAGATCGCAAGTTTTCAAGAGATCGCAGAAGCTGTTGATCGTATTGTGAACAGCGGTGAATAAACCTAAAACCAAAGCAACAAGAATCAAAATCCTCCCGTAAAACGCACAGGAGGATTTTATTATCCGTTAATCGTCATCACTGTTCCCACTTCCCAGGTCGGGAAGCGCCTTTTCGACCTCTTCGGGACTTTGACCCGCTTCAAGGCGACCCACCACTTCGTCGAATTCGGGGGGCAGGTCTTCGCCCATTTCCTTTCCCATTTTGCGCATCATCTGTCCCATGGCTTTGGGATCGTCTTCGATTCCTTCCATGCCGCTGAAATCATCCGCCATGGATTCCATACGCCCCTCCTCAGATTTGGCGATGCGGACCTTAGTCATCCGGCGTCGGACGTTCTTGCTTTTGCAATGCGTGCAAGTGACGGTTTTCTTGCCGTATTCAGCAAAGGTCAGGAACACATCGAAACGTTCGTTGCAGTTGTTACAGATAAAGTCATAGGTGGGCATAAGGCTATTTTAACTGAATCAGGCTCAGGTGTGGGAAGATGCGGGACTGGCACAATAAGAATTTTCAGTGCTAAAATAATTTCCATCCTCATATTCCCGTTTCAAGCAGGAGAAAGCTATGGCTAAAAGTTACATTCAAGGGTTGCTGGGCAAAACGAACGGATTTTACTGATCACGCATCAACACTGGTTCGTGCTCTTCAGCGCCATCATGGCTGAGATTGCAATCACCCTTGTTGTGATCGCAGGTGTCAGCGCGGCGACCTTTTATTATCCGCCCGCGGCTTTTGGCTTCGTGCTCGTACTCGTGCCGATTCTCAGCGCACTGCGCGATATTCTGATCTGGAACAATCATGAATATCTGGTGACCAATCGCCGCGTGATCCAGATCTCAGGTATCTTCAACAAGAATGTAGTTGACTCGTCTTTAGAGAAAGTGAACGACGTCAAGATGAGCCAATCCTTTTTCGGCAGGATGTTCGATTATGGAAATATTGAGATCCTGACCGCCAGCGAGATTGGGGTCAATCTGTTCAAGCGGATCGGCGACCCGGTCAGGTTCAAAACCGCGATGCTGAATGCCAAGGAGAAGATGGGCTATTCAGAATCCGGCGTCCATGCTCAACATGCAGAAAATATCCCGTCACTGATCGCCGAGTTGGATGTGTTACGCCAAAAAGGGATCGTAACCGAGGCGGAATTCCAAGCAAAGAAAAAAGAGCTATTAGCGAAGATCTAGAACGACAACTCTATTGATAAAGTAGGGACGGAGCAATGCTCCGCCCCTACTTTATTATTAATCCCTCTTGTCTTTCGTAGTGAAAAATCTCGGTTATACTTCCGCACGCAATGACAGACCATATCCGTAACTTCTGTATTATCGCCCATGTCGACCATGGCAAATCCACGCTCGCTGACCGCCTGCTGCAACTCACAGGTACGATCTCCGAGCGTGACATGTCCGCGCAGGTGCTTGACAACATGGACCTCGAACGCGAAAAAGGCGTCACGATCAAAGCCTCTGCGGTGCGGATGTATTACACCGCCAAGGACAATCAAAAATATGAGATCAACCTCATTGATACTCCGGGACATGTCGACTTCGGTTACGAAGTCAGCCGCGCGCTCAAGGCGTGTGAAGGCGCGGTGCTCGTGGTGGATGCCACGCAAGGCATCGAAGCGCAGACGCTCGCCAATCTGTATCAGGCGCTCGAAGCCGACCTGACGATCATCCCCGTCATCAACAAAATTGACCTGCCCTCCGCCAAGCCCGATGAAGTGGCAGAGGATATCGGCGCATTGCTTGGCGTTGACCCTGTTGACGTGCTTCAGGTTTCTGCCAAGGCGGGCATCAATATTGACCAAATTCTCGAAGCCATTGTCACGCGCGTCCCACCGCCCAAAGATGCGGATAATGTCCCCCTGCGCGCGCTGATCTTCGATTCGCATTATGACTCCTACAAAGGCGTCATCGCTTATGTCCGTATCGTTGAAGGTTCGCTCAAATCCACCGACATCCTGCGCATGTTTGCCACCAAAGTGGATATGCGTCCCGTGGAGATCGGCATATTCTCGCCCAGCATGAAACCCGTCCAGGCGTTGGGATCGGGCGAAGTGGGTTACATCGCCACCGGATTCAAGACCGTGCACGAGTGCCGCGTCGGAGATACGATCACAAGCGCGTCGGCTCCCGCCTCGGAGCCTCTGCCTGGGTACTTCCACCCCAAGCCAATGGTCTTCGCTGGAATTTATCCTGTTGAAGCTGACGAATATGCCGACCTGCGCGATGCATTGGAAAAATTACAACTCAACGACGCCTCACTGACCTATCAACCTGAAACATCACAAGCGCTGGGATTCGGTTTCCGTGCCGGGTTCCTCGGTCTCTTTCATATGGAGATCATTCAAGAACGTATCGAACGTGAATACAACCTCGATGTGTTGTTCACCGCTCCATCCGTGGAATATCAGGTTTTGATGATCAATGATGAGGTCATCCCTGTCGACTCTCCCGCCGAACTGCCGGACGAATCAAAGGTCGTCGAGGTGCGTGAACCGTGGATGTCCATCGAGATCATCACACCCACCGATTATTACGGTCCCATCATGGAACTGGTCACCAAGAAGCGCGGCATCTTCAAGCAACAAGAACATCCCGCACCGCACCGCGTACAACTTAATTTTGAAATTCCACTTTCCGAGATCATTGTGGACTTTTTCGATGCGTTGAAATCACGCACCAAAGGCTATGCCTCGCTCGATTATCAATTCCTTGAATATCGGGCGGATGAATTGCAGAAGCTGGAGATCCTCGTCAATGGAGAGACAGTGGATGCGCTGGCGACCATCGTCCACAAGAAGGACGCGTTCCACAAGGGACAGCGTCTTATCACGAAGCTAAAAGATTTAATCCCGCGTCAATTGTACGATGTGGCAGTCCAGGCTTCGGCGGGCGGGCGGATCATCTCGCGTGCCAATGTCAAAGCGACGCGCAAGGATGTGCTGGCGAAATGTTATGGCGGCGACATCACACGCAAGAAGAAACTGCTCGAGAAACAGAAAAAGGGCAAGAAACGTTTGAAGATGGTTGGCAACGTGGAGATTCCCCAGGACGCGTTCATGGCGGTATTGAAATTGGATGATGAATGATCTGTAGGGATGACCCTTGCGGTCATCCTTTTACAGGATACAAACAGGACAGGGGCAAGCCCTGTCCCTACAAGGATTAAACATGAAAGATGCAAAACGCCTGATACCCGGAGCGATCATCAGCATCGCATTGATCGCCGCGATACTCTACTTCGTTGACCTCGGCGCGATGGTGGATGCGATTCGCACGGCGAATTACGGCTATCTGGGAATTGCGTTTGCGATCGGCTTTGTGTGGATGGCGGTGCGGGCACAGGTCTGGCGGACATTGCTTCGCGACCGTCCCTCCTACAGCGCGGTCTTTTGGACCGTGGGCGAAGGCTACATTCTGAATAATTTCCTCCCCTTCCGCCTTGGCGAGTTGGGGCGCGCCTTTCTGCTCAGCCGCAAATCGGATATGCAATTCATGGAAATTTTGCCCACCATCGTCATCGAGCGCGTGACAGACCTGGGATTTTCTGCGCTGGTCTTGTTGGCGGCGTTGCCATTCGTTGTCGGCGCCGGAGACACCGGACAGATCGGCATCATCGTTGGCATCGTCGTTTTGATCGGCTTAATTCTGATGTATGTGCTGGCTCGTAGTAATCAATGGGCATTGGACATCTTTCACAAGCTCAG
>Ga0315912_10005186_pt1 | contig 12052 bp, 6 predicted proteins | sample VfabasoilMG_FD_204469 | JGI IMG/M metagenome (GOLD analysis project Ga0315912, IMG submission 204469) | Garden soil microbial communities collected in Santa Monica, California, United States - V. faba soil | ecosystem: Environmental > Terrestrial > Soil > Garden | place: USA: California... | reverse complement strand
CGTGCGCGAACGATTCGGAGCGCTGGCCCACCACCACTCGGAACTCGTCGAGCTGGAAGTGGGAGGCGCGATCCGACGTTCACTCCACGTCTACGCCAAGGCCGCGAGCAGCGAGCGCTGGAGCGACTTCCAATTCGTGCTGGAGCCGGCGTCGCCGTTCAAGTTCGAGAAGCTGGCCTTTATCGCCGAGGTTGCCGAGCCGGTCTACCTGCCGAACGGCGCGATCACCGAACACAGCACGCTCCAGTGGCTCGACGACTACGTGGATCGATTGGTCACCGACAACGACCTGGCCGGGAGCGTCCTGATCGCCAGGGGCGACTCGGTGATCTACGAGCGTGCATTCGGCTTCGCCGACCTGGCGCGAAAGCGCCCCGTGGACGCGAACACGCGATTCAACCTGGGCAGCGGCAACAAGATGTTCACCGCACTCGCCCTGGCCCAGCTCATGGAGCAGCGCAAGCTCGCGCTCGCCGACCCGATCGCGCCCTGGTTCCCGGACTTCCCCGACTTGGCGTTCGCTCGCCGTGTGACCGTGGCTCACCTGCTCTCGCACACGTCGGGCATCGGGGACTACTGGACCGACGAGTTCGATCGCGCGAAGCCCACGTTGAACGACCTGGGCGACCTCAGGCCCTGGGTCTATCGGGCGGGCACCTCGTTCGCACCCGGCTCACGGCGCGAGTACAGCAACTCCAACTTCGCCCTGGCGGGACTCATCCTCGAGCAGGTGGCCGGCGTGGACTACTACCGCTACGTGCGCGAACACCTCTACGCGCCTCTCGGCATGCGCCAGACGGATTCCTATCGCCACGACGACACGAGCGTGCCGCTGGCCGAACCACTTCGGCGCGCCGGAAAGGGCTGGAGCACGGTCGCGAGGTCGGGCCGGGGCGGCTCCGCGGGCGGCGGCTACTCCACCTGCCGCGACATGCTCCGGTTCGCGCGAGGGCTGGTGGCCGGCCGGGTGGTCTCGCGAGAGACCCTCGCCTGGATGACGCGCACGTCGCCGGTCGCCCAGCCGGAGTCGTTCGACTGCGGCTACGGATTCCTGCTGAACCGCGAAGGCCAGGTCCCGTCGTTCGGCCACGGCGGCATCGCCGCCGGGGTCAACTTCGAGCTCCGCTACTTCCCCAGCGAGGACGTCACGTTCATCGCGTTCAGCAACCAGGACAACGGCGCCTACGACGACTTGAGGAAGAACATCATCCGGCTCGTGACGGGAGCCCGGTAGCCCGGTAGCCCGGCGATGGCGTTCGGGCCGCCGGCAGTGGTCAGCGCTCGACCGAGCGCACCAGCGCATCCATCAGGCTGCTCGTCCCCTGCTCACGCTGGCCCGGATGGTCGTAGCCGTCCAGGAACACGCCCTGCTCGGTGAGCGTCAGCCGCGTGCCCGTGCCTTCGGGCTGGAACACCACCGTGGCCAGCGACACCGAGATCTGCTGCCCGTCCAGGTGCATGGAGTAGCTGTAGACGATGCGCATCTCGGGCACGATGTCGTGGTAGTGCGCGCGGTAGTCGGAGACCTGGCCGTTCTTCCACTCCCCGACCAGCCGCTCGGCGCCGCCCGGCGTGAAGTCCATCTCGCGCAACTTCAGCTTCCAGCCGTCCTTGGGGCCGGCGAACCAGCGCGCCTTGGCGGAGGGCGTGGCCCACGCCTCGAACACGTCCTTGGGCGGCGACTCGAAGATGCGCTCCATGGTGAACATCTCGAACGTGGTGGAACGACGGTGCATGGATGCCTCCGGTGTCGCTTCGGGTGCGGGCGCGAGGGGTCGGTGGAACGGGCGGTGTCGGAGCAGCCTACCCCACGCCGCGCCCGTCATCACCCTGCGTGCCGCCGCGGCGCTTCGCCCAGCGCAGCTTGGCCGGCCGCGAACGAGGGTTGTCGTGACGCTCCTGGCTCGACGCGCGGATCACGTCGTCTGCGATCGCCGCGTACACACCCGCACGCTCGCCCGCGCGGAACGCCTGCTTGACGCGCCGGTCCTCGCCCGAGTGGAACGACAGGACTGCGACGCGGCCCCCCGGCCGGAGACCCAGCGGGAGCGCACGCAACAGCGCATCGAGCGCGCCGAACTCGTCGTTCACCTCGATGCGAAGCGCCTGGAACACGCGCCGCACGCTGTGCTCGGCCTCGTCCGCGGACACGTCGTGCGCGAGCGCGCTCCGGACCAGGTCGGCAAGCGCCTGTGTCGTGGCGATCCGGCCGCGCACACGGCCGAGTGCTTCGGCGATCCGCTCGGCGTGCGGCTCGTCGGCGTTCTTGGAGAGCACTTCGGTCAGCCGCGCCGGCCCCTGCCGCTCCAGCCACTCGGCCGCCGACAGGCCACGGGACGGGTTCATGCGCATGTCCAACGGTCCCTCAGCCCCGAACGTGAACCCGCGTGAAGGATCGTCGAGCTGCATGGAGGACACGCCGAGGTCGGCAAGGATGACATCGGCGCCGCCCGTCCACCCCGCCTCACCCAGCACGGACAGCAGCCCGGCGAAGTTGGAGCGCCTGGCCACGAACGCATGCTCGTCATGGCCGAGTTTGCGCAGGCGCGCCTCGGTGCGCGGCAGCGCGAGCGGGTCGGCGTCCAGCCCGATCAGCGAACCGCCGGGCATCAGCCGGTGGAGGATCCTCTCGGCGTGCCCGCCGTAGCCGAGCGTGCAGTCCACCGCGCGCTCGCCGGCCACAGGTGCCAGTACCTCGAGGACCTCCTCCACCAGGATCGGCACGTGCTGGCCGGCGGGCGTGCGCCCCTTGGCCAGCACGTGCGGCACGATGTCGGGGTACTTCTCGGCGTCGAGTTCCTTGTAGCGCTCCTCGAATCGCCGCGGATGCGTGCCCGGGTAGCGTGGGCGGCGCTTGTGCGGCGGACTCGGAGGACCGGGCGGGGTGGTCATGGAGCACGAGCATATCGCACCCCCTCAACCGCCGGCGCTCAGCTCTCGATCTTGTAGATCTCGCGGCGGCCGTGGTCCACGAGGTCGTGGTAGCCCTTCATGATGCCTTCCATCTCCTTCATGTCCGCCTCGGTCATGCCCTTGCCCGCCATCATCTCTTCGAACTCCTGGAGGCTCGCGACCTCGAACTCGGACACGACCATCCAGTAACGCTCCGAGCTGAAATCGGTCATCACCTTGAACGCCGGCATGCCGCCCTTCTCGCTCAGTTTCGACATGGCCTTGAACTTCTCGACCAGCGGGCGCGCCTTGCCCGGCTTGCAGAACATGATCTCGCGGATCAACAACATCGGGGACCTCCGTGAAGTGGTGGGGGCACAGCGCTCCGCGACAGCTCGCGCACGTTAGGCGGCGCAGCGCTTGCGCGACAAGGACAATCGTCATGAGCGCAGGCGTTCTCGGTCAGCATGCACCGGCCGCAGGGCGATCCCGGTCATCGAACGGCGCGGTGGACTCGCCGTGACGGGGACCGGACATTCACCGAACAGACGCGTCGAACGCGGGTCGGCGGCGGCCGGAGTGGAGGGGCACGAAGCTCAGGAGTTGAGGTAGATTGCGCTCATGCTCCTCTCCCCCGGTCAACGACTCGGTCCGTACGAGATCCTCGCTCCGCTCGGCTCCGGCGGAATGGGCGAAGTCCATCGTGCGCGCGATCCGCGGCTCGGCCGCGAGGTGGCGATCAAGGTGCTGCCCGAGGGCGTGGCGTCAACGGCCGAGCGGCTGGCACGCTTCGAGCGTGAAGCCCGCGCCGTCGCCGGGCTCAACCACCCCAACATCGTCACCTTGCACTCGATCGAGGATGCCGACGGCATCCGGTTCCTGACCATGGAGCTCGTGGACGGGGATTGTCTCACCGCGCTCATCTCGCCGGAGGGACTGCCCCTGCCGCGGTTGCTGGAACTGGCCATCCCGCTGGCGGAGGCACTGGGCGCCGCGCACGAGCGAGGCGTGGTGCACCGCGACCTCAAGCCGGCCAACGTCATGGTGACGCGCGAGGGCCGCATCAAGGTGCTGGATTTCGGCCTGGCCAAGCTCGCGAGGGCCGAGGACTCGGTGGAACCCGGGGACCTGACTCAAGCGAAGACGACATCGCTGACGTCGGACGGCGCCATGATGGGCACGCTCCCCTACATGGCGCCCGAGCAGATTCGCGGCGAGTCGGTGGATGCGCGCACCGACCTGTTCTCGTTCGGCGTCCTGCTGTTCGAACTGGCGGCCGGCCGCCGGCCGTTCCGCGGCTCCACCGTGGCGGACCTCACGACCTCGATCCTGCGCGACCCTCCCCCGTCGCTCTCCGGCATGCGCACCGACCTTCCCGCCGCGATGGGCCGGCTGATCGAACGCTGCCTCGACAAGGACACGCGCACGCGGCTCCGCTCGGCGCGCGAGGCCGCCGATGCGTTGCGCGCGATGCAGCGCAACCCGGAGCGCGGCGCCGGAGCGGGGACCGACGACGGTCCCATCCGGTCCATGGTCGTGCTGCCGCTCGAGAACGTCGCGCGCGACGGCGCGCAGGAATACTTCGTGGACGGCATGACCGAGGCGCTCATCTCGGACCTGTCGCGCCTGCGCGGCCTGCGCGTGATCTCACGCACCAGCGCGATGCGCTACAAGGGGCTGCACAAAGCGCTGTCCGAGATCGCCCGCGAGCTGGACGTGGACGCCGTGCTCGAGGGCTCCGCGCTGCTGATCGGGAATCGCGTGCGCATCAGCGTCCAGCTGGTCGCCGCGAGGCGAGACGAGACGCTGTGGAGCGAACGCTACGACCGCCAGCTGGCGGATGTGCTCGATCTCCAGAACGAGGTCGCGCAGAAGATCGCGAAGGAGATCGCGATCCGTCTCACCGCGCCCGAGGAGCGGCGCCTCGCCAAGCGCCAATCGGTGAACCCCGAAGCCCACATCGAGCTGCTGAAGGGCCAGCACATCGCCGCGGGCAACTCACCGCAGGCGATCGACCTGGCCCTCCGCCACTTCCAGCGCGCGCTCGAACTGGACCCTTCGTACGCACCGGCCTGGGCGGGCGTGGCGCATTGCCACAACGTGCGCGCGGGACGTGGCATGGCACCACCCCGAGAGGCGCTGGCGGAGGCGGCGGCCGCCGCGAAGCGAGCGCTGGCGCTGGACGACTCACTCGCCGAAGCGCATGCCGAACTGGGCACGAGCCTCACCTACCAGGGCGACGTCGCCGGCGGGCGGCGCGAGCACGAACGCGCGCTCGAGCTGAATCCGGGTCTCGCCCAGGTCTACATGCACATGGGCCGGCAGTACTTCATCGTCGGCCGTCACGCCGAGGCCGAACAGGCCATGCTCAAGGCGCTGAGCCTGGATCCGCTGTCCATGCTGCTGCACACCACCGTCGGCGACGCCTACTACTACGCGCGGGAGTACGCGAAGTCGGTGCCGTACTACCGGCGCGCGATCGAACTGGACCCGCGCTTCGACGGGGCGCACACCGATCTCGCGCGTTCATTGGAAGCGCTCGGGGAGTTCGACGAGGCGCTCCGCGAATATGAAGAGGGCCGGCGGCTCGCGGGGACCGTGGCGGGGCCCTCGTTCGGGCTGGCCCACCTCGCCGCCAGACGCGGCGACCTGCCCGAGGCCCGGCGCATGCTCGAGGAGCTCAAGGCCTCGCGCTCGACGCGCGTGGTCTCAGCGTGGGGCATCGCGGCACTGCACGCCTGCCTCGGGGACGCAGACGACGCGTTCCAGTGGCTCGAGATCGCCGTCCAGGAGAAGGCCTCGGGCCTCATGTTCCTCACGGTGCACCCGCGGCTCGATCCGATCCGGAAGGACCCGCGCTACGAGGCACTGGTCCAGCGACTGGGACGCAGCACCGAGTAGCGCGCCGCCAGGACACAGGGCGCCCGGCTCGTGGCCCCTACGCGCAACGGCCACCGCTCCTGCGAGCGGTGGCCGTCCCTTTCGCCAGGCCGCTGGCGATCAACGATAGATCTGCTTCAGCGCTCCCCAAGTGCTGCGTTTCGCGGTTGTGGGGCAGATCGGGATGCTGACGCAATTGAGAGGCGGGACCACCGCGATCGCGCCAAGCCCGCTCCCCGGGAAGCTCGAAATGCTGCTGCGCGCGTTCGACACGGGATCAATCTGATCGACCTGGCCCCCCGCTGGGACATAGTTGTGCGTCAGGTAGAGGTAGCCGTCTGGATGCCCGACCATGTGCTGGATCGTATAGGAAGACTCGTTCCCGAACAGGGGCAGCGGGCCCGAAGCGAAGGTGACCTGATTGAAGCGGAAGAGTCGTCTGTCGTTGGCGGACTCCACGTACATGCTGTCGCGGGCGTCGAAGGCGATGTCTCTCGGCTTGCCGATGCCGCCAAAGCCCGCCGTCGAGAACATTCCTGAGACGCGGTCGATCCGTCGGACCACGATGTCGGTCGTGAGTCCTGTACAGGTGGAGGTCCCATTCGCCGCTACGCAGGTCGAGGCGTAGAGATGACAGCCTGGGCCCTCCGTGATGGCGATCGCGGCGGCCTGGCTGGTGAGCAAGCTGGGCGTCGGCGTGGGCGCGGACGGATCGAGGCGCACCACCTCGCCGAGCGCGCTCGTGTAGTAGAGATTGCCGTCCGAGTGCGCGATCATGTTGCTGACTTGCCCGGTCCTGTATGCAACGGGAAGGGCGACGAACACGGACTGCGATCCGTCCGCGGGATTGACGCGCAGGATATTCGTGCTGTTGTCCAGGTACACCATCCCATTGCAGGCCACCGCCACACAGCGTCCGCTGACGAGCAGCCCGCCCTGGCTGATGATCTGCTGCGCACCACTGACGGGGTCCACGCGGGCAACGAAGATGCCCGCGGCTCCATTGCCCGTGACGACAAGGTCTCCCTCGTTGAGCACGACGGCACGAGCCGAGGGCGCGAGAAGGCAGGCGAGCAACAGGCAGAACATGACGAGTCGGCAGCCGCGACCGGGCATGGGAAGTCTCCAGGGGACAAGGGTGGGGTGCTGAGTTGTCGAGGCGCTGGAGCGCGGGGGTCGCCGGATGCGCGTGGTGATTCTAGGAAGATCAGCACGCGAAAAACAAGTAGGTTTCGGCTCTGGGCGCGATCGACTCGAACGAGTGGAGCCGTGCTCGAGCGTGCGGTGTGAGCGCTACCTCGCCGCGACCTCGATCGGTTCGCCGATGTCCGGCAGTCCGCCTCGGACGGGTTCGCGCACGCGCAGCACGATCAGCGTGCGGTCGTCCTGAGCCTCGAGCCGGTCCAGATGCCGCTCGATCTCGCGCAGGATGCTCATGGCGATGGCTTCGGGGTTGAGCGCCGGCGGCAGGGCCGCGACGAAGTCCACGAGGCGCTCCTCGCCGTAGAGTTCGCCCTCGGCATTCGTGGCCTCGCTGATGCCATCCGTGTAGAGCACGAGCAGGTCGCCGCTCGCGAGCTCCAGCGTGGCCTCTTCCATCCCCACGTCCTCCATGATCCCGAGGATGGTGCCGCCGCACTGCAGCCACTCGCGCGAGCCGTCCGCACGCAGGATCGCCGGCCAATTGTGCCCGGCGTTCGCGTAAGTCATGCGCTTGCCGTCGGCGGAGACGCGTGCCAGGAAGAACGTGGCGAACTGGTGCACGGCCGTGCTGCGATAGACGAGTGCGTTGATGTTGCGCAGGATGTCCGCCGGGGATTCCACCGAACGCGCCTGCGTGCGCAGCGCCGCCTGCAGCATGCTCGACAACAGGGCGGCGGGTACGCCCTTCCCCGCGACGTCGGCGATGGCCACGAGGAACGAGCCGTCCGGCGCGGTCACCACGTCGTAGTAGTCGCCACCCACCTGGCGGCTGGGCAGGTTCACCGCGTGCACGTCTGCACGCGGCAGCGACGGGAAGTCGCTCTGCAGGAACGTCTGCTGGATCTGGTGCGCGAGGTTCAACTCCTCCTCGATACGCGCCACCTTCACGCGATCGCGCAGCAGCAGCGCGTTCTGGAGCGACACGCCCATCTGCGAGCCGAGGTTGTTGAGCAGCGTGACGTCCTCGCTGGTGAACTCGGTGCCGGTCACCTTCTCGCCGAGCAGCACCAGGCCCAGCGTCTCGTTCCGCCAGCGCAGCGGCACCATCAGTTCGATCCCGAGCCGGCGCACCAGCAGTTCGCGATCCACGCGACGCAGCCCGTCCACCGGATCCGACAACCGGTAGCTGGGGTCCGCGGTTGCCAACCTCGTCATGATGTCGGCGATGCTGCGCGCGCTCTCGTCGGAGAGGACCTCGCCCGCTCCGGTGCGCGCCACGGGCCCGTCGATCGTGATGGCCACGATGTAGGACGAGCGCAAGAGCAGGGCTTCTGTGAGCGTGCGCACCGACCGGTTGAGCAGGTCCTCGAGATCGATGGTGGTCTGCAGTTCGCGTCCCAGCGCGCGCAGCACGTTGCGATAGTCGGTGGGGTCGCGCAGGAACATCTTGTCGAGCGACTCCTCGAGCTTCGTCACCGCCGGCTGGAACAGGGTCAGCGCGATGATCAGGAACACCGGCTCCACGATGCGCGCGTCGATCCCGAACGCGGCCGCCACCGCCGTGTTCACGCGCTCGATGACCGTGAGGTAGAACCCGATCAGCACCGCCGAGGCCAGCGCGTAGAGGATGCCGCGGCGTGCGATGAGCTTGGTGTCGAGGAACTTGTGCCGGACCATCGCGTAGGCGATCGAGCCCGAGCCCAGCGTGAGCGCCGCGGTGGTGAGTGCGGCCTGCATGCCGCGCTCGAGCGGGCGGCCGAGCAGCGTCGGGATGGTGGTCGCGAACGCGTACAGCACGAGGCAGGACACGAGCCCGACCGCGATCGCGCCGAGCTGTGCGCGCACGCGCCGCACTTGCGTCTTGCGCAGGCTGTTCACCAGCAGTGCCACAGCGGCGACACCGAAGAACAGGTCCACCAGCGAGAACAGCGACTGGTGCACGGACAGGAACAGCCGCCCCAGCACACTCACCAGGTCGGTGAGCGAGCGCGTGATGCCGCCGACCGAAGCCTCGTGCGAGGTGGCCGGCAAGAGCCCCGTCACCACCACGAGCAGGAAGTGGAACAGGTGCGGCGAGTAGACCATCAGCACGAAGTTGGGGCTCTTCATGCCGCCCGGCAGCCGCAGCGGGCGCACGAACGCGCGCTCTTCGGGGAAGATACTGGCGAACAGGAACGCGGTCGGGAAGAACAGTTCCCACAGGTAGGACACGTTCGACTGGAAGCCGGCGCCCTGGCCCTTGCCCGGCACCAGAAGCGTGAGTGCGGCCAGGACCGCCCCGAGTCCGCCGAAGAAGAGCAGCGTGGACGTGACGCGATTGAGCCGTTGGTGCGGGTTCTCGCGAAGGATGACGAAGCCGAGCAGGAAGACGAGCCCGCCCAGCACCAGGTTCACCGTCGCCAAGAGATGACTGCTATCGGTCATCGGCTGCTTGCCCGTCTCCTTGTGGGACTGACCCCCGGGGATACGCCGGAATCAGCCCAGGAGGTGCGCCGGCGCGGGGAACGGGCATGGAAGGGGGCCCGGTCCGGGCAGTGTCGGCGGGCTACGTGTGTCGCGTCAAGCGTTTACACGCTCGGAGGTTACGACAATGCCGGCAGCCGCTTCGGCTCTAGCGGAGGAACGCGATCCGGACGACCGCCGAGTTCCCCGCGGCGAGCGCGCGCACCAGGTAGATGCCGGCAGGCACCGCCCGGCCCGAGCCGTCGCGGCCGTCCCAGGCGATCGGCAGCCGGCCGGCGGGCTTCTGCCCCCTCACGAGCGTGCGCACCCGGGCTCCGCGCATGTCGTACACCTGCACGTCCACGTCGGCGGCCGCGGGCAGCGCGAGCTCGAGGGTGGCGCCCCCCCGGGCGGGATGCGCTCCGGTGCGCACGAAGGCGAACTTCGCGGGGACCGGCGGAGGGATCTCGCCGGGCTCGACGGTGAATGCCGACGTGAGCCAGGTGTCGAGCACGGCGTCCCCTCGGCGGGCAACCACCTCCACCATGGCGGTGCTGCTGGCCTCCGCCGGCACGAGCGTGAATCGGGGCGCGACCGGATGGCCCAGGTCGTTCCAGCGCAGGCCGCCGTCGGGCGAGTAGGACACGACGTAGTCATCCGCACCGCCTGCGGGAGGCTCCCAGTGGAGCTCCAGGGCCTCCCCCGCGCGCACCCGTGGCGGCGGGTCGCCCGAGCCGAAGCCGGGGAGCGGCCCACCCGAGAGCGCCGGTGCGTGCACGTCCAGGATGGCGGCGGCTTCGAACCAGCCGCTCGACTCGTACTCTCCCGTGAGCACCCACGACGGCCCCACGTGCGCGGGCTGCAGCGCCAACAGGTCCACGGCACGCAGCTCGACCGAGAGCCGTCCGTCGGACTCGTGCCTCGGATCGCTGGCCGGGACCACGGGCGTGCCGGCGAGCCGCAGGCTCGCGAGCCGCAGGTTCTCGCCCCCGAGCCCGGGTGAGAGCAGGAAACGCACATGGGGGGCCTGTGAGACCGCGGCCACGACTCCGGGCTGCGCCTCGGCGGGCGAGACCTGAAGTCCGACGTGAAGTGCGCACGGCACCACCAGCAGCGGCTGCTCCACGTCGTTGCTCGTGATGCGCAGTTCTCCCGCGTAATCGCCGTCTCGGTGCCCGCGCGAGTCGAACTGCACCCGGAGCGTGTCCACGCCGCCGGGCGGCGTGGTGCCGCTGGCGCGATCGAGCCGGAGCCAGTCCTCCTGGAACGTGAAGCGCACGCGCAGGCCGGTATGCAGGTAGGGCACGTTGTAGGCCACGGGCAGGCCCACGGTGCCGGTTGCGTCCTGGATGCCGACGGTGCCCGTGGACGTGAGCGAGCCCAGGGACTGGTACTGGAACTCGATCATGCCGCTCGGCCACAGCAGCACCTGGAACGAGTATGGCGCCGCGCCCGAGAAGTGCACGACGTCCTTCCACTCGAGGATGAACTTGCTGCCGTCGTGGTGCGCGAACACGCGTCCGGTGCCGCGGGCGGGCCGCAGGTCGAAATCGCTCCAGAACGGGGCCACCAGTGCGCGCGGCACGCCGGGCTCCGAGGAGGGCAGGTCGGTGTTGGCGAACGTGCTGTCGGTGCTCTCGAACGAGAGGAAGCCGTTCGTGCAGACGTTGACGCTGGTGTAGGCGCGTCCATAGAACGTGAACGGGAATGGCAGGGGCACCGAGGCGGCGGAGTCGTCAGCACCGCCGAACAAGCGCACGCCGCTGGCGGCGATCTCCTCCCACGCGAACGTGGGTCCGCCGGGAGCGTCGGAATCCACCCAGCGGTAGCCATACGCGTCCGGACCGCCGTCTCCGAGCGTGCCGAGAACGTGCGCGAGCTGGCCCTTGGCGGTAAGGAGTGCGGCTCGCGCCGCTGCCCCGGAGCGCTCGGACTGTTCGAGCGCGGCTCGTGTGTCGCTGGGCGCGAGCCGCAACGCACCGACGCCGATCAGCCCCTGGTAGGCACTCGCCGTCCACGCCAGCGGTGCGCCGCCGAAGTTGCGAAGGAGCAGCACGCGTTCAGGCGCGGCGGCCTCCTCGTGTAATCGAGGCGTGGCGGCGACGGTCATCTGCGTCGCACTCGCCTCGATCTCGGGAGTTGCACTGCCGGCGCCGCGCAGGCTCACGGTCGCGACCGGGCGCGAGGGGTCCGAGCTCTCGAGCGTGAGCGTGGCGGTGTACTCGGCCACGGCAGCGGGCGCGAACTCCACAGGCCGCGAGACCGACTCGCCCGGCAGGAGCGAGAATCCTTCCTTGACCACGCGGAATTCCTCGTGGCTGGAGGCGAACCCCGTGATCACCAGCGGGTCCACGCCGTCGTTGGCCAAGGTGACCAGCAGGGTGTCGCGCGCCCCCACGAAGTGCGAGCCGAAGTCGAGCTCGGCCGGGGTGAGCACGAGGTGCGGTGCACCCGCGACGGTCAGCGTGACCACGACACTGGTGTCGTTCGCATCGGGGTCGTTGGTGATGAAGCGCGCACGAGCCCGATAGTCCCCGGAGCCCAGTCCCTCGGCGTCCAATGCCAGCTCGACGCTCTGCCGGCCGCCGGGTGGAACGAATCCCGCGGCGGGCGAAACCGAAAGCCACTGCCGCACCGGCACGATGCGCACGGCCAGGCCGTCCTTCACAAACGGTTGGTTGAAGGCCACGGTGAG